>ERZ1673737.30-NODE-30-length-192029-cov-37.737506_pt1 | contig 192029 bp, 180 predicted proteins | sample MGYA00580211_ERZ1673737 | MGnify/ENA primary metagenome ERZ1673737 (study PRJEB41218, sample SAMN15661789) | gut metagenome | host: Homo sapiens | place: Canada: London | collected 2015-08-20/2019-03-30 | study: EMG produced TPA metagenomics assembly of... | reverse complement strand
ACCTGCTGCAGATCATGGAGTGCCGTCTGGACAACGTCGTGTTCCGTCTGGGCTTTGCTCAGACCCGCCGCGATGCTCGTCAGCTGGTGTCTCACGCTCACTTCACCGTCAACGGCAAGAAGGTCAACATCCCCTCTTACCAGGTGAAGGCCGGCGATGTGATCGAAGTGCGCGAGTCCAGCCGCAGCTCTGCAAAGTTTGCAAAGCTGACCGGTGCCGAGGCTCCCGTCGTGGCTCTGCCCGCATGGCTGAACCGCGAGACCGGTTCTCTGAAGGGCGTTGTCGCTAAGCTGCCCGAGCGCAGCGATATCGACTACGAAGTCGCAGAGCACCTCATCGTCGAGCTGTACTCCAAGTAATCCATTAAGAAGGCAGTGCCTTCCTTTTGGATGGCACGCTTTCGCATTCTTTTTTGAAAGAATTCAATAATGGGCCGGTGGAAACACCGGTTTGACAAGGAGGGCATAGATATGATGGAGATTGAACGTCCCAAGATCGAAACGGCAAGCCTGTCCCCGGACGGCCGCTACGGCAAATTCGTGGCAGAACCTCTGGAGCGTGGCTTTGGCATCACACTGGGCAATAGCCTGCGTCGTGTGCTTCTTTCCTCTCTGCCCGGTGTCGCCGTGACCAGCGTCAAGATCGACGGCGTGGTTCACGAGTTCTCCACCATTGAGGGCGTCAAGGAAGACGTTACCGAAATTGTCCTGAACCTGAAGGGTATTGCTGCAAAGCTGTACACCGATGGTCCGAAGACAGTGCGTGTTGAGGCAGTTGGCCCCTGTGAGGTCACTGCTGACAACATTAAGCAGGGCGACGACATCGAAATTCTGAACCCTGAGTGGCACATTGCAACTCTGGGCGAGGGTGCCAAGCTCGTTATGGAGCTGACTTTCGACAAGGGTCGCGGCTATGTGCCCGCAGAGCGCAACAAACAGGCTATCATCGAGAAGAACGATATCAACACCCTTCCCGTTGACAGCATTTACACCCCTGTGCTCAAGGTGAATTATAACGTCGAGAGCACCCGTGTTGGACAGGCCATTGATTACGACAAGCTGACCATTGAGGTTTGGACGGATGGCACGATCAACGCACAGGAGGCCGTTTCTCTGGCTGCCCGTGTGCTGACCGAGCACCTGAACCTGTTCGTCAACCTGTCGGACGAGGCCGCCGGCGCTGAGATCATGGTAGAGAAGACCAACGACGACAAGGAGAAGGCTCTGGAGATGACCATCGAAGAGCTGGATCTGAGCGTGCGTTCCTTCAACTGCCTGAAGCGCGCAGGGATCAACACGGTGGAAGATCTGGTCAGCAAGAGCGAGGACGAGATGATGAAGGTCCGTAACCTCGGTCGCAAGAGCCTGGAGGAAGTCATGGCTAAGCTGGACTCCCTTGGCTTCAAGCTGAACACGGATGACGAATAACTAAAATAATTTAAGGAGTGAAACGGGATGCCCGGTACCAGAAAGCTCGGTAGAACCAGCGACAGCCGCAACGCTATGATGCGCGCTATGGTTACCTACCTGTTAGAGAATGGCAAGATTGAGACCACTGTCACTCGCGCTAAGGACGTTCGTTCCATGGCCGAGAAGATGATCAGCCTTGGCAAGGCCAGCGACCTGCACACCAAGCGTCAGGTCTACGCCTACATCACCAAGGAAGATGTTGCAAAGAAGCTGTTTGATGAGATCAGCCCCAAGTACGCTGACCGCAACGGCGGCTACACCCGCATCATCAAGATCGGCGCTCGCCGCGGCGACGCAGCTGAGATGGCAGTTCTGGAGCTCGTCTGATCCTGCTCTGACTGTTTGATACAGTAACAAGAGAAACCATTGCACAGCTTTTGTGCAGTGGTTTCTTTTTTTGTGGTTTACCCCCTCAGTCAAAGCCTGCGGCTTTGCCAGCTCCCCCAAGGGGGGCGCCTTTCGGTGCTGCCGCAAAGTTTCCCGCCACCGCGAAAAGCCGTCCCCTTGGGGAAGGTGGCTGCGAACGCAGTAAGCAGACGGAAGGGGTGACTTCCGCGTAAGCACCCCCTTTTTTGTGTCCGCAAAGTGTGGTATACTGAAAATAGCTTTTTATGCCCGGAAGGAGGTTGACCGGTATGAACAGGACCCGCAGGCTGCGGCTGGTGCTGTGCACGCTGCTGTGCTTTGTGCTGTGCAGCTGCCAGACCGTGCTGCCGGCCAACGAAAAGGCACAGGTAGAGGAACTGCTGCGTGCCCCGAAGCTTTCCGGCGATTACGGCGCGCTGCAAACGGCCCTGAACGACTGGCTGGGGGAGAGTGCCCAGCTGAAATATCCTATTCAGGGCGAGCTGCTTTCCCCCTTTGTACTGCAGGACCTGGATGGTGACGGTCAGCAGGATGCGGCGGTGCTGTATACCACCGCCCAGACCGCCAACGTCTGCGTAGCCATTTTGCAGCGAGACGACGCCGGAAGCTGGCAGGTGCGCCAGAGCGTGGAGGGTCTTGCCGAAACGGTGGAGAACGTCAGTCTTGCCCAATTGCAGGATACAGACAGCTGCCAGCTGGTGGTGGGCTATACCGCTGCCCAGAATGACCACTATCTGGCGGTGTACTCCTATCAGAAGGGCACCCTGTCCACCATTCTGGAGCAGCAGTACGAGCAGTATCTGGTGGAAAATATCACCGGCGGCAGTAGTCAGGATCTGATCCTGATGTCCACGCAGGAGGACGGCAGTGTGCAGATCGAACTGCTGACCGCAGACCGCAAGGGCAGCTTCCGGCAGGTGGCAGTCAACGGCCTTTCCGCAGATAAATTTTCCGGCTGCGCCTCGGTGGCGGCGGGCGCGGGCGCGGACGGACGGCATTATCTGGTGCTGGACGGCTGGACCGGCATTTCCGGCAACAATCTGGCCTCGGTGCTGCTGTGCTACGACGAGACTAGCCAGCAGATGGTGCCCGCCACACGGATCAGCAGCCAGCGGCTGTATAACGCCTCTTTGCGCAACGTGCCCACGCTGGTCAGCCGGGATCTGGACGGGGACGGCATCGTGGAGATCCCCACCCAGCCGGACGAGGCGGGTCTGCTGAACCTGAGCCAGAGCCGCCGCATGGACTTTATCGTCTGGATGGACTACACCAGCAGCCACCCGGAAAAAAGCTTTGGCCTGCTGGACGAGGAGACCAACTGCTATATCGAGCTGCCCGCCGAGTGGGAGGGCAACCTGAAGCTGACCGACAGCGAGGAATTTGACGGCGCAGTGGAGCTGCGCACGGTGGACGAGGATCAGCTGGTGCTGACGGTACGGCTGGCAAGGACCTCGGCCAACTCCACCGGCTGGACCCGGCTGGGCGTGGTAGCGTCCCGTCAGGTGCAGGCCAGAATGGGTCCGGACGTTTTGCTATCTGACACGAACTACCGCCTTTCCAAGGCGTTGTATCTGCTGAATTAAGGAATGGAGGATGCTGCATGGTACGAGTGCTTGTTGTAGAAGATGAAGCTAATATCCGCGATATGATCGCCCTGAACCTGCGCCATGCGGGGATGGAGGTGGTGGAGGCCGAAAGCGCCGAAGCCGCCCTGCCGCTGCTGGCACAGAAGCCCGGCTGTGATGCCGCTATTCTGGACGTGATGCTGCCGGGCATGAACGGGTTCTCGCTGTGCGAGACCATCCGCCGCACCGACCAGCAGATCGGCATCATCATCCTCAGTGCCAAGGGGCAGGAGCAGGATAAAATCCGCGGTTTGTCCATCGGCGCAGACGATTACATGACCAAGCCCTTCAGCGTCAGCGAGCTGCTGGCGCGTGTGGAGGCGCTGTGCCGCCGGGTGATCCGCACCAAGGAGGAGGACAGCAACGGGAACACCCCACTGGGCACGTTGACCAGCGGCGAGTTCGTGCTGGACGAGAACCGCCGCGTGCTGCTGAAAGCCGGTCAGCCCATTGAACTGACGCAGGTGGAGTTCCAGATCATGGAGCTGTTCTTCCGCAACCCGGGCACCGCGTTGGTGCGTGAAAAGATCCTGAAAGGGGTCTGGGGCGAGAACTACTTCGGCGACGTAAAGATCGTGGATGTGAACATCCGCCGCCTGCGCATGAAGGTGGAGGACGAGCCCAGCCACCCCACCCACATCATGACCGTGTGGGGCTACGGCTACCGGTGGGAAGAATAAAAATGTGATTCAGAAAAGTCCTACGGACTTTCCAGAATCACAAAAAAATATCTTTTTATTATCGATACTCACCGAAAGGAGGACACTGTTATGCGAAGCGGTATTACCCGCCGCTGGCTGCGGGGCAACCTGCTTATCACCGTACTGGTGGTGCTGCTGGCCGAGGCAATGTTTTTGTACAGCTATACCCGCAGCTACTACGGCAGTGTGCAGCAGATCATGTACCGGCGGTTCTCCTCGGTGACCGGTCAGCTGAAAATGTATACCGGCGATACCGCCCAGAGCGCCGCTGCCAGCCGCAGTCTGGCGCTGCGGCGCATGGTGGAGCAGTTTGCCGATAAGGATAAATACGAGTTCATGCTGCTGGACAGTTACGGCGGCGTGATCGCCTCCTCCAGCGGTACGGACGCGGAGGGCATCGTCAGCAGTAAGGACTTTGAACAGGCGCTCAACGGCCCGGACGGTCTGGGCGTGGCGGTGTACCGCACCCAGTCTGGCGAGATAGTCATGGCGGCCTGCTCGCTGGTGCCCTACGATGCCGAAGACGTGGCGGCGCTGCGGCTGGTCACCAGTCTGGCGCTGGTGGAGCGGCAGGTCAAAAACGCCATCATCATCAGTGTGTTCCTTGCGGTGGCGATCTTGCTGTTTACGATCATGTCCGGGCTGTACTTCGTGCGGGGCATCGTGGTGCCGCTGGGGCAGGTGGAACGCACCGCCGCCGGCATCGCCCGGGGCGAGCTGGACGTGCGTCTGCCCCTGACCGGCGACCCCCACGACGAGGTGGACCGGCTGCGCGGCACCATCAATCAGATGGCTGAGGGACTGGAAGAGACCGAGAAGATGAAGAACGAGTTCATCAGTTCGGTGTCCCACGAGCTGCGCACCCCGCTTACCTCCATCCGGGGCTGGGTGGAGACCCTGATGACCTTGGATGACCCTACCGACGAGAACTACCGCAAGGGACTGGAGATCATCAACAACGAGACCGGGCGGCTGAACAATATGGTGGAGGAGCTGCTGGATTTCAGCCGCCTGCAGAACGGACGCATCCGCATGGAGTGCCGTCCGCTGGACTTGGTGGCAGAACTGACCGATGCGGTGCTCTTTTGCGAAGCACGCATCCGGCAGGAGGGGCTGCTGCTCCACTATACCGAGCCGGAGGAGATGATCCCTGTCTACGCCGACCCGGACCGTCTGCGGCAGGTGTTCATCAATATTCTGGATAACGCCATCAAATACTCTGCCCCCGGCGGCCGCATCACGGTCAAACTGTGGGCAGGGGAGTACAAGGCCTTTGTGGAAATCATCGATCAGGGACGCGGCATCCCGCCGGAGGATCTGGAAAACGTAAAAACCAAGTTCTACAAGGGCAGCAACTCGGTGCGCGGCAGCGGCATCGGTCTGGCGCTGGTGGATTCCATCATGACCGCGCTGGACGGCACGCTGGATATCAAGAGCACCCTCGGGCGCGGCACCGTGGTCACCTTGGGTCTGCCGCTGTACCATAAGGCGTGAGAAACGTCCAAAACACAGATTTTGTCACATTTGTGTGCTAAAATGAGCTTTACTCGGGGATATGCCCCGGATAAAATATAAAAAAGACCGCTCTTTGCCGCAAGCGGCAGGAACGGATATCGGGAGAAACCAATGAATCAACCTAAAAAGGAACGCTTTAAGACCAGCGTAGGCGGGCAGGCACTGATGGAGGGCATCATGATGCGCGGCCCCAAACAGATGTGCTGCGCCGTGCGCAAGCCGGACGGTACTATTGAGACCAAGCTCGACCCCACCCCCGCCCACGGGGTATGGATGAAGATCCCGCTGGTGCGCGGTGCCATTGCCATGATCGAAAGCATGATCGTGGGCTACCGCTACATGATGTACTCGGCACAGGTGAGCATGGGGGACGACTACGACCCCGCCGAGGAGGAGACCGCCTTTGAAAAATGGGTGGGGGAGCATCTGGGCGAAAAAGCCGAGAATGCGCTGATGACCGTTGCGGCGGTGCTGGGCGGTCTGCTGGCGATTTTGCTGTTCACCGTGCTGCCTACCTTCCTTGTGGGCGGGGTGAACCGTCTGCTGCCGCTGGGGCGCTGGGGCAAGGTGGTGCTGGAGGCCGTGCTGAAGGTGGCCATCTTCCTGACCTATATGGTGGGCATCTCCAAAATGAAGGAAATTCATCGTGTGTTTGAGTACCACGGCGCAGAGCACAAGACCATTGCCTGCTACGAAGCAGGCGACCCGCTGACCGTGGAGAACGTGCGCAAGTATACCCGCTTTCACCCCCGCTGCGGTACCAGCTTCCTCATTCTGGTGGTCATCGTCAGTGTGTTTTTGTACAGTGTGCTGCCGTGGGGCAGCATCGGTCTGCGGGTGGTGTGCAAGCTGCTGCTGCTGCCGCTGGTCATGGGCATCAGCTACGAGCTGCTCAAGTGGTGCGGCCGGTCGGATAACATCGCTACCCGCATCATCCGGCAGCCGGGCATCTGGGTGCAGCACCTCACCGTCTTTGAGCCGGACGACAGCATGATCGAGGTGGCCATTGCAGCCATCACTCCCGTGCTGCCTGAAAACCCGGAGGAGGGTAAATGGTAAGCGAAGCAATGCTCCCCCGCGCAGCGGTGCGGGAGGTGGAGCAGCGGCTGACCGCCGCAGGCTGCCCGGATGCGGATTTTGACGCGCGGGAGCTGTTCCGGCTGGCGACCGGGCGGGACGTGCGCCTTTCCGACCGTCCGCTGACCGCAGAGCAGGCGGCGGCGCTGGAAGTGCTCTGCACCCGCCGCGCCGCACGGGAACCGCTGCAATATCTCTGCGGCAGCTGGAGCTTTTTAGATTTTGAGTTGGCGGTAGGCCCCGGGGTGCTCTGCCCCCGGGCAGACACCGAGGTGGTGGCACAGGCCGCCGCCGAGACCCTTGCGGGTATCGCAGCGCCCCGGGTGCTGGACCTCTGCGCCGGAACAGGCTGTCTGGGGCTGGGGGTCAAGCGCTTCTGCCCCGCCGCGCAGGTGACCTGCGTGGAAAAAAGCCCTGCGGCCTTTGTCTATCTGGAAAAGAACGCCCGCTGCGCCATGACCGGGCAGGGCAGACAGACTGAGAATGTGTTGGAGCCTACCGCTCTTGAGCAGGCAGATGCCCCTGCTTTTGACTGGGGCCCGTCGCTGAACGCGCTGCGGGCAGGCAGAAAGCCTGCCTACGCGGTGCAGCCGGTGCAGGGCGACCTGTTCACCTACTGGGAGACCCTGCCGGAGGGGCAGCTGGAACTCATCGTCTCGAACCCGCCCTACCTGACCGCCGCCGAGATGGAGCAACTGCAGCCCGAGGTGGCACAGGAGCCTGCCATGGCGCTGGAAGCCGGGGAGGACGGCCTTGTGTTCTACCGTGCGCTGGCGCAGCACTACAAAAACGCACTGTGCCCCGGCGGGGCGCTGGTACTGGAGATCGGCTGGCAGCAACGGGAAGCCGTAACCGCCCTGTTGGCAGAGAACGGCTGGGCAGAGATCCGCTGCATCCAGGACTTTGGCGGCAACGACCGCTGCGTGACTGCCCGCCGCCCAAAATAAATTGGAAAAAACAAACAACTTCTTGTTGTAATATTTTGATTTTGTGTTATACTAAGAAGGAAAGCGAAGGACAGCCCGCCCTCTGCGGGCCCAAAGGATAAAAGGAGCAGCAGGCTATGGCAAAAAATCAGAACAACAACGTTGCACCGGCCACCCAGAAGACCGAGCCGGAAGCCAAGAAGGACGCGCTGGCTACGGCGCTGGCGCAGATCGAAAAGCAGTTCGGCAAGGGTGCCGTCATGAAGCTGGGCGACAACGCCTCCATGCAGGTGGATGCCATCTCTACTGGCAGTCTGGGGCTGGATCTGGCGCTGGGCGTGGGCGGTGTGCCGCGCGGCCGCATCATCGAGGTGTACGGCCCGGAATCCAGCGGTAAGACCACGCTGGCACTGCACATCCTTGCCGAAGCCCAGAAGAAGGGCGGCGAGGTGGCCTTTATCGACGTTGAGCACGCACTGGACCCCACCTATGCCGAGGCGCTGGGCGTGGACATCAACAACCTGCTGGTCAGCCAGCCGGACACCGGCGAGCAGGCCATGGAGATCTGCGAAGCGCTGGTGCGCTCCGGCGCGATTGATGCCATTGTAGTGGACTCGGTAGCCGCCATGGTGCCCCGCGCCGAGATCGAGGGCGAGATGGGCGACAGCCATGTGGGCCTGCAGGCACGTCTGATGAGTCAGGCCATGCGCAAGCTGACCAGCGTCATCGGCAAGACCAACACGGTCTGCGTGTTCATCAACCAGCTGCGCGAGAAGGTGGGCGTCATGTACGGCAACCCGGAGGTGACCACCGGCGGCCGCGCCCTGAAGTACTACGCCTCGGTGCGTATCGACATCCGCCGCGTGGAGGGTCTGAAGGACTCCTCCGGTCAGTTCATCGGCAACCACACCCGCGCCAAGATCGTGAAGAACAAGGTGGCTCCGCCGTTCCGTGAGGCCGAGTTCGATATCATGTTCGGTGAGGGCATCTCCAAAATGAGCGAGCTCATCGATGTGGGCGTCAAGCTGGGCATCGTGCAGAAGAGCGGCGCATGGTTCAACTACGGCGATATCCGTCTGGGTCAGGGCCGCGACAACGCCAAGCAGTTTTTGAAGGACAACCCCGAGATCGCCAATGACATCGAGGGGCAGATCCGCGCCAACGCTGATAAGCTGTACGCCACCCGCCGCCCGGCCGGCCGCGCTGTTGCCGCAGCGGAAAAGCCCACCGAGCCCGCCGCCGCAAAGGAGCCGGTGGTCAAGGCACCCACCCGCAGCAGCGAGAGCGAGCTGGATATCATGGTGGAGGACTAAATGGCCTTCTACCGCCGCCGACCCCGCCCGGATGTGGAAAAGTGCGCCGACCCCGCCAAGGCGCGGGCCAGTGCGCTGGAAACGCTGGCCGGGCAGGAGATCTCTGCCAATATGCTGTATGAGCGGCTGTGCCGCCGCTATACCGAACAGGCCGCTGCCGCCGCTGTGGCGGAGATGGTGCAGCTGGACTATGTGAACGATGCCCGCTACGCCGAAGCACGGGCCCACAGTCTGCTGGCTGCCCGCAAAAGCCGCCGCGCCGCCGCCCAGAGCCTGCGCCAGAAGGGGCTTGCCCCCGCCGAGGTAGCGGGCGCGCTGGAAGCGGTCTACGCCCCGGAGGACGGCGGCGATGACCCGGAGCTGGAAGCCGCCGCCGCGCTGGTGGACAGCCGCTACCGCAAAAAGCTGGCCATCGGCCGCCGCGACCTTGTGGTGGCCGCCCTGCAGCGCCGCGGCTTTGCCTACCCCGTCATCAAGGAAGCCATCCGCAGGGTGGAGGAGGGGGAATGACCCTCCCGTAAAATTTTAAAAGCATCCCTCAAAAGAGAAAGAGAGTATCATCCCTTATGAAAATTGCGTGTATTTCCCTTGGCTGCCCGAAAAATCAGGTGGATCTGGATGTGATGGTGCACATCCTGCTGTCTGCCGGGCACGAGACTGTGGCCGATCTGGCCGAAGCCGATGTCATCCTTGTGAACACCTGCGGCTTTATCGAGAGCGCCAAGACCGAAGCCATTGAAAACATTCTGGAAGCCTGCGCTTATAAGCAGCAGAACCCGAACCTGAAGGTCATCGTTACCGGCTGCCTTGCCGAGCGCTACCGCAGCCAGATCGAGGAAGAGATCCCGGAGGTGGACGCCGTTGTAGGCTGCGCCTCCAACAAGGCCATTGACACCATCGTGGAGCGGCTGTTCCACGGCGAGGATCATCTGGAAAGCTACGGTGCCAAAAAGGACTTCCCGCTGGGCGGCAAGCGCGTCATCGGCACGCCCGCCCACTATGCGTACTTAAAGATCGCCGAGGGCTGCAACAACCGCTGCCACTACTGCGCCATCCCGGGCATCCGCGGCCCGCTGCACAGCCGCGATATGGCCGACTGCGTTGCCGAGGCCCGCTGGCTGGCGGGTGAAGGCGTGAAGGAGCTTATTGTTGTGGCGCAGGACCCCACCGCCTACGGCGAGGACTGGGGCAAGCCCGGCAGCATCTGTGAGCTGCTGGACAAGCTGAACAAGGTGCCGGGGCTGGAATGGATCCGCATCATGTACGCCTACCCGGAGCGCATCACCGATGAATTTATCGCCGCCATGAAGCGCAACGAGAAGGTGGTGCCCTACCTCGACCTGCCCATCCAGCACTGCAACGATACCATCCTCAAGAACATGAACCGCCGCTCCACCCGTGCGGAGCTGCTGGAGGTCATCGGCAAGCTGCGCCGCGAGATCCCCGGCATCACTCTGCGCACCACCCTGATCGCAGGCTTCCCCGGCGAGACCGAGGAGCAGTTCGAGGATCTGTGCAACTTCGTCAAGGAAGTGCAGTTCGACCGTCTGGGCTGCTTTGCCTACTCTGCCGAGGAAAACACCGTGGCAGCCAAGATGGACGGTCAGATCGAGCAGGAAGTCAAGGATAAGCGCGCCGAGCTGGTAATGCAGATCCAGACCGGCATCATGGCGCAGAAGCAGGCCGAAAAGGTGGGCCAGACCGTGCACGTTCTGTGTGACGGCATCGACGAGGAAAACGGTCTGTACCTTTGCCGCACCACCGGCGATGCGCCGGAAGTGGACGGCTGCGTCTGCGTTTCCAGCGAGGAACCGCTGTACCCCGGCCAGTTCTATGATGTGCTGGTAGAGGATAGCGACCTTTACGATCTGTATGGTACAGTCGTAAAATAACGAATTGGAGGATAAAACCTATGAATCTGCCCAATAAACTTACCCTGACCCGCATCATTCTGGTGCCGGTGTTCATGATCTTTGTGTCCCTGACCAGTCTGGACAGCATCGTGGACGGCAATTTTAACGCCACCTTCTACCTGCTGGCCGGCATCGTGTTCGCTGCTGCCAGCTTTACCGATTATCTGGACGGCCATCTGGCGCGCAAGTGGCACATGGTCACGGATTTCGGCAAGTTTGCCGACCCGCTGGCCGACAAGCTGCTGACCACCGTGGCCTTCATCTACATGCTGCGGGACGGCGTGTGCAGCCCCGTGGTGCTGTGCATCATTCTGGCACGCGAGTTTGCGGTGTCCGGCCTGCGCATGGTGGCTGCAGGTGCCAAGGACGGCAAGGTCATCGCCGCCAATATGTGGGGCAAGGTAAAGACCGTGCTGCAAATGCTGAGCATCATCTTCTACTTCTTCGGCACGGCGCTGAGCTACCGCGGTACGGTGGACAGTGTTTCCATCGTGGTGGTGGTCTCCATCGCCCTGTGCTGGCTGGTGGCCGCTGTGACCGCCATCTCCGGCATCAAGTACCTGTGGGACAACCGCAACTTTATCAACACTGCAAAGTAAAAATGTGGAAAACAAAAGGCCGCTGCACCTCACCGTGCAGCGGCCTTTTGCTTGAGTGGGACGATTGGGAATGCGCTCCGCTTCGCTCTGCGCATCATCAGCGGAATAATTATTTTATATTTCGCGTTTGTCGCGGTCTGCGGACCGCTCCAAACGCATTTTCACGAGAGGAGTTTGGAACGAACTCCCTCAGTCAAAACCAGACGGTTTTGCCAGCTCCCTCGGAGAGGGAGCCTTTGGCATGGCGGTACAGTTTCCGGCTAAACCGCAAAGCTTGTGAGCGCAGCCGCTCCCCGGGGGGAGCTGTCGCGCAGCGACTGAGGGGCTATAAATGGAGAAGCGAAAAAAGCGTTAAAGCGATAGCGCCGACTGGCGCAGCGCTAGCTTTTTTGTGCTTCGACTTCTTCTTTAGGATTGTCAAGGGCGAGCAGCCCTTGGCCCGTTGCGGGGTGGGTGGAGTCCAGAGGTAGGGAGGGGGGAGTCGGAACACCCCTCCCTGCCTCTGGCCCAGCGGAGCGTCTTTGCACGCTGAAAGCAAGCAGAAAGTTGCCATAGCAGCAACGCTACATCTGCTGCTTCCCTTCACGCCCCTCTCGTGAAAAAGAAAAACCCGGTGCATCCGCAGACGCTCCGGGTTTCTAAAATTATAGATGCGGTCAGGAAAGCACTGCGCTTTCCTCCACCTTGTCCAGCACCGCCAGCTGCAAAGCGTTCAGCATACTGCGCTGTGCGCCGTAGGTGTCGGCGTAGGAGCTGTTGGCGCTGTCGATCTGCTCCTGTGTGGGGGTGATGTCCAGCTGCTCCGCAATGGCCTGAAAGACCAGATCCTGCTTGGCCAGATGCTCAAAGTAAGCGTCGGAATCCGCCAGCATCGCGTCGGCATCGGCGTAGCCCTTGGCCTGTGCGTAGGCGTCCAGCTCCATGCCGTACTGGGTAGCCAGCTGAGAGTGGTAGTTCAAGAACATCCGGATGTAGTAGCTGGTGATCTGGGTGGGGACTTCTTTAAAGGTGGAGTTCGTGAGCAGATAGTCCATCGCGGCGTTGTCCAGATTGTTGGCGTACAGGGCGCTGTCAAAGTACTGGCGCAGGGCGTCTGCGGTGTGCAGGTCGTCGCTGGCGGCAAAATTGCTCTCCACCCACTCGTCGGTCAGGGTGGGCACAACGCTCTGGGTGATGGCGTTCAGGGTCACGCTGAACACGGCCTCCTTGCCGCTGAGGGTGATGGTGTTGCCCTCGGCGTCGGTGGAGTCGCCGTAGCCCTCCGGGAAGGTGACGGTCACATCAAAGGTGTCGCCGATGTTGTGGCCGATGATCTGATCCTCGAAGCCGTCAATAAAGGTGTGGCTGCCCAGCGTCAGGTCGTAGCCGGTGGCGGTGCCGCCGGTAAAGACCACGCCATCCACCGCGCCGGAATAGTCGATGTTTACGGTGTCGCCGCTCTGGGCTGCCCGGTCGGTGATGTTCTGGGTGGTGGCGTACTGGTTCAGCAAAGTGTCGATCTGGGTCTGGATCTCGGCCTCGGTGGGCTCGATATCAGCCTTGGAAAGCGGCAGCGCGGACACGTCATCCGGCAGGGTCACATAGTCCAGTGCGCGGATGCCGGTCCAGTGGCCGTTATCGTCCAGCCCCTCAGAATAATCGAAGCTGGCGTAGTCGAAATCCGACACCTTGCCGTAGGTGGACACGCTTGCGCCGGATGCGGCAGAGGATGCCGTGGTGCCGCTCTGCTTTTTGAGCAGCATAAAGCAGGCTGCAGCTACGCACAGCACAGCAGCCACCGCGCACAGCACACACAACAGGATCTTGGTAATGCGTTTCAAAAGAGATACCTCCTAAAAATAGCAGACCGTTTTCACGGAGAATGCAAATATCATACCATCCTATTATAACGGAAAAATGCGAAAAGAAAAGATTTTTGCGAAAATTCCACAAATGCCGCCCGGCACAGGTATCACTTTTGCCCGCTTTGAGGCGGGAAATGCCGCAAAACCGGTGGAAATACCCCGGCGGTTCTGTTACAATAAAACTGTATGAGCCTTTCCCTGCGAGGGAAAGCCTTTTGCTGAAATTGGAGGATAAAACCATGGATTACAATAAAGCAGCTCTGGAAATGCACGAGACCCACAAGGGAAAGGTGGGCATCGTGAGCAAGGTGGAAGTCGCCACCCGTGACGACCTGTCCACCGCCTACACCCCCGGTGTGGCAGAGCCCTGCCGCAAGATCAAGGAAAACCCCGAGGATGTGTATAAGTACACCTTCAAGGGCAACATGGTAGCCGTTGTCTCCAACGGCACTGCCGTGCTGGGCCTCGGCGACATCGGCCCCGAAGCCGGTCTGCCGGTCATGGAAGGCAAGGCGGTGCTGTTCAAGGAGTTCGGCGGCGTAGACGCCTTCCCCATCTGCATCGACGCCCACGATGCTGCCAGCGTTATTGCAGCCTGCAAGGCCATTGCGCCCACCTTTGGCGGCATCAATCTGGAGGATATCAAGAGCCCCGAGTGCTTCGAGATCGAGGAGACCTTGGAGCGGGAGCTGGACATCCCCGTGTTCCACGATGACCAGCACGGCACCGCCATCGTAGTCACCGCTGCCCTCATCAACGCCCTGCGGGTGGTGAATAAAAAGATGGAGGACGTGCACATCGTCCTGAACGGCCCCGGCGCTGCCGGTACCGCCATCATCAAGATGCTCATGACCGCCGGTGCAAAGGACATCGTGGCGGTGGATCAGTTCGGCACCCTGTACAAGGGCTGCAACAGCGCCGAAGCCCACAAGAACTGGCTGGGTGAGGTGACCAACCCCCGCCAGATCAAGGGCGGCCTGAAGGAAGCGCTGGAGGGCGCAGATGTGTTCATCGGCGTGTCCCGCCCCGGCATCCTGACCACCGAGCTGTGCAAGACCATGAACAAGGACGCCATCGTCTTTGCCATGGCAAACCCCACCCCGGAGATCATGCCGGACGAGGCCAAGGCAGGCGGCGTGCGGGTGATGGCTACCGGCCGCAGCGACTTCCCCAATCAGGTCAACAACGTGCTGTGCTTCCCGGGCCTGTTCAAGGGCGCGCTCAGCGTCCGCGCCCGGGATATCAACAACGAGATGAAGCTGGCTGCTGCCTACGCCATTGCAGACCTCATCACCGATGCCGACCGCAGCGAGGAGAACATCATCCCCGGCGCGTTCGACCCCCGCGTGGCCGAGGCTGTGGCAAATGCCGTGGCAAAGGCTGCCCGCGAGACCGGCGTGGCACGGTTGTAAGCGGAGGACACAGGCATGAGAACGATCTCCGCACAGAGTATTACGGATACGGTGGCGCGGCTCTGCATCAAGGCCAACACTCAGCTGCCGCAGGACGTGCAGGCCGCGCTGGAAAAGGCGCGGGAAGAAGAGCCGTGGCCGCTGGCAAAGAACACATTAGACCTGCTGTGGTCGAACCTTGGCGCTGCAAAGGAGAAAGACCTGCCCATCTGTCAGGACACCGGCATGGCCTGTGTGTTCGTGGAGCTGGGCACCGATGTGCACATTGATGGCAGCTTTGAAGCCGCCATCCACGAGGGCGTGCGCCGGGGCTATACCGATGGCTACCTGCGCAAGAGCATCGTGGCCGACCCGCTGCGCCGGGGCAACACCGGCGACAACACCCCCGCAGCCATCACCGTTCATCTGGTAGACGGCGACGGCTGCACCATCACCGTGGCCCCCAAGGGCTTTGGCAGCGAGAACATGAGCCGCATCCAGATGCTCAAGCCCGCCGACGGCGTGGAGGGCTTCAAGAAGTTCGTCATCGAGACGGTCAAGCTGGCCGGCTCCAACCCCTGCCCGCCCATCGTGCTGGGCGTCGGCGTGGGCGGCAGCTTTGACAAGGTGGCGTATCTTGCCAAAAAGGCGCTGCTGCGCCCGCTGGATATCCCCAACCCCGACCCCTACTACGCCCAGTTGGAGCAGGAGCTGCTTGCCGCCATCAATGCACTGGGCATCGGCCCGCAGGGCTTTGGCGGAAAGACCACCTGTCTTGGCCTTGCCATTGAGCAGATGCCCACCCATGTGGCGGGTCTGCCGGTGGCTGTGAATGTTTCCTGTCATGTGACCCGCCGCGCCAGCGCGGAGCTGTAAGGAGGGGAGAACGATGGAATACAGACTGACTACCCCCTGCACCGCGCAGGATCTTGCCCCGCTGAAGGCGGGGGATACCGTGCTGCTTTCCGGTGTGGTGTACACCGCCCGGGATCAGGCACACAAGCGGATGATGGAGGCGCTGGACAAGGGCGAGACCCTGCCTTTTGATCTGGAAGGCAGCGCCATCTATTATGTAGGTCCCACCCCGGAGCGCCCGGGCGAGATCATTGGCTCGGCAGGGCCTACCACAAGCGGGCGCATGGACGCCATGAGTCCCCGGCTGCTGGACCTTGGCAACAAGATCATGATCGGCAAGGGCAAGCGGGATGCCGCCGTCAAGGCAGCTGTGGTGCGCAACGGCGCGGTGTATCTGGCTGCGCTGGGCGGTGCCGGTGCGCTGATGGCAAAAAGCGTGCAGACGCTGGAAGTGATCGCATGGCCGGACTTGGGCTGTGAGGCGGTGCGCCGCCTGACCGTGCAGGATATGCCCCTGACCGTTGTGCTGGATGCCCACGGCGGCGACCTGTACGAGGAAGGCCCTGCGGCCTATCTGGCCACACGGTAAGGCCAAAACGCCGAGAATTGCACCCTTTGCACAAAACAGGCGCGGTGCAAAACCGGCAAAACAGCAGTTCTGTGCAGAAAAATATGGTTAGTTTAACAAAACTTGCTGCGAATTACTTGCATCAACCGCAAAAATGTGATATCCTTTAACATACGACAGAGGGTACACATCCCCTGTCGGAAAAATCCCCCAGAGGGAATAAGGCAGGAGGCCGGACAAACCATGCAGATCCACCAGTCCGCAGAAGATTATCTTGAAACGATCCTGATGCTGAGCCAGCGTATGGGCAAAGTGCGCTCCATTGACGTAGTCAATGAGCTGGGCTTTACCAAAGCCAGCGTGAGCATCGCCATGAAAAAGCTGCGGGAGAACGGCTATATCGCGGTGGACGGCGAAGGCAACCTGACCCTGCTGGAGCCCGGGCTGGAGATCGCTCAGCGCATTTACAGCCGCCACCAGCTGCTGACCCACTTCTTTGTGCAGCTGGGCGTGGACGAGCAGACCGCCGCCGAGGACGCCTGCAAGGCAGAGCACATCCTCAGCGAGCAGACGCTGGAAAAGATCCGCGAAAGCGCCCTGCGCAACGACGCCGCCCATCCGCAGGCAAAGTGATATGATTCCAAGAGACACCGGAACGCCGAAAGACGTTCCGGTGTCTTTTTTTGTATGAAATTTTCGGTTTGTGTTGCATATCTGTTACGGATTTGGTACAATAAATCTGTGCGGAAAAGGAACGTTGGAAGAGCGAAAAAGGGACGGGACGGCGCAAAGCCGCCCTAGGGTAAAGGAGAGCGTTGCGGCATGGATGCGATTGCCCATACTCAGGTCAGTGGATTCTGTCTGGTCACGCTGGCGGTCTTGCTGCGGGCGCAGCAGAAAATGCGGGATAAAAGCCTGCCCGGGCGGCTGTTTACGGCGTTGCTGTGGTTTGCCGGGGCGCTGACGATCGTAGATCATGGCAGTGCGCTGGCGCAGCTGGGCGCGTGGCAGGATCTGGGCATCCCCCTGACCTACCGGCTGAACGCCGGGGGCAGTATTCTGTTTTATCTGCTGGCGGCGTGCTGCTGCCAGCTGGTGTTTTTGTATGTGGAGGCAGAGCTGGGGCATACATGGATGGAGGACGGCCGCAGGCTGGCGCTCAGCACCGCACCGGTGGCGCTGCTTTTTCTGGCGCTGCTGATAGCGCGGGACGAAAACGGCTTTTGCTATCTGGATGCAGAGGGGCTGCGGGGCAGCACTCTGTTCTGGGGGGCGAAGCTGGTGGGGCTTGCCTATCTGGCGGCGGCCTTTCTCCGCTGCAGCTGGACGCTGAGCAACTGGAAGCAGGAAACACCCAAAGAGGAACTGAAGACCCTGCTGCTGCTCGCGCTTGCGCCGGCGGCAGGCTTTTTGCTGCAAGGCTGGCTGCCCGGGCGCGGGCTGCTGTGCTGCGGCATTACGCTGGGGCTGGTGTGCGTGTATGTGCTGGTGTTGCAGACCAAGTTCACGGTGGACACCCTGACCGGCGTCAGCAACCGCATCGTGGCGCTGCGGTATCTGGAAAGCGAACTGCCCTACTACCGCCGTCACCCCAACCGCTCGCTGCACTTCCTCATGATGGACATGGATCACTTCAAGCACATCAACGATGAATACGGCCACCTGGAGGGCGATGCCGCGCTGGTGCTGCTGGCGGGCATTTTGAAAAAGGTGTGCGCCAACTATAACGGCGTGCTGGCGCGCTACGGCGGCGATGAATTTTGCATCGCCTGCGGCTGCAACAGCGTGGAGGTGCGCACCCTGATCGCCTCCATCCAGCGAGAGCTGGATGCCGCCAACGCCGCCTCCGGCAAGCCCTACCAGATCGAGATCAGCATCGGCTGCGCCCGTCTTGAGCCGGACATTGCCACCGTGCACGACCTGATCGATAAAGCCGATCAGGAAATGTACCACCTCAAGACCCGCAAGCGCGGAGTTTCCTAAAACAAAGAAGGCACCTGCAACCCTTCCTGTCTGTGCATTGGCACCCGAAGGCGTTTGCGGGTGCTTTTTCTTTGACCTGTTGAGAGCCAAGAAGCAACCCCGCAGTGCGGATGTTTCCGCAGGAAACAGGCACTGCAAATGCCGTTTCCCTCTACGACCCCTCCTGTGAAAAAGCAATTTCGAAACGCCCGCAGGCGTTTCGAAACTGCAAATCAAAATAATTCTTCCGCTGAAAATGGCTAGAGCGTAGCGGAAGCCATTCAAAATCGTCCCGCCCCGCGCTTTCTAAACGTTTTTTACCCTTCTGCCCTTGCATCCCGGGGTGGAACGCGGTATTCTTATAAAATAGACCGGAACCGCGACAGCACAGGGGAGGGAGACCACATGGACGCACAGGAGATCCGCGCATTGCTGGGCAAAAGCATCTTTGAGCGGGCACAGAAGTACCGCAAGCGTATCCTGCAAAGCAGCTGCACCACCAACGAGGACGGGGTGCGGCACCTGACAGCGCTGGTGCAGGGCAGCGGGCCGGACTGCTATTATACGCAGGTCTGGCTGCGGGAAAACGGCAGCTTTGTCAGCGCCTCCTGCGACTGCCCCTATAATCAAAACGGCGACGGCACCTACTGTAAGCACATTGGCGCGCTGCTGCTGCAGGATGCGGAAAAGAACCCGCCTGCCCCGGAAAAAAAGCCGGAGAGCATCCCCGGGGTGCAGCGGGGCGTTGCAGGCTTGAGCACCGAACCCCGCAAGGACAGTTACAGCGCCGGGCTGGATATGCTGTTTGGCCGCAAGTGGCGGGGCGAGGAGCCGGAGACCGACTATGAGGCCCAGCTGCTGCTGAAGCGCTACCAGCGGGAGGATGCGCAGCCCCAGCCCCAGAACGCCGCCCAGCGCACCGGCTTTGCTCTGCTGGAACCGGAGCTTACGCCGCACAATGGCCGTATCTGGCTGCGGCTGCGGGTCTCGGACGGCATCGGCGGGCGACAGTATCTGGTAAAAAGCATCCCGCAGTTTCTGGATGCGATCGAGCGGGGCGAAAGCGTCAGCTACGGGAAGTCGCTGGCCTTTGTGCACCGGTGGGACGCCTTTGCCCCGGATGCGCAGCAGCTGCTGCGGCTGCTGCGCCGTCAGGTGAGCGCCCGGCAGGCGTTTGAAGCCGAGGGCACCATGCGCTCCGGCTGGGAGAAAGGCCCGGCAGGCGGTCTGCCGCTGACCGGCGAGGGGCTGGATGCCCTTGTGGAGCTTTACGCCGCCGAGGGCGTTGTGGGCGGCTATACCCTTAAAGAGGGCCTGCCGGTCATCAGCCTGAAGGTGGAGCGCCGCAAGGGCGGGGTGCAGTTGAGCTGTACCCCGGCGCTCCGCGGGGTGCAGGGGCTGGACTATGCCTATCTGCTGGGCGAAAGCACCCTCTGGCGGATGCAGCGGGAGGAGTGCCGCCGGGTGCTGCCGGTGCTGGACACCTTTGGCGGGCGCAGTTTGTTCTTTACCAGCGCGGATGCCGCCGCCTTTTGCAGCTATGTGTTGCCGGAGCTGGGCAACCGGGTCAACATCGTGGACCCCGACCGGCTGCTGCTGAACCAGATCCCGCTGGAACCGGTGGTGCAGTTTTATCTGGATGCTGACCGGGGGCTTACCGTCACGGCTTACCCGGTCTTTCTGTACGGAGAGGATCGGGTAGCCCCCGGCGAGCCGGTGCCGCCCGACCTTTTGCGGGATGCCCGCACCGAGAACCGGGCAAAGCGGCTGCTGGAAACCTATCTGGAACCCCAGCCCGGCGAGCCCGGGCATTACAGCATTTCCGGGGAGGAGGCGCTTTTCCAGCTGCTGGAAGAGGGCATTCCCGCCCTGCTGGCCATGGGCGAGGTGTACCAGACCGATGCCTTCCGCAACTTACAAGCCGCCCCGCCTAAAATTTCGGTAGGGGTATCGGTGCACGGCAGCGTGCTGGATCTGGAAGTGGACACCGGCGCCTTCCCGGTGGAGGAACTGCGGGAGCTTTTGCAGTCCCTGCACCAGAAAAAGCGCTACCACCGTCTGCGGGACGGCAGTCTGCTGCGGCTGGACGACAGTCTGGAAGGGCTGGACGAGCTGAACGACACGCTGGAGCTTTCCGGCGCAAAGCTGAAGGACGGCCACGCCGCCCTGCCGCTCTACCGCGCCCCCACGCTGGACTGGGCGCTTTCGGGGCAGAACGGTCTGCGGTTCGACCGGGACGATGCCTTTCGCCGCATCAGCCGCAGCTTCCACGCCGTGCGGGACAGCGAGTATACCCCGCCGCTCTCCCTGCAAAAGACCCTGCGCAAATACCAGCGGGACGGCTACCGCTGGCTGCGTACACTGGACGGCTACGGCATGGGCGGCATTCTGGCCGATGATATGGGTCTGGGCAAGACTGTGCAGGTGCTCAGCTACCTGCTGGCCATGAAGGAGGGCGGGCAGCAGCTGCCCAGCCTTATCGTCTGCCCGGCGTCTCTGGTGCTGAACTGGCAGGAGGAATGCCAGAAGTTCACCCCGCAGCTGCAAAGTGTTGCCATGGACGGCGATGCCGCCCACCGCGCCGCGCTGGTCGATGGGTGGGCACAGGCGGATATCGTCATCACCAGCTACGACCTGCTGCGCCGGGACGAAAAACTGTATGCCGGGCAAAGCTTTTACGCCTGCATTCTGGACGAAGCGCAGGCCATCAAAAACCACACCACCCAGAAGTACAAGGCGGTGTGCCGGGTGAACAGCCGGGTGCGCTTTGCCCTGACCGGCACCCCGGTGGAGAACCGCTTGGGCGAATTGTGGAGCATCTTCTCCTTTTTGATGCCCGGGTATCTGCCCCCCTACAAGACCTTCTGCGCCCGGTTTGAAAAGCCCATCGTGCAGGACGAGGATGCCAACGCCGTGCGGCGGCTGAACCAGTTCACCGGCCCCTTCATCCTGCGGCGCATGAAGTCCGAGGTGCTGCGGGAGCTGCCGCCCAAAACCGAGAATGTGCGCCGCGTTGAGTTGGAGACCGAGCAGCGCAAGCTGTATCTGGCAGCGGTGGTGGACGCCCGGGAAAAGCTGCGGGCGGCAAAGCCGGAGGACAAGATGACCGTGTTTGCCGTGCTGATGCGGCTGCGGGAGATCTGCTGCGACCCGCGTCTTGTGGCAGACAACTGGACCGGCAGCAGCGCCAAGCTGGAAGCCTGTCTGGAACTTGTCACCGAGGCGGTGGCGGGCGGGCACCGCATTCTGCTGTTCAGCCAGTTTACCTCCATGCTGGAACTGCTGGCAAAGCGGCTGGACGAGGCCGGGATGAGCCACTTCACCCTGCAAGGTTCTACCCCGAAGCCGGTGCGTGCCGAGCAGGTGCGCAGGTTCAATCAGGGCGAGGCGGACGTCTTTCTCATTTCGCTGCGGGCGGGCGGCACAGGTCTGAACCTGACCGCCGCCGATATCGTCATCCACTACGACCCGTGGTGGAACCTTGCCGCGCAGAATCAGGCCACCGACCGCGCCTACCGCATCGGTCAGCGCAACCCGGTGCAGGTGTACCGGCTGATCGCGCAGGACACCATTGAGGAAAAGATCGTGGAACTGCAACAGGCCAAGCAGTCGCTGGCCGATACCGTTACCGGTGGGGCAGACGGCGCGATTTTGTCCATGAACCCCGAACAGCTGCTGCAGCTGCTGGGAGAAGAAGCATAAAGGAGTGTATCCATCATGAAGGTTTGGGATCTGCATTGCGATACCCTGTACGAACTGCGCCGCGCCGAAAAGGCGGGCGCACCCAAAAGCTTTTTGCACAACGATCTGCATATCGACCTTGAAAAATTGCGGCAGGGGGATTATCTGCTGCAATGCTTTGCGGCCTATGTGGATCTGGCCGACCCCGCTCCCGGGGCCGACCCGCTGGTGAGCGTGCTGGAGGAGATCGACATCTTCAAGCGGCTCATGGCGGCTTACCCGGAAAAGATCGCCCCGGTGTACACCGCCGCCGACCTTGAGCGCAACCGCGCCGAGGGCAAGTTCAGCGCCATGCTGACGGTGGAAGAGGGCGGCTGCTGCAAGGGCAGTCTGGGCGTGCTGCGGCGGCTGCAGGAACTGGGCGTGCGCATGATGACCCTGACATGGAACTACCCCAACGAGCTGGCAGCCCCCAACGCAAACCCCGGCGGGCCGCTGGTGGCCAACACCGAGACCGGTCTGACCGAGCGGGGCTTTGCCTTTTTGGAGGAGATGGAAAAGCTGCACATCACCGCAGACGTGAGCCACCTTTCCGATAAGGGCTTCTGGGACATCGCAAACCACAGCACCCGTCCCTTTGCGGCAAGCCACTCCAACTGCCGTGCCCTGTCGCCCCACAACCGCAACCTGACCGATGAGATGATCCGCGCATTGGCAGAAAAGGGCGGCATTGCAGGGCTGAACTACTGCGCTTCCTTTGTGGACGCAGACTCGGCACACCCGAAGCTCTGCCGCAGCACGGTGGAGCGGCTGGCAAAGCACGCGGCACACTTCAAGCAGGTGGGCGGCATTGAGGTCATCAGCCTTGGCAGCGATTTTGACGGCATTGGCGGTCAGCACGAGCTGGAAACGGCGGCAGATATGCCGCTGCTGGCCGAGGCACTGCGCCGCGAGGGCTTTACCGAGGACGAGGTGGAGGCCATCTACTGGCGCAACGCTTACCGCTTCTTTAAAAACAATCTGTAATATCAAGTCAAAAAATTGCAAAAATGCCCGGAGATGCCCTGCTGTGTGCGGGTATCCCGGGCTGTGTATTGCCCTGCGAGGGGAGGTTTTATATGGTCTGAGGCGCGCGTCCCCTGAAAAAGAACAAACGACTTGGAAAGATAAGAGGAATTATAACAATGGGTATCACGATCTCGCCGTGGATGATGGCGTTTCTCATGCTGATGACCGGCTTTGCAGGCTTTGTGGATTCGGCAGCCGGCGGCGGCGGGCTGATCAGCCTGCCGGCCTATCTGTTTGCCGGGCTGCCGCCCCACTACACCTATGCCACCAACAAGTTCAGCGCCGCCTGCGGCACTACCTTTGCCACGGCAAGCTTTTTCAAAAGTGGTGCCATGAACGTGAAGGTGGGTGTTCTTGCAGCCATCGGCAGCTTTGCGGGCAGTGCGCTGGGCGCGCACATCGTGCTGCTGCTCAGCGATGAGATGCTGCGCACCATGATGTTCATCATCCTGCCGGTGGCGGCGGTCATCATTCTGTGGCAGCGCAACCTGCCGGACGAGAACCGGGACGACGGCACGCTGGACCTGAAAAAGATTTTGCTGGCACTGGCCATCGGCTTTGGCATCGGCCTGTACGACGGCGTTATGGGCCCGGGCACCGGTACCTTTGCCATCATTGCCTTTACCACCCTGATGGGCTTTGACCTGCGCACTGCCAACGGCAACGGCAAGGTGCTCAATCTGGCCAGCAACTACGCCAGCCTGTTCACCTACCTGATGAACGGTCTGGTGGTGTTCCACATCGGCATCCCCTGTGCAGTCAGCAATATTCTGGGCAACCTGCTGGGCTCGCACTTCGCGCTGAAAAAGGGTGCCCGCTTCATCCGCCCCATGATGCTGGTGGTGCTGGTTCTGCTGCTGGGCAAGCTGATCTCGGACGCGGTGCTGTAAGGGCAAGGCGGGACGATTTGGAATGGTCTCCGCTTTGCTCTGGCCATAATCAGCGGAAAGAATATTTTATTTGTAGTTCCGAAACGCCTGCGGGCGTTTCGAAACTACTTTTTCACGGGTAAAAATAAAGTCGGGCAGCCCGCGGGCTGTCCGACTTGTTTTTGCTAATAGGTTTTATTCCAGCGCCAGCTCTTTATCAAAGAACGCGATGCCGAACGCGCCGGGGCCGGTGTGGGTGCCGATGACGCAGCCGATCTGGCGCACCAGCGGTGCGTCCAGATGCAGGTTGTCCTGCAGGTAGGTCAGCAGCGGCTGCAGCTCCCGGTGGTTGACGGTGTAGCCCAGCAGCGGGGTGTAGCCCGGGTGGATGCCGCCCATCTCGTCGATCTTTTTGAACAGCGCCACATACACGCCGGGCAGACCGCGCGCCTTACCGGCCAGCGCCACCTTGCCCTCTATGACGGCGAGGATGGGCTTGATGCCCAGCATACCGCCCGCCACAGCGGCGGCGGCGGACAGTCTGCCGCCCTTGCGCAGGTACTTCAGATCGTCCACGGCAGCTACCAGATGCAGGTGCTGCTTGGCCTTTTCCAGATCGGCAGCGATCTGGGTGATCGTCTTGCCGGCGTCCCGCAGCTGCACAGCCAGCCGCACCAGCAAGGACTGCCCCAGGCAGACGTTCTCGGTGTTCACGAACACCACATTATCCACGTTGGCAAGGTCGGCAGCAAGTCTGGCGCACTGACCGGTGCCGGACAGCGCATCGGACAAAAAGATGCCCAGCACTTCGTCCCCGGCGGCAGCGGCATCCAGATACAGCCGCTCGAACTGCTCCGGGCTGGGCTGGCTGGTGGTGGGCAGCTTGCGGCAGGCTGCCAGATGGGTATAGTATTCGCTGGGGGTCATGTCGATGCCGTCCCGCAGGACGGTGCCGTCCTCCAGCGTCACGTTCAGGGGGATCACGGTCACGCCCAGCTGCTGCGCCTCGGCGGGCAGGATGTCGCAGGCGGAATCGGTGAGGATACGGATCATAATAATACCTCCGGTCTACCGGTAAAATACAGTATATACAACGCTTTCATCAAAAAGGTTGGAAATCATTATACCACCATTTAGGGCGATGTGTCAATATTTTGCATAAATTTGCCACGACAGAACGCCCAAACCTTGCGCACCCGGCGGCAGATATGGTACTATAACCGGGAACGAACCATAGCAGGAGGAGACCGATCATGCACAAGCTGAATCCCCGCACCGCCGCGCTGCTTTCGGCCTTTGGCTGGGCGGTGGGGTATCTGCTGGCGGGCAAGGTGCTGGCGGTGCTGCTGCCCGTGCCGCCCGGCGGTGCGGCGCGTTTCTGCCGGGTCTGTCTGCTGGCTCCGCTGGCGGAGGAAGGGGTGTTCCGGGGCGCAGTGCAGCGCCGGGCGCAGCCGCTGGGCAGGGGACAGGCTATTCTTTTGCAGGCGGTGCTGTTTGCCTTGCAGCACGGCAGCGCTGCCGCCATGGCCTATGCGCTGGTGTGCGGGCTGGGTCTGGGGTGGCTGGCCGACCGCACGGGGCATCTCTGGCCGGGGATGCTGCTGCACAGTGCAAACAATCTGCTGGTGCTGGCGATGGGATGAGAGGATGGGATACATGACCGATTTTGAACTGATGGGTCTTGCGCTGGAAGAAGCCGCCAAAGCCGCTGCCTTAGGCGAGGTGCCGGTGGGCGCGGTGGTGGCGCGGCACGGCGAGGTGGTGGCTACGGCGCACAACACCCGGGAGACCGAGAAAAACGCCCTGCACCACGCGGAACTGCTGGCCATTGATGCCGCCTGCAAGGCGCTGGGCGGCTGGCGGCTGTGGGAGTGCGAGCTGTTCGTCACCTTAGAGCCCTGCCCCATGTGCGCGGGCGGCATCATCAACAGCCGTCTGCGCCGGGTGGTGTACGGTGCTGCCGACACCAAGGCCGGGTGCTGCGGCTCGGTGACCGACCTGTTCGCGCTGCCCTTCAACCACCATCCGGTGGTGGAAAAGGGGCTGCGGGAGGCCGAAGCGCAGCAGCTTTTGCAGGCATTTTTTGTTTCCCTGCGGGAAAAGCGGGCGGGCAGACCCCGCTGGAAGCCCCCGGTGCCCGAAAACAGGGGAAAATAAGGAAAAATAGTGGGAACTGCGTAAAAAATTGCAGTTCCCACTTTCTTTTTGGGCTGGATTGTGGTATATTATTCAATGGAATCTTGTCGAAACCCATCGCAACTGCAGGCAGGCACGCCAAAGCACCGGACCTTTGCCGGACACATAAACGGAACGCTGCACTGTCTGGGGATGGGCACAGGGTTTTTCCGGTTTGGGCACTGCGCCCGGCCGAGAATACCGAACAGGAGGGATACACTCTTGTACGAGGACGAGTTTGAACTGACCTTTCAGGTGCCGGAGGAAGAGAGCGCACCGGAGCCCCTTGCCGCACCGGCCGCAAAACCGGCAGCGCCGGTGGAACCGGTCGCGGACGAGCCTACCCGCATCATGACGCTGGGAAAAACGGCAGCGCCTGCGGTGGACGAGCCCACCCGGGTGATCACGCTGGAAAAGCCTGCAGAGCCGCCTGCGGTGGAGCTGCCCGAAGAGCCTGCGCCGGAGCCTGTAAAAGAGCGGCCTGCCCCTGCCGCACCCGCTGCGGCGCGCCGGGTACTGATCTCCGGCGGCGACCGGGGCATCGGTGCTGCCGCTGCCCGCGCCTTTGCGGCAGCAGGGTATCAGGTGGCGGTGCTCTACCATCAGAACGCCGCCGCTGCCGCTGCGCTGGAACAGCAGCTGCCCGGGTGCATCGCCATCCAGTGCGATGTAGCCAGCCGCGCCAGCTGTGAGCTGGCGTTCCACGCAGTGGAGCAGGCCATGGGCAGGGTGGATGTGCTGGTGTGCAACGCCGGCATCGCGCAGCAGAAGCTGTTTACCGACATCACCCCGGAGGAGTGGCAGCGGATGCTGGACGTGAACCTGAGCGGCGCGTTCCACCTGTGCCAGCTGGCATTGCCCGGCATGATCCGCCGCAAGCAGGGCCGCATTCTGACCGTGAGCAGTATGTGGGGCCAGACCGGCGGCAGCTGCGAGGTGCACTATTCCGCCGCGAAGGCCGGGCTCATTGGCCTGACCAAGGCACTGGCGAAGGAAGAGGGCCCCAGCGGCATTACGGTGAACTGCGTAGCGCCCGGGGTCATCGAGACTGACATGATGGCGGCTTTTACCGCCGAGGACAAGGCGGCGCTGGCCGAGGAGACCCCTGTGGGGCGGCTGGGCACCCCGGAAGAAATTGCAAAGCTGCTGGTCTTTTTGGCCGGCGAGGATGCCGGATACATCACCGGACAGGTGTTCGGGGTGAACGGCGGCCTTGTGATCTGATGCACAGGGCAATATTACACGATTTTCCCCGGAGTGGGAAGGAGAGAAAAAATGGGCATGACTTTGAAGGAACTGTTGACTAAGGGCGAGGGCACCCTCTCTGCACAGGAGGCCAAGGCGCTGGCGGCACAATGCCGCATGGATGTAGACACCCTCTACACCCTGCTGGAGGAGCGCGGCATTAAGGTCCTGGAGGAAGAGAACGAGCCGAGTCTGGACGTGGACAGCATCATTGCTGAGGTGGAGAATGCCGAGAACAACAACGATGACATGGGCCTTGCCGATGAAAACGAAGAGGATGCCGAGGAGAACCCGGCAGACCTGAAGGCTGCCATGGACGAGCTGCTGGACGACCCGGTGAAGAACTACCTCAAGCAGATCGGTCAGATCCCGCTGCTGAGCGCCGAGCAGGAGGTGGAGCTGAGCCGCCGCATCCATGCCGGTGCCGAGGCTGCACACATTTTGCAGGCAGACCGCCAGAAGTACGGCGCACCGGAGTACATCAAGAAGAACAGCGCCCGCTTCTCCTTTGAGGAGGACGAGAACAGCCGCAGCTACACCGAGGATCTGGACGAGGACGGCGAAAAGTCTGCCGAGGATGCCGAGGAAAAGGCAGACGAGGAAAAGGCCATGGAGGCCGTGGAGAACGGCCCCCTGAGCGAGGAACGCCGTCAGGAGCTGCTCAAGACCCGCCGCGACGGCCTGAACGCCCGCCGCAGCCTGAGCGAGGCAAACCTGCGTCTGGTGGTGTCCATCGCCAAGAAGCATGTCGGCCATAATCTGGCCTTCCTTGATCTCATTCAGGAGGGCAACATCGGCCTCATCAAGGCCGCCGAGAAGTTTGACTGCGACCGCGGCTTCCGCTTCTCCACCTATGCTACCTGGTGGATCCGTCAGGCCATCACCCGCGCCATCGCGGATCAGGCTCGCACCATCCGTATCCCGGTGCACATGGTGGAGACCATCAACCGGATGCGTCAGGCCACCAACCAGCTGGTGTACCAGAACGGCCACGAGCCCACCCCGGAAGAGCTGGCAAAGGCCATGGACATGAGCGTGGAGCGCGTGCGCGAGATCCAGCGCATGGCACAGGAGCCCGCCAGCCTGGAAAGCCCCGTGGGTGAGGAAGAGGATTCCTCTTTGGGCGATTTCGTCGCGGACGAAAACGCCGAGGCACCCGGCAAGGCAGCTGACCGCGCCATGGTGGCACAGCAGATCAATCTGGCACTCAAGAGCCTGACCCCCCGCGAGGAGAAGGTCATCCGTCTGCGCTTTGGTCTGGATGACGGCCGCCCCCGCACGCTGGAAGAGGTCGGCCGCGACTTCGGCGTCACTCGTGAGCGTGTGCGCCAGATCGAAGCCAAGGCCATCCGCAAGTTGCACAGCCGTAAGTGCCTGACCCTGCTCAACGGCCTGATCGAGTAATAATATGTATTTTGGGATAGCAGAACACCCGCGTGGGTTCTGCTATCCCTTTTTCATGTGGTATAGAGGAGAAGTTGCAATTGCCGTTTCCCTCTACGACCCTCCCGTGAAAAAGGGGTTCTGAAAAGCCCGCAGGCTTTTCAGAACCCCAAATTAAAAAATCTTTTTTCAGTACGAGCTCAGCCCAAGGCTTACGTCCAGTGCCTGATCCACCCGCTTCTGGTCGGCGGCGGTGATCTGCCCGGCGCGCTCCCGCAGGCGGTGCTTATCCAGCGTGCGGATCTGCTCCAGCAGCACCACGCTGTCTTTGGCAAGGCCGGTGTCCGCCGCCCGGATGTTGATGTGGGTGGGCAGGCGGGTCTTGTCCAGCCGGGATGTAATGGCTGCCGCGATCACAGTGGGGCTGTGCCGGTTGCCGATCTCGTTCTGTACGATCAGCACCGGGCGCACACCGCCCTGCTCCGAGCCCACCACCGGCGAAAGATCAGCGTAGAAAACTTCTCCTCTGTGTACCTCCATGGAATCTCCCTCCTGTTTGTCTGGAGGATGTGCCCCGCTATGTGATGCGTCCGGCGCATCCTGTCTGCTCTCAGTATGCGCAGGCAGGGTGCGGCTTATGCAGTGCGGGGGCGATATTCCATTGTATGCACAAGGGGTGGTCAGCTTTCCTCTTCCAGCGTGCAGAAGGCCAGCGCCATGCCGCCCTCGTGGCTTAAAGAGAGCCGGGCCCGCAGCCGGTGCTGCGCCACCCATGCGGCGGTCTGCCCGCTGAACCGGTAGGCCGGGGCACCGTTCTCCTGCCGGACGGCCTCGATCTCACATAGAGAAAAGGGCTCCCGCAGGCCGGTGCCCGCCGCTTTGAGAAAGGCCTCCTTGGCGGCAAAATCTGCGGCGGCGCTGGCAAGGCGGTGGGCGTTCAGCGGCGCAGGGGACGCTTCTAAAATCCCCAGCGCCGCCTGCTCGGCCGGGCCGTACACCCGGCGCACAAAGGCCGCCGCGTGGGCAGAGGAAAGGCTTTTTTCCAGATGGGAAAGGCTGCACAGGTCGCAGCCGATGCCGTAAAGCATACAAAGGCTCCTTTCGCGGGCAGAATGCCGCCCGGACATCGTTCATCTTGCCGGAACAATGCTGGAAATTTTGTGCAGGATGTGCAAATCCAGCGTAATTATCTTGAAGTTTCGGCGCATTTCGTGTACAATGGGACTAGTTTCAACCGAAGGGGGTGTATTGCGTGGGAGACGCAACTGCGATTTTCTCCATCCACGATAAAAAGGACTATGAGATCCACGAGATCGTACAACAGGTGTACGATGCTTTGAAGGAAAAAGGCTATAACCCGGTCAATCAGCTGGTGGGCTACATTTTGTCCGAAGACCCTACCTACATTACGACCTATAAGAATGCCCGTGCCATGATCCGCAAGGTGGATCGTGACGATCTGCTGCAGGCTATGCTGCGCAGCTACCTCAACGTGTAATACGGTCCTTTTCAGCCCCGCTGTCTTGCAAGACGGCGGGCTTTTTTTGCGCGTGGGACGATTTTAATCGTTTTCCACCAGCGGCAGGGTGAAGATCTGGTTCACCACCACCTCGTACTCCCACGGCTCCCGCAGCTTTTTCAGCTGCTTTTCCAGCTTTTCCGCCCCGGCAAAGCAGTGGATGAGGTAGAACCAGTGCCCCTTCATCCGGCTGATGGCGCAGCCTGCGCTGCCGAACAGTTCGGTGTAGCCGTGGTACAGGTCGGTCAGGTAGCCCCGCAGCTCCTCCTTGGTGGCGGGTGCACCGCCCCGCGCCCTGCGGAAGAGCGCCGGGTCTGCGATGAGCCCGCGCCCTACCATGATGCCGGACAGGGTGGAAAACTCCTCTTCCAGCGCGTGGAGCTGGGCGGCGGTGGTCACATCGCCGTTGTAGCACACCGGCATGGTGCACCGGGGCAGCGCAGCCGCAAAGGCGGCGCGGTCGGCCTGTCCGCGATACTGCTGCCGCATCACCCGGGGGTGGATGGTCAGCTCCGAGATGGGGTAGCGGCTATAAATTTCCAGAATGGCGGCAAACTCCTCCGGTTTCTCTACCCCCAGCCGGGTCTTGACCGAGACAGGCCCCTCGGTGCGGGAGAATACGCCGTCCAGAAAGGCGTCCACCTTGGCAAGGTCCCGCAGCATTCCGGAGCCCTTGCCCTTGGCGGTCACCGTCCCGGCGGGGCAGCCCAGATTCAGGTTCACCTCGGTATAGCCCAGCGCCCGCAGCTGCCCGATCATCCATGCAGCCAGTTCGCCGTCCTTCGCCAGCAATTGCGGGATGACCGGCGCACCCGGGTTTGCCTCCGGGGCAAGCTCTGCCATCTTCTTTTTAATGAGCACCCGGTTCTCCGGCGGGGAGATAAACGGCGCATAATAGCGGTCGGCAGCGCCTTGTGCGCCGAACCATTTCTGATGGGTCTGCCGCCAGACCCGGTCTGTGAACCCCTCCATGGGGGCAGCATAATAAAGCATGGGCGTTTCTCCAAACGTTTTTGTTACCGGTATTGTAGCATAAAAGCGGAAATGCGGCAATGTTTGCAGACGAAACTGCTAAATAAAGCGTGATTGACAGATGCTCCAAAAAGATGCAATGAAATCTGGAAGAATGCCGATTTTTTGTAAAAAAGTTGACAACCGGTTTTATGTGGATAAAAATAGAAGAAAGCGTTGCTTCATAAAAAGGAGGAATCTTTTATGAAATCAATCAGAAAAAAGGCAATCGGTATATTGATCGCGCTCATGGCATTCCTTATGCTGACAGCCTGTGATGGTGGAACTGATGCGGTAACTACATGGGACACCTCGCGCACAAAGCGGTATTATGAAAGCTATGGTGTGACTGGACAGAATATCTCGATGCAAGCTACAATGAGCACAAGCGGTATGCAGGGTGTTTATTTCTTTACACGAAATAATGAATATGTGTATATTGATGCAAGCATCGCTGGACAACAAGTGAAACTTCTTGCAGATAAAGAGGGCTATGTTTATTTTAACATAGATAATGCGGAATACTGGGCAAAGAGTGCTCCCGATACGCAGTTTGGTCAGATGTCAAACCTTATTTGGGCTGGAAATTATTTTATAATTCCGACTGCACAAAATGTAATGAATGTTAGTTCGGAAAAAGTCAGCATGAACCAAAAAATGTATACAGCAGAAACGATAAAAATGAATGTAAATGGAACGCCTGCAAATTATACTTATTACTATGGGACAAATGGATTGGAGTTTGTAGAAGGTTCGGTTGCGGGCACAAACATGGGATTCAAAATTGAAAAAATAAGCAGTATTCCCACAAAAGAATTTTTGAAAGTGCCCGATAAGTGGGTTAAGTGGAATTCATAAGCAAGAATAAAGAAAAGCATATATAAACGAGATGAAAAATCTGCTGCACAAATGACTGTGCAGCAGATTTTTATTGTGAGAGTATGAAGTCATAGCCGGAGCTTCCCCGCTGCGCCGCGCCTTCGCAGAAAGCGGCGCAGCAAATGCCGCTCCCGGCCACGACCCCTCCTGTGAAAAAGTAGTTTCGAAACGCCCGCAGGCGTTTCGAAACTACAAATAAAAATAATTATTCCGCTGACTATGCGCAGAGCAAAGCGGAGCGCATTCAAATCGTCCAGCTTCCAAACAAAAACTCCCGCCCTGCGGGGTGCAGAGCGGGAGAGGAGAGTTTTTTGAGATTATTCCGCAAACAGCGGGGTGGACAGGTAGCGGTCGCCGGTATCGGGCAGCAGGACAACGATGTTCTTGCCGGCGTTCTCCGGGCGCTTTGCCAGCTGGATAGCAGCCCAGACGGCAGCACCGGAGGAGATACCCACCAGCACGCCTTCCTTGTGACCGATCAGACGACCGGTGGCAAAGGCATCGTCGTTCTCCACGGCGATGATCTCGTCATAGACGGTGGTGTCCAGTACGTCCGGCACAAAGCCTGCGCCGATGCCCTGGATTTTGTGTGCACCGGCAGTGCCCTTGCTCAGCACAGGGGAGGAGGCAGGCTCAACAGCCACCACCTTGACATCGGGATCCTTGCTCTTAAGGTACTTGCCTACGCCGGTCACGGTGCCGCCGGTGCCAACGCCTGCCACAAAGATATCGACCTTACCATCGGTGTCCTCCCAAATCTCGGGGCCGGTGGTCTCGATGTGTGCCTGCGGGTTGGCGGGGTTCACGAACTGGCCGGGGATAAAGGAATTGGGGATCTCCTTTGCCAGCTCATCGGCCTTGGCAATGGCACCCTTCATGCCCTTGGCACCCTCGCTCAGCACCAGCTCTGCACCGTAGGCCTTCATCAGCTGACGGCGCTCTACGCTCATGGTTTCGGGCATCACGATGATGATGCGGTAGCCCTTGGCAGCTGCCACGGCAGCCAGACCGATGCCGGTGTTGCCGGAGGTGGGCTCGATGATGACGGAGCCTTCCTTCAGCAGGCCCTTGGCCTCGGCATCGTCGATCATCTTTTTGGCAATGCGGTCCTTCACAGAACCGGCGGGGTTGAAGTACTCCAGCTTGGCGATAACGTGGGCGGGCAGCTGCTCTTCCTTTTCAATATGGCTGAGCTCCAGCAGCGGGGTGTGACCGATCAACTGATCTGCGGCGGTATAGATTTTGCTCATAATACTTGTCCCTCTTTCTGATATCGTTACGGGGTGCATGACCCTGTCTTGCGCCGGTGTGTCCGGCTGTGATTCCCTCTAAACCTTTTAACCAACATTGTTTGTGGGTTTGATGGCATTATAGCCCTGTTTTCCCTGCTTGTCAAGGGGTTTTTTGAAAAAAGTGGGATTGAAAAGTGACTTACCCTGTTGTATAATGGGTTATAATAAAATTTAACCGGAAGGAAGTACGGATCATGATCGTTTCGACCAAAGGACGCTATGCGCTGCGGGTGATGATCGACCTCGCGGAGCATCAGTCTGAAAAATATGTTCCCTTAAAGGAAGTTGCCGCCCGGCAGGAGATCTCGGAAAAGTATCTGGAGAACATCCTCAAGGTGCTGGTGCAAAACGGCTTTCTGGAGGGGCTGCGCGGCAAGGGCGGCGGCTACCGGCTGACCCGCAGCCCGGATCAGTACACGGTAAGCGAGATCCTGATGCTCACCGAGGGCAGCCTTGCCCCGGTAAGCTGCCTGACCCCCGGGGCTTCTGCCTGCGCCCGGATGGCCAACTGCCGCACCTACGAGATGTGGAAGGGGCTCAACGACCTGATCTCGGACTACTTCGGCAAGATCACGCTGGCAGACCTTGCCCTGCCGGATCAGGCCGGCAACGATTATGTGATCTGAACCTTGCGCACCGGAATTGCACCGGTGCGCCTTTTTTGCACAGTTCTGCGCAAAAGGTGCAGAACTTCTTGGCAAGATTTACGGTTGATGGAGCGGGCAGTCCGCGGTATACTTTTACTTTGTGTGAGACAGAAAATTCCGGGCAAAAAGCCCGTTGTCTGTTCGTTATAAGACCATAAGACCAGAAAGGGGAGTTCTGACACGAAGTATATTTTTCAGTTCGGGCGCATTCTTGCGTTTTGTTTTCTGGGCGAGGTGCTGCACGCGGTGCTGCCGCTGCCGGTGCCTGCCAGTGTGTATGGTCTGGTGCTGCTGCTGGCAGCCCTGACCGCCGGGGTCGTAAAGCTGGAGCAGGTCAAGGAGACCGGCACCTACCTGACCGGTATTTTTCCGCTGCTGTTCGTGCCCGCCGCTGCGGGCATCATGGAGCTGTGGGCAGAGATGGGACAGCTGCTGCTGCCCATCCTGATCGCCATTCTGCCGGTGACGGTACTGGTAATGGCGGCCGCAGGCCGCACCACGCAGGCGCTGACCGCCCGCAATAAAAAAGAGGAGGCCGACCATGACTGAGCTGCTGAACGACTTTCTGACCGGCTCTGTGGCATGGGGCGTGCTGCTTACGCTGGCAGCCTTTGGGCTGGGTGTGCTCATCAACCGGGTGACTGGCAAGGCCATCTTTAACCCGCTGCTGCTGGGCAGTATTTTCGTCATCGTTTTTCTGTCGGTGTGCAATATCCCCTATGGGGACTACAAAACCAGCGCCGCGCCGGTAAGCTATCTGCTGCTGCCCGCTACGGTGGCGCTGGCCATCCCGCTGTATGAAAAGCTGGATCTGCTCAAGGAGAACGCGCCCGCCATCATCGCGGGCATCTCGGTGGGCACGCTGGTCAGTCTGGGCAGCGCCTTTGCACTGGCGCTGGCAATGGACCTGACCCAGGAGCAGTACGCTACTCTGCTGCCGAAGTCGGTGACCACCGCCATCAGCATGGACGTGGCAGCTGAGCTGGGCGGCATTGCCGCCCTGACCGGTGCCATCGTCATCGTCACCGGCATCGTGGGCGCACTGCTGGCCGAGACCGTGTGCAAGCTGTTCCACATCACCGACCCCATCGCCAAGGGCGTGGGCATCGGCACGGCAGCCCATGCCGTGGGCACCAGCAAGGCGCTGCAGATGGGTGATGTGGAAGGTGCCATGAGCGGCCTTTCCATCGCCGTAGCCGGTGTGCTGACCGCCGTGCTCTGCCCGGTGTTCGTGGGCTTTGTCCACTAAAGCCGAGTGCAAATCTAAAGATACAGAAACACCCCCGGCGGCCATTGCGGCTGCCGGGGGTGTTTCTCTGTGGATGGAAAACAAAAAAGAGGTGAAAAGAAGAATGGTTGGTAGAGATCAGTATTGCGCCTTATTTTTGTCGATAAGGCTGAACACGGCGGGAGGACATATCACTTTTTGAAAAAGGAGAACAGCCCCTTCTTTTCATACGGTGCGCTGTGGATGGTGCCCACATGGTACCCGGTGGCTTCGATGGCGGCGCGGAGCGCGTTTTCGTCCAGCGGCTCCTTGGAAAGGATCACGGTCTTGCCCTTGGCATGAGAGGACGAGACTTTATCCACAGGGAACGCACTGCGCACGGCGTCATTGATATGGGCTTCGCACATGGAACACGCCATGCCGCCTACTTCTACGGTCGTCTGGATCATTTTTATACCTTCTTTCAGGAATATCTTATAAAATAATAGTTTGGATTGACTAACTTTTCACTCCGGGAAAAGCCGCCCGAAAGCGGCTCTTCTGCCCACATCATACGCCATACAGCCGCAGCTGTCAAGCGCTTTGCCTATTTTTTTCGGTAGTCCCGGGGGGTCATGCCGAAATGCGCCTTGAACGCCCGGTTGAAATAGGAAAGGTTTTCAAATCCGCACCGGGAGGCGATGGTCAGCACGGTCTCATCGGTGGTTTGCAGCGCCTCGGCGGCGGTGTTCAGCCGATACTCGTTCAGAAAGGCAATAAAGCTCTGCCCGGTCATCTGCCGGAACCAGCGCATGAAGTGGCTGGCGCTGAAGGAGCAGACCCCGGCGGCATCGGCTACCCGGAGCGGCTCGGCATAATGCGCCGAAAGCCATTGCAGCACCGCTTTCAGCCGCTGGGTGTCGGCGGTTTCGGTGGAGAGACACTGCCTGCCCTGCGCAATGAGCAGGGCAAGAAAGCGCAGCAGCGCCCCTTTTACCAGCAGTTCGTAGCCGGGGCGTTTTGCGCGGTTGGCATCCTCCAGCTCCCGCAGGCAGGCGGCGGCCTGCAGATAGCACAAATCGTTCGGGGTCAGACGCACCGGCAGCGAAAGCCGCCCGCTTTGCAGCGGCAGCAGATATTTCTCGGCGCAAAGATCCTCTGCGCCGCCCAGAAGCTCCGGCTCAAAGATGATATTTTCGTATTCCATGCGCTGTCCCTCTGCCTGCCGCAGCGCGTGGAGCGTTCCCGGGGCAAAAATAAAGATATCCCCCCGGTAGGCCGGGTAGGTCACCACGCCCACCTGTACCAGCCCCATGCCCTGCTTGACAAAGACCAGTTCCATGCTCTCGTGCCAGTGGAGTGCCACCTGCTGAAAATCCCCCGGAATGGTGCAGGGGTACAGATTGAACGGAAAGCGCACGGCCCCGTGCTGTTTTGTCTCCTGCAAAGAAGCCTGATTTTGCATCGTCTCACCTCCGATGATAGGATTGTACCATAGTTTGCACTTTTTAGGCAAGATTTTGGTCGTTCTATGTGGTATATCTTGAAGTACAGATGTCAAACCTGTTTTCCGTAAGGTGTATCTGAAAACAAAGAAATAGACTGAATTTTCTACTTTTCAGATACACCCTAGCAAAGGAGGATGCTTTTATGAGCTTTACCGAAACGTTACAGAGTATCACCGGCAAGCTGCTGGCGGACTGCACCGATCAGGAGCTGTATCTGGCACTGCTGGAACTGGTGCGGCAGAAGAGTGCCGACCGCGTGCAACCGGTCACCGGGCGCAAGTTGTACTATATCAGCGCCGAATTCCTTATTGGCAAGCTGCTGTCCAACAACCTCATCAATCTGGGGCTGTACGATGAAGCCCGGTCTGCGCTGGCTGCTGCCGGAAAGCGCCTTTCCGATATTGAAGAGGTAGAGCCGGAGCCTTCTCTGGGCAACGGCGGCTTGGGGCGCTTGGCTGCCTGCTTCCTCGACTCTCTGGCAACGCTGAACCTGCCCGGCGACGGCGTGGGTCTGCGGTACCACTTCGGTCTGTTCCATCAGTCCTTTGAGGATGGCGTGCAGAACGAAAAGCCCGACCCGTGGCTCACTGCCCACAGCTGGGCGGAAAAGACCGACACCACCTACCCGGTGGAGCTGGCGGGCAAGGAGTACACCGCCCGGCTGTACAAGCTGGCGGTTACCGGCTACGAGGGGCGCACCAACACCCTGAACCTGTTCGATCTGGACACCATCGACGAGAGCATCGTCCATGACGGCATTGCCTTCGACAAGACCGCTATCGACAAGAACCTGACCCTCTTCCTCTACCCGGACGATTCCGACGAGGCAGGTCGCCGTCTGCGGGTGTACCAGCAGTACCTGATGGTTTCTGCCGGTGCACAGCTCATTCTGGCCGAGTGCGCCGCCCGGGGCTGCAACTTCCATGATCTGGCGGACTACGCCGCTATCCAGATCAACGACACCCACCCCAGCATGGTCATCCCGGAGTTGATCCGTCTGCTGGGCGAGCGCGGCATCGAGTTTGAAGAGGCTGTGGAGATCGTCACCAAGACCTGCGCCTACACCAACCACACCATTCTGGCCGAAGCACTGGAAAAGTGGCCCCGCGCCTATCTGGATGCCGTAGTGCCGCAGCTGATGCCCATCATTGAAAAGCTGGATGCGCTGGCACGCACCCGCACCGAGGACGAGAGCCTTGCCATCATCGACAAGGATGACCGGGTGCACATGGCACACATGGACATCCACTTTACCCACTCCACCAACGGCGTGGCAGCGCTGCACACCGAGATCCTGAAAAACTCCGAGCTGCACGGCTTCTACGAGCTGTATCCGGAAAAGTTCAACAACAAGACCAACGGCATCACCTTCCGCCGTTGGCTGCTGGAATGCGACCCGCGCCTGACTGCCACGCTGGAAAAGCACATCGGCTCCGGTTTCCGCAAGGACGCTGCCGAGCTGGAAAAACTGCTGGCCTTTGTCGATGACGAGACGGTGCTCAGCGAGCTGACCGCTGTGAAAAAGGCCAACAAGGAAGCGCTTGCCGATTGGCTGCTGCGCACCCAGAAGGTGACTGTGAACACCGATGCAGTGTTCGATATCCAGTCCAAGCGCCTGCATGAGTATAAGCGCCAGCAGCTCAACCTGTTGTACCTCATCCACCAGTACTACGAGATCAAGGCAGGGCACCTGCCCGCTGCTCCGATGGTGAGTATCTTCGGCGCCAAAGCCGCTCCCGCCTACACCATTGCAAAAGACATCATCCATGCGCTGCTGACCCTCTCCAAGGTCATTGCCGCAGACCCGGAGGTGTCCAAGTGGCTGCAGGTGGTGTTTGTGGAAAACTACAACGTCACCGCCGCCGAAAAGCTGATCCCGGCCTGCGACCTGTCCGAGCAGATCAGCCTTGCCTCCAAGGAGGCCTCCGGCACCGGCAACATGAAGTTTATGCTGAACGGTGCGCTGACGCTGGGCACCATGGATGGAGCCAACGTGGAGATCAGCCAGCAGGTGGGCGAGGAGAACATCTATATCTTCGGCCAGACCTCCGATCAGGTCATCCACCGCTACGCCGTGGGCGATTACGACCCCGCCCAGTGGGTGGAGGGCGATGCCAACATCCGCCGCGCCATCAGCTTCCTGACCGGGCCGGAGATGCTGGCCGCCGGTCATGCCGAAAACCTGACCCGCCTGCACGACGAGCTGATCCACAAGGACTGGTTCCAGACCCTGCCGGACTTCAATGCCTACGTTGTGCGCAAGGGACAGGCGCTCAGCGATTACGCCTGCGACCCCACGGGCTGGCGGCGTAAGTGCCTTGTGAACATTGCCAAGGCTGGCATGTTCTCCTCTGACCGCACCATTGCCGAGTACGACCGCGATATCTGGCATCTGGGCAAATAATCTTTTTTGAACCTGCGTTTCTCCTTTATTTTCTCATAGGCTGCTGCACAAAGCTGTGCGGCAGCTTTTTTGTTTCCGTGCCAACAAGAAACGCCGCTGCACAGCCGTGCAGCGGCGTTTGATTCAGTTGATGAAAACCGGAACGGAAGCGGGATCAGTCCTCGCTCTCCTCTTCTTCCTCGTCATCCTCATCCGTATCACGCGGCTTGTAGAAGATGCCGCTCAGGAAGATGCTGACGAAATACAGCAGCACCATGGGGATAGCCACCATGCACTGGGACACGATGTCCGGCGGGGTGACCACAGCGGCGATGAAGAAGATGACCACGATGGCTACGCCGCGCACCTGCTTGAGGATCTGCGGGTTGATGATGCCCATCTTGGAAAGGATGATGGTGATCAGCGGCATCTCGAACACGCAGCCAAAGATGATGAACATGGTCAGGCAGAGGTTGACGTAGCTCTCGATACTGGTGGTGGTCTGGATGTACTCTGCACCCTCGATGCCAGTGCTGAGGAACCGCAGCATGAACGGCATCATGAGCTTATAGGCAAACAGCACGCCCACGCAGAACAGGATCAGACCCAGCAGCATGACCAGCTTGAAAAAGGTGCTCTCGCTCTTTTTCAGACCCGGCTTTGCAAAGGCGTAGATGTTGTAAAAGGCCACAGGCACCGTTACCACCACACCGGCCAGAATGGACACCCGGAAATACTGCATCAGTTTTTCCTGCGGGGCAATGGACACGAACTGGTAATAGTCGCGGCCCATGGCAGTAAGCAGATCGATCAGACGGTCTGCATACGCCAGCGAGACCACTACGCCCACCACAAACACCACCGCGCAGATGATGAGCCGGTTCCGCAGTTCTTTCAGATGGCCGGTCAGCGTCATGCTGCCGTCCTCTGCCATGACTTCGGCTTTCTTTTTGCGCTTTTTGTTTGTAGCCACAATTACTCCTCGTCTTCGTCCTTCTTATCAGCCTTCTTTACAGTCTCCTCGGACTGCTCGGCGTCCTCGTCCTCCATGCCCTTCTTGAAGCCATTGATGGTCTTACCGAACATCTTGCCCAGCTTCGGCAGGTTCTTGGGTCCAAAGATCAGCAGAACGACAACCAGAATGATCAGCAGCTCATTAGTACCAATACGCATAATAAATATCTCCTTTTTCTTGCCGCGCCGCGTGGCGGGCGTATTACAGAATGTATCTGGCAACCGCGGGCGCGGGTGCATCCATAAATAAGTAGGGGCGCTTACACCTTTGCTTCCTCAGCGGGTGCAGCTTCGGCAGCCTCTTCGGCTGCAGCAGGGGCTTCCTGCACAGGCTCAGCCACCGGCTCAGCGGCGGGCTGTGCGGCCTCGGCAGCGGCCTGCTCCGGCTTTTCAGCGGGAGCCTCCACAGTTTCAGCAGTGTCAGCCGGGGCTTCGGCGGGCTGCTCGGGCAGTTCCTCCACAGCATCCTCAGTCAGGTCGGTGACCTCCTCGGTCTCAGCCTGCTTCTTGGCGGCTTCCTCCTTGCTGGTCTTGCCAATGCCGGTAAAGCTCTTGGTCACGTCCCGCATGCTGCTGTCGATATCCTTCTTGATATCGGTCAGGGGGGCAACAGCCTCCTTCAGGGGTGCCTGAATCTCGTTCAGCGGCTCCACCACGTTCTTCTGAATCTCCTCAGAAGCAGCGCCGGTGTATTTCTTCAGCTCGCGGAGCATCTTGCCGATCTTCTTTGCGTAGACAGGCAGCTGGTCCGGGCCGATGAACACAAACGCCACGATGACGATGACGATAAGTTCCCAAAAACCAATTTTCATAAGTAACGTTTCCTTTCCTGTACCAAGGGCATTTCCAAGACCGCCGCACACCACAGCAGTCTGCGCGTTTTTGCCCTTTTTGGCGGGGGTTCGGCGCACTGCGCGCCTTTGTTGCCCTATGTATACCGAAAAGTGGTGTACTGAATGTTAACTTATTATTAACATTCCATGAACGAGCGCCCGTTTGACCTGTTTTAATAAACAAAACGCATTTTCGCTGCGCGTTATTACAGTTTGGATAGGATACAACAGCGTTTTCAGGTCTGCACGCCCTCGAACTGGCTGTTGTAGAGCTTGGCATAGAAGCCGCCCTGCGCCAGCAGCTGGTCGTGGTTGCCCTGCTCCACGATGTGGCCGTCCTTCATCACAAGGATGACGTCTGCCTCCCGGATGGTGGAAAGACGGTGCGCCACGATAAAGCTGGTGCGCCCCTGCATCATGCGGGCAAAGGCCTTCTGGATGCGCACCTCGGTGCGGGTATCAATGGAGGATGTGGCTTCGTCCAGAATCAGCATGGGCGGCAGGCAGAGCATCACGCGGGCGATGCAGAGCAGCTGCTTTTGTCCCTGACTGATGTTGCCGCCGTCCTCTGCAATGACGGTGTCGTAGCCATCGGGCAGGCGGCGGATAAAGCTGTGGGCGTGGGCGGCCTTGGCAGCGGTGATTACCTCATCCATGGTTGCGTCCGGCTTGCCGTAGGCAATGTTCTCCCGCACCGTACCGGCGCGCAGCCAGGTGTCCTGCAGCACCATGCCGTAGCTGCCGCGCAGGGAAGCGCGGGTCACATCCCGGATATCGGTGCCGGACACCTTGATGCTGCCGCCGTTCACATCATAGAACCGCATAAGCAGATTGATGAGGGTGGTCTTGCCGCAGCCGGTGGGGCCTACGATGGCGATGCGCTGGCCGGGCTGCACATCCAGCGAGAGCCCTTCGATGAGCGGGCGGTCGGGCAGATAGCGGAAGGAAACATCCTGCAGCTGCACATGGCCGTCCGGCTGCAACGCGGCGGCGTTTTCGGCCTCCGGCACCTGATCTTCGGCGTCCAGCAGTTCAAACACCCGGGCGGCGCAGGCCAGTGCATTCTGTAACTCGGTGACCACGCCCGAGATCTCGTTGAAGGGTTTGGTGTACTGGTTGGCGTAGCTCAGAAAAACGCTGAGCTGGCCGATGGTGATGCCGCCGCGCACGGCGTACAGCGCACCCACAAGGCCTACGCCCGCGTACACGATGTTGTTCACAAAGCGGGTGACGGGGTTGGTCAGGCTGGAGAAGAAGATAGCCTTCAGGCTCACGTCCTGTAATTGTCCGTTCACCTCGTCAAAGGCGGCAAGGCTCTCTGCTTCGTGGCCAAAGGCCTGCACCACCTTTTGGCCTTCGATCATCTCGTTGACCAGCGCGGTCTGCTTGCCGCGGACGGTGCTCTGGCTCTGGAAGTAGCCGTAGCTGCGCTTTGCCAGAAAGCCCGCCACCACAAGGCTCAGCGGGGTGATGCACACCACCACCAGCGTGATGGGCACGTTCTCCCGCAGCATGAACAGCAGGGTGCCAAAAATGGTCAGGATGCCGGAGAACAGCTGAGTAAAGCCCATCAGCAGGCCGTCCGCAAAGGTGTCCACATCTGCCACCATGCGGCTGACGATATCGCCGGAGGGGTGGCTGTCCAGATAGGACAGCGGCAGGGTCTGGATCTTGCGCAGCGCCTCGTTGCGCAGATCGCGGCTGACCGAGAAGGTGATGCGGTTGTTGCACACGCTCAAAAGCCACTGCGCAAGGGCGGCTACGGCTGCCACCACCAGAATGCTCACTGCAATGCGCAGCACCCCGGCAAGGTCTACATTGCCCTTGCCCAGCATCTTATCAATGGCGTCGCCGCACAGGATGGGGATATACAGCTGAGCGGCTACGCTGACCGCCGCCACCAGCAGGCTGCACACCACAAAGGCGCTGTATGGACGGATCTTGTGCAGCACTCGGTTCAGGGTGGCCTTGCGCTGCTGCGGGGTCAGCTTATTTTTTGCTTTTGCACTCATGCTTCTGCCTCCCCTTTCTTGAACTGGCTCTCGTAGATCTCCTCGTACACCGGGCAGCTGCTGCGCAGCGCGCTGTGGGTGCCGATGCCCACCAGATGGCCGTCATCCAATACTAAGATTTGGTCGGCGTGCTGCAAACTGGCGGCACGCTGGCTGACGATGAACACGGTCAGCGCCCCGGGCAGCGCCGCCAGTGCCTTGCGCAGGGCGGCGTCGGTGGCGTAGTCCAGCGCGCTGGCGCTGTCATCCAAAATCAAAATGTCCGGCTTGCCCACCAGCGTACGGGCGATGGTGAGCCGCTGCTTCTGTCCGCCGGAAAGATTGCGTCCGCCCTGCTCCACCGGCTCGTCCAGCCCAAGGGGCTTTGCACGCACAAAGTCTGCGGCCTGCGCCGTTTCCAGCGCCGCCCACAGGTCGGCATCAGTGGCATCCTTGTTGCCCCACAAAAGGTTGGAGCGGATGGTGCCGCCGAAGAGCTGCGCCTTCTGCATGACCACCGCCACCCTGCCGCGCAAGGCGTCCCGGGGATAGCTGGCCACCGGGCGGCCAAAGATCTCCACGCTGCCCTCGGTGGCATCGTAAAAGCGCGGGATGAGGTTCACCAAGCTGGATTTGCCGCTGCCGGTGCCGCCGATGACGCCGATGGTCTGGCCCTTTTTGGCGGTAAAGCTGATATCGGTCAGGCTGGGTGCGCCCGCCCCGGCGTAGGTCAGACCTACATGGTCAAAGCGCACGGCATCGCCGGTCTTGTCGGCGGGCACTTCGCCCAGAAGCTTTGCAGGGAAGGTCATGCCGGGCTTTGTATCCAGCACCGCCTGCACGCGGCCTGCACAGGCCAGCGCCTTGCTGATCTGCACGATGAGGTTGGCAAGCTTTACCAGCTCCACAAGGATCTGGTTCATGTAGTTCACCAGCGCAATCACATCACCGGAGGCCATGCCGCCCACGTTGATCTCGATGCTGCCCACATACAGCAGCGCCACGATGGCAAGGTTGATGAGCACATAGGTCAGCGGATTCATCAGCGCCGAAAGATGGCCGACGTGCAGCTGCATCCCGGTCAGCAGGGCGTTGGCGTCCTCAAAGCGGTCGATCTCGCTCTGCTCCTTATCAAAGGCGCGCACCACGCGCACGCCGGTCAGGTTCTCGCGGGTCAGGCCCAGCACCCGATCCAGCCGGGTCTGCACGGTCTTATACAGCGGCCGGGTGACCACCATCACGCCGAACACCACCACGCTGAGCAGCGGGATGGTGACGACAAAAATCATTGCCGCCCGGGCGTTGACCGTAAAGGCCATGACCATGGCGCCCAGCACCACAAAGGGGCTGCGCAGGAACAGGCGCAAAAACAGGTTGAGCCCGCTTTGCACCTGATTGACATCGCTGGTCATGCGGGTAATGAGGGTGCTGGTGCCCAGTGTATCCATCTCTGAAAAGCTCAGGCTCTGGATATGGGCAAACAGGGCGTGCCGCAGCGCGGTGGAGTAGCCCACCGCCGCCTTGGCGGAAAAATACTGCGCGGTCAGGCTGCAGGTAAGGCCGATGAAAGCCAGAAGCAGCAAAAGGCCGCACCGCACCAGAATATAATGCAGGTCATGTGCTGCAATGCCCACATTGACGATATCCGCCATGACCAGCGGCACAAACAGGTCAAAGGTGGCTTCCAGCATCTTAAAGAGCGGTGCAAGCACACTTTCGCGCTCGTAGCCCTTCAGGTAGCCAAGCATCCGGTTCAAAAAAATTCCTCCTTTGGGGGTCAAAATACACCTTATTATAACGCGATGTATACTGAAAATCCAGTGCCGCAGCTGCGTTTTGCATTGTACAAGCTGCCAAATCCTGTTATACTAGAGCTGAGATTGATAGGGAAGTATGGTGAACACAATGGCAAGACGAACAGACGGCGGGGTACGCTTCCGCCCGGTGGGCAGCCGCCGCAGCCGCACCGCACCGGTGTACAGCCCGCGCGGCACCGGCTGCCCGGCCATCGAGCAGGCGGTGCAGGGGCTGTACAAGGGGCAGAACGAGGAGAGCTTCTGGGCCCTGATGAGCGCTTTGAACTATGCGCTGGAACTGGAGACCCATGTGCTGGTGCCGCTGCAGACGGCGCTTTCGGCGCAGGGTGCGCCCGCCCCGTGGATGGAGCACCCCATCCCGGCGGAAAAGGCCGACGGCCTTGCCTTGTGGACGCTGCGCAACGATAAAGGGCGCTGCTGGCTGCCGCTGTTCACCTCGGTGGCAGCGGCCGGTGCGGACCGCAGTACCGGCAGCCGCCCCATGGCTGACCGCACCTTGGAGCAGGCCATGCAGCTGGCGCTGGACACCCCGGGCATCGACGGCGTGGTGCTGGACCCGTGGAGCAATTCCGCCTCGCTGGACGGTGCGCTGCTCAACGGTCTGCTGCACGCAGGCCACACCCCGGAGGGTCCCGGCGCAGAGGAGGCCGAAGCCGGGAAAGAAGCTGCCCGCGCCGGACACTGGGCGGCAGCGGCAGAGTGCTACCAGAAAGCCGCCGAGCAGGGCAGTTCTGCCGGGCTATCGCTGCTGGGCGAGTGCCTGTATCAGGGGCGCGGCGTACCCAAAAGCGCTGCGCAGGCGCGCAAGCTGTGGAAGGCCGCAGCCGAAAGCGGAGAGCCCATCGCCCTTTTGAACCTTGGCGACGATTGCGCCGCCCGGGGCGACAACGGCAAGGCACTGCTGTGGTACCGCCGGGCGCGGCAGAACGCGGCAGCGGTGCCGGATATTGAGTATACGCCCCGGGTCTGCCTGCGGCTGGCGCAGTTTGAAACGCGCTACACCTCCCGCAAAAAGGCGCTGGCGCAGGCGGCCGAGGCAAAGCAGGCCTTTACCATTTTGCAGCGGGAACACGAGCCGGACGCCGACCGCTGGTTACAGGAGGCCGAGCAGCTGCTCTATGCGCTGACCCACGAGCCGCCCACGGCTCCGGCAGCATATAACATAGAATCTTTACAATTGGACTAAAAAATGGTCACAGCCGTCCGGTAAGATAGACTGGAGAAAAATCAGCCCGCAGACACGGCGGACAAGAAACAGAGGAAACAGTATGAGCAAAGTGATCGGCATTGATCTTGGTACGACCAATTCCTGTGTGGCGGTGGTGGAGGGCGGCAAGCCCGTGGTCATCACCAACGCAGAGGGCGAGCGCACCACCCCCAGCGTGGTGGCCTTTACCAAGGACGGCGAGCGTCTGGTGGGCGGCGCGGCCAAGCGCCAGATCGCCACGAATTCCGGGCGCACGATCTCCAGCATCAAGCGGTACATGGGCTCGGACTACCGGGCGCATATTGACGGCAAGGACCTTGCCCCGCAGGAGATCAGCGCCATGATCCTTGCCAAGATCCGCCGGGACGCCGAGAGCTATCTGGGCGAGCCTGTCACCGAGGCCGTTATCACCGTGCCCGCCTATTTTGACGACAGCCAGCGCAAGGCCACGCAGGATGCAGGCCGCATTGCGGGGCTGAACGTGCTGCGCATCATCAACGAGCCTACCGCCGCCGCTGTGGCCTACGGTCTGGACAACGAAGCCGCGCAGAAGATCCTGGTCTACGACCTTGGCGGCGGCACCTTTGATGTGTCCATCATCGAGATCGAGGACGGCACCTTTACGGTGCTTGCCACCGGCGGCGACACCCATCTGGGCGGCGATGACTTCGACCAGCGCATTGTGGAGTACGCTGTGGCAGAGTTCAAAAAGTCTGACCGCATCGACCTGACCCGCGACCCCGCCGCCATGGGACGGCTGAAGGAGGAAGCGGAAAAGGCCAAGAAGGAGCTTTCCAGTGCGCCCTCTGCCCAGCTGAACCTGCCCTTTATCGCGGTGGGCAAGGACGGGCCGCATCACTTGGACATCGCTTTGTCCCGCCCGCAGTTCGAGATGATGACCGGCGATCTGCTGTCCCGCACCGTGACCCCGGTGCAGAACGCCTTGCGGGATGCCGGCATCTCTGCCAGCCAGCTGGGCAAGGTGCTGCTGGTGGGCGGCAGCACCCGGATGCCCGCCGTGGAGCGGCAGGTGCGGGAGCTGCTGGGTAAGGAGCCCAGCCACAGCCTGAACCCGGACGAGTGCGTCGCCATGGGTGCAGCGGTGCAGGGTGCACTGCTGCAGGGCGGCGGCAAGCTGGCGGGTGCCACCGGCGCGGCAGCGCAGGGGCTGGTGTTGATGGATGTGACCCCGCTGACCTTGTCCATCGAGACGCTGGGCGGGGTCGCCACCCCGCTGATCACCCGCAACAGCATGATCCCCACCCGCAAGAGCCAGATCTTTACCACCGCCCGTCCCATGCAGACCAGCGTGGAGATCAACGTTCTGCAGGGTGAGCGCCACTTTGCGCGGGACAACAAGTCTTTGGGCAAATTCAAGCTGAACGGCATCCGGGCAAGCTTTTCGTCTAAGCCCCAGATCGAGGTCACCTTTGATATCGATGTGAACGGCGTGGTGAAGGTATCTGCGAAAGACCTTGCCACCGGGCGGGAGCAGAATATCACCATCACCGGCAGCACCAACCTTTCCGAAAACGAAATCCAGCGCGCTATGGCAGATGCCGCCGCTTACGAGGCTGAGGACAGCCGCCGCAAGGAGCGGCTGGACCTGCACAATCAGGCCGAGGTGCTGGCCTACAAGGTAGACGAGGCGCTTTCCAAGTGCAAAAAGGAGCTGGACAAGGACGAAAAAGCCCGCGTGAAGGCCGACCTTGCCAACCTGCGCCACTGCCTGCGCAAGGATAAGCCCGAAAAGATGAACGAGACCGAGGAAGCCGCCCTGCGGCAGGCCAAGAGCCAGCTGGAAGCCTCGGCCAACCACCTGATGCTGTTGTACTCTGCCGAGCAGACCCCCGGCGATGGAACGGACAGCACGCTGTAATATTTATAATATAAGGTTTGTGGGCTGCTGCACCCGCCCGGCGCAGCAGCCCTTTTTGCAGGAATAGAAAGGAACTGTTATGAAGGAACTGCAATATCCGGTGCGCCCCGGACGCTACCGCCACTTTAAAGGCAACGAGTATCAGGTGCTGGGCGTGGCACGCCACAGCGAGACCGAGGAGGAAATGGTGGTGTACCGCGCCCTGTACGGCGAGGGCGGGCTGTGGGTGCGCCCCGCCGCCATGTGGCTGGAAACCGTGACCCGGGACGGCGTTACCCAGCCCCGCTTTACCTATATCGGGGAGTGATGCGCCCGGCTTGAATCCCGTTATTGACCCTAGGATTATTTTGCGGTAAAATGTGGGTATGATACCAAACAACAAAGGAGGTTTTCGTATGAAGGCCAAACGATGGATCTCGCTGCTGCTCGCAGTCAGCATGATGCTTGGTGTGCTGGCAATGCCCGCCTCGGCGGCAGCTCAGCAGCCGGAAAGCACCGCTGTTGTCAGCGAGGCGCTGCCCGATGCCGCAGAACTGACTGCTGCAGAGGATGAAAATGATATCGTCAACATCCGCATCCGGGCGACCGGCAACCTTGTCTACGGCTCCGATTATAAGCTGGAGGTGGAGACCCGGCCCGAAAACACCCAGTATATTGCCGTGGTGCTGGGCACCAGCGGCGAAGCCTACGGCTATGTGACCCTGATGATCTCGGATAAGCTGCGCACCCTGCTCAAGCTGATCCCCCTGCCCAAAAAGATGTCCCAGACCCCGGACCAGGCCGAGGAATTCAACGTATACAGCTACCTCAAGCAGCTGATCGACGGCAACGATGTCGGCGTGCTGCTGCGGGTGGCGGACGAAGTAGTGTCGGTGATGGACACCGTCAGCTTCTTTGTCCCGGCCGGCTACCTGACCACGGTGAAGAATGTTTCCAACGGCATGAAGCTGGCGCTGAGCCTGATCCGCAAGTATCTGCCCGAGGGTGCGCTGAGCCGCATCTATCTGGACGAGCAGCCCAAGGACAGCGGCAAGTACTTTGCCGGTGCCATTGCGCTGGAAAGCAGCGATATCAACGCCGCCGGGTTTGCCATGTTCAAGATCAAGCCCAAGACCGAAAACGTCAGCCTGAGCTGGACAGCGGATGCCCCGGCCAGCATGACCGTCTCTCAGCTGCAAAGCGCTGATCTGACCGCCAAGGTGATCTCGGACGGACAGGTGGCTGAAAACGGCAAGGTGAGCTACACCTACAAGAAAAAGACCTTCCTGTGGTTCAGCAGCAAAATGAGCGGCGTGCCCACCGAGCCCGGCACCTACACCCAGACCGCCAAGGCAGGGGGCAACTACTCCTGCGGCAGCATCAGCCGCACCATTACGGTGACTGCTGACCCGCAGCCTGCTGCCGCAGAGCAGCCCGCGGCATAAGCATCTTTATAGCATATAAACCGGCGGAAAATTATTTTTGAATTGGACGATCCCGGAAAGTCTGCGGACTTTCCGGGATCGTTTTTTTCGCGGGAGAGGCTACTTTTTATTTTCTATAAAAGGGGTTGCTTTACTCTTGCAAATCGCTGCATAATACGCTATTATAAAAATAAAATAACCCCTTGCGGTAAAAAAAGGGGAAGAAGGAGCAGTTTATCTATGGAAGAGAAAAAAAGCGGCATCAAAAAGTTCTTTGAAGAATTCAAAGCGTTTGCCATGCGCGGCAACGTGCTGGACATGGCAGTGGGCGTTGTCATCGGCGGTGCCTTCACCGCAATTGTCACCGCGCTGGTGGAGGACATCATCAACCCGCTGATCGGCCTGTTCTTCAAGGCGGATTTTTCCGATGTGGTCATTGGTCTGGGCGGCTCCAGCATCAAGATCGGCGAGTTCGTCAACTCCATCATCAACTTCCTCATCGTGGCCTTTGTGTTGTTCGTTGTGATCAAGTTTGTCAACTCTCTGCACAAAAAGCCTGAAGAGCCCGCCGAGCCGGAGGAGCCCACCACCAAGGTGTGCCCCTACTGCCAGAGCGAGATCTCCATCAAGGCTGTGCGCTGCCCCCACTGTACCTCCAAGTTGGAGGGCTTCCCTGAGATGAAAGCCTGAAGCATTCAGCATTGACATTACAACAACCCCCCCCCTGCCGGGCGCAGTCTTTGCGCTTGCGGCAGGGAGGGTTTTGCACATTTTGCGGTTTGAGTGTGGAAAAGTGGAGTGGGAAGTGAAGCAGGAAAATCAGGCGCTCTTACTTACCAGCTTACTGTACCTTGGTCAGCTCAGCCAGCTTGTGGTAGATCTCGGTGTTGTCGTATACACCGCCGAACTTCTCGGCACCGACACCCATGGCGTACACGTTGACCATGGCACCGGTGTGGGCGTAGGTGGTGTGATCCATACCGGACTTGTGGTTGATGGTGTGGCAGACAGCCATGCTGAAGGGGATGTAGGTGCCGTACAGCTCGTAATCCTGCTGGCTCATCTTGCTCTGGCTGGAGGAACCCACCTGCAGGGTGCGCTCGTAGGCCTTGCGCAGGTTCTCCGCCTCGTAGTCGGTCAGCAGCAGCTTGCCTGCGCTGGCGGCAGTGGGGTCGGTGGGCAGGGTCAGGCCAAAGACGTTCTTCACATCCTGCATGGCAGTCTCAAAGGGGGTCTTGTTGGCAATGTAGCCCTGCACATAGGTGGAATCAAACTTTGCGTAGGACATCTTCTGGTGTGCCAGATTGGTCAGGAAGGTGTCGTAGTTGGTGGTTTTGTAGCCGATGGCCATGCCGCCGGTCTCATGGTCGGCGGTGACAAGGATCAAAGTCTCATTGGGGTGGGCGTTGTAGAAGTCCACCGCAGCCTGCACCGCGTTGCTCATCTCCAGCACATCGTGGATGGAAGCAGCGGCATCGTTGGCGTGGCAGGCCCAGTCGATCTTGCCGGACTCGGTCATCAGGAAGAAGCCCTTCTTGTTGTTCAGCAGCTCGATGCCCTTCTTGACGTAGTCGGTCAGCTGCCACTCGCCGTTGGCAGCGTCCATGGCGTAGTTCATGGCCTTGCCATCGCCCAGATTCTCGGCAATGATCAGGGTCTTGCCTGCACCGGCGGTCAGGGCAGCGGCACCGGCCTGGGTAGTGACCACGTTGTAACCGGCGTTGGCAGCCACAGTATGGTTGTCGGGGCCGGTGCCATCGCCGTTCACCTTCTGGAACTCGCCGCCGGCAAAGTACTCAAAGCCGGAGTTTGCCAGCTCCACACCGATCTCGTAGTAGTTCTTGCGGGTCTTCTGGTGGGCGTAGAAAGCAGCGGGGGTGGCGTGGTCGATGTTCACGGTGGAGATCACACCCACCTTATAGCCCTTCTGGGCGTGCAGCTTTTCGGCGATGGTCTCGTAGGGTACATCGCGGGTCCACGGGCACATATTGATGACGCCGCTCTCGGTCTTGTGGCCGGTGGCGATGGAGGTGGCAGTGGAAGCAGAGTCCGGGCAGAAGGAGGTGCTGTCGTAGGTGGTCACGCTGCCCACCTGCGGGAAGCTGGTAAAGCTCAGGTCAGCCTCGGTCACAGCGCCGTTGTTGTCCACAGTGCCCTTGTAAAAGCGTGCGGACTGGATCTGGGCAGTGCCCATGCCGTCACCGATGAACAGGAAAACGTACTTGGGCTTTTTGAACACGTCCAGCAGACCGTTCTCTTCGTCTGCTGCGGCAGAAGCATCGGCCTCGGCGGCGTGAACGGCTACGGGGGCAGCCGACAGCATGCCCACTGCCGATGCAACGGCACCGGCTTTCAGGAAGCTGCGGCGGGAAATTTTCGCATTCTTCATAACAGATATCCTCTCTTTTTTCAGCCCGGCTTGGGGCGGTTCTACTATTTCTTGTGGGAACACCTGTATTGTAGCGCACCGCCCGCAGCGGCGAAACCAGCCCCGTGTAACACTTAGGTAAACCTTTGGCGCACGGAAGAGCGGCGGTGTAAAATGCGGGCAAAACAGGTAAAATCTGCCTGTAACGCCCGCCGCCGAGTCACTTTTTGCACCGAACCGCCCTGCAAGGGTTGCAAGCAGGGGGCTTTTCATTGTACAATAGAAAGAGCAAGCTGAGATATACTTCTATATTGAGAGGATCTTTTAAATATGTCTGATATCAAAGTGCTGGCGCTGGATCTGGATGGCACCCTGACCAACGACCAGAAACTCGTCACCCCGCGCACCCGCGCCGCGCTGGACGCCGCCATTGAAAAAGGCGTTACCATCGTGCTGGCGTCCGGTCGGCCCACCGCCGGCATCCAGCCGCTGGCTGAGGAGCTGGGGTTGGACAAAAAGGGCGGCTGCATCCTGTCCTACAACGGCGGCAAGATCGTGGACTGCCGCACCGGTGAGACGCTGGTGGAAAAGACGCTGGACCCCGCCCTTGTGCCCGAGCTGTGCGCCTTTGCCGCCGCGCAGGATATTGCCATCCTGACCTATAACCGCGAGGGCATCGTCTGTGAGCGGGACAAGGACGAGTGGGCCAACAAGGAGTGCTTTACCACCAAGCTGCCCATGATCCATGTGGACGATCTGGCATCCTATGTGAACTACCCCGTGTGTAAGATGCTCATCACGCTGGACCCCGCCCGCCGGGACGCGGTGTGCGCCGCCGGACAGCAGCAGTTTGCGGGCCGCGCCGACCTGTACCCCTCCAGCCCCTTCTTTATCGAGGCGGTGCCGCTGGGCGTAGCCAAGGACGGCAGTCTGGCGGAACTTCTGCGCCGCATGGGGCTGACCCGCGAGAACCTGATGGCCTGTGGCGACGGCCTGAACGACCGCTCCATGATCGCCTACGCCGGGGTGGGTGTGGCCATGCAGAACGCCGAGCAGCCGGTAAAGGACTGCGCCGACTATGTGACCACCGCCGACAACAACCACGACGGCGTGGCCGAGGCCGTGGAGAAGTTTATTTTACGAGAGGACTAACAAAGCAATGCCGCGTAACTTGGTTTTATTTGATCTGGAATGGAACATCGGCTACCAGCCGTATACCTTTAACTACCATGGGGTGCAGCAGACCCTGCGGGGCGAGATCGTGGAGATCGGCGCTGTAAAGATCGACGAGGATGCCAATGTGCTGGACACCTTTTCCATCCATCTGCGTCCCCGCATCTTCCGCAAATTGCAGCACCATATCGCCAAGGTGACCGGCCTGACGCAGGCCGATCTGGACAAGGGTGAGCCCATCGTGCAGGGATTGCGCCGCTTTATGCAGTGGTGCGGCCCGGATGCCGAGTTTGCCGAGTGGGGTCTGGATGACGTGCCGGTGCTCAAGCAGAACCTGTTCCTGTGCAATCTGGACGAGTCCAGGCCCACCGTGTGGTACGATCTGCAGCAGGTCTTTCTGCGGGAGCATCCCCGCAAGGAGGGCGAAGGCATGACGCTGGAAAGTGTGGTCACCCGCATGGGCATCCCCATGGAACGCCCCTTCCACGATGCACTTTCCGATACCCTGTACACCGCCGACGTCTGCCGCCTGCTGGATCTGCGCGCCGGGCTTGCCGCCTACCCCACCGAGGACGAGGCCCTGCGCCAGAGCCTGTGCCAGAACCCCGGCGACTACCGGGACTTTACGGTGTTCCACGGCTATGTGGAGCAGTACGCATGGCGGGCTGACCCCAAGATCAGCCAGATGCCCTGCCCGGAGTGCGGTACCACCCTGCAGCCGGACGAGATTTGGCTGAAAAAGGGCAGCAACAGCTGGTATACCCTGTGTCAGTGCCCCAGCTGCACCGGCAGCGGCAACGCCGCCGGACAGGGCGTGTTCCAGCGGTACAAGCTGTCCCGCCGGGACGGCCTGCACTGGAGCTTTGCCCGCTGCGCCCAGATGCCGGATGCCGAAAGCCTTGCCCGCTGGGAAAAACTGCGCACCGCCCAGCTGGAGCGGATGCGTGCCAAGGCCGAAAAGCAGGCCGCGGAAAAGTAAATGAAGGAAAATCCCTTTTCATCTCGTAGTATTAGTAGCAGAGCCTGAAGCGTGTCGAAAAATGCACACTCTGTTCACGGCTCTGTCATAGAGAATGGATATACTAAGCATGATGCAGCCTGCCCGGGAACGTCCCGGCACCGCTGCACAGAAAGGGATCGGACACAGGATGCAAACCGCACTGATGGGCTGGGTACACCAGCTTGGAACACTGGAATACTGGGAGGCGCTGCTGGCGGGCTTTGAGGGGCTTGGCCCCCTTGTGCCCATTTTGCTGGCGATGGTGGAGTCCTTTTTTCCGCCGCTGCCACTGATTGCCATTGTGGCGCTGAACGTAGCCGCACACGGCGGTCTGCTGGGCTTTTTGTACAGCTGGGCAGGCGTGGCGCTGGGCGGCATCATCATGTTTTTATTCTGGCGGCGGCTCATCAAGCGCTTTTTCTGGAAGGTAGCCAGCCGCTCCCCCAAGCTGGAAAAGGCACAGCAGTGGGTGAACCGCTTCGATACCTCGTCCCTGTTCATGCTGTCGCTGCTGCCCTTTACCCCCACCTCCTTCATGCACTTTGCCTTCGGGATGTCGGACTTTGACGAAAAGCGCTACCTGCGCGCTGTCCTTTTGGGCAAGGGGCTGATGGTGGCCATGATGGCTGTCTTTGGGCAGTCGCTGGTCAGCTCTCTGAAAAACCCGGTCTACCTTGTGCTTGCCGTCCTGCTGTGGGGCGGGATGTACTGGGTAAGCAAAAGGTTCTGCCGGAAGCATCATCTGGAATAAAAGAATAACATTCGGGACAGCGGAAGTACCTGCGGGTGCGCCGCTGTCTCTTTTTTGCAAAAAAATGCCATGGCGGGCAGTCTGCAGACTGCCCGCCATGGCATGAGAACCATCATTTTTATTTTGCTTCCGGTTCCTGTACAAGGGGTTCGGACGGCGGTGGGGTGAGGGTGGAATGCGCCACCACAAAGGCCGTGGCCTTTGCCCGGGCAAGGCGCTGGCGCACTTTGCGGGCATCGTTCGCGGGGAAGGTGCGCTCCCCGTCCAGCTTCTCGTCCCAGTGCGCAAGAGCAGCGTTCACCTCGGCTTCGGTGGGCTGTAAGCCCTCCCGCTCAGCCACCAGCAAAAGCCCCAGCCAGCTGCGCAGCTTGCGCTCTGCCTGCTGGTGCAGCCACTGCCGGAACTGCTCCACCGTCTGCCCGCGCACGGCCAAGAACTGGTCAAAGTTGACTCCGTTAGCCTGTAAGCTCAGATTGAACTGCCGCTGCTCGGCAAAGTAGTTGCCCGCTTCCAGCCGCTTTGGCACCGGGCCGGTCACCTCATCGCCCAGCTGCCAGACCAGCTCCTTCTCTGCCCTGTCCTTGGCCTGTGCGCAGCGCTTTGCGTAGAGCTCCCGGGTCACCCGGTCGCGCAGCGCGGCCTTGCCTGCGGCATCGGCGGCGCGTTCTTCATCGCCGTAGTTGCGGTTGATCTCCAATTCAATGGTCAACCGGCGCAGCGGATGGGGCTCGATGGGCTGCACAAAGCCGGTGTCCCGTCCCAGCTCCAGCGGCGGCAGGGTGTAGAACTGCGCCCCCGCCCGGAAGCCCTCGGCCTTATTGACCGCCAGCAGCTCAAAATCCGGGTCGGTCACCGGTACAAGCTTCTGCTCCTGCACCAGCTGCCGGTAAAGGGGGTCAAAGCCCTCCAGAATGGTGCGGTTCACCGCTGACGTCAGCAGTTCTTCCTCGTCTTGCGGGGCGTCCGGGGCGGCCTGCTCCTTTGCCAGCGCAGCGGCCAGCTCCTCCGCGCTTGCCGTGAATACCAACCGGCAGTCTCCCGGCTCTGCCATGCCGAAATGTTCCAGTTTCATGCGTTGTCCCTCCTTCTCAGCGGTTCATGATGCCGACCATCAGCACCAGCAGCACCACGCCGATACCGGCGTACAGCAGCTCGGCACCCAGCACGGACTTGTCGCCCTCCACGAACATCTTTTCCGGGGCATCGGGGTCGTAGTACAGGGTGACCACGCTGCCCTCGGCAAAGGGCTTGCCCTTGGCGGGCTTGGGGTACTGCAGCCGGTGGCTGCCTCCTGCGGTGGTAAACTCCAGCACATAGGCAGCGCCGTCCCGGCTCTGCACCGTGCCGCTTACCGTGGCCTGTACGCAGACGCCCTTGGTGCGCAGCTGCTGCCGCGCCCGCACACTGCGCAGCGCCATGTAAAACATGATCAGCGCGCCCACCAGAAAAATAATCACATTCAGCATTGTTTTCCCTCGTTTTTCCGTAATCGCCGGGCGGTGCCCGGACGTATAGACAGTACCGCATAATTCTAAGTGCCGATACGGCGCGCGAGGTGCGGCAGATGCTAAGCCAAAAGCGCAGATAATACTTTGTGTATTATCGAGCATTTTGGCAACGCAGATGCCGTGCCGCAGCCGCCGGAACGGTGCTTAAGCCGTCAGGCGGGAATTGTGCGGTACTGTCTATCGTTTATTGTACCATAATCTGCCCTAAAAAGCGCCCTGCAGCCGCTATCCAGAGTGCACCAACTTTGCTGCAAAAATTTGTCGAATAATTTTGAAATTAAGCCTTGACATTTCTTTTGTATCTGGTATAATAACTATCGTTCCCGGCGCCACGGCGCAGGAACACAACAGAATATGCGGATATGGCGGAATTGGCAGACGCGTTAGATTCAGGTTCTAATCGGGGCAACTCGGTGGAGGTTCAAGTCCTCTTATCCGCACCAAACAATGAAAATCCGAACCTTTTCTCGATAAGAGAAGGGTTCGGATTTTTGTTTTATTGGCTCATGGATCGTGCCGGAATTTACGGCTCAGGCAAGACTTTCAATGACCTTGGCACATTTTTCGATGCCGATGACCCCGCTGTCCAGTGCAATATGATAGTTGGCGGCATGATGATGCGTTTTTCCATTAGACTTCTCCTTTCCCGTTCAGTTCACGGTAGGTTTTGCAGATCAGATAGCCTGCAATCAGGAAGGTGAGGATATCCGACATGGGCATGGAGTACAGCACGCCGTCCAGCCCGAAGAACCGGGGCAGCAGCAGAGCAAAGCCCACGCCGAACACCACCTCACGCACCATGGACAGGGCGGTGGATTCCGCTGCCTTGCCCATGGCCTGCAAAAAGATGAAGCACGCCTTGTTGACACAGGCCAGAATGATCATGCACAGGTAGATGCGGAAGGATTTCACGGCAAAATCCGTGTAGTAAACGCTCTCGTTGGCGGCACCAAACAGGGCGATGAGCTGCCGGGGAAGCAGCTCCACCAGCACCAGTGCAACGGCACCCACTGCGGCCTCTGCCAGCAGCAGTTTCGTGAACAGCTCCTTCACACGGGCGGGCTTTTTGGCACCCATGTTGAAGCCCACCACGGGGATGCAGCCAGCCGCCATGCCCACCACGATGGAGATGACGATCTGGAAGAACTTCATCACGATGCCCACCACCGCCATGGGGATCTGGGCGTACTGTTCCTGCCCGAACACGGCATCCAGTGCGCCGTATTTGCGGATCATGTTGTTGATGGCTGCCATTGCCGCCACAAGGCTGATCTGGGACAGAAAGCTGGTCATACCAAGGGTCAGGGTACGGCCGCAGATGGAGCCCTTCAGCCGGTAGTCACCCTTTTCAGGGCGAATGATCTTCATGTGCAGCAGATACCACACTGCCAGCGCTGCCGTGACCAGCTGACCGATGACGGTAGCCACCGCTGCGCCCATCATGCCCCAGCGGAAGCCGAAAATAAAAACAGGGTCCAGAATGATGTTCAGCACCGCACCTGCAAGGGTGGAGATCATGGCAAAACGGGGGTTGCCATCCGCGCGGATGATGGGGTTCATGGCCTGCCCGAACATATAAAAGGGCACGCCCAGCGTGATATAGAAGAAATATTCCTGGGAGTGGTGATAGGTCTCAGCGTTCACCGTTCCGCCGAACATGGCGAGAATGGTGTCCGCAAAAACCAGATAGAGCGCGGCCAGCACAATGCTGCTGACCAGACACATCCCCACTGCGTTGCCAACGCTCCGCTTTGCCTTGGGGACTTCGTTCTGCCCAAGGCTGATGCTGACGAAGGCGCAGCAGCCATCACCGATCATGACTGCGATTGCCAGCGCCACCACCGTCAGGGGGAAAACGACCGTATTGGCGGCATTGCCATAAGAGCCCAGATAGCTGGCGTTTGCAATAAAGATCTGGACCACGATGTTGTACAGCGCACCCACCAGCAGCGAAATAATGCACGGGATCGCATACTTTTGCATCAGCTTGCCGATGCGTTCCGTGCCAAGAAATTGATTGGAACTTTCCATGGGATTCACCTTACCTTTCCATTTTGAGGACAAAAAAAACAACGGGCAGCCCTCATGCAACCGGTTTTACGCATGAGTGCTACTCGTTGTACGAAATCATTATAGCCTGCCTGTCTGGAATTTGCAAAGGCAGTTTTGCACAAGAATTGTACTGGGCATTCTGCGCAGATTGCACGAGGAAAACTTTGTGGAAGATGCCCTTTGAAGCCCACCAACCTACCGTGGTACAATAAAGTAAAGAGTAAAATTACGCTGGAAAGTCTGTTTTTGCAGCCTTTTCATACAAGGAAAAGAGGAAATACCATGTCACGGTTTCAAGCGGGGGCGCTGGTGGTCTACGGAAATCTGGGAGTGCACGAAGTGGAAGGGGTCGGGCTGCGGCAGTTTGGCGATGAGTCCGCCAGAGAGTATTACACCCTCCGCCCGTATTTTTCGGATTCCCACGACCGCAGCTATATCCCAACGGAAAAAGACGATGCCCTGCGCCCGGTGACCCCTGCACAGCAGGCGGCGGCCGACCTTGCACGCATCAAAGCGGAGAAGCTGCCTATCCCGGCGGGGGTACAGACAGCGCTGGCAGAACATTATCAGGCGCTGCTGCACACCAATGATTTTTACCAGTACCTGATCCTGTTCAAGGAGCTGGGGCAAAAGCAGACCCAGCAGCAAAGCCGCGGCCGAAAGATCAACGCTATGGATGCCTACTTCTACCAGATGGTAGAGCGTGTCCTGCGGGAGGAGCTGGCGGTGGCGTTTGGGGAATCCCCGGAGGAAGCAGGCAGACGGCTGCTGGAGGTTTTGCGCTGAAGCTGCATGGTGATTTTTACCAACAAATGCCAAGGCGCTTTTTGTTCGGAGCAACTTTGTAGGAATCAACAAAGAAGGATGGTTTGTTATGAAAAACCTTCGTGAGAGTTTGCCACTTGAAACCCATCGATGCCATATGATATAATCCCTCCAGCAGAACGCGCTGTGTGTGAACACGTAAGACCAGTTTCTTCACACGCAGGCGTTCTCTTTTTTATTCCAATAAAGTTAGTTTAAACTAATTCGAGGGAGGGCTTTTCATTCGTAATCATCGTTCCACTGTTTTTCTCGGCGTTCTGCTGCTGATTCTTTCGGTTTGTTCTTTGTTTGTCGGGGTGCTGGACATCCGGCCTTCTGACCTGCTTATAGGCAGCGTGGAAACATGGGAGATCTTTCTGATCTCCCGCCTGCCGCGTCTGCTTGCCATCCTCTGCACAGGCATCGGCATGAGCGTGGCGGGGCTTATCATGCAGCAGCTCTGCATGAACAAGTTTGTTTCGCCCACCACAGGCGCAACGATCTCTTCTGCACAGTTTGGCATTCTGTTGGCTTTGCTGTTTGCACCGGGTTCTACCCTGTGGGGACGCGCAGCCTTTTCCTTCGTTTGTGCTGTTCTGGGCACATGGGTCTTTGTCTGGTTCATTCAGCGTATCCAGTTCAAGGATGTTGTCATGGTCCCGCTGGTCGGCATCATGTTCTCCAACATCGTAATGGGCGTTACCAATTATCTTGCCTACAAATATGAAATGACACAGGCTCTTTCCAGCTGGCTGGTCGGTCATTTTTCCACCGTCATTCGTGGGCGGTATGAGCTTGTCTGGCTGACGGTACCGCTGGTGGTTCTGGCATTTGTATTTGCCAACCACTTCAATATCGTGGGCATGGGAAAAGATTTTTCTCAGAACCTCGGCGTTCCGTATGATCTGGTGCTGTTTATGGGTCTGACCATTGCTGCCATGATCACGGCATCCGTTGTTGTCGTGGTCGGCTCGATCTCCTACATCGGTCTCATTGTGCCCAATATCGTAGCAATGTTCAAGGGTGACCAGATCCGCGGAACGCTGGTGGATACCGCTCTGTTTGGCGCTGTGTTCGTGCTGGTCTGCGATATGATCGGGCGGGTTGTGATCTATCCCTACGAGCTGCCCATCGAGCTGATCGTTGGCGTTATCGGCAGTATCCTGTTTGTCGGTCTGCTGCTGTATCGGCTTCGGCATGGACGCAAGGCAGTCCGGCTGGGCAAAGCTGCCAAGAAAACCGGAGGTGCAGCATGAAAATGCACAAAAACCATCTGCGCCTGCTGATCCTTCTGCTTCTTGTTCTGCTGGCCTGCGTAGGCTATATGACAGTGGGTGTCCACTTTGATAACCAAAAATTATTTGCCTACGCCATGCGCATCCGCACGCCCAAGCTGATCGCCATGCTCATCACGGCATTTGCCATTGGAAGTGCCTCCATCGTGTTTCAGTCCATCATCAACAACACCATCGTCACGCCCTGCCTGTTGGGTATGGATCAGCTTTACTCGCTGATCCACACAGCGGTGTTCTTTGTGGCGGGTTCGGGCAGCTTTCTGGCGGTCAATGCCAACGCAGCCTTTGCGGTAGACCTCGCCATCATGGGCGCTGTTGCCACCGTAATTTACAGCTATCTGTTCCGGAAAACGAACCACAATGTTCTGTACGTCCTGCTCATCGGCACGGTGCTGACCTCGTTCTTTTCCAGCGTCCAGACGACCTTGACCCGTGTGATGGACCCCAACGAGTACGACACGCTGCTGACGGATCTGGTCGCCAGCTTTTCCAATGTCAATTCGGCGATTCTGGTGCTGTCCGTTGCGGTTCTTGCGCTGGTCGCCTTTGCCTTCCGGAAAGAGCTTGCGCTGTTGGACGTTCTGACACTGGGCAAAGATCAGGCCATCAATCTGGGCGTAGATTATGACCGCTGTATCCGCCGCCTGCTGCTGGGGGTTACGCTGTACATTGCAACAGCCACCGCTATGGTCGGGCCGCTGGCATTTCTGGGGCTTATCATTGCCAACCTTTCCCGGCAGTTCCTGCGCACCTACCGGCACAGCCAGCTCATCACCGGCTCTGTTTTGTTCGGTATGGTCGTTCTGATTGGCGGACAGCTTCTGGTGGAACGGGTGTTCGTTTACTCGGTTCCGGTCAGCGTGTTCATCACCGTGGGCGGCGGCGTGTATTTCCTGTATCTGCTGCTCACCCAGAGAAAGGCATAACACCATGTTTGTAAAAGAGATCACCAAACGCTACGATGGCAAAGCCGTTGTCGATGGCGTGAGTTTTGAGATTCCGAAAGGCAAAGTCCTTTCCCTCATCGGTCCGAACGGCGCAGGAAAATCCACCGTGATGGGAATGCTGTCCCGCCTGATCGCACGGGACAGCGGTCTTGTGGATTTTGAGGGGACGGAGATCACGCGCTGGAAAAGCCGGGAGCTGAGCAAGCGGCTCGCCATCCTGACCCAAGCCAACAATGTCCAGATGAAGCTGACCGTCCGGGAACTGGTTGCATTTGGCCGCTTTCCGTATTCCGGCGGGCGGCTGACCCAAGAGGACAACGAGATCATTGACCGTGCCATTGCCTACATGGAACTGGGCGATTTTGAGGAGCAGTTCATCGATGAACTGTCCGGCGGTCAGCGGCAGCGTGCCTATATTGCCATGGTCATTGCGCAGGACACCGAGTATATCCTGCTGGATGAACCGACCAACAATCTGGATATTTACCATGCAACCAACCTTATGCGCATCGTCCGCCGCCTGTGCGATGAGCTGGGCAAAACGGTGATCCTTGTTCTGCACGAGATCAACTATGCTGCGTTTTATTCCGACTACATCTGTGCCTTCGTGGATGGAAAAATCGCAAAATTCGGTACTGTGCAGGAAGTGATCACCAAAGAAAACCTGTCCGATATCTACAAGGTAGACTTTGAGATCATGCAGATCGAAGGCAAGCCTTTGTCGATATATTATTGATTTCAGTACTTTTTAAAAGGAGCATTCTTATGAAGAAAATTTCTCGTCGTTCGTTTTTGACCGCTATGGCCGCTGTGAGTGCAGCGGGTGTTCTCGCCGCCTGCGGTGCTTCCTCCTCCACGGCAAGCTCCGTGGCATCCTCTGTGGCTGCATCCAGCGAAACCGCAGCCTCTTCGGAAGCTGCACCGGAATCTGTGACCATCAAGGCGTTCAACGGTGCAAAGGAGTTAGTGGATGTGGAAGTGCCCTTTGACCCGCAGCGCATTGCGATCCTCGAACTTGCTTCTCTGGACATTCTGGATGAACTGGGCGTTGGCGACCGTGTGGTCGGCACGGCATCCACCTCTCTGGACTATCTTCAGAGCTATGTCACCAATGACAGTATTGCAAACCTTGGCAACATCAAGGAAGCCGATATGGAAGCTGTCATGGCCTGTGAGCCGGACATTATTTTTATCGGCGGACGACTCTCCAAATCCTATGATGCTCTGTGCGAGATCGCACCCGTTGTTTTCCTTTCGACCGACGCCGAAAAGGGCGTTGTGGAAAGCACCCGTGAAAACGCCATGACCATCGCTTCTATCTTTGGTCTGGAAGACCATGTGGAAGCTTTGATGGCGGATTTTGACAGCCGCATCGACGCCCTGAAAGCCTTTGCAGAGGGCAAGACTGCCATCGTCGGCATGACCACCAGCGGCAGCTTCAATGTTCTGGGCAACGATGGCCGCTGCTCCATCATCGGCAAGGAGATCGGCTTTGAGAACATCGGCGTGGATGCCAATATCGACACTTCGACCCACGGCAACGAGGCTTCCTTCGAGTTCATTGTGGACAAGAACCCCGACTACATCTTCGCCATGGACCGCGATGCAGCCATTGGCACCGATGGCGCGCAGATGGCACAGGAGATCCTGGAAAACGAGCTGGTCAAGAGCACAGATGCTTACAAGAACGGCCACATCGTTTATCTGGCACACCCGAATGTCTGGTACACCGCAGAGGGCGGCATTCAGGCACTGAGCGAAATGCTGAGTGATCTGGAAAACGCACTGCTGTGATTTTTTCGCAAGTCAAGAAAATAGTGCAACACGAAAACAGCATATTTGCGATATGCAATCCAACGATGTTGCAAACGATCAAAAGTTGGATTGCGATGGCTGCTGCGGTTCCGCAAGCTGGACATGCGCCTGAAAGACCAGCGGCAGGCGCTGGTGGATCCCTTCGTCAATACGATTTACCTGTATGATGATAAGGCTTTGATAACCTTCACCTATAAAGAAGGAACACAGACCGTCACCTTTGGAGAAGCGGCAAAAGCCGCATCAAAGGGAAATGGTTCGGATTTGGATTGCATTCCTGCACCACAAGAAAGACAGCTTTTGATAGCTGTCTTTTTTGTTTTATCCCGCAATTCCGTTTAACAGCACCGGCGGGGCAGAGAACTTGAACGAGATGTGACAAAAGGGGAGCACCGGCAGAGCCGCCGGATGTCGCGCCCCGTTGTACAGACCCGTTCAAATCGTTCTCTGCACTGGACAATCACCCCCTGTTCGCGGTATACTGAAAGCTGAATGAAATGCAGAAAAACGAGGTCGCAGCATGGTGGAACAGGCAAATGAACTGATATTGGATATCTTGCCCCTTTCGGCACAGACGGCACGGCTGGTGCGGGTGTACGGCACAGCGCCCTGCGTGGCGCTGCCGGGCACTCTGCCCGCCCCGGCGGGCGGCAGTTTTGCCCTGACCGAGCTGGGCGACTACTGTTTCTCGGAAAAGCCCCGCAGCCTGCCTGCGGCGGATGCCCTCTGCCGCTACGCAGTAAGCGCAGACGGCACGGTGCGGCTGACCCGGGCGTTTGGGCAGGCGGTGGGGCAAAAGCCCGCCCGCCGGTACGATTTTGACCTTGACGCCCCGGCCGCGGACGAAGAGGAACTGCACCCGGTGTGCGGCAGCTTTCTGGAAGAAGCCACCCTGCCGGACAGCGTACAGGTCATCGGCAGCTGCGCCTTTTACAACTGCCGCAGCCTGCGCCTGCTCACGGTGGGCAGCGGGGGACTTACCGTGGGCAGCGATGTGTTTCTGAACTGCTTTGCGCTGGAGACCCTGCGGGTGCAGGCCGCACCGGAGCAGCCCACCGGGCTGTTTGCGCTGGTGAACAACATCACCGAGGCCGTGCAGGCGCAGTTCTGGCCCGCCGATGCCCCCGCGCCGCTGGCGGCGCTGTGGTACCCCGCCTACTGGGAGGATATCGAGGAGACCCCCGCCCACATCCTGCTGCACACCTTTTCCGGGCAGGGATATCATTACAGACAGTGTTTTCTCGACAATAAATTCCTCCCCGCAGAATATGACGCCATCTTCCCGCAGGGGCACGATGCCGATGACGCCGCCGTTATGGCCATGCTCTGCTTTGGCCGCCTGCGGTATCCGTGGCAGCTGACCGAAGCTGCCGCCGGGCACTACCGGGCGTTTCTGGCAGCCAACACCGACCGGGTGTTCGCCCGCCTTTTAAAGGCACAGGACACCGACAGCATCCGCGCCCTGCTGGCGTTGGACGTGCTGGATAAAGCCGCTTTTGCATCTGCCGCCGCCCTCGCCGCCAAGGCGGAGAACGCCGCCGCTGCCGCCCTGCTGGCAGATGCGGAACACAAAAAATATGCCCCCCAGTCCAAAAAGCAGCGGTACGATTTTGATTTTTGAGAGGTGACCACACGTTGCCAAAGGAAAAATTTTTCGACCCCCGCAAGCCCTTCCAATCCCAGCGGCCGGAGACCCACGAGGAGTGGCAGGCGCGCATGGGCGGCGAGGTACTGGCGGTGGTGCGCAGCGGGCTGTATCTGGACTTCCGGTTTCTGGATATGGCACTCAGCGCCCTGACCCCCGCCCCGGACGAGCGCTGCCGGGTGCTGGCTACGGACGGACAGACCCTGTATTACCAGCCGCAGCGCCTGCTGCAGCTTTACCAGGAGAACCCGAAATATCTCAACCGGTTGTATCTGCACACCATCTTCCACTGCATATTCCGGCATTTGTGGCTGAAAGGCCGCCGGGAGCCGCAGCTGTGGAGCCTTGCGTGCGATATCGCGGTGGAAAACGTCATTGACAGCTTACAGCGCAAAAGCGTGATGCGCCCGCTGACCTATGTGCGGCAGAATGCCTACCGGCAGATCACCGCTGAGGAAAAGGTGGTGGCGGCAGCGCCGGTGTACCGCTGGCTCACCCGGCAGACGCCTGGCGTGCTGCGGCAGCTGGAGCGGGAATTTGTCACCGATGACCACCGCCTGTGGCCGAAGGATGCCCCGGAGCAGCCCCAGCAGATGCCCACCCCTCTGCCGCAGAAAACGTGGCAGAAGATCGGCGAGCGGATGCAGACCGAGCTGGACCTGCGGGATAAAGAGGCGGGCGAGGGTGCCGATGCCTTAAAGCAGCAGGTGAAGGCCGCCAACCGCAGCCGCCGCAGCTACAAGGACTTTCTGCGCCGGTTCTGCGTCCTGCGCGAGGAGGTAAAACTGGACCCGGACGAGTTCGATCTGAACTTCTACACCTACGGCCTTTCGGTGTACGGCAACCTGCCGCTCATCGAGCCGCTGGAAAGCCGGGAGAGCAAAAAAATTGAGGAGCTGGCGCTGGTCATTGATACCAGTTACTCCACCTCCGGCGAGCTGGTGCGCGCCTTTCTGGCCGAGACCTACACCCTGCTGAAAGGGCGGGAGAACTTTTTCCACCGCATGAATTTGCACCTCATTCAGGCCGACAATGCCGTGCGGCAGGATATCCTCATCCGCAACGAGGATGAACTCATCCATGCCATGAACCACTTTGAGCTGCGGGGCGGCGGCGGAACGGACTTCCGTCCGGCCTTTGCATATGTGGATCAGCTTTGCGCCGAAAAGAAGTTTTCGAACCTGCGCGGCCTGCTGTACTTCACCGACGGCATGGGCACCTACCCGGCGCGGCGTCCCGGCTACGATACCGCCTTCCTGTTTTTGGGGGAGCGGTTCGATGATGCCAATGTGCCGCCGTGGGCGATGAAGGTGGTACTGGACGAAGAAGAATTTACCGGTGCGGCAGCCCGCCCGGCCAGCGCCCTTGCGGACGCTCTGGCCGAGGAGGATGACCTGTACCGCGAGTTGAACAACTCCTGATAAGAGGGGAAAATATTATGAATATCAAACGTGCCAAAGAAGAGATCGAGCATACCGTAAAAGCTTACCTTGCCAAGGATGCGCTGGGCGAATACGCCATTCCCGCCATCCGGCAGCGCCCCATCCTGCTGATGGGCCCTCCGGGCATTGGCAAAACGCAGGTGATGGAGCAGGTGGCCCGGGAGTGCGGGGTGGCACTGGTGGCCTACACCATTACCCACCACACCCGCCAGAGCGCCGTGGGTCTGCCCTTTATCCGGCAGCGCCACTACGGCGATAAGGACGTATCGGTGACCGAATACACCATGAGCGAGATCATTGCCAGCATCTACGCCAAAATGGAGGCCACCGGCCTTTCGGAGGGCATTCTGTTCATCGACGAGATCAACTGCGTGTCCGAGACGCTTGCCCCCACCATGCTGCAATTTTTGCAGTGCAAGACCTTTGGCAATCAGGCTGTGCCTGCGGGCTGGGTCATCGTGGCGGCAGGCAACCCGCCGGAGTACAACAAATCCGTCCGGGATTTTGACATCGTAACCCTTGACCGCGTGCGCCGCATGGATATCGAGCCCGACCTGCCGGTGTGGAAGGACTACGCCCGCGCCGCGCACATCCATAGCGCCATCCTGAGCTATCTGGAGCTGCATCCCCAGAACTTTTACCAGATCAACGCGGACGTGGACGGCACCCAGTTCGTCACCGCCCGCGGCTGGGAGGATCTTTCCAACCTGCTGGACACTTACGAAACGCTGGGCTTGCAGGCAGACGAGGAACTGATCCGGGAATACATCCAGCACCCGAAGATCGCCGAGGACTTTTCGGCTTATCTGGACCTGTACTACAAGTATCGGGACGACTACGGCGTGGAGGAGATCCTTGCCGGGCAGGCAAAGCCCGCCGTGTTCGCACGGCTGCTGCAGGCTCCCTTTGACGAGCGGCTCAGCCTTGTCAGTCTGCTGCTGGCCGGGCTGGACACCCGTTTTACCGCCTCTTTACAGGCAGACGCCGTGGCCGATGCCTGCTACGCCTTTTTGCGGGAGACCAAAAAGGCGCTGGCTACCCTGCCGGAGGATATCCCGGACGGCTCTGCGGAACTGTTCAGCCAGCAGATCAAGGACTACGAAGCCGAGACCCAGCAAAAGCGCGATGCCGGGCTGCTGGGCAAGGCAGAGCTGACCAACCGCCTGCAGGTGCAGGCCGCGCTGCACCAGTGGGAAGGGGAGCTGCGCCGCGCCAATGCCGCCGGTACGCAGGAGGCCTTCGACCTGCTGCGCGGTCAGTTCCGTGCGCTGGCAGACCAGCGCGAAGCCGCCCAAAAGACCGCCGCTGCTGCGCTGGAAGCCGCCTTCGACTTTATGGAGCAGGCCTTTGCGGAAAGTCAGGAGATGGTGGTGTTCGTCACCGAACTTACGGTGAACCCCGCCTCCCACCAATTCCTCACTGAGAACGGCTGCGAACGGTATTTCAAGTACAACAAGGATCTGCTGCTGGATCACCGCAAGGCCGCTTTGCAGCAGGAACTTGCCGCCGAGCAGCGCCGCCACGGCGGGGTGTAAGGCACGGAAAACGATTGAATTTCTGAACCCCTTTTCTCACAAGTTGGAACGAAAAAAAGGACACCGCACGAAGCGGTGTCCTCTTTTTTGTTTAGGATGCTGTCAGGATCAGTTGCCGCAGCTCTCGCAGTGCTCGCAATCCTCTTCCAGCTTGCCCACGATGGGTTCCGGATCGATGCCCTGACGGCGGTAGTAGTCGGACAGAGCAGCCTTGACGGCCTGCTCGGCCAGAACAGAGCAGTGCACCTTGACCGGGGGCAGACCCTCCAGAGCCTCTACAACGGCCTTGTTGGTCAGCTTCAGCGCCTCATCCACGGTCTTGCCCTTGATCAGGTCGGTGGCCATGCTGCTGGTGGCAATGGCTGCGCCGCAGCCAAAGGTGAGGAACTTGACGTCCACGATCACATTGTTCTCAATCTTCAGGTACATGCGCATGATGTCGCCGCACTTGGGATTGCCCACTTCACCCACGCCGTTTGCATCGGGCAGCTCACCTACGTTGTGCGGATTTGCGAAATGCTCCATGACCTTGGCACTATACATACTTGCCATAATTACTGCTCTCCCTTCAGGCTGAACTGGCGGGCCTTGTTCTGACCCTGCAGCCACATACAACTCATAGCGCGGCGGCGGGGAATGACCTCCTCCAGCACGTCACACAGATATTTTGCTTCTTCCATGGTGTTCTGCGGGCCAAAGGTGAACCGCATGGAACCGTGGCCGATCTCCTCAGGCACGCCGATGCTCAGCAGGACGTGGCTGGGGTCCAGACTGTCGGAGTTGCAGGCAGAGCCGGTGGAGGCGCAGATGCCGTGCATATCCAGATCCAGCAGGATGGTCTCGCCCTCCAGACCCGGGAAGCTGATGTTCACATTGTTGGGCAGACGGGGACTGCGGCCGCCGTTCAGGCGGGCTTCCGGGATGTTCTTGAGGATGCGGTCGATGACGTAATCCCGCAGCTCGCTTTCGTGGGCCATGCGCTCATCCAGATGCGCCGTGGCGATCTCCAGTGCCTTGCCCATGGCAGCAATGCCGGCCACGTTCTCGGTGCCTGCACGGTGGCGGGCCTCCTGACTGCCGCCATCGATCAGGTTCTGGGGCCATACGCCCTTACGGCAGTACAGTGCACCCATGCCCTTGGGGCCATTGAACTTGTGGGCGCTCATGGACAGCATATCCACGCCCAGCTCCTTCACATCCACGGGGATGGCACCCACAGCCTGCACCGCGTCGGTGTGCATCCAGACACCGTGCTTGTGAGCGACCTCGGCAATCTCCTTGATGGGCTGGATGGTGCCGATCTCGTTGTTGGCCATCATGATGCTGACCAGTGCGGTGTCGGGACGGATGGCGGCTTCCACGTCCTCGGGGCGGATGTAGCCCTCGGCGGTGGGCTTGATATAGGTCACTTCAAAGCCCATGCGCTCCAGTGCAGCCATGCTGTGCATGATGGCATGGTGCTCAAAAGCGCTGGTGATGAGGTGCTTTTTGTTCTGGCGTGCCTTGGTGAAGGCAGTGCCCTTTACGGCCCAGTTGTCGGCCTCGGAGCCGCAGCTGGTAAAGAAGAGCTCAGCCGGACTTGCATTGATGGCCTTTGCCACCTGCGCACGGCCGGTGTCCACGAATTCCTTTGCCTCATAGCCGATGCTGTAATGGCTGCTGGGGTTGCCGCAGGCACCGCTCAGGGCTTTGACCATCATTTCCAGTGCCTCGGGAGCACAGGGAGTGGTGGCAGCATTATCCAGATAAACCACTTTTTCCATGTTTTCCATAGGAATGATCCTTTCTTATTGAACGCGTCTGCGGGAGCCTTGAATGCCCTGTGCAGATGCGGAATCCTTTCAACGGATAAGTTATACCATATCATTCCCTAGTATGTCAATATGAATACTGGATTTTCGTGATTCAGTCACCTTTTTTGCCCTTTCCGGTCAGCTTACCCAGCGCCACCTTCCACTTGGGGTAGCCCCAGCGCTTATCCTCGGCAAAGTCGTCCGCCAGCTTCCACGGGAAGATGCCGCCGTCAAAGTACAGGTTTCCGGCTTCGTCCACCCGGTCCAGCTTTTTGGGCAGATAGCTTTCGTCGTAATAGCTCTTGCGGCGGTCCGGCAGTACCCAGTGCAGCGTGCCGTCCTCATCCATGCCGGACGCCCACACGCCGAACACAAAGGTGGCAGCCTCGCCATAGCAGTGCTGCTCAAAGCGGATAGCGCCATCGTAGTAGAACTTGATGACCTCCAGCGTGCCGGATTCCTTTTTGCCGTCCCGCCCTAAGGTAGGGCGGTAATCCTGCTGGTAACGGCAGCCGCAGTGGCTGCCCGCGAACTCTTTTGCATGGAACGACATGGCATGGTTTCCTTTCTGGTATGGGTTTGTGCTTCTTATAAAGTATATAACCTTAAAAATGCCCCTCAAAGTCGCCCTCGATCTCGTAGGGCCAGCTTAAAATGCCGCCAAGGTCCCGCAGGTCGGTGTAGCCAAGGGCTTCCAGCTTCTGCACAGCGTCGGCGCTGCGGCGTCCGGTGCGGCAGTACACCAGCCACAGGGCGTTTTTGTCCGGCAGCACCTCGGCGGCGCGGTCGATGACCTGCCCCAGTGGCAGCAGCTTTGCCCCGGGGATGTGCCCTACGGCGTATTCGTCCGGCTCGCGCACATCCACTGCGACAGCCTTGCCGGTATCCAGCAGACGGATGGCGTCTGCGGCGGTGATCTTTTCTGTCATACTCTCACTCCTCAAAGATAGGTTCTGTTCCATCCTATGATAACAGACCTTTTTTGTTTGCACAAGAGGTTTCTCCTTTGCAAAATCCGAGTAACGTGCTATACTATAAACTGCAACAAGGAGAGGACTACCATGAAATTTTCCACCAAGAGCCGCTACGCCCTGCGCCTGATGGCGGAGCTGGCGCGCTATGCGCCGGGCACCACCGTCAGCCTGAAGGAGATCAGTGAGCGGCAGAACCTGAGCCTGAAATATCTGGAACAGATCGTCACCCCGCTGGCGCGGGTGGGGCTGGTCAAGAGCGAGCGGGGCAGTCAGGGCGGCTACCGCCTGACAAAAGATCCCGCCGACTACACCGCCGGCGAGATCCTGCGCGCCATCGAGGGCAGCGTAGCGCCCATTCCGTGCCTTGGCAGCGTGACCAACGAATGCCCCATGTCCGAGCAGTGCTTCACCCTGCCGTTCTGGGCGGGGCTGGACGAGGTGATCAACCAGTATATCGACAGCGTTACGCTGGAACAGCTGGCAAGCCAGCTGCCCGCGCCGGATTCCGCCGCGCAGGAGAGCTGCTGCAGCTGCGGCGGCGCGAAAAATGAGAATAAGTAAAAATAAGGCTTGACATTCCCCGTTGCATCGGCTATAATAATCAAGCATTCAGCGAATGTATATAGGGGTATAGCTCAGCTGGTAGAGCAGCGGTCTCCAAAACCGCGTGCCGTGAGTTCGAAACTTACTACCCCTGCCATGACGCACAGGTTCTTCGGAACTTGTGCGTTTTGTTTTTTTGCTTCCTCAGTCGCCAGCGGAGTGTAAAGACGCTCCGCTGGGCAAGAGGCGGCTGCCGAGGATGTTCTCTTTTGACACCAAAAGAGAAGAAAAGTGCGGCGGTGCCTGCAAGGCATGAAAGCCCCAGTGGGGCTTTCAAGTCGCAGACCGGTTTGCGCAGCAAATGCTGTGCGTTCAGCACAGCAAGGTCACAGCGATTTCGACGCGCTGGAGCCACGAAAAAGGGGCTGCTCGCCCCTTTTAACCCCAAAGAGGAGGGCTACACCGGAAAAAACTGAAGATTCACGCCTGTTCGGCGTGAAGATCTTTTAACCGTTTTTTCCGGCTCCGCCGATTTGCAGCCCCTCAGTCGCTGCGCGACAGCTCCCCCCGGGGAGCAAGCGCAGCAGCTGCCGTTTCCCGCCACGACCCCTCCCGTGAAAATAGCGTTTGGAGCGCTCCGCAGAGCGCGACAAACGCGAAATTTAAAATATTTTTTCCGCTGAAGATGGCTAGAGCGAAGCGGAAGCCATTTAAAATCGTCTCAGCGCTCCAAACAGCCCACCTTTACCCGCTTTTGCAAAAAATTGCATTTTCCGCAAATTTGTGCTTGACAACAGGCCGACTTTCCGATATAATAGAGCACGTTCCCGCGGTAAGATGCCGCACGAACTTGAGCGATCATGGCCCGGTAGCTCAGTTGGTTAGAGCACCAGCCTGTCACGCTGGGGGTCGTCGGTTCGAGCCCGATCCGGGTCGCCATTTGCTGCTATAGCTCAGTTGGTAGAGCGCATCCTTGGTAAGGATGAGGTCTCCAGTTCGAATCTGGATAGCAGCTCCAAAGGCAAGCACCTCGAAGTCTTAGGACTTCGGGGTGTTTTTTTGCGCTTTTTCAGGGCAGGGGGCTTGTTGCATCCTACTGCTTGTGGAAACCGCCCAAAATAGAACGACTTTTTCTCCCGGTACGTCAATTGAAGCTGCCTCCAAATTGTTATATAATTAACATAATAATGAACTGCGGCACAGCGCTGCGTGTGCCGTACTATTTTTGGAGGTTTTGTATTATGGCTCGTTTTACTCTGCCCCGTGATCTGTACCATGGCAAGGGCGCTCTGGAAGCGCTGAAATCCTTTACCGGCAAAAAGGCAATGATCTGTGTCGGCGGCGGTTCCATGAAGCGTTTCGGCTTCCTGGATCGTGCCGTGGAGTACCTGAAGGAAGCCGGCATGGAAGTGGAGCTGTTCGAGGGCATCGAACCCGATCCTTCCGTGGAGACCGTCATGCGCGGTGCTGAGGCCATGCTGAAGTTTGAGCCCGACTGGATCATTGCCATGGGCGGCGGCTCTCCCATCGATGCAGCCAAGGCCATGTGGATCAAGTACGAGTACCCCGAGATCACCTTTGAGGAGATGTGCAAGGTGTTCGGCATCCCGCCGCTGCGCCGCAAGGCACACTTCTGCGCCATTTCCTCCACCTCCGGCACTGCCACCGAGGTGACCGCCTTCTCCATCATCACCGACTACCAGAAGGGCATCAAGTACCCCATCGCGGACTTCGAGATCACCCCGGACGTGGCCATCGTGGACCCCGATCTGGCTGAGACCATGCCCAAGAAGCTGGTTGCCCACACCGGTATGGACGCCATGACCCACGCTGTGGAGGCTTATGTTTCCACCGCACACTGCGACTACACCGACCCGCTGGCCATCTTCGCCATCCGCATGATCCAGGGCGATCTGGTGGACAGCTACAATGGCGATATGTCCAAGCGCGACTCCATGCACAACGCCCAGTGCCTTGCCGGTATGGCCTTCTCCAACGCACTGCTGGGCATTGTGCACTCCATGGCCCACAAGACCGGCGCTGCCTTTGCAGACTACGGTGCACACATCATCCACGGCGCGGCCAACGCCATGTACCTGCCCAAGGTCATCGCCTTCAACGCCAAGGACCCCGAGGCCAAGAAGCGCTACGGCGTCATCGCGGACGAGATGAAGCTGGGCGGCGCAAACGATGACGAAAAGGTCAAGCTGCTCATCGAGTACCTGCGCGGCATGAACGACGCGCTGAACATCCCCCACTGCATCCAGCACTACGGCCCGGACTCCTACCCCACCGAGCAGGGCTTTGTGCCGGAGAATGTGTTCCTGGAGCGTCTGCCCGAGATCGCCAAGAACGCCATCGCCGACGCCTGCACAGGCTCCAACCCCCGCCAGCCCAGTCAGGAGGAGATGGAGAAGCTGCTCAAGTGCTGCTACTACGATACTGAGGTGGATTTCTGATTCGTCCTTTCTTTATTACACCTCCCCTAGCGCCAAAAGCCCTGCAGAGCATACCGCCCTGCGGGGCTTTTGCCATGTTCCCGCCTGTGAAAAAAGGACACCGGAGCGTCCGCAGACGCTCCGGTGTTCCAAATTTTATTAGCGGCAGGCCTTACAGCTTGCTCAGCTGGGGACCCTGTGCGGTGTCCTTGACAGCCCAGCCCAGTTCGGTCAGCTGTGCGCGGATGGCATCAGCGGTGGCCCAGTCCTTGGCCTTTTTGGCGGCAGCACGCTTCTCCACCAGCGCGGTCACCTCGGCGGGCACCTCGTCCTTCTTGCGGTTGTACAGCAGACCCAGCACACCGGTGATCTCGTCAAAGGCGGCGGCAGCGGTCTCCAGGGCGGCCTTGCTGGAAGCAGCGGACAGGGTGTTGATCTCCTTGACCAGATCAAACACGGCAGCCAGCGCATCCGGGGTGTTCAGGTCATCGTCCATGGCGGTGCAGAACTTGGTGCGTGCCTCGGCGGCCTTTTCCTTCAGGGTCTCGTCGGTGCCGAAGTCGGTCTTGCTCAGGGCAAAGTCCAGATTCTCGCGGCAGGTGTACAGGCGCTCCAGACTGTTCTTGCAGCTCTCGATGAGGTCTACGGTGTAGTTCAGGGGCATCCGGTAGCCGGCGGTCAGCATGAAGTAGCGGATGGGCTCGTAGCCATAGAGGTTTGCCACATCCCGCACGGTAAAGAAGTTGTGCAGGCTCTTGGACATTTTCTGATTGTCCACGTTGATGAAGCCGTTGTGCATCCAGTAGCGGGCAAACTCGCAGCCGTTGGCGCACTCGCTCTGGGCGATCTCGTTTTCGTGGTGGGGGAAGATCAGATCCTGACCGCCGCAGTGCAGGTCGATGGTCTTGCCCAGATGGGTGCGGCTCATGGCGCTGCACTCGATGTGCCAGCCCGGGCGGCCCATGCCGTAGGGGCTTTCCCATGCGGGCTCACCGGGCTTTGCAGCCTTCCAGACGGCAAAGTCGGCGGGATCTTCCTTCAGATCGTCCTCCATGCGGCTGCGCAGCTCGCGGTTGCCGCTTTCCAGATCGTCCAGATTCAGGTGGCTCAGCTTGCCGTAGCCGGGGTCGCTCTTCACCCGGAAGTACACATCGCCGTTCTTGGCAACGTAGGCGTGGCCGGAGTCGATCAGATCCTTGACGATATCCAAAATCTGGGGGATATGCTCGGTAGCGCGGGGCTGCACAGTGGGCTTTTCGCAGTTCAGCCCGGCGGCATCCTTCAGGTACTCGGCCTCAAAGCGCTGTGCCACCTCCTTCATGGAGGTGCCTTCTTCCTGCCCCTTCTTGATGAGCTTATCGTCGATATCGGTGATGTTGGAAACATAGATCACCTTGTTGCCCCGGTATTCCAGATAACGGCGCAGAGTGTCGAACACGATCAGCGGGCGTGCGTTGCCAATGTGGATATAGTTGTACACGGTGGGGCCGCAGACGTAGATGCGGTACTCGCCGGGCACCTGCGGCACAAATTCTTCCTTCTGTCGGGTCAGGGTGTTGAAGATCTGCATGGTCAATTCTCCTTTTTGTTCCAAACAGAAGCCGCAAAACAAAACGCCCCCGGAGCGGTGCACAAGGCACAGCTCCGAAGGCGGTTTTAAAATCAAAATCGCGGTTCCACTTCTGTTTGTCGCTCAAAGCCGGTAACGGCGGCGCACCGCACGGCGATACTTCCCCACGGGGTTCCCGCCGCGTGCTGTCCGGGCGCACTTTGCGCGGCGGTCTGCAAACAGGCTTCCAGCCAGTGGCCTGTTCTCTCTGCGCAGACGGTGTGCGGCGCTACTCTGCCCGGATAAACGCATTTATCCTTTTACCCCTTTATTATAGCGGTGCGGTGCAGGGAAGTCAAGGCAGAACGAACCAGTGAAAATGAAATTCAGCCAAGCCTACCGGCTTGGCTGAATTTCAAATCAAAAAGATGCTTTCCTCTTTACCCGGGATACCGGTTTACTTCCAGCAGCTCCTCTGCCCGCTTTACCTGCTCTGCGGTGGGCGGGACAGCGTCCGGCAGGGGATAGGGGATGCCCAGTTTCTGCCACTTGAACAGCCCCAAGGTGTGGTAGGGCAGCACCTCCACCCGCTGCACCGTTTTCAGGCTGCGGATAAAGTCTGCTGTTTTGCGCAGCCCTTCCTCGTCATCGGTCAGACCGGGCACAAGGACGTGCCGCACCCACAGCGGGATGCCGAGGTCAGAGATGTGCCGCGCCATGGCAAGGATGTTGGCGTTGTCCTTGCCGGTGAGCTGCCGGTGGCGCTCCGGGTCGATCTCTTTGAGGTCTAAAATCACCAGACTGGTGTTAGCCATCAGACGGTCAAATGCCGCCAGATAGGCCGGGTCGTCCGGGCGGAAGGGCTGCCCGGCGGTGTCCAGCGCCGTGTGCACGCCCTTGGCACGCGCCAGCGTGAAGAACTCGGTCAGAAAGTCCAGCTGCCGCAGCGGCTCGCCGCCGCTGACCGTGATGCCGCCCTTTTTGCCCCAGTAGTTGCGGTAGCGGTATACCCGCTGGAACAGCGCTTCTGCCGTCCACGCCTCGCCGCCCTCTGCCCATGTTTCGGGGTTGTGGCAGTACTTGCACCGCAGGGCACACCCCTGCAAAAACACCACAAAGCGCACGCCGGGGCCGTCCACCGAGCCGAAGGATTCCAGCGAGTGGACGTACCCAAGGGTCTTACAGGACGCCATGGCAGGTACGGGCCAGCACGTCCAGCTGCTGCTCGCGGGTCAGGTCGATGAACTTGACGGCGTAGCCGGAAACGCGGATGGTGAAGTTGGCGTACTCTTCCTTCTCGGGGTGCTCCATGGCGTCCAGCAGCTTCTCCTTGCCAAAGACGTTCACGTTCAGGTGGTGTGCGCCCTGATCGAAGTAGCCGTCCAGTACCTGCACCAGATTCTCCACGCGCTCGCCCTCGCTGTGACCCAGTGCCTCGGGGTTGATGGTCTGGGTGTTGGAGATGCCGTCCAGTGCCCAGTGGTAGGGCAGCTTTGCCACAGAGTTCAGCGAAGCCAGCAGGCCGTTCTGCTCTGCGCCGTAGCTGGGGGTAGCACCGGGGGCAAACGGGGTGAAGGCGGCGCGGCCATCCGGCAGAGCGCCGGTGTACTTGCCGTACACCACGTTGGAAGTGATGGTCAGGATGGAGGTGGTAGCCTCGGAGTTGCGGTAGGTGTGGCGCTTCTTGATCATCTCAAGGAAGGTGCGCAGCAGCCAGACGCCGATCTCGTCGGCGCGGTCGTCGTCGTTGCCGTACTTCGGGAAGTTGCCCTCCACCTCAAAGCCGGTGGCAAGGCCGGTCTCGTCGCGGACGACCTTGACCTTGGCGTACTTGATGGCGCTCAGGGAGTCGATGACGTGGGAGAAGCCTGCAATGCCGGTGGCAAAGGTGCGGCGCACATCGGTGTCGATGAGTGCCATCTCGGCTTCCTCGTAGTAGTACTTGTCGTGCATATACTGGATGAGGTTCAGCACGTTGACGTACAGCCCTGCCAGCCAGTCCAGCATCTGCACATACTTGGGCAGCACCTCGTCATAGGTCAGGTACTCGCTGGTGATGGGGGCGTAGTTGGGGCCGCACTGCTCGTGGCTCTTCTCGTCCACGCCGCCGTTGATGGCGTACAGCAGGCACTTGGCAAGGTTGGCGCGTGCGCCGAAGAACTGCATCTCCTTGCCGGTCTGGGTAGCAGACACGCAGCAGCAGATGGAGTAATCGTCGCCCCAGACAGGCTTCATCACGTCATCGTTCTCGTACTGGACGCTGCTGGTGTTGACGGACACCTTGGCGGCGTACTTCTTAAAGGCCTCGGGCAGGGCAGAGGAGTACAGCACGGTCAGGTTGGGCTCCGGTGCGGGGCCCATGTTCTCCAGCGTGTGCAGGAAGCGGTAGCAGTTCTTGGTGACCATGCTGCGGCCGTCCATGCCGATGCCGCCCACTTCCAGGGTGGCCCACACGGGGTCGCCGGAGAACAGCTGGTTGTAGCTGGGGATGCGGGCAAACTTGACCATGCGGAACTTCATGACCATGTGGTCGATGAGCTCCTGTGCCTGACTTTCGGTCAGGATGCCCTTGTCCAGATCACGCTGGATATAAATGTCAAGGAAGGTGGAGATGCGGCCCACGCTCATGGCGGCGCCGTTCTGGGTCTTGATGGCGGCCAGATAGCCGAAGTACAGCCACTGGCAGGCCTCCTTGGCGTCCTTGGCGGGCTGGGAGATGTCGTAGCCGTAGGCCTCGGCCATCTTCTTCATGCCCTTCAGGGCGCTGATCTGGCGGGCAATCTCCTCGCGCAGACGGATGACGTCGTCGGTCATGGTGCCATCGCCGCAGTTGGCAAGATCCTCCTGCTTGAACTGGATCAGGGCGTCAATGCCGTACAGGGCAACGCGGCGGTAGTCGCCCACGATGCGGCCGCGGCCGTAGGTATCCGGCAGACCGGTGATGATGTGGGTGTGGCGTGCCTTCTTCATCTCCGGGGTGTAGGCATCGAACACAGCCTGATTGTGGGTGCGGGTGTAGTCGGTAAAGATCTTGTGCAGCTCGGCAGAGGGCTGGTAGCCGTAGGTGGTGCAGGCCTGCTCTGCCATCTTGATGCCGCCGTAGGGCATAAAGGCGCGCTTGAGAGGCTTGTCGGTCTGTAAGCCAACGATCTGCTCCAGATCCTTCAGGTTTTCGTCAATATAGCCGGGGCCGTAGGAGGTCAGGCTGCTGACCACCTCGGTCTCCATATCCAGCACGCCGCCCTTGGCGCGCTCGGCCTTCTGCAGCTGCTGCAAAGCACCCCAAAGCTTATCGGTAGCCTCGGTGGGGCCTGCCAGAAAGCTTTCGTCGCCGTCATAGGGGGTGTAGTTTTTCTGGATGAAGTCACGCACATTGACCTCTTCCTTCCAGATGCGGCCTTCAAAGCCTTCCCACTGTTCAAACTGGATCATTGGAACCTCCTTGCTCCATTACGCAGTTAGCGTTTTCTAACTAATGAGCCTTTGAAAAACCGCTCTGTCTGGGCGGTTTTCTGGGGGCGAAACGGTCTTGCGCTGCCGTCTGCGGCAGCCCTTACTACAAGGTGTAGACAAAAATAAAAACCTGCCCACAAAATCTTGCGTTACTATAATAGCAAGAACCGTTTTAAAAAGCAATAGAAAACAAGTGGGTTTTCTTCCAGCGGAAAGGCTATTCTTTGGGCAGAATGTAGAAAAACGGCAGAAACCCCGGCGGCGCGGCAACTTTGCGAAAAAATTTGCAAATTAAGGGTTGACAAGACTAACTGACTGTGGTATCCTGTTCTCGCAGCGGTGGTTAGCTAATTCTAACCGCGTTGCACCAGAAAAAAGGAGCGTCTGCAAGCGCTCCGCTCCATTCCTCCATTCCTTTCTCTTTTCTACGGGAAGCGGCAGCACGGTTTGCTCTGCTGCTTCCGGCGCGGCACCGGCTGTGTTTGGTACCACAGCCGACGCAAAGAAAACAAAAACGGGACACTCAGCTTGACCACCTGAGTGCCCCGATTTTTGTTTTTGAATCTGGCTTTCACAGAGGAGAGCGCAGGGAAAAGGACAAATATGCCATCTGCCTTTACGACCCCGCCCGTGAAAAGGCAGTTCGGGAAAATCCGCAGATTTTCCCGAACTGCAAATTAGAAAATATTCTTTCCGCTGAATATGCCCAGAGCAAAGCGGAGGGCATTCAAAATCGTTTTTACTGCCCCATCCCCGCCAGCTGTTCATACAGCTGCGCTGCGCCGCCGCCGGGGTATTTTACGCTGACAAAGGCACTGTTCAGGATGCACACGCCGTCAGAGTACACCGTCAGCAGAAACTTCTGGTTCTCGGCATCGTCATAAAAGCTGACGGTGACCGACTGCACCGGAAAGGTATCGTGGGTGTAGGCAGAATAGTTCTGGTTCAGCTTTTTGCGGCAGGAGACGGTGGAAAGCAATTCTGCCGTTTGTTGGAACGCTTCGCTGTCCATGGAGAGGAGGTGATAGTCCATGTCGTTTGTGCTGCCAAAATGCGCCACTTCCTCGGTGCGGAGCGTGCCCTGCGAGCTGGCGCGTACCAGTGCCTTCAGGTCGATGGGACGGTACAGCACCGCAAAAGCTGCCAGTGCAAACAGGATAAAAAATAAAGCGGTGCGGGGAATGTGGAAGCTTTTCATCTGCTCACCCCTCCCTTGGCGGCTCCATTTGCACCAGATGCCGCTGGGCGATGAAAAAGCCCACGGCACTGGCGGCAAATACCACATAATAGCTGGCGATGCGGTAGAGCATCAGCACGCTCATCACCTCGCCCCGTTCCAGAAAGCTGCCGAACACCAGCAGAAAGGCCGTCTCGATCGAGCCCATCCCGGCTACGTTGGGCAATGCGTTGGAAACGAAGAGCATCAGACTGGTGAGCAGCTGCACCTGCCAGAAGCCCAGCGGGGAAAGCCCCATGAACCGGATGCACAGGTAGGGCAGGCAGAAGAGTCCGAACAGCTTGAGTGCCTGCAGGGCAAAAATTTTCAGGCAGCGGGGCTTATCTGTCAGCAGGCGGCGGCTCTCGGTGCCCAGCACCTCCAGTTGCTCCAGCCAGTCGGCGCGGCGCTGCTGCCACTTTTCGGTCTTGGGCAAAAAGCCCAGCAGCCAGCGGGCGAGGTTCTGCACCAGCGGCGAGACGCACAGCAGCACCAGCGCCACGATAATCACCGCTACCACAGCGTATGCCATGGGCAGATACCGCATGACACCGGTGGTGTTGGCGGCAAGCCAGCGGTGCTGCAACAGCAGCATCACGGTGGCGTACAAGAGCACCGTGCTCTTGTGGAAAACGTATTCCAGCGTCATCAGCCCTGCGCCGGGGCCCAGCGGCAGCCCGGCCCGGTGCAGGTAGTACAGCTGCACCGGCACCGCACCGGCACCCAGTGTGACCACGTTGCCAAAGGTGCCGCACCAGCCCACATCCAGCCCCTGCCACAGTTTGAACTGCGGCAGACGGCTGCGCACGATGACCCACGCCACGCACCCCTCCAGCAGGGGGTAGCTGAGGCCGACCGCCAGAACCGCCAGCACCTGCCACACCGAAAGCTGCGCCAGCGCTGCAGTGATCTCGGCCCAGTGATCCTTAAAAGTGAACACGATGATGCAGGTAAGTGCCAGTAGCACCAGCAGAGAGATCACGGCCTTTTTGCGGGAGGGCTGCTGCGCGGCGGCTTGGCTCATGGAAACAAAACTCCTTTCACAACCGGAAATTCTGGAACCAGTATAGCACATCTCCCGCCGCCCTTTGTGAACGGAAGCGGAATTTTGTTTTGCAATTTGGGGGATTTGATAAAATGGGGAGAACTCTCCCGTGAAAAAGCAATGCCGGGCAGCGTGCAGCTGTCCGGCAGTGTTTTTTTCATGATTCTTCCCCGTCCGTCAGCTCTTTTACCAGCCTTGTCAGGGTGGCGACATAGGATTCGTTGGAGAACTGCTGCTCATACAGGCGGCGGCAGCTGTCGTGCATGGCGGCCAGCGCCTCCGGGTGCTCGATGGCCCAGGCCAGCTTGTCGGCCAGCTGCTGCGGGTCATCGTTCTTGTAGAGGAAGCCGTCCACGCCCTCGGTCACCAGCCCGGCGGTGCCGGTGTGCTCCGATACGATGGAGGGCTTGCCGAAGATCAGACCCTCGGTGACGAAGGTGGGCATGGGGTCATCCCGGGAGGCGCACACCACGCAATTGCACTGCTCCATCAGGGATTTTACCTCTGGGCGCTCCAGCCGTTTGCGGTAGAAAACGGTCTGGGGATAGTCCCGCACCAAGCTGTCCACGGCGTTGTACATCCCCTTGTCGGCGGCTTTGCCCACAAAAAGGAAGGCAGCTTTTTCCCGCACTGCAGAGGGCAGCAGCCGGATGGCGTTGCAGAAGATGTCCGGACCCTTGCGGTGCTCCAGCGAGCCTACCGTCACAAAGAGGGGACGCCCCCCGGCAAAGCTGATGTCATAGCGGGGGAATTGCTCGGCTGCATAGTCCGGCAGACCGTAGATCAGCTGCTCGATGGCAAAATCCGGCCGGACGGAGTGCATGGCGGCGGTGGCGTGGGAGCCTACGGCGCAGAGGTGCACGTTTTTGCCCAGCGCCTTGGGGATGCTGTGGGAGATGAAGGGGTAGCCCGCAAAGGCATCGTGCAGCCACCACAGCACCGGCACAAAGGAGCCGTTCAGGGTGTTTACCACCGGTGCTTCCACCACCGTGTTGGCCAGCACAAAGTCTGCGCTGGTGGCCAGCCCCCACAGGGCGCTGGAAGTAACGCAGTCCGGGCGGGTGACCACAGCGGCCCCGGCGTCCAGAAACAGCGGCAGCGAGCCTTCATCCGAGGGCCCCAGCACCACCACCTCAAAGCCTAAGCTGCGCAGCACCGGCACGGCACTTACCAGCACGATGGGCGCACCGGTCATGGTCAGCTCATGGCTCAAAATCAGCGCACGGCGGCCCTTGGCAGAGAATACATCGTCGGCACACAGCTCCCGGCGGAAGTGCAGCAGCGCCTGCGGGATGCAGCGGCTGTGCTGCGCCATGGCGTGGGCCAGACGCAGCAGCTCGGTAACGCTGTCCTTGCCCCGGGCGGCGGCGCGTACCTTGTCCAGCAATGCGCGGGACACCAGTGCGCAGCTGCTGCCGGGCAGGTGCCGGGTGCTCAGGTACAGGGCGGTGGAGCCGTCAAAGCCAAAGGAGGCGTCGCAGACCGCAAGGTCTGCGCCCTCCCGCAGGGCGGCGGCAAAATAGGTCAGGGCGGTGGGGGTGCACTCCACATCCTCGCTTACCAGCAGCACCCCGGCTACATCGGGGGTCAGCTCGTCCTCAAGCTGGGTCACCAGACGGAACTTGCGGTGCAGCTGGTTTTGCAGCGCCGCTTGCAGCGCCTTGTGACGCCCCGGCGCATAGACCAGAAGATAGGTGCTCTGGGTATCGGTATAGACCTGCTTGGACAATTGCTTGCGCTGCAGGGTACTGTAACTGGTGTACATGATCCAACTCCTCCGGGCAGAATATCGGGCGGGCTCAGTGACCGCGCACTAGGTTCAGCAGTCTGCGCAGCGGGGCGGTCAGCCGCCAGCTGCTGCTGGCGCGCATCGTTTCCAGCGAAACCTGATATTCGTGCTGGATGCCCTGCAAGGTCAGCAGCTGCTGGTTCAGCCGCATACACTCGGCGCGGCTGGCCTGCAATACTTCCTCTGCCTCCTGCGCGGCAGCGGCGTTCTCAAGCTTCAGGTCGTTCAGCGCCCGCAGCAGAGACTTGCCGGGCTGCTCGTGCAGAAAACGTCCCAGCGGGTAGTAGTGATAGTTCACCGCAAACTTCATGCCGGCACCAAAGCCGGTGGTGCAGTGCAGCGAAAGGTTGGGGTCTACGTCCAAAAACAGCAGGCTGTCCTCCTGCAGCAGAAGGCCGTTGACCGACTGGAAGCTGATGCGCTCGTCCGAGATGGCAAGGTCGGTGATGCAGCAGGCCAACTCGCCGGGGTCCAGACGGATGGCGCGTGCGTCCTCCGGCAGGACAAAGGTGACCGAGACCTCGTGGGTCAGTTCGTTGTAGACATCCTCGGTGGCAGTCAGGCATTCCCGGGGCGAAAAGCCGCTGCCGGTGTCGTAGAACAGCTGCGGCAGGGTAAGGGTGATATTCTCAGCCTCGGCGCTGTGCTTGGCAAGCTCGGTCTGGCAAGCCAGCAGCTGCTGCTCCAGCTCCAGACACCGCTGCGCCAGCTGGGAAACACCCTCGTCCGAAAGCTTGAGCTGCTGCTCCAGCTCGGCAATGTGCGCCTGCATGGCAGCAGGGGTCATGGGGGCATCGTGGTTCATAACGGGATCCTCCTCTTCCTTTATCCTATAACAGCTGCACCGCCGCAGCCAAAACATTCAGAAAAATCAGTGCCGCGGGGCGTAATGTACCTGAGGGGTGCGCCGCCGGGCGGGGAACAACTTGATGATCAGATCCCGCCGCCGCTGCAGCAGGGCGCAGATCAGCCAGATGGAGCCCAGCGAAAGGATGTATTGCAGGCTGATGCCCAAAACAGGGCGGTCGGCGTATTTGGCAGCGAACAGATACCACGGAATGGCAATCAGCTCCACCGTATGTACGCAGAAGATGTACAGGGAACGGCGACCGATGGCCTCGAAAAAGCGCACCAGCGGGTTGCGGCGCTGGCTCCAGCGCAAAAACAGCCGGATAAACAGCAGACCGGCAAGGCCGTCCAGCAGGATGCTGATGGGGCCCAGCGACCACTCGGCCATGGATACACAGTCGGTGCGGCGGGTGGCAAGGGCGGCTGCCGGGATCAGCAGTACGGCTGCCCACAGGATGCAGGACATCCGGCGGGACAAAGGCTGATCCAGCCAATGCTGCCGTTTGGCAAGGTAGCCAAGGTACAGGTACGGCGTGATCACCGCGCCCTGGATCAGGCAGAAGGGCAGCTCCCATACAAGGCTGGCACCCCAGCCCAGCAGGGCGGCACCGCCCACCGCCCAGGGAATGTACCGCTCCGGGAAGATGTTCAGGATAACGTCCAGTAAGATCCAGCCCATCAACAGCGCCAGTAGATACCACATGGGCCCACAGGAAAAGAACTCCTGCCCGAAGTAGGTGGCAGTATGGGGCAGACCCAGCAGAAAGCCGCCCGCCACCTTGATGCTCTCAGTCATGGAGCCGGGCAGATAGTGAAAGGTTTTATAATGAATGATGAAGTGCAGCACCGTGGTGAACACCGCAGTGTAGCAAAAGGGCTTGAGCAGGCTTTTGAGCTGCTGGTGGATGCACTTGCTGATGGAGCGCTTGCGGAAGCCGTAGCCGCTGGCAATAAAAAAGGCCGCCATCAGCGTTTCGCGGTAGATAAAGCCGACAAAGGCCGTCAGCGACAGACCGCCCTCCAGCTGGAGTGGGTAAAGCTCCGCAGTGTGTCCCAGCACGATGGCCAGCATCCCAGCGCCCTTGAGCATATCAAACATCCCGATGGAGTTGACAGTGCGGGGCTTGGTTGTTTCCATGAAAGATTCCTTCCCTGCGCCGGGCCAATACCCCCTCGAGAAAAAAGCCGGATACGGCGCAAATGATCAGTTTTTATACAGCATTGCCATGATATATGGCTAGTATAATGCTTTTTATAGAGACTGTCAATTTTGTTTTGCAGTCTGCACCATACCGGAACTGGTATTTTGCGCTAAAAATTGTAGCACGAAAACCGGCGGATTGCAACGAAAGGTAGAATTTGGCCGGGGCGTATCCCAAGATACGCAATTGAAAGTTGTCAAAGTGAGAAATTAAATGTTGCAGAAGTATTGCATTGCATTGGAAAATATTGTATACTGAGCACAGTACAGCGCACTGCCGCAGGATGAAATAACAACGCAGGAGGAAAATACAATGATCAAGGTATTGGACAACGTGTATGATCTGGTCACCCTGAATATGGAACAGCGTTTTTCGGAGCGTGTGGCGCTCCGCTTTTATGATAAGGAAACGGACGAGGTGACCGCAGTCCATTATAAGGACTACGCGCGGGATATCCGCCGTGCGGTCAGCTACTTCCAGAGCACCATCCCGGATATCAAGGGCAAAAAGATCTGCCTGCTGAATAAAAACAGCTACGAATATGCCGTGAACACCTTCGGCATCATTCTGGCGGGCGGTGTACTGGTACTGCTCAACCAGCACAAGAGCTGGGACGAGCTGTCCTACGAGCTGGGGCTGGTGGAACCCGCCGCCATCCTGACCGACGGCGACGACTACGGCACCAAGGAGCAGCTGCAGGCCGCCTACGGCAGCATTCTGCGCCCCATGGACGGCTTCCGCGCTTATGAGCCGGTGGCAGAGATGCCCCGCTGCATCGGCCACGATGACCTGATGATCCTGATGTTCACCTCCGGCACCACCGGACGCAGCAAGGGCGTGATGCTGAGCGAGCGCAACTTCTTCAGCGTGATGCGCGCCCATGTGCAGATCGGTGAGCGCATGATGGAGTATAAGCACGACCCGGAGCTTGTGGTCAGCCAGTACACGGTGCTGCCCATGTTCCATCTGGGTGCATTCATCTGCCTGTTCTCTTGGGCACACGGGGGCTGGGCGCTGAACATCAGCGGCGATATCCGCAACTTCTATAAGGAGATTCGGCGGATGCCCAGTCAGGTCATGGCGGTGGTGCCGGTGATCATGAACTCCCTGCACAAGGACGTGATGCGCGGCCGCAAGGAGCGCTTGGGCGAGCTGTGGGTGCCCATCTGCTCCTCTGCGATGTTTGACCCGCAGGTGATGCTGGATATGGCCACTAACGGGATGTTCGTGGTGCAGACCTACGGCGCTACCGAGACCTGCGGCGACGGCATCATCAACTACGCGCAGGATGCAAAGCACATCGGCGCTGTGGGACAGGGCAACGATTATCTGGACTACAAGCTCGAGCCGGACGGAGAGCTGTGCATCCGGGGCGACAGCATCATGCTGGGCTACTACAAGGACCCCGAGGCCACCGCTGCGGTCATCGACAAGGACGGCTGGTTCCACACCGGCGACCTTGCCCGGGTGGACGAGGACGGCTACTACTACATTACCGGCCGCAAGAAGAATCTGATCATTCTGGACAGCGGCGAGAACGTCAGCCCCGAAGAGCTGGAGGGCATGTTAGAAAAATGTCCCGCCGTACAGGAATGTATCGTAAAAGAACTGGGCAAAAAGATAGGTGTTGTGGTATACTGTGAAAAGGAGCACCAGCAGACGGTGCGGGACTTTATTGCCCAGATGAACCGCACTGTCCCGCTGTACAAGCGCATTGGCGTGGTGGAATTCAGCGAAACGCCGCTGCCCCGCAACGGCGCAGGCAAGCTGGTGCGCAAGTAAAACGCAACAGAAAGGAAGCATAATACGATGGAACGTGCAGAAATCATTTCTCAGATCACGGCTATTCTGGAGGATGTCGCAGAGGTATCGCCGGAGGATGTGACCGAAAGCAGCGTCCTGATGGACGATCTGGATCTGTCCTCTATGGAGATCCTGACCATTGTGGCAGATCTTGAGGAGACCTTTGGCCTGCGCATCCCGGAAAAGGAGCTGCGCAACTTTGTCACCATGGGTGATCTGGTGGATTATCTGGCAGCAAACGTGGGGTAAAAACCAATGCAAACACAGCAGCGCTCGACGGAATATAACTTTCAGGGAATCATGTACTTTTTCCGTCGGGAAAAGATCCAGTGCCGGTACCAGTTCTCACTGCGGGATGCGGTGGATATCACCCTTTTGCAGCGGGCACTGACAGCGGCCTTGGCAAGTGCGCCCTATTATACCCAGCGTCTGGTGCAGGAAAAGCGGGAGATGTGGCTGGAGCCCAATACGGAGCCCTGCCTTGTGTACCCCGGCAGCACCATGCGCAATATCCCGGAACAGACGAACGGCTACCTGTTCTGCGTCAGCTGCGAAGGGGATACCGTCTACTTTGACTGGCATCACTTCCTGCTGGACGGCCACGGGGTATCGCCCCTGCTCACCAGCATTCTGGAGCAGTACTGCAACTTGCGTTACGGCACGGCCTTTGCGGTGCCGCAGATCGTGTGCGACCCGCCCTATGATATGGAGGCCATGCTGGCAGAGTACCCGCCTGTGGAGTACGGGAGCGATGTCATCCAGCGGGATGTGGTGCAGACCTACGAGGGTGCGCTGCGCCGCACCCGGGTGTGCCTGAGCAAGCAGAGCCTTGTGGAAAAAGCGCTGGCGAACAACGCAAAGCCGGTAAGCGCTCTGATGGGTCTGCTGTGTATGGCCATGCGGGAGTATCTGGGCAAGGAGAAGATCCAGTATTCCTACTCCTCCGATACCCGCGATGTGGCCGGTGTGCCGAACGCGCTGTACAACTGCGTATGCAGTTTCGGGCATACGGTGCAGCTGCAAGCCCAGACCCGCCTTGCAGATTTTGTGGGAGATATTGATGCAGATATCAAGCGGGATCTGCAGCCGCAGTCCAAGCGCCGCCGCATGACCGAGCAGATGGGCTGGGTGTACAAGGTGGACCAGCAAAAGGCACCCCTGCGCATCAAGCAGCGGGTGTTCCAGATGGGCGAGTACATCGGCGGCACGATTTCGGATTTCTGGCTCAGCTATCTGGGCAATCCGCTCATGCCCGCCACCCCGGAGCTGGCACAGTACACCACGGATTTTGGCGTCTGGGTGCCGCCGGACGGTGCATCCGTGGGTGTGGAGGCTGCCAGCCTGAACGGTAAGATCATTCTGTGCATCCACAACAAGGCACCCAACCCGGGTCTGGCCGAAACCCTCCGCAAGACCTTTGAAAGCGAAGGCGTTGCGGTGCTGGAAGCCGAAGATCTGGATTGAGAAATACTTATCATAAAAGAAAAAACTGCTGCACGTTTTGTGCGGCAGTTTTTTTGCTGCTTTTTGTAAGAAAATCCGGTTGCAAAGATGCGAAAAAATGGTTAAATAGAGAAAGGATATTTCCGCAAGGAGAGGAACACCATGGAACAACAGAACACGCGCCTGCGCAATGCGGGCTTTGCGACCTTTTTCTTCAGCGGCATCTGTGCCATCAGCGCAGGTGTGGTGGTCAGTCTGCTGCAGGAGCGCTACGGCTTTGCCTACGGCATGACCGGTACACTGCTCTCCCTGATGAGCGTGGGCAACTTGCTGGCAGGGCTGCTGATGGGCATGCTGCCCAGTGCGCTGGGCATGAAACGCAGTGTGCTGCTGCTGACCATCGGCTATGCGGTGGGCTACGCCGTCATGGGGCTGACCGGCGCAGTGGCGCTGCTGGCAGCAGCGTTTTTTGTGGTGGGCATCGCCAAGGGCAGCGTTATCAACACCTGTACCATTCTGGTCAGCGATCACTCTGCCGACCGCACCCGGGGCATGAACCTGATGCACAGTTGCTACGCCTGCGGCGCACTGCTGTGCCCCTTCCTCATTGCGGCGGCAGCCCGGGTAAGCACTGAGCTGGCGGTCTTTCTGCTGGCAGCCGTGGGCCTTGTTCTCTGGCTGGTGTACGTTTTTACCCCGCTGCGCGGCGGCAAGGGTAAAAGCAACGCAGAGAAAGAAGCCATCGACTGGAGCTTTCTGCGCTCTGCCCGCTTCTGGCTGCTGACCGGGCTGCTGTTCTTCCAGAACGCCGCCGAGCAGAGCGTCAACGGCTGGATGGTGACCTACTTCAAGGGCAGCGGCATCATTGCGGGTACGCTGGCGGCCTACACCGTCACTGTGATGTGGGGCGCTACGCTGGTGGGACGGTTGCTCATCGCCTTTGTGTTCCCCTTAAAAAATCCCCGCAAGGCCATGGTGGGCATGAGCGTGCTGTGCACCGTGTTCTATGTGCTGCTGGTCATGGCGCACACGCAGGGCGCAGCCATTGCGCTGCTGTTTGCCTTTGCCATCTCCATGTCCGGGCTGAACCCCACCGCCGTGGCCAGCGCGGGCCGCATGACCAGTGTGACCAGCATGGGCATCATGCTGCCGGTGGCCTCCAGCGGTGCCATCCTGATGCCGTGGGTTATCGGCATCGTGGCGGAGCGCGCGGGGCTTGCCGCCGGTATGGCCTCCAACATCGTGCCCTGCGTGGGTTTGGTGGTCTTTACCCTGCTGGTGGCAAAACTGCCGGAGGAATAAACAAAAAGCCTGTCTGCACGAACTTTGCCGTGCAGACGGGCTTTCCTTGCGTTATCCTTCAATCCCTCTTGCTTTTGCACTGAACTCGCAGCCGCAGTAGTCCTGCCGGTACAGGCCGTACTGCTCCGAAAGCTGCAGGCTGCGCAGGTAGCCGTTGTGCTTTTTGAAGTCCGAGGGCAGATGCTTTACCCCGAACTCTGCCTCCAGCTCCTGCCCGATGGCGTTGATGCGGGCAGCGTCCTTGTGGGGGCTGATGGACAGGGTGGTGGTGAACCAGTCAAAGCCGTTGTCCCGCGCGTACTGCGCCGCGCGGCGCATCCGCAGCCGGTAGCAGACGGTGCAGCGGCTGCCGCGCTCCGGCTCGTTTTCCAGCCCGGCTACGGCGGTGTAGAACTGCTGCGGGTCGTAAGTGTCCTCCACCACGGTCACCCCCAGCGGGTGGGCTGCCGCCACGAACTTTTGCAGCTCCTCGCCCCGGCGGTAATACTCTGCCGCCGGCCATGTGTTGGGGTTATAGTACAGCACCGTGATCTCAAAATACCGGCACAGCTGTTCCAGCACGGCGCTGGAACAGGGGCCGCAGCAGGCGTGGAGCAAAAGGCGCGGGCGGGTACCGCCAAGGCCTGCCAGCACGGCGTCCATCTGCTGGGCATAGTTGCGTTGTGTTGCCATTGGTATCATCCTTTGCTATAATGGTCTTGCCTACATTATAGCATATTTTACGATGAAATACAGGAGGTTCCCCTTATGACGGAAGAAAAGATCGCCCGCATCAATGCGCTGGCCAAAAAGAGCAAGACCGCCGGCCTGACCGAGGCCGAAAAAGCCGAGCAGCAGGCACTGCGGCAGGAGTATCTGGCCGACATCAAAGCCAGCCTGCGCAGCCAGCTGGAGCGCACGTCCATTCAGGAACCGGACGGCACCATCCACAAGGTGACCCGCCGCACCGACCTGACCGGGGAGCGCAGCTGAGAACGGGATTTTAAAGGGGGAATCCGCCGCAAAAAGGTGCATTCCCCCTTTTTTTGCGCGGCAGACTGTGCTATACTATAATAGCATTGGTGCGTGCCGCAAGGGCAGCAAACCGGTGCGTTTTACCCAAGGTAGCGTATCCCGGGCAAGGTGCACGGAAAAGGCTGTCTTTTGAAAAAAGGATAAAGAGGTCATTTATTATGCTTACTGCAATTACGGGTATCAACTGGGGCGATGAGGGCAAGGGCCGCATGGTCGACCTGATCAGCCAGGAGTACGACATCGTTGCACGGTATCAGGGCGGCAACAACGCAGGCCATACCGTTAAAAACGAGCGCGGCAAGTTCGTACTGAACCTGCTGCCCTCCGGCATCCTGCGCCCCAACGTCGTGTGCGTTATGGGCAACGGCATGGTCATCGACCCGCATCATCTGGACGGCGAGATCAATAAGCTGCGCGAGCAGGGCATTGAGATCACCCCGGCAAATCTGAAGATCTCCGACCGCGCAACCATCACCATGCCCTACCATGTGGAGCAGGATGGTCTGGAGGAGGCACGCCTGTCCAAGACCGGTGCACAGTTCGGCTCCACCAAGCGCGGCATTGCCTACGCTTACGGCGACAAGTACATGAAAAAGACCCTGCGCATGGGCGATCTGCTGCATCTGGACGATGCCGTGAAGAAGCGTCTGGTCACCATGGTGGATTCCAAGAATCTGGTCATGGAGGGCAGCTACAACGCAGCGCCCATCAGCGTGGACGAGATGTGGGCATGGCTCGAAAAGTATGCCGCCATCTTCAAGGACTATATCTGCGATGTGGGTCAGTATCTGGCCGATGCCGATGCAGCCGGCAAGAAGGTGCTGTTTGAGGCACAGCTGGGTGCCCTGCGCGATATCGACTTTGGCATCTACCCCTACACCACCTCCTCCAACGTCATCGGAGCTTATGCACCCATCGGTGCCGGTATCCCCGGCCACAAGCTGAACAACTCCATCGGCGTCATGAAGGCTTACTCCTCCTGCGTGGGCGACGGCCCCTTTGCCGCCGAACTGGCTATGACCGAGGAAGAGAAGCACGCTCTGCGTGAGGCTGGCCACGAGTACGGCGCAGCCACCGGCCGTCCCCGCCGCGTGGGCCCCATCGACCTGGTGGCAAGCCGCTACGGCGTGTTCTGCCAGGGCTGCGACGAGGTCGCTCTGACCCTGCTGGACGTGCTGGATTACATGGAAAAGATCCCCATGGTCACCGCTTACAAGCTGACCGACGGCACCACCACCACCCGCTTCCCCATGGGTGAGGCACTGGATACCGCTCAGCCCGTGGTGGAGTACCTGCCCGGCTGGCACTGCGATATCACCGCAGCCCGCAAGTGGGAGGACCTGCCCCAGCAGGCCCGCGATTATGTGGAATATCTGGAAAAGGCTGTGGGCTGCAAGATCACCTATATCTCGGTGGGCGCAGAGCGCGAGGCCTACATCCACCGCGGCTGAGCTGCCGCAAAAAGCAGCCCCCGAGTTTCAGAAAAGGAAGCGTCACAGATGTTTGATATCATTACCGACAGCGCCTGCGACCTGACGCTGGACACCGCCAAGCAGCTTGGCATCGAGGTCGTGCCCTTTTATGTATCGCTGGACGGCGAGCATTACCGCAAGGAAGGGCTGGAGATCCCTGTGCGGGACTTTTATCAGTTCATGGTGGATAACCCGGCGGCCTACCCCAAGACCAGTCTGGCCTCCATCGAGGACTTTGAAAAGACCTTCCGCGCACACGCCGAGGCGGGTCGGGCGGTATTGTGTCTGGTGTTCACCGGCAAGATGAGCGGCTGCGTGGGCAGCGCCCGCAACGCCCGGGATCTGGTGCTGGAGGACTACCCCGATGCCCGCATCGAGGTCATCGACTCTGCCGCCGCCACCGTGACCGAATCCACCATGGTGGAAAACGCCGTGGCCATGCGGGATGCAGGCTGCACCTTGGACGAGACTGTGACTTGGCTGGAAGCGGAAAAATCCACCAACCAGATCTTCTTCACCGTGGGTGATCTGGATTACCTCATCAAGGGCGGGCGCATCGGCAAGGTGACCGGCCGCGCCGCCAATATGCTGGGACTGAAGCCCATGATCCTGTTCAAGGAGGGCGAGATCTTCTCCGGCGGCGTAGCCCGCGGCCGACAGAAGAGCTTTGAAAAGGCGCTGGAACAACTGATGAACTATCTGGATGCCCACGGCGGTACCCCGGACGACTACCGCATTACGGTGGGCTACGGCTACGATGCCGACGAGGGCAAGCGTCTGTGGATGCAGACCCGTGCCGCCCTGCGCGCCAAGTACCCCGGCGCACAGTGTGAGGTAGGGCTTTTGCAGATCGGCTGCACCATTGCGGTGCACACCGGCCCCTATGCACTGGGCATGGGTGTCATGCGCCGCTGGAAAAAGCAGAACTAATAAGATATAAAACAGAAGAAGGGACAGCCCACAGGCTGTCCCTTCTTGGTTTTTATAAAAGAAAAAGTGAAATACAGCCAAGTCCGCAGGCTTGGCTGTATTTCAAATCAAAAGTATTTTTCCGCTGAAAAAACGTTTCGTTTACAGCAGCGGGATGCCGGCCTTGGCGCAGGCCTCGCGGGTGGCCTTGTCCCAGACACTGGCCTGCACCTCACCGATGTGGACGCTGCCCAGCAGCAGCATGCACAGGCGGCTCTGGCCGATGCCGCCGCCGATGGTATAGGGCAGCTCGCCCGCCAGCACTGCCTTGTGGAAAGGCAGGGTGCGGCGGTCGTCGCAGCCCGCCATGGTCAGCTGCTTGTCCATGCTCTCCGGGCTGACACGGATGCCCATGCTGCTCAGCTCGTAGCTGCACTGCAGCGGGTCGTTCCAGAACAGCAGGTCGCCGTTCAGATCCCAGTCATCGTAGTCCGGGGCGCGGCCGTCGTGAGGCTTGCCGCTGCGCAGGGGTGCGCCGATCTTCATCAGGAAGGTGGTGCCGTTCTCCTTGACAAAGGCATTCTCCCGCTCCTTCGGGGTCAGATCGGGGTACTTGTCCTCCAGCTCCTGCGTGGTGACAAAGGTCACGTTGGGGGTGTGCAGGGGCAGATCCTGCAGCTGGGGGAACATGGCGTGCAGGTTCATCTCGGTGGCGCACACCGCAGACACGATGCAGCGCACCACGTTTTTCAGGTAGGTCTCGTTGCGGTCCTCCACTGTGATGATCTTTTCCCAGTCCCACTGGTCCACATAGACCGAGTGGAGGTTGTCCAGTTCCTCGTCCCGGCGGATGGCGTTCATATCGCAGTACAGGCCCTTGCCCACGCGGAAGCCGTAGTCCTTCAGCGCCTGCCGCTTCCATTTTGCCAGCGACTGAACCACCTGTGCCTCGGTGCCGCTGTCCTTGATGTCAAAGGTCACCTTGCGCTCCACGCCGTTCAGATCGTCGTTCAGGCCGGTGGAAGCCTCCAGAAACAGCGGTGCAGACACGCGGTACAGGTTGAGCGTAGCGCACAGGGTATCGGCGAACAGCCGCTTCACCGTGCCGATGGCGCGCTGGGTGTCGTACAGGTTCAGCGCGGGTGTGTAGTTTGCCGGAATGATGATCTTGCTCATAACGTTTACCCCTCATTCTGTGTGGTTTGCGCCCCGCTTTCCCGAGCCGGGGCGTGGCTTTTGCAAAGCCGGAATACTGCACCCATTATGGCACAATTTTTTACGGAAGTAAAGTGATAGCAGGAAAAAGCAGTTCCGAAACGCCCTTGGGCGTTTCGGAACTGCAAATCAAACTATTTTTCCGTTTACCCGCCCAGATAGGCGTTGCGGACGCGCTCGTTGGTCAGCAGCTCGGCACCGGTGCCGTCCATGACCACGCGGCCGGTCTCCAGCACATAGGCGCGGTCGGCCACCGAAAGCGCCATCTGCGCGTTCTGCTCCACCAGCAGGATGGTCATGCCCTCCTTGTGGATGTCGCGGATGATGTCAAAGATCTCCTGCACCAGCAGCGGCGAAAGACCCATGGAGGGCTCGTCCAGCATCAGCATGGAAGCGTTGCTCATGAGCGCACGCCCCATGGCCAGCATCTGCTGCTCGCCGCCGGACATGGTGCCCGCCAGCTGCTTGCGGCGCTCTTTCAGGCGGGGGAACAGGGTGAACACCTTTTCCTTGTTGGCGGCAATGGTGGAAGCGGGCTGGGTATAGGCGCCCATATCAAGGTTCTCGTCCACTGTCATGTGCAAAAACACATGGCGTCCCTCCGGTACCTGTGCAAGGCCGCTCTCCACGATCTTGTGGGCGCGCACGCCCTTGATGCTCTTGCCCTTGTACAGCACATCACCGGTGCGGGGCTTCAAAAGGCCGGAAATGGTTTTCAGGGTGGTGGATTTGCCCGCGCCGTTGGCACCGATCAGGGTGACGATCTCGCCCGCGTTGACGGTGAAAGAGATATCCTTTACGGCGTGGATGTTGCCGTAGTAGACGTTGATGCCGTCCACCTTCAGTAATGTATCAGCCATGGCTCAGCCCTCCTTTTTGCCCAGATAGGCCTCGATGACCTGCGGGTTATCGCGGATCTCGTCCGGGGTGCCCTTGGCGATGATGCGGCCGAAGTTCAGCACCGCAATGCCCTCGCAGATGCCCATGACAAGGCTCATGTCGTGCTCGATGAGCAGCACGGCAATGTTGAACTCGTCGCGGATGCGGCGGATGGTCTCGGTCAGCTCGGCCGTCTCGGAGGGGTTCATACCGGCGGCAGGCTCGTCCAGCAGCAGAAGCTTCGGGCCGGTAGCCAGTGCGCGCATGATCTCCAACCGGCGCTGTGCGCCGTAGGGCAGGCTGCCGGCCTGCGCGTTGGCAAGGTCTGCCATGTGGAAGATGTCCAGCAGTTCCAGCGCACGCTCAGTGCACTGCTTTTCCTCTTTCCAGTAGTTCGGCATCCGCAGCAGGGAGGAGGCCAGATTATACTTCATGGACTCGTGCAGACCCACCTTGATGTTGTCGATGACGCTCAGCTCCTTGAACAAGCGGATGTTCTGGAAGGTACGCGCCACGCCCATGCGGTTGACCTGATAGGTCTTTTTCCCGGCGGTGGGCATCCCATCGATCAGGATGGAGCCGCGGGTGGGCTGGTAGACGTTGGTGAGCAGGTTGAACACGGTGGTCTTGCCTGCGCCGTTGGGGCCGATCAGACCGGCGATCTCGTTGCGGCCGATCATCAGGTTAAAGTTGTCCACAGCGGTCAGACCGCCGAAGTCGATACCCAGCTCACGCACGTCCAGAATGGGCTTTTTGTCCTTGTCGCGGTCGGTCAGAAAACCGCCGGAGGGCACACTGTGCAGTCTGGTCTTGAACTCACTCATGGTCAGCGGCCTCCTTTTTGGTATGTTTGCGGAACAGTTCGCCATTCATGGCCTTTTCCACGATGCGGCTCAGGGAGAAATCGTAGCTGCCCAGCAGTCCGCCCGGGCGGAAGATCATCATCAGCACCAGCACCAGCGAATAGACCACCATGCGGTAGCTCTCAAAGCTGCGGGTAGCCTCGGGCAGGATGGTCAGCACGGTAGCGGACAGGATGGAGCCCAGCATGGAGCCCATGCCGCCCAGAACCACCATGACCAGGATCTCAATGGACTTCATAAAGCCGAAGGTGGAGGGGTTCAGCACGCCGATGTAGCAGGCGTACAGGCCGCCCGCCAAGCCTGCGAAGGCAGCGGAGAAGGCAAAGGCCATCACCTTATAATAGGTGGTCTGGATGCCGCAGCTCTCGGCGGCGATCTCGTTGTCGCGGATGGCCAGCACGGCGCGGCCGTGGCGGCTCTTCATCATGGCGTGGATGAGGAAGCAGGTAATGACCACGCACAGGAACACGTTGGTAAAGTTGGAATACTTGGGGATGTTTTTTAGACCCTTGGAGCCGTAGAACAGCTTGAAGCCCAGCACATCATCGATGTTATTCAGGGTGATGCGGATGATCTCGCCAAAGCCCAGCGTCAGGATGGCCAGATAGTCGCCAGTCAGGCGCAGGGCAGGGATGCCGATAAGCACCCCGAACAGCCCGGCGATCACCCATGCCAGCACCAGACCGATGGCAAAGGCCACGCCCTTGGGCAGGTTGGAAGATTTGGTGAACAGGGCGCAGGCGTAGGCACCTACCGCCATAAAACCGGCGTGACCCAGCGGCAGCTGCCCCAGATAACCGGTGGCAACGTTCAGCGAGACGGCCAGAATGATGTTGATGCCCACGGTCAGCAGCACCTTATTCTGGTAGGTGGACAGCATATTGCCGGTCACATAGGAAAGCCCCACGAACAGCAGCCCCACCAGCACCAGATTCATCAGGTAGCGCACGGGCATTTTGAGGGTCTTGCGTTTGGTATTCATCGTTATGCCCCCTTACACCTTTTCCTGCACCTTGCGGCCAAGGAAGCCCGTGGGCTTGACCAGCAGCACGATGATCAGAATTGCAAACGTAACAGCGTCCTTCCAAGCGGAAAGGCCGATGGCGGAAACAAAGCACTCGCACAGGCCGATGGCAATGCCGCCGACCATGGCACCCGGGATGGAGCCGATGCCGCCCAGCACGGCGGCAACGAAGGCCTTCAGACCCAGCATGGAGCCCATGGTGGGGGTGGCCTGCGGGTAGGAGCAGCAGTACAGCACGCTGCCGATGCCCGCCAGCGCCGAGCCCACGGCAAAGGTAAAGGAGATGGTGCTGTTGACATTGATGCCCATCAGGCGAGCAGCATCCATATCCTCCGAAACGGCGCGCATGGCCTTGCCAAGCTTAGTCTTTTGCACCAGAAAGGTGAGCACCAGCATGGACAGCACGGTGACCACCAGCGTGATGATCGAAGTAAGACCCAGCGGCACCTTGCCCAGACGGAAGGTTTGGTTGGTGTAGTAGGCGGGGATCACCTTTGCACCCGAGCCAAGGATCAGCTCTGCCGTGTACTCCAGAAAGAAGGAGACACCAATGGCGGTGATCAGCAGCGAGATACGGGGTGCGCTGCGCAGGGGGGTGTAGGCGATCTTTTCGATCACCACGCCCAGCAGCGTACAGGTGATGATGGTGGCGCACACAGCGGTGACCGGGCCAAGACCCAGCTGGTTCATGACGAACCAGGACATGTATGCGCCCACCATGATGACATCGCCGTGGGCAAAGTTCAGCAGCAGGATAATGCCGTACACCATGCTGTAGCCCAGTGCGATCAGTGCATAGATGCTGCCAAGGGACAAGCCGTTGATCAGCTGGCTAAAGAACACTGTCATGGTTGGATACTTCCTTTCTTTGCGGCGTTTACACTTTTTGATATAAAAAACGGAGAACGCCTGACCAGAAAAAAGCTGTTCCGGCGTTCTCCAAAAAAATCATGGGGTTTGCTCTGTGCGGGCGGCTCCATCACCGGTGGATGGAACAGCGCGGATCAGAACATTTCCTTCAGCTCGGGCTTGCCGTCCACATAGGTCAGGATGGCAGTGCTCTTGACGGGGTTGTGGTGCTCGTCGAAGGTAAAGGTGCCGGTGATGCCCTCGATGGTGCCGCCGGCAATGGCATCGATGACGGCCTGCTTGTACTCGTCGGAGCCGGCCTCGAGGCCCTGCTCCTCGGCAGCCTTAATGCCGTATACGACGGTCATGGCAGCATCGTAGCCCAAGGGTGCAAAGCCGTTGGGGTAGGCCTCACCGTACTCGGCCTTGTAGGCATCCTCAAACGCGGTGCTGGAGCCCTTAGCGTAGCAGGCGCAGAAGTAGGAGTCCTTCAGCTGGTCGGCGGTGGCGTAGCCCTCCAGACCATCCCAGCCGTCGCCGCCGAGGAAGGGAACGGTCAAGCCGATGCTCTCAGCCTGAGCCAGGATCTGACCCACTTCCTGATAGTAGTTGGGGCAGAACACCATCTCGGGGTTCTTGCCAAGGATGCTGGTCAGCTGGGTCTTGAAGTCCACGTCGCCCTCAGAGTAGCTCTCCTGATCCACGACGGTGCCGCCCTTTGCCTCAAACTCCTTGGCAAAGTTCTCGGCCAGACCCTCGTTGTAGTCCTTGCCCTTCAGGAAGATGACGGCTGCCTTGGTGTAGCCCAGCTTCTCGTAAGCGTAATCTGCCATCTTCACGCCCTGGAAGGGGTCGGTGAAGCAGGCACGGAACACATTCCCGTTCACGGTGTCGGTCTCGGCATCGTAGGTAACAGCCTCGGCAGTAGCGGAAGCGGTGACCATAGGCATATTGTAATCGGCGCTCTCGGCGGCAACAGCCAGCGTGGGAGCGGTGGTTACATCGCCCACCAGAGCGGTGATGCCCTGATCCACCATCTTGGTAAAGCAGGTCACAGCCTGCGTTTCATCGCCCTGCTCGTCCATGGCGATGATCTCCAGCTGCTTGCCGTTGACACCGCCATCGGCATTGACCTGCTTCATGTACAGGCTGGCACCGTTTACAACAGCCTGACCGTAAACGGAAGCGTCACCGGTCAGGGGGCCCATCACACCCACCTTGATAGTGCTGCCGGAAGCAGCAGCGGAACCGGCTGCAGAAGAAGCGGCCGTGCTTGCGGAAGAACCGCCGCAGGCAGTCAGAGCGCTTGCTGCGGCAACAACACCGGCAGCAGCCATGAACTGACGACGAGTGATCATCTTTTTCATAAAAATCTCCTCCTTCGGAGTGTTTTATAAAGTAAATTGATAAAAACGGAAGCAAGGCCCTTCCCCTCTAAAGCGGCCTTGCTTCTGTTCTTGTCTGTTATTATAGCTATCTGGGTTCAAATCCGCAATTCACAAACCGTCCATACTTTTGGGCGCATTTTCTCGGCTTTGTTGATACTTTATACAAAAATTAAAGCGTGATTTTGTGCACTATTTCAAATTGTTCATTTTGTTTATCTGTGAGATGAAACAGATTCACAGGTTGCAAAATGGTTACAGGGTCTCCATCTCGGCGTCGGCGGCAAATTCGGCCTCGGCGCGGGTCTCGGCGGCCTGTCCCTCGGCCTCGGCAACAGCCAACGGCTCTGCCAGTGCCTTGCGGATGGCGGTGACGTAGAACACCATGGAAAGCGCCGTACCGATGCACCAGCCCACAGGCCATGCCATCCAGATGCCGGTGGAGCCCAGCGCGGTGGCGCTGAGCACGGCGGCAATGCCCACGCGCAAAATCAGGTCGGTGAAGGTGGCGATCATAAACCGCACCATCAGGCCGCAGCCGCGCAGGATGCCGTCTGCCACCAGCTTGACCGACACCACAAAGTAGAAGGGAGAGAGGATGCGCAAAAACAGCATACCGGTGTCAATGGCAGGGCCCTGCGGGTCGTTCATGAACAGCAGCAGCAAAAAGCGGCCAAAGAAGAAGTACAGCACCACCAGCGGCACGCACAGCAGCCACACCAGATTGCGGCCTGCGCCAAAGCCTTCCTTGACGCGGTCCATCTTGCCGGCACCCATGTTCTGGGAGGTGTAGTTGGAGATGCCGTTGCCCAAGGTGGTAAAGGAGGTGATGACCATGTTGTTCAGCTTGACGGCGGCAGAATAGCCTGCAATGACGCTGGCGCCAAAGGTGTTGATGATGCTCTGCAGGATGATGTTGCCCACCGAGACAAAGCTCTGCTGCAGGATGCTGGGCACAGCCACCACGGCCACCTTGCCCAGCATATTCCACGAGAACAGCTGCACATGACCCTCGGTGCGGAAAGCGCGGATGCGGCGGAACACCACCACCATGGCCAGCACGCAGCTGACACCCTGACACAGGAAGGTAGCCCATGCCACACCGGCGATGCCCATCTTGAAACCGGCGACGAACAGGATGTCCACGCCGATGTTGGACAAAGAAGAGACTGCAAGGAAGTAGAAGGGGGTCTTGCTGTCGCCAAGGGCAGAGAAGATGCCGGTGGCAATGTTGTAGAAGAACATGAAGGGCAGGCCCAGAACGTAGATGTCCAGATACAGCGCAGAATCTGCAAGGATCTCCTCCGGGGTGTTGATGAGTTCTAGCAGGGCGTCGCAGCCCAGCAGACCAATGCCCATCAGCACGGCGCACAGCACGGCAGAGCCGATGAGGGAGGTGTAGACCGAGGTCTTCATCTCGCGGTATTCCTTTGCGCCAAAGTAGCGGGACACGATGACCGAGCAGCCAATGTTGCAGCCAAAGGCAAAGGCGATGAAGATCAGGGTGATCTCGTAGCTGTTGCCCACCGCAGCCAGTGCGTTCTCACCGATGAACTTGCCTGCTACCAGACTATCCGCGATGTTGTACAACTGCTGGAAAATGATGCTGCCGAACATTGGCAGACAGAATTGCCACAATACCTGTGACGGCTTGCCCACCGTCAGATCCTTATTCATTGCAAAAATCCTCCTCTATAACGACTATAAATGGGAAAACAGCGAAAACGCCGCAACCAGTATAGAACCGAATCACCAAAAAGTAAAGAAAATTTTTGGCATATCTGCCATATAAAAAACACATGGTAAGCATAACGTATCCCCGCTGCCGCAAGAGGGCAGACTGTAAACGGGTTTTCCACGGCGGTTTGCGTTCCCGTTAAAAATTTAGGTCTGCAAACATACGCACCGGCTCTTGCGCCGGGGTGCAAAGCGTGGTAGGATATTGGCGGTTAGTTATATATAACTACCTAAATAGAGCAGTTCCCCATCTGCCCGCCCGGGCAGTACGGGAGAGAAAATGATATTCAGGAGGGTTTCAAGATGAATTATCTGGAAATTGAATCTGTTGTTGGCCGCGAGATTCTGGACTCCCGCGGCAACCCCACTGTGGAAGCCGAGATCACGCTGGCGGACGGCACCGTGGCGCGCGGCTGTGCCCCTTCCGGTGCATCCACCGGCGAGTTTGAGGCGCTGGAGCTGCGGGACGGCGACAAGAGCCGCTATCTGGGCAAGGGCGTGACCAAGGCGGTGGAGAACATCAACACGGTCATTGCGGACGCAGTGGTGGGCATGGATGCTTCCGACATTTACGCCGTGGATGCTGCCATGCTCAAGGCAGACGGCACCAAGGATAAGTCCAATCTGGGCGCAAACGCCATTCTGGCGGTGTCCATTGCAGCCTGCCGCGCAGCAGCCGCTTCGCTGGAAATGCCGCTGTACCGTTTTCTGGGCGGCGTAAACGGCAACCGCCTGCCTGTGCCCATGATGAACATCCTGAACGGCGGCGCACACGCCGCCAACACCGTGGACACGCAGGAGTTCATGATCATGCCGGTGGGCGCACCCTCTTTTAAGGAAGCGCTGCGCTGGTGCGCCGAGGTGTTCCATGCGCTGGCTGCCATCCTGAAGTCCAAGGGGCTGGCTACCTCCGTGGGCGATGAGGGCGGCTTTGCACCCAACCTTTCCAGCGATGAGGAGACCATCGAGACCATTCTGGCTGCCATCGAAAAGGCGGGCTATCTGCCGGGCAAGGATTTTATGCTGGCAATGGATGCCGCCGCTTCCGAGTGGAAGAGCCCCAAGGGCAAGGGCTTTTACAAGCTGCCCAAGGCGGGCACCGAGTTCACCTCTGCCGAGCTGATCGCGCACTGGAAGAGCCTTGTGGAAAAGTACCCCATCATCTCCATCGAGGACGGTCTGGACGAAGAGGACTGGGAGGGCTGGCAGCAGATGACCCGCGAGCTGGGCGGCAAGGTGCAGCTGGTGGGCGACGACCTGTTTGTGACCAACACCGAGCGTCTGGCAAAGGGCATCCAGCTGGGTGCGGGCAACGCTATCCTGATCAAACTGAACCAGATTGGCTCTGTCTCCGAGACCTTGGAAGCCATCAAGATGGCACACAAGGCCGGTTACAACGCCATCAGCTCTCACCGCTCCGGAGAGACCGAGGACACCACCATTGCGGACTTGGCTGTGGCGCTGAACACCTGCCAGATCAAGACCGGCGCGCCCAGCCGCACCGAACGTGTGGCAAAGTACAACCAGCTGCTGCGCATTGAGGAGCAGCTGGGCGAAAGCGCCGTCTACCCCGGCATGGAAGCGTTTTAAGTAAGACGATTTGGAATGCCCTCCGCGCTGCTATGGGCATTTTCAATCGTCTTTCCAGCATTTACCACCACGGCATTTGCAATCCTGCAGCGGACTGGTTCGTATATAAAGCAGACCGGCACCCGGCAGCAGTCGGGACGGAATGAAACGAAAGGAGCAAACCTCCCATGTTTCAAGACCTTGGGCCGCTGCTCAACCTTTTGGGTGGCGGCAGCTTGACTAAGCTGCTTCTGTTTTTACTGAAGGGGCTGTTCGGCTGAAACGGACGGTCTGAAAGGAGAATACCATGCTGATCGTATTGGAGCATCTGCTGGGTCGGATCAACCTGCCCGGTATGTGGTGGATCATCTCTGAGCGCTGGCTGTGATGTGACACCCCGCAAAGCCGCTGCACTTTTTGTGCGGCGGCTTTTTTGCTGCGCGGAATGATTTCATTGGGCTCGCCCTTATAACTTTTTCTAATGTGCCTTACTTGCCGTTCTGTTGGTAAAAAATGCTTGCATCTAGGCGGTTTTGATGATAAAATCAAAATGTTATAGTGTGCCCAAAAGCGGGGCGTACAGGAAGGTAAAGTTTGAAATTGCGGTAACAGGGGGTACTGCGTGCTGCAATGCGCGGAGAAAAAGGCAGGAAAGGTAAAATGGAAACAGACGAGACAATAAAAAAAGGATTTCTGCGGCTGGAACGCTATGCACAGAATATACCGGGCGGCTTTCACTGCTGCGCAGAGGACCCTGAAAACGGCTATCCGTTTGTTTATATCAGCGACCGTTTTCTGGAGATACTGGGCTGGGAGCGGGAAGAATTTGCGGCAAGGTTCGATAACCGCTATACAGCGCTGGTACACCCGGATGATCTGGCGGCCGGGCTGCGCTACCGGAATGCGGAAAACAGCGCGACTTACGCCAAGAATGGTGACAGCATCTTCCGGATTCTGGGCAAAAACGGCTACCGCTGGGTCACCAACGCTGCCAACCGGGTGGAATGGTACGGCAAAGGCTATATCGTGGGCACGATCACGGATATCACCCCCTATATGGAACTGCGGGAAAAGCTGGAACAGCAGAACCGTACCCAGCGGGAAGCGCTGGAAAACGCCAACCATAACCTGCTGCGGATGATGCAGCAGATGGAGGAGCAGAAGGCACAGTTTGCCCAGACTACTGCCCGGAACATGAAAAAAGAACAGAGCTACCGGCAGCGGCTGAACCACGACGCCCTGACTGGTACCTACAACCGCCGCTATTACGAGGAAGTGGTGCGCAATAACATCGGCCCGGCGGGCATCGCCCTGATGGATATCGACGATTTCAAGATCTGCAACGATACCTACGGCCACCACGCCGGAGATCTGGCACTGGAAACCGTTGCAAAGGCCATCCGCAGCTGCATCCGGGAAACAGATCTGCTGATCCGCTACGGCGGCGACGAGTTCTTGCTGGTGCTGCCCGGCATCCCGGCGGATTATTTCAAGGTAAAGCTGGAGCAGATCCGCACCGCCGTGCAGCAAACGGTGGTGCCGGGCTACCCCCACTTCCGGCTGTCGCTGAGCATCGGCGGCGCGCTGCAGACCCTTGCCGACCCTATGGAGAACGTGGTGCGCCGGGCAGATTTTATAATGTATCAGGCCAAAAACCACAAGGACGCCGTGGCGGTGGACACACAGGACAGCCGGTTGGCTGCACAGAAGGATGTCTTAGGGGAAAAGCCCGTGATCCTGCTGGTGGACGATTCCATGATGAACCGCATGATGCTTGCCGGCATTCTGGGCGATGACTACCGCATTCTGGAAGCCGAGAACGGCAAGCAGTGTCTGGAGCTGCTGCGGGCAAACGCCGGGCAGATTTCGCTGGTGCTGCTGGATATCAATATGCCGGTCATGGACGGCTTTGAGGTGCTGCGCACCATGAACACCAACCACACCATCGAGGACGTGCCGGTGATCATGATCTCCAGTGACGACTCGGAGGAAGCCATCCGCAAGGCCTACGAGCTGGGTGCCAGCGACTATGTCAACCGCCCTTTTGACGCAAAGATCGTCTATCGCCGGGTGTCCAACACCATCAAGCTGTACGCCAAGCAGCGGCGGCTGGTGCAGATGGTGTCTGACCAGATCCGCGCGCGGGAAAAGAACACCGATGTGCTGGTGGGTGTGCTGAGCCAGATCGTGGAGTTCCGTAACGGCGAGTCCGGCTCTCATGTGCGGCACATCCGCATCATCACCGAGACGCTGCTGCACCGGCTGATAGAGCTGACCAGCCGCTACGACCTGACCCCCGAGCAGCAGGATAACATCCCGCTGGCGTCGGCGCTGCACGATATCGGCAAGATCGGCATTGACGAAGCCATCCTGAACAAGCCCGGCAGGCTGACCGCAGAGGAATTTGCGGTGATCAAGACCCACAGTATGCTGGGCGCAGAGATGCTGCAAAAGACTGAAAGCTTTGCAGACCAGCCGCTGTTGCAGACCGCCTACGAGATCGCCCGCTGGCACCACGAGCGCTGGGACGGCAAAGGCTACCCGGACGGGCTGAAGGGCGACGATATCCCCATCAGCGCACAGCTGGTCTCCATGGCGGATGTGTATGACGCACTGACCAGCGAACGGTGCTATAAAAAGGCTTTCCCGCACGAGACGGTTGTCCAGATGATCACGAACGGCGAGTGCGGAGCCTTCAACCCGCTGCTGCTGCAGTGCCTGCTGGACGTGCAGGGGGAACTGAAACAGGAAATTTTACAATGGTAATGTGAGGACATCTACGCGTGACAGAACAGCGATTCAACCATAAAATACCCCGCCGCACCTTTTTAAAGGGGTGCGCGGCGGCAGCGGCAGCCGGGCTGACCGCTTGCGGCAAAACGCAGGCGGCGGCAGCGCTGCCCGAGCTTACGGTGGGCAGCGATAATTACCCGCCTTTTATCTACCTGAACAATGACAGCACGCCCACCGGCATTGATGTGGACATTGCCACCGAGGCCTTTGCCCGCATGGGGTATGCGGTACGGCTTGAGATCATTGACTGGGAGCAGAAAACAAACCTTGTGGAAAGCGGTGCCATCGACTGCATCTGGAGCTGCTTTTCCATGGATGGGCGGGAGCAGCTGTACCGCTGGGTAGGGCCGTATATGGTCAGCCGTCAGGTGGTGGCGGTCAATGCCGACAGCGGCATTGAAACGCTTGCCGACCTTGCGGGCAAGACCATGATGGTGCAAAGCACCACCAAGCCGGAGGAAATCTTCCTCGCCGGCACCGACCCCCGCGTCCCGCAGTTTGGTGAACTGCTGAGCGCCGAGGACCGCAGCGTGCAGTACGCCATGCTGAACTGCGGCTATGTGGACGCCATTGCCGCCCACGAGACCGCCATTTTGCAGTATATGCAGGATTGCAATGCCAATTTCCGCATTCTGGAGGAGCCGCTGCTGGTCACCGGCATCGGCGTGGCCTTTGCGCTGAACGACACCCGCGGGCTGGACGAAAAGCTGACCGAGACCTTTGCCGCCATGCGCGCCGACGGCACGATGAAGCAGATCGTAGGCAAATATCTGCCGGACCCGGAAAAATATCTGGAGGTGGACGCCCTTGAACCGTAACAAGAAAACGTTCACGCCCAATATGCGGGTGGCGGCGCTCTACCTGCTGATGGGCGTGCTGCTTTTGCTGGCAGTGACCCTCTTCTCCGGGCGGGAGTCCATGCGCGCTACCGAGGAATACTTTGACCGCACCATCAACTTTGTAAAGGTGCAGTCCACCAGCTACGAAAAATATAACGATACCATCACCGCAAAGTCGCTGCGCCGGATGGCGGTCTCGGTGCGGCAGCTGGCCGAAAATGACGCTTTGGATATTTACGACCCCGAAGCCCTCCGGAAAGAAACGGAATCCCTCTGGCTTACCGGCATTGCCGTACTGGACGAAAATGGAGAATCACTGTGCGAATATACGGATGGTAATATTGATTATGCGCAGTTTGCGGAATCGCTGCGGGAGCAAGCCGCGCTGAACGTGCTGCAAAACCCGCAAAAGACCTATCTCAAGCGCATTCTGTTACAGGATGGTACAGCGGTGGATGTTGCCACCCGCCGCGCCGCAGCAGGGGACGCTGTGCTGCTGGCGTACCGGGTGACCCCGCCGGAGTTTGTGGAGGGGACAGCCCTGTCCATCCAGAGCGTGCTGGACGGCTACCCGAAGAACATCAGCGGCACCATCTTTATCGTGCAGGACAACAAGGTGATCGCCGCAAACGACCCGAGCCTCATCGGACTGTACACCACGAACAGCCCGCTGGTGCAGGGCATCCGCAAGGCCGGTGCGCCCGACATTCTGACCCACACCCGCGACTGGGCAAATTCCGGCTGCTATTTCGGGATGTACAGCAACGGACAGAATTTTGATCTGTATCTCTATATCGACGAAAAATCGGTGTTCCGCAATTTCAGCAGCGCACTGCTGACGGCACTGATCTTCTATCTGATCTGTGTGGCAGTGCTGCAAACGCTGCGCCGCCGCTCCATGAAGCTTGCGGAGCAGCAAAAAAGGGAGCAGGAGCAGAAGTATCACGCCCAGCTGGAAGAGCAGAACCGCAAGCTGGAGCTTGCCGTCCGGCACGAGGCAGCGGCAAACCGCGCCAAGCGGGAGTTCTTGTTCAACATGAGCCACGACATCCGCACTCCGATGAACGCCATTATCGGCTTCACCTCGCTGGCGGCGACCCATGTTGATAATAAAGAACAGGTGCTGGACTACCTGAAAAAGATCTCCACCTCCAGCCAGCACCTGCTCTCCCTCATCAACGATGTGCTGGACATGAGCCGTATCGAGAGCGGCAAGGTGAAGATCGAGGAAAAGGCGGTGCATCTGCCGGATCTCGTGCACGATATACGCTCCATCATCCAGCCCAATATCAGCTCCAAGCGCCTGGCGCTGTTCATCGACACCATGGATGTGGTGGACGAGGACATCATCACCGACCCGCTGCGGCTGAATCAGGTGCTGCTGAACATCCTTTCCAATGCTATCAAGTTCACCCCCACCGGCGGCATGGTGAGCATCCGCATTGCTCAGAAGCCCGGCGCGCCCAAGGGCTGCGGCAATTATGAGTTCCGCATCAAGGACAACGGCATCGGCATCAATAAGGAGTTCCAGAAGCACATCTTTGAGGAGTTCACCCGGGAGGAAAGCTCCACCGTCAGCGGCATCCAGGGCACGGGTCTGGGCCTTTCCATCACCAAGAATATCGTAGACCTGATGGGCGGTACCATCACCCTTGAAAGCGAGCCGGGCAAGGGCAGCGAGTTCATCGTGAACCTCTGCTTCCCCCTCAGCGGGCAGAAGGCGGAGATCAAGCAGCTGCCCCAGCTGGAAGGGCTGCGGGCGCTGGTGGCGGACGACGACACTAACACCTGCCTGAGCGTCAGCACCATGCTTTCCAAGATCGGCATGCGGCCGGAGTGGACCATCTCCGGCAAGGAAGCAGTCATCCGCACGAAGTACGCCGTGGAGCAGGGCGATGCTTTCAGCGTGTATATCATCGACTGGCTCATCCCGGATATGAACGGCATTGAGATCGTGCGGCAGATCCGCAAGGTCATTGGGGACAGCTGCCCCATCATCATCCTGACCGCCTATGACTGGGCGGATATCGAGGAGGAGGCGCGCGCCGCCGGTGTGACCGCCTTCTGCGAAAAGCCGCTGTTTCTCTCGGAGCTGCGCAAGGTGCTGGCAGAGCCCTTCCGGGTGCAGCCGGCACAGACGTCCGTGCTGCCGCCCAAGGCAGACTTCAGCGGTAAGCACCTGCTGCTGGTGGAGGATAACGCCCTGAACCGGGAGATCGCCATGGAGATTTTAAAGGAAGCGGGCTTCCTTGTGGATACCGCCGGAGACGGCGTTGAAGCAGTGGAGAAGATGGAACAGTCCGTGCCCGGGCAGTACGACCTGATTTTGATGGACATCCAGATGCCTCGGATGGACGGCTACGAAGCCACCCGGCGTATCCGCGCCCTGCCCGACCCCCGCAAGGCGGACATCCCCATTTTTGCCATGACCGCCAACGCCTTTGAGGAGGACAAGCAGAACGCCCTGAATGCGGGCATGAACGGCCATATCGCAAAGCCGCTGGATATCCCGCACCTGCTGAAAGTGCTGGAAGAAGCGCTGAAATAAGAACCCGCTCAGGCAAAGCCTTGCGGCTTTATCGGCTCCCCCGAAAGGGGGAGCTTTTTTGTTTCTGCCGGTCAGCATCTTTCTGTTCACGCGGTTTCCTCTTCCTGCATAGGATAGTGCACAGCGGAAAAGGGGAGATGACGACATGAGGCAGACAAAGCGGTTTGCGGTGGTGGGCAGCGATGCCCGGCAGGCGGCGGCAGGGCGTGCACTGGCGCGGGCGGGGTATACGGTGGGCGGCGTGCAGCAGCTGCCGCAGGCAGACTGCATCCTGCTGCCGCTCCCGCTGGAACAGTCCGGTCTGCCGCTGGCGCAGCTGCTGGGCATGGCAAAGCCCGGGGCACTGGCGCTGGCCGGTAAGGTGACGGACAGCGCAAGGACCATCGCCCGGGCGGCGGGGGTGGAACTGGTGGACTACTTTGCCCGCCCGGAGCTGACCGTGTATAACGCCATCCCCACCGCCGAGGGCTGCATCGGCATTCTGCTGGAACGGCGCAGCCGTACCCTGTGGGGCGCGGCGGTGCTGGTGCTGGGCTTTGGCCCGGTGGGGCGGGCGCTTGCGGTGCGTCTGGCGGCACTGGGCGCGCGGGTGACCGTGGCGGCACGCCGCCCGGTACAGCGGGCCATGGCAGAGGAACTGGGCCTGCGGGCGGTGCCGCTGACAGACCTTGCCGCCGCAGCTGCCGCCTTTGATACGGTGGTGAACACCATCCCCGCGCCGGTGCTGACGGCGGCAGTGCTGGCGGCGCTGCCGAAGGGGTGCCTGATCGTGGATCTGGCCTCAAAGCCCGGCGGCACGGACTTTGCCGCCGCCCGGCGGCTGGGGCACACGGCGCTGCACGCGCTGAGCCTGCCGACGGTCTGGGCACCGGAAACGGCAGGGGAGGCGCTGGCGCGCACGGTGCAAGCCATTTTGCAGGAGCGGGAGGGAACAATATGACCACAGAGAAAAAGGGCTGTCTTGCCTTTGCGGTGTGCGGCAGCTTTTGCACGTTGGAGGACGCCTTGGGCGCGGCGCAGGCGCTGACGGCACAGGGCTGGACGCTGCTGCCCGTTATGAGCTTTGCCGCGCAGCAGGATACCCGGTTCGGCACCGGGGAAAGCTGGCGGCAGCGCTTACAGGCCGTTACCGGGCAGCCGGTGCTGGACACCCTGCAGGCGGTGGAGCCGCTGGGCCCCCGGCGGCTGGCGCAGGCGCTGGTGGTCGCCCCCTGCACCGGCGCAACGCTGGCGCGGCTGGCGGCGGGACTTTCGGATACGCCGGTGACCCTTGCCGCCAAAAGTCTGCTGCGGGTGGGCAGCCCGGTGGTGCTGGCAGTGTCTACCAACGACGGCCTTGGCGCCTCCGGCGAAAATATGGCGCGGCTGTGCCAGCGCAAGCACTATTTCTTTGTGCCCTACGGGCAGGACGACCCCTTTGCCAAGCCCCAGAGCCTGAAGGCCGACCTTGCCCTGCTGCCCGCCGCCGTGGACGCCGCTTTGCGGGGTGAGCAACTGCAACCGGTGCTGCTGGGACAAAGGAATGCGTAAATCTCTTTTCAGCGGGGAAAAAATGTGGTATACTTCAAATGATGTCTTGTCGGCATAAAACGGATAAGCGGAGAATACCAGATGAAAAAATTTACCGCAGCACTGTGCACTGTGCTGCTTTTGATAGGCGCTGTGCTGGTGCCCGGCGCGGCAGCAGCCGGCCCGGCGCTGGCCAATACCCGGGCATACTGCATCATGGATGCAGACACCGGCCTTGTGCTGGCGCAGCAGAATATGGACGAGGAGCTGCACCCGGCCTCCATTACCAAGGTAATGACCCTTGGTCTTGCCTGCGAGAAGGCGCAGGGAGACTGGGATGATGTAAAGCTGACCGTGACCCACGAGGATGTCTACTCGCTGGCGGGCACGGATTCCAGCCACATCGCTCTGCTGGAAGGGGAAGAAGTTCCCCTGGTGGATGCGTTGTACGCCACCCAGATGGCCAGCGCCAACGACGGTGCCAACCTGCTGGCGGAGTATTTCGGCGGCGGCACCATCGCGGACGGCGTGGCGGCCATGAATGCACAGGTGGAGGAACTTGGCCTTGCCCACACCCACTTTTCAAACCCCCATGGCATCAGCGATGACGACCACTACACCAGCTGCTACGATATGGCACAGATTTTGCGCTGGGCGCTGCAGCAGCCGGGGTTTGAGGAGTTGTTCACCCGCAACGAGATGTACACCATGCAGCCCACCAACATCCAGCCGGTGACCCGCTACTTCTCCCAGCAGGATAAGATCCGCATCGGCTCCAGCCGCTACCATATCGACAGTGTGCTGGGCTCCAAGCTGGGCTATACCAACACCGCCCGGTACAGCTATGTCTGTCTGGCGGAGCAGGACGGGGTGCGGCTGATCTGCGCGACCATGCAAAGCCAGCTGAGCACCGATAAATATAACGATATGCGCACCCTGCTGGACTACGCCTTTTCCACCTATAAAAGCTACACCCAGCTGCCCGGCGGCACGGTCACCGCACAGCTGGCTGTGGCGGGCGGCGGGCAGAGCCTTGGCACCGTTACCGTAGCCGACCCCGGGGTGAAACTGCTGCTGGCCGAGGGCTTATCCGCGCAGGATGTGACCGTGGATCTGGAGCTGCCGGAGCAGTATCTGCTTGGCGCAGAGCCCGCCGTGTATGCGGTGTACACCCTGAACGGCGGCGCGCAGCAGGAGAGCACCAGCGTGCGGGTAAAGGCGGAGATCACAGGTCTGGCGGAACTGCTGGAGCAGAGCGTCGGCACAAAGCTGGAAGCCGCCAGGGACGTGGAACCGGGCAGCAGCGCATGGCTGCTGGCGGGCATCTCGGTGGGGTGCACCATAGGTGCAGCCGTGGTTACCGTACTGGTGCTGCGGGTACATTCCCGCCTAAAAAAGCGCCGCAAAACGGCAAGGCACCATAAAAAAGCGTAAAAGCCTGTTCAAAACCAGACTTTTCCAGATAAAGAAAAAGCTTTCAGAAAAAAAGAGAGGTACAATATCATGGGTAAGTTTATTTTTACGCAGACCGAGATCCCCGGCGTGGTGGTCATTGAGCCGCAGGTGTTCGGCGACGACCGCGGCTATTTTATGGAGACCTACCAGAAGGACCAGTTCGCAGAGGCTGGCATCGACAAGGAATTTGTGCAGGACAACCAGAGCCGCTCCACCCGGGGCGTGCTGCGTGGGCTGCACTTCCAGAAGAACCACACCCAGGGCAAGCTGGTGCGCGTGACCAAGGGCGAGGTGTATGATGTAGCCGTGGACTGCCGTCCCCACAGCGCTACCTTTGGTAAGTGGGTGGGCGTGACCCTTTCCGAGGACAACAAGAAGATGTTCTATATCCCGGAGGGCTTTGCCCACGGTTTTCTGGTGCTGAGCGATGTGGCAGAGTTCTGCTATAAGTGCACCGATGTCTACGACCCCACCAGCGAGGGCGGCATCCCCTACGATGACCCCACCGTCAACGTGCAGTGGCCGGACTGCGGCTGTGAGCACAAGACCAGCGCAAAGGACAAGCTGCACGAGCCCTTTGCCGCCCAGAAGTTCGAGTATTTTGAAAAGTGGTGATCGCCCGTGGCAAAACTCAAAGCAATGTGGAACGGCTTCTGGCGCTACCGCTATCTGCTGTGGAACCTTGTAAGCCGTGATTTCAAGCTGAAATACCGCCGCAGCGTGCTGGGCGTGGTGTGGAGCGTTTTGAACCCGCTGCTGATGTGCCTTGTGTACTGGGCGGTGTTCAGCAGCCTGATGGATATGCGCGGCAGCGGCATCGACAACTTTGCCGTCTTTCTGATGTGCGGTCAGCTGCTGTTCAACTTCTTCAACGAGGCTACCTCCACCAGCATGAGCAGCGTGCTCAGCGCCGCCCCGTTGCTGAAAAAGGTGTATATCCCCAAGTATATCTTCCCGCTGGAAAAATGCTGCTTTGCCATGGTGAACTGCATCTTCAGCTTTGTGGCGCTGCTGCTGGTCATGATCTTTACCGGCGCGCCTTTCCACCTGACCATTTTTGAGGCGCTGTACCCGCTGGTTACCTTGTTCTTCTTCAGCCTCGGGGTCAGTATGTTCTTAGCGGCGGCTACCGTGTTTTTCCGGGATATCATGCATATCTGGAGCGTGTTCGTCACCGCGCTGCTGTATTTCTCCGCCATCTTCTACGACCCCACCCAGATGACCTTTTCCATCGGCGGGTTCAATATGCAGCAGATCATCAAGCTGAACCCTATGTACTGGTATATCACGGGCTTCCGCCGCACGGTGATGTGGGGCATCCCGCTGGATTGGAATATGTTCCTTGTCTGCGGCATCTGCGCCGTAGTGTCCATGGTAGTGGGGCTGCAGGTGTTCCGCAAAACGCAGGACCACTTTGTGCTGCACATTTAAGGAGGGTGAACAATGGAACCGATCATCAAAGTGGACAATGTTTCCATGTGCTTCAACCTTTCCAAGGAAAAGCATGAGAGCCTGAAGGAGTACTTTTTGGCCATGGTGCAGGGACGGCTGCAATACGACGAGTTCTACGCTTTAAAGGACGTCAGTCTGGACATTATGCCCGGCGATTTTTACGGCCTTGTGGGCTTGAACGGCTCGGGCAAATCCACCCTGCTCAAGACCATTGCCGGGGTGTACAAGCCCAGCAAGGGCAAGGTGACCGTAAACGGCACCATCGCCCCGCTCATCGAGTTGGGCGCGGGCTTTGATATGGATCTGACCGCCCGCGAGAACATCTACCTCAACGGCACGGTGCTGGGCTTCTCGCCCAAGTATCTGGACGAAAAATTTGACGAGATCGTGGAATTCAGCGAGCTGCAGAACTTTCTGGATGTGCCGCTGAAGAACTACTCCTCCGGCATGGTGGCCCGCATCGGCTTTGCCATTGCCACCATCACCAAGCCCGATATCCTCATTGCGGACGAGGTGCTTTCGGTGGGCGATTTCCTGTTCCAGCAGAAGTGCGAAAAGCGGATGCAGGAGCTGATGGCGGGCGGCACCACGGTCATTCTGGTGTCCCACTCCATCGAGCAGATCGAGCGGATGTGCACCAAGGTGGCATGGCTGAGCCACGGCCACCTGAAAATGAACGGGGATACCCAGACAGTCTGCGCCGCCTACAAGGCGACCCAGCGCGGCGAGGTCTGATATGAATGTACGGTTGAAACGCGCCAAGGAGCTTGCCGGCTATGCCGTGCAGCTGACAAAGGACGAGGGCTTGCCCACCATGGTCAGGCGCGGCGCGGGCTTTGTGAAGCGCCGCTGCTTTGGCAAACGTGCGCGCTACCTGCCCGCCAAAAAGGTGCTGGAAGCCCAGCGCGCAGAGATGGCCGGCAAAACGGCGGCAGACTGCGGCCTGCCCACCATCTCGGTGCTGACCCCGCTGTATAACACCCCGGAAAAATACCTGCGGGAATTTCTGGATTCCTTTGTGGGGCAGACCGCGCCCAACGGGCAGCTCTGCCTTGCCGATGCTTCGGACGCCGCCCACGGGGATGTGGAGCGGATCGTAAAGGAATATCAGCAAAAAAATCAACAGATCGTATACAAAAAGATCGAAAATCAGGGCATTGCCGCCAACACCAACGCCGCCGCGCAGCTGGCGACAGGGGAGTATCTGGCGCTGGCTGACCACGACGACATTCTGGCACCCCATGCCCTGTACACTATGGGCAAGGCCATCTTGCAGCTGCGGCAGCGCGGCGAGCCGGACGGCTTTCTGTACAGCGATGAAGCACTGTTCACCAAGAGCATCCGCCGCCCCATGGTGGCGCACTTCAAGCCGGACTACGCCCCGGATTACCTGCTGTGCTGCAACTACATCTGCCATCTGGCGGTGTTCCAAAAAGCGCTGTGGGAGCAGCTGGGCGGCGAACGCCCGGAATGCGACGGCAGTCAGGATCATGATCTGTTCCTGCGTCTGCTGGAAAAGACCGGCGGTGCCGCCCATGTGCCGCAGGTGCTCTACTACTGGCGGGTGCACGCGGGGTCTACCTCCGGCGGTGCAGACGCCAAGCCCTATGTGGCGGCAGCGGCGAAAAAGGCACTGGCAGACCACCTGACCCGCACCGGGCGCACCGGCACGGTGGAGGACGGCCTGTTCCCCAGCACCTACCGGGTGAAGTGGGACATCGTGGGCGAACCAAAGGTGAGTATCCTTATCCCCAACAAGGACCACACCGAGGATCTGGAAAAGTGCCTGCACAGCATCTGGACAAAGACTGAATGGGAGCACTTTGAGGTGATCGTGGTGGAGAACAACTCCACCGACCCCGCCACCTTTGCCTACTATAAAAAGGCGCAGCAGCGCTATGACGGTCTGCGGGTGGTCACCTACCCGAAAAAGGGCTTCAACTTTTCCGGCATCAACAACTTTGGCCGCAAATATGCCACCGGCGAGTATCTGCTGCTGCTGAACAACGATGTGGAGGTGCGCAGCGGCGAATGGCTCACTGAACTTCTGCGCCAATGCGCCCACCCCGGCGGGGCGGCAGTGTGCGGTGCAATGCTCTGGTACCCGGACGAGACCATCCAGCACGCGGGCGTCATTACCGGGCTGGGGGGCTACGCGGGGCACAGCCACAAGTACAAAAAGGCAGGCGGCAGCGGGTATCTGTTCCGCACCGCCACGGTGCAGAACTTTTCCGCTGTGACCGGTGCCTGCCTGCTGGTAAAGACCAGCGTGTGGGACGAGGTAAAGGGGTTGGACGAAGCCTTTGCGGTGGCCTTCAACGATGTGGACTTCTGCCTGCGGGTGCGGGATGCGGGCTACCGCATTGCGTGGACGCCCTACGCCCAGCTGACCCACTACGAGAGCAAGAGCCGCGGCGGAGACGAAAAAGACCCGGTAAAGGCACGACGCTTTGCCGCCGAGCAGCAGCGTCTGTACGAGGTGCACGGCAAGGAGAACATCCTGCATGACCCCTACTACAACCCCAACCTGACCATGGATCGGGAGGATTTTTCCGAAAGTGATGATCTGCGCGGGCTGAAAGAGGGACGCATCACGGTGCAGTGGAGGGAATAACAGCATGAACATCAAGGGTCATTTCGAGACTATCACCCGGCACAAGCTGCTGGTGATGAAATACTGCTTTGAATGCGGGTTGTATGAGCAGGGTCTTGCCCACGACCTGAGCAAGTATAGCCCCACCGAGTTCATCCCCGGGTGCATCTATTATCAGGGCGACCACAGCCCCAACGAGGCGGAGCGCGCAGCCAAGGGCTACACCTCGGCGTGGCTGCACCACAAGGGGCGCAACAAGCATCATCTGGAATACTGGATCGATTACAGCACCACCAAGACCGGCCTGACCGGCATGAAGATCCCCCTGCGGTACGTCTGCGAGATGGTGTGCGACCGGGTGGCGGCAAGCCAGATCTATCTGGGCGATAAGTACACCGATGCCTCTGCGTGGGAGTACTACCAGCGCAGCAAGGATCACTACCTGATGCACCCGGAGACCCGGGCACTGCTGGAAAAGCTGCTGTGCATGGTGCGGGACCTGGGGCGTGAGCGCACCTTTGCCTACATGAAATTCCTGCTTGGCTGCGAAAAGGATTACTAAGCCCAAAAGGCTGCTGCACACAGACTGTGCGGCAGCCTTTTTTGCGCGAATTGCTGAAATTTGCTGGAAAAACTTTAGGACTTCTGTGTATTGACAATATTGCAAATGTGACGGTAAAATGAAAGAAAGTAGGCTTGGAAAACGTCCGGGCCGCATAGGATAGTGTCTGACGAAGAAGGAGGCATGAAGCATGAAATTGTTCAAGAAACTGGCAGCTGCTGTACTGGTGGCGGCTCTGGCACTGATGATGGTGGGCTGCGGCGGCTCCAAGACAGGCCTTGCCCAGCAGATCAAGGATGCTGTCTCGGATACTGCTGCTGTTATTATGCAGGACAAGCAGGCCACGGACAGCAAGGAACTGGATGCCTTGGCAGCAAAGCTGCTGACAGAGATCGATAAAGCCCTCGCGGAGTCGGAAGAAGGCGAGTGGCCGGATCCGAATGTACTGCTGAATGATGAGGAGTTCCTGAAAAAGGTCGGCATTGACCCGGCAACGGAGGCTTATGCGCTCTCCTTGACGCGCAACCCGAGTTACCTCAGCAATACCATGAATCAGGCTAAGCCTTTTGAGATTGCAGGGGATCTTCTGCATCGTCTGATGCAGGGTGATTTGAAAATCGGCAATCCTGAGCTCGGAAGCAAATTTGAGTTTGGTCTTGCCATTGGCACGCTTGACGGCAAGAACTGCGTGCTTATGATCGCGAAATAAGAGCGTCCGGGCTGTGACAGCCCTTACGGATGCCCCAAGACCGGAACGGTATATTTACAAGATGCGGCCTGCAGCAGTTGCCCCGGCAGATCCATTGCAGGCTGCGGCAAGGAGGAAACGATGAAACTGTTCAAAAAATTGGCAGCCGCCGTGCTGGCCGCTGCACTGGCATTAACGATGGTAGGCTGCGGCGGCAATAGCTACGCCACGCAGAACGAGCTGCTGAAAATAACGATCGATCAAATTGGCGAGACTGTGACCCACACCAAAAAGGCAGATGAAATGGCAGCAGCGCTGCTGGCAGCCGCCGATACAGCCGCCGAGCAGATGGAAAACAAGGGCGTGGATGCCAAGGAACTGCTGCAGAATCCTGCTGTTATAAAGGCAGCCAAAATTGACCTCGAAAAAACGCCCTGCATGTTCAACCCGATCGATGTCGACAGTCAGATCAAGAGCAGCGGCGTGATGGGCGAATTCCTGAAGATGCAGTGGATGATGGAGGTCACGAGCCCCCGCCAGTTTGAGAGAATCGGCACGTTCGACCCCGGTGACAATAAGGTCGAGATCGGCGTAGCTACGCACAAGATCGGCGATAAGAGCTATATCCTGATTCTAATCACCTATACGCCGACTACTCCGAGCATAACTTGATACACCCCGGGCTGCCGCACACAGGCTGTGCGGCAGCCTTTTTTGCGTGCAGAAAAGCCCGCGCAGTGTGCCCGGTGAAAAAGCAATTCCGGGAAATCGGCAGATTTTCCGGAATTATGTTCCTGCTTTTGCACGCTATGCCGAAACTTTCTGCCAAAGTTTGGCGCATCTGCCCATTGACAGCGCACCGCGGCAGGGGATAAGATGAAACCGGGGAGCAACGCGCTCCCATAAGAAGAAAGCGGGGGACCACAGATGAAGCTTTGGAAACGATGGACGGCAGCGGCTCTTGCAGCTGCAATGGCGCTGCTGCTTTTAGCAGCCTGCGGGCCCTCCGGCCCTTCCGCGCCGGATGCGCCGGATAAGCCGGGCAGCAGCGAGACCGGCAAAGACCCCACCGACAAAAAGACCGAGGCGCAGAAGGTGGCTGCGGTGGTGGAAGCACTGAACACAGTGCGCAAGAACAACGGCAATAACACCCCGCTGGAGCTGAACGAGCAGGCCTGTGCGTTCGCCAAGGAGATGGCACAGGTGCAGCTGGATGGCGTCAATGGCAAGTACGGCGAGAATCCGAGTACCAACAGGGATTATACTGCTGCCTGTGCAAACGTCCGCAAGAAGATGGTGGGCGAAAAAAAGGGATCGATCGGTGTTGGCGCACTGCAGGGCGCTTACCCGGATGCGATCCAGTTCAAAAAGTGGGCAGACAAGAAGTGGAAAGACGAGACAGAGAAAGCGAGCGTAGAACGCAACAATGCACTGGTCAAGAAGGAAGCCACCCTTGTGGGCGTGGGCGTTGTGCAGAACACTGACCCTGCGACAATGAAAAACTGCCCCTTTATGGTGGCCGTGATGACCTACTGATATGCGCAAACGCCGCTGACGGAAAGTCGGCGGCGTTTTTGTGTGGTTTGCCGGATAACGCAAAAACACCCCGGCCGGGCGGTATATATCACCGCTTGGCCGGGGTGCTGTTTTTGCAAGAAAAATATTACTGCTCGTTTTCGTAGATCTTGATATAGCGCGGGGCGCTTTTATCCTGCCAGAGCAGCAGAATGGCGGTCAGGGCGACAGCCAGTGTGGTGAGGACGGCGAGCAGAGCTTTGAGAACTTTCATGGTTTGGTGCCTCCTTGTGAAGTTCGGGAGCGGAGCGGGGGACGTTCCGCCTGTCATGTTAGGTATAGTATAGCATATTCCCACAGTAAAGGCAAACGGCAGAAGAGGGAGAACAAAAAGAAAAATACGGTGGTTAGTTAAAACTAATCTGCGAAAACGAATAAGAAAGTTCAGGAAAATTCATCATTTGAGCCGTGATGTCGTTGACTTCCCGCGCCAAAATGATACAATAAGTGTGTTAAGCAGCTGCTGTCCCTGTACCAGTGCGCCTGCATGGGCGTGGGGATGGCAATTCAAGCAGAATGGGGGATTTGAAATCCATGTTGAACAAGCTGAAACGTGCGGCGCTTGGCGCGCATACGCCGCATGACAAGGCAACTGCTGCAAGCAAACCTATCCCGATGCCTCTGCCCGCGCAGGTACGCATCCTTATGAGCCAGCACATTGGCGCACCCGCCAAGGCTCTGGTCAAAAAAGGCGATGAAGTGTTCGTCGGCACCAAGATCGGTGAGGCGGGCGGCTTTGTCTCCGCAAACATCCACTCCAGCGTTTCCGGTACGGTAGCTGCAGTGGAACCTTTCCGTCTGTCCAATGGCCGTATGTGCGATTCTGTTGTCATCAAGACCGATGGCAAGCAGACCGTAGACCCGGCTGTCAAGGCACCGGAAGTCACCGATAAGGCCAGCTTCCTTGCTGCCGTGCGCGAGTGCGGTCTGGTCGGTCTGGGCGGCGCAGGCTTCCCCACCGATGTGAAGCTGCAGCCCAAGCAGTCGGTGGATACTTTACTGATCAACGCCTCCGAGTGCGAGGTGTGGCTGACCAGCGACACGCAGGAGATGCTGGAGTGCAGCGATGATATCATCCGCGGCATCAAGGCTGTGCTGCAGTATACCGGCATTCCGAAGTGCATCATTGGTATTGAGAACAACAAGCCCGAGTGCATCGACCTGCTGTGCAAAAAGACCAAGGACGACAGCGCCATCGAGGTCAAGCCCCTGCCCAGTGTCTACGGCACCGGCGCAGAGCTGATCCTGATCGAGAAGTGCCTCGGCCGCGAGGTGCCCCACGGCGGTCTGCCCGCCGATGCAGGCGCTATCGTGATGAACGTGACCAGCGTTTCCACGCTGGGCAAGTATCTGGCTACCGGTATGCCGGTGGTCCAGCGTACCATCACCGTGGACGGCGATGCCTGCGCAAAGCCCCAGAACGTTGTTGTGCCCGTGGGCACCGCTTATCAGGACATTCTGGACTATGTGGGCGTCAAGGGCGAGCTGGGCAAGGTGGTTGCCGGCGGTGCCATGATGGGCCCCGCTGTGGAGAACCTTTCCTACCCCACCACCAAGACCACTTCCGGTCTGATCCTGCTGAGCAAGGCAGCTGCACAGCCCGCACAGGTCAACCCCTGCATCCGCTGCGGCCGCTGCGTGGAGTACTGCCCCATGGGGCTGGAGCCCGTGGAGGTCAATCAGGCCTACGCCGCCCGCGATGTGCAGGAGCTGGGCAAGCTGCACGCTGACTACTGCTTCAACTGCGGCAGCTGCTCCTTCGTCTGCCCGGCAAAGCGCCCTGTTACCCAGATGATGAGTCTGGCCAAGGCCTTCTATCTTGGCGAAATCAAAAAAGGAGGCAATAAGTAATGGATACGAAGCTTATTGTTTCGGCTTCCCCGCACGTCCGCAGTGATGAGACCACCCAGAGCCTGATGGCCAACGTGATCGTTGCACTGTGCCCCTGCGTGGTTGCCTCTGCGATCATTTTCGGCGTGCGCGCCCTGCTGGTCACCGCCGTTTCTGTGGTGGCCTGTGTGGTTTTTGAGTGGCTGTACTGCAAGCTGCTGAAGCGTGCAAACCCCATCAGCGACCTGTCCGCTGTGGTCACCGGTATCATTCTGGCCATGAACGTGCCCGTGGGTATGCCCATCGGTCAGCTGATCATCGGCGATCTGGTGGCTATCATCGTTGTCAAGCAGCTGTTCGGCGGCATTGGCATGAACTTTGCAAACCCCGCTCTGGTGGGCCGTATCGTGCTGTTTATCAGCTTTGCCGGTTCCATGAATAAGTGGGTGTTCCCGGATGCAGCGGTGGACCAGCTGTCCAAGGCTACCCCGCTGGCTGTGGCAGATCCCTCCAAGCTGAGCCTGCTGGATCTGTTCATGGGCATCCATGGCGGTGTGCTGGGCGAGACCTGCGCACTGGCTATCGTGCTGGGTCTGATCTATCTGGTGGCTACCAAGACCATCAGCATCGCTATCCCTGCTTCCTACGTTGGCAGCGTGTTCGTGTTCTACCTGATCGCTACTAAGGATCTGCACAGCGCACTGGTTGCCGTGCTGAGCGGCGGCCTGCTGTTCGGCGCTGTGTTCATGGCTACCGACTACGTTACCAGCCCCTTTACCCTGAAGGGCAAGCTGGTGTACGGCGTGTGCCTTGGCATCGTTACCTTTGCTATCCGCTACTGGGGCAGCTACACCGAGGGCGTGTCCTTCGCGCTGCTGTTCATGAACCTGTGGGTCCCGTACATCAATGATCTGACCCGTCAGACCCCGTATGGCTATGTGAAGCCTGCAAAGAAAGCGAAGGAGGGTGCTGGCAAATGAGTAAGACTGCAAATTCCAGCTGGGAAACCACCGGTAAGCCCATTGTTGTGCTGACCGTCATCTCTCTGATCGTCAGCCTGCTGCTGGCTCTGGTGAACGGCATGACCGCTCCCGTTATCAAGGAGAACACCCGCCGCACCACGCTGGCTGCTTATGTCAGCGTGATGCCCTCTGTTTCGGACGCAGCTACGCTGGAGGAAGTTACCGATTACACCACCGCCAATGTTACCGGCGTGGTAAAGGCTCCGGACGGCGGCATTGCCATCAAGGCCGAGGAAAAGGGCTTTGACGGCGGCATCCTGACCGTCATTATGGGCTTTGACGCCAACGGCGCCGAGACCGGCATCTGGGTAGACGCTTCTACCCAGACCAAGGGCATCGGCTCCAATGTGTCCACCGATGACTTCCTGGCACAGTTCAACGGCATGGACGGCACCAAGAACATTGTGATGAATCAGGATTTCGATGCGTACAGTGGCGCAACCATTTCGTCCACCGCTCTGTTTGCTGCCATCAATGATTGTATCAACTGCTTCAACGAGCTGGCATAAAAGGAGGTTGGTAAGAAATGGCACAAGAAAATAAGTCCAAGGTAAGCATCCTTACCAACGGCATCATCAAAGAAAACCCTGTTCTGCGTCTGGTTCTGGGCACCTGCTCCATTCTGGCCGTTACCACGGCAGTTTCCAGCGCACTGGGCATGGGCGCCGCCTTCACCTTCGTGCTGGTGTGCTCCAATATCATGATCTCCCTGCTGCGGAAAGTCATCCCCGGCAAGGTGCATCTGCCCTGCTACATCGTTATCATTGCAGGCTTTGTGACCATCGTGCAGATGTTCATGCAGGCCTACATGGAAAGCCTGTACAACGCTCTGGGCGTGTTCCTGCCCCTGATCGTTGTCAACTGTATCATTCTGGGCCGTGCCGAGATGTTCGCCTGCAAGAACAATGTGGTGGATTCCGCACTGGACGGCGTGGGCATGGGCCTCGGCTACACCCTCACCGCTACTCTGATGGCCTCCATCCGTGAGATCCTGGGCAGCGGCACCTGGCTGGGCTTCCAGATCATTCCGGAAAGCGTTGCCAAGGTGTCCATCATGACGCAGGCTCCCGGTGCATTCTTCTGCTTTGGCCTGTTGATGGCCGGCTGTGTGTGGCTGGAAGGCAAGCTGGACGCCCGTATCGAGCGCAAGAGCTGCTGTGATCTTGACAATCTGAAGAAGGAGGCGGAATAAGATGCTCGTCAAACTCGCTGCGATCTTCTTCAGCATGATCCTTGTCAACAACTATGTGCTGGTGAAGTTCTACGGTATCTGCCCGTTCCTGGGCGTTTCCAAAAAGCTGGATTCCGCTGTTGGTATGTCCGGTGCTGTCATCTTCGTCATGTTCATGGCAACGGCCGTTACCTTCCCCATCCAGATCTTCATTCTGGACAAGGCTGGTCTGGGCTACCTGCAGACCATCGTGTTCATTCTGGTCATCGCTGTGCTGGTGCAGTTCATCGAGATCTTCCTCAAGAAGTACATCGTTGCACTGTATAACTCGCTGGGCGTTTATCTGCCCCTGATCACCACCAACTGCTGCGTGCTGGCCGTGACCATTCTGGTCGTGGGCGACTACGGCGCCGATGTGGCTGCACACGGCTTCGGCTACGCCTACATCGAGGCTCTGATCTGTGCTATCGGCGCAGGCTGCGGCTTTATGCTGGCCATGGTCATGTTCAGCGGCGTGCGTAAGCGCGTGGAAGCCTGCGATCCCCCGGCACCCTTCAAGGGCCTGCCCATCACCCTGATCGCAGCTGCAATCACCAGCCTGTCCTTCATGGGCTTCGGCGGCATCGTCGAAAACCTGTTCAATGTTACGCTGTAAGGGAGGAACAGGACTATGAATATTGTATCTGCTGTTATCCTGTGCACCATCGTGGGCGCTGTGGGTGCTATCGTTCTGGTGGCTGCCGCAAAGTTCATGGCGGTGGAGGAAGACCCCCGCATTGAGGAAGTTTCTGCCTGTCTGGCCGGCGCAAACTGCGGCGGCTGCGGCTACGCCGGCTGTGCCGACTACGCCAAGGCTGTTGTTCTGGACGGCGTGCCCTGCGACAAGTGCGCACCCGGCGGCCCCAAGGCTGCCGCTGCCATTGCCAAGATCATGGGCGGCGAGGCAAGCGCCGTAGAAAAGAAGGCTGTTGTGCAGTGTCAGGGCAGCTCCGAGCACTGCAAGCCTGCCTACGATTACAAGGGCATCCAGACCTGTGCTGCTGCGGCAGCTCTGTACGGCGGCCCCAAGACCTGCTCTTTCGCCTGCATCGGTCTGGGCGACTGCACCAAGGTGTGTAAGTTCGACGCCATCCACATCGTGGACGGTGTGGCAAAGGTGGACAAGGACAAGTGCACCGGCTGTGGTGCCTGTGCCAACATCTGCCCCAAGCAGGTGATCATGATCGACGCTGCCGGCCCCCGCAAGCCGGTGGTCATGTGCTCCAACAAGGACAAGGGTGCTGTGGCAAACAAGCTGTGCACCACCTCCTGCATTGCCTGCGGCATGTGCGAGCGCACCTGTAAGTTCGACGCCATCCATGTTGTGGACGGCGTGGCACGCGTTGATTACGACAAGTGCAAGGGCTGCGGTATGTGCGCCCAGAAGTGCCCCAAGCACATCATCCTGTTCCCGCTGAAGGACGATCCCAATCCCCCGAAGCCCGTGGTGAAGCCCGCCGCTCCCGCTGCTGCCCCCGCAGCAAAGCCGGAAGCCAAGGCTGAGGCAAAGCCCGAGACCAAGGCAGAGTAAACTGTAAACCAAAGCCCGCCGTGCACAATGCCCGGCGGGCTTTTTGTATCCGTTTATTCCGTCTTAGTGGGACGAATAGTCACCTCGCCGCAGCGCAGCGCCTCGGTGCGCCTGCCCTCCCGCTGTACCACCAGCCGCCCGGCATCGTCAATGGAAAGCGCCTGCGCGGCGTAGGTCTCGGTGCCGGTGCACACGGTCACCCAGTGGCCGGGCACAAAGCAGCGGGCGCGGTACTCGTCCAGACAGGCAAAGCCCGGGCACAGCGCTAACAGCTCCCGCCCGATGGCACCTGCCAGCGCCGCCCGGCTTACCGGGGCGGGGCCGCCGGGGTATAAGCTGCCTGCTTTGGCGGCAAGCTCCGGGGGAAAGTCCTCTGCCGTGGCGGTCAGGTTCAGCCCGATGCCCACCACCAGCCATTCCAGCTGGCCGCTTTCAAGGTCTGTACCGGCCTCGGTCAGGATGCCGCACACCTTTTTGCCCTTGTAATACAGGTCGTTCACCCACTTGATGGCAAGTTCCAGCCCACACAGCATCTGCACCGCCCGGCACACTGCCACCGCCGCACCGATGGTGGCGGTCTGGGCGTTGGCGGCGGGCAGCGGCGGGCGCAGCACCACCGAGCAGTACACCCCCTTGCCCGCCGGGCTGGCAAAGCTGCGCCCCAGCCGCCCGCGCCCGGCGGTCTGCCCGCCCGCCAGCACCAGCGTGCCGTGGGCGGTGCCTTCCAGCGCCAGCAGCTTTGCGGTGCGGTTGGTGCTTTCCAGCGTGTCGTACAGCTGCACCGGGGCGGGGTAGGGGCCTACCGCCTCGGTGCAGAAGGGGTCGCCGCCCAGCAGACGGTACCCCCGGCGGGAGGCGGCTTCCAGCGCATAGCCCTGCGCGGTAAGCGCCGCCGCCGCCTTGTGCACGGCAGCGCGGCTGACCCCCAGCTGCTGCGCCAGCTGCTGGCCGGAAATATATGCGCCCTCGGCGGCGCTGAGCGCCTGTAAAAGCGCCTGACGGGTGGTAGAAGCCATGGCAAAAATCCTCTCTGTGTGCTATACTGCTATTGTACCATATCTGCGGCAGAAGAAAAAGTTTGAAAATATTTTAGTTTTTTTGCAGGAACTGCCGCCGCTCCCTCGTATTAAAGACAGAAGGGCGGCGCAGAGCACCGCATCCAGAACCGGAAAGGAGGCCGTGCAGCGCGTTGACAACACAGGAATTCAGCACGATGGTGCAGAAATATCAGGCGCTCGTGTACACGGTCTGCCATCAGCTGGTGCCGGATGTACAGGAGGCGCAGGATCTGACGCAGGAGACCTTTCTGGCAGCGTGGCGGGCCATCGACCGCTGCCCGCCCGGCTTTGAAAAGCAGTGGCTGGCGCGCATCGCCGCCAACAAAGCCAAGGATTATCTGCGCAGCGCATGGGTGCGCAAGATGAACACCCCCGGCGATGAGGTGCTGGCGCTGGAGGGCGCGCCGCCCGGCATGCAGCCGGAGCAGCAGGTGCTGGAGGCGCTGGGCGAAGAGGAGCTTACCGGGATGATCTTAAACCTGCGCGAGCCCTACTGCACGCCCTGCCGTCTGGTGCTGCTGGAGCAGCACACCATGGCCGAAGCTGCAAGGCTGTGCGGACGTCCGCCCAAAACGGTGGAAGCGCAGGTCTACCGCGCCAAAAAGATGCTGGCGCAGCAGATTTTGCAAAACGACCGCATACTCTGTGAAAGGAGGAGCGTACATGGAACTGTTTGACGTAAAAGGCTGTCTGAGTGAGGAAGGCTTACAGGCACTGGTCGGTGGACAATTGGACGAAACGCAGCGGCTGGAAGCTGCCGAGCACCTTGCCTACTGCGACCGCTGCATGGACCGCTACACCGCTCTGCTGACCGACGATGTGCTGGAGCAGCCGCCGCGCTCCGCCCGGGGCGCGGTGATGGGCACCATCTGGATACGGCTGATGCAGAACACATGGGGACGCGCCGCTGTGGCAACGGTGGCGGCGGTTCTGGCGCTGACGCTGTGGCGCGCCGGTACGCTGGAACAGATCCTGCACACCGGGCAGCAGCTGAACACATGGCTGCCGCAGACCACCCAGCAGACCGAACCGGAGCTGCTGGGCAAGCCGGTGAACGACAAAGCACCGCAGCCCTCCACCGCCCCGCTGGGCAAGCCCATAGAGGACAAAAAGCAGCTGACTGAAAAACTATCCGATGCACTGGACGCGCTTTTGCACCACAGTGCAGACACCACTGAGAAATGAGGGAACTGATTATGAAGAAAAACGGGATCCTGACCCTGCTGTTTGCCTGCATCCCCGGTGCGGGGCAGATGTATCAGGGCTATATGAAGCGGGGGCTTTCGCTCATCACCATGTTCTGCCTGTTTATTATTGTAGGCAGCACCACGGGGCTGGACGCACTGGTAGTCGGCTGCATCGTTGTGTATATGTACAGCTTTTTCGATACCTTGAACCTCCGCGCGCAGCTGGCGGCAGAAAAGGCCCCGGAGGACGATTATCTGGTGCACTTTAATTGGCACGATGCCCGCATGACCCAGTTCATGGGCGAAAGCCACAAGCTGGTGGGCTGGGGGCTCATCGCGCTGGGCGCGATCGTGTTCTACAACAACATCATCATGCGGGTGCTGGGCGATGTGATGTGGCGCTGGGGACAGGATAACCCGGTTTTCCGCGCCATCTACCTGATGCTGGACGCCCTGCCGCAGATCGTGGTCTGCGTGGCATTGATCGTGTGCGGTATGTGGCTGGTGCGCGGCCCGAAAAACAAAAAGGGCAAGCAGCCCGCCGAGGAGGAACCCGAGGACTTCCACGCCTACACGGCTGCGCCGCAGGCAGAGGATGCAGAGGATGCCGAGGACACTGCGGACACGGACACCCATTTTGCCATGCCGGAGCTTTCGGCACTGCTGGGGGAGCCGGTGACCGGTGCAGAGCAGGACGAGACCCCTGCGGAGGATGACGATGACCGAGCAGAATAAGACCCCTTTGACGGCACAGCCGGGCAGTGCGCCCGCGCCGGAGCAGAAACCGGCAGAAAAACGACCCGCTGAAAAGCCCCTGCGCCGGGTGGGCAGCCTGACCTTGGGCGCGTGTCTCATTGCGGCGGGCGTGTTCTTCCTGCTGTATTTCTTCGTGCCGGGCTTTGATGTGCAGCTGACTCTGAAAATTGCCCCGGCGGTGGCGCTGGTGCTGCTGGGATGCGAGGTGCTGTTCTTTGCCGCCCGCCCCGGCCGCTGGAAGTACGATTTTGTGTCCGTGCTGGTCTGTCTGGTGCTGATGGCGGGCTGCTTCTGCATGGCGATGCTGCCCCTGCTGTGGGACGAGTTGAGCGGCGAAAATCAGCAGACGATGAACCGCCTGAGCACACAGGCCATTGGCGAGTTGTACACCGCCTGCAAGCAGGATGCGCAGGACATCGCCATCCGGGATATCAGCGGCAGGCTGTACCTGAGCGGCCCGCAGGTCGAGACGTTGCAGCAGGCCGCCGCCCTGCCCGCCGGGGATACCTGCCTGACTTTGACTGTGGAGCTGTTTGGCCCTTACGACAGCGCCGCTGCCTTTGCCCGGGATTGCTACACCCTGACCGCACTGGCAAAGCAGTGCACCGTGCCGCCGGAAAAGCTGCACTTTACATGGGATGCCCTCAGCCCGGCAGAAAGCAGCCTGAACACCGGCAGTCTGCTATACACCGAGGACTATTCGCTGGACCTGAGCGGCGCTGTGCAGCTGGACTGGACAGAGCAGCAGATGGAACAGCAGACCGAGACCGAGTATCTGCTGGACGCAGAGAATATCCCCGACGAGGACGAATGAAAAATACCGCCGCACAGCTGTGCGGCGGTATTTTTGTAGTATGGCTGAAAGGATAAACGAAAACCGCCCCGAAGTCCTAAGACTTCAGGGCGGTTAAGCTGGAGCTGCTATCCAGATTCGAACTGGAGACCTCATCCTTACCAAGGATGCGCTCTACCAACTGAGCTATAGCAGCACATCACAGCTCAATAAGTATAGCACAGCTTAGCCGGCTTTGCAAGCTTTTTTTGCAAAAAATAAAAAATTAGTGCAAAAAGTCCCCGGAGCATCCGCAGACGCTCCGGGGACTCTATAAATTGCATTTACTTTGCCAGACTGGTCAGGATGGGCTCGCACTGCTCTACGGTGGAGGAGAGCATCAGGTTGTAGGCGGTGACCATCTCTTGAATGGCGGTACGGTTCTCCTTGGTCAGGGCATAGCTCTGGGTGGTGCCGTCCCGGCCAACGAATACGGCGGTGACGCTCTTGGCGTTCAGCCACTCGCTCAGCAGGCTGACCTCCTCGTCACTCAGCTGGAACAGCTCCATGTCGAACCAGCAGCCCAGATCCTGATCGTAGCCGCCGCCGTATTCCTCGTCACAGGTAAAGGTGTACAGCTCGTCATCAGCAGATACGTTGACCGTTTTGATGTCCAGCTTCTTGCTGCCAACATAGGTCAGGATCATATTAAAGGCAATGCTATCGTCCTGCAAGAACATATAGGGGTACAGCCCGCAGGACTTTTTATCCATGCTGGCCTGCTCCTGCGGAGAGGAAAGATCCCAGCCGCCGGCCTCCTCGTCGTAGGTGACGGTGAACTTGGAAAAGGCGGCCTTGAGTTCGGCATCGCTGGGGGCGGCGTTGGTAGCCTCCACTGCAGCAGGGGCGGCGGGCAGTGCGGGCGCAGCAGCCGAAGCGGCCATGCCGCCGCACAGCATGGCGGCAGCGCACAGACCGGCAACGACGCGCCGGAACAAACGGGAAGATCTCATAAGTCAGCACTCCTTTCCATTTTCGAAGGGGGATCTCTGGCTTCAGTATATCGCAGCACGACAGAAAAAGCAAGAAAACTGTCACGAAACGCTCTGCCGCTGATACGAAACGACTTTAGCCCACCTGATGCTCTTCCAGCCAGCGGGTCATCTGCTGGGCAATGCCCTTGACGCTGCCCTCAACAAAAGGCACCTTCAGCCCGGCGGTCTGCAGCAGCTCGGTGTAGCTGGCAAGACCGGCGCGGCGCACCAGTTTGAGGTAGCGCTCCCATGCGTCCTTGTGGTCGTCAAGGCTCAGCAGGAAGAATTGCAAGGCTGCCATGGTGGACAGGCAGTAGTCGATATAATAGAAGGGGCACTCGTAGATGTGCAGCTGGCGCTGCCAACCGGCACCGCGGCCATAGAAGGGCAGGTTGTCAAAATCGATCCACGGGCGGTACTTCTTTTCCAGCTTGAGCCACTCGGCGTTGCGCTGGTCGGGGGTCAGGTCAGGGTTCTGGTACATGATGTGCTGGAACTCGTCCACGGCGCAGCCGTAGGCAAGGAACACAAAGCTGTCCTCGGCGTGGAGCAGGGCATACTTCTCGGTATCTTTGCCGAACAGCAGGTGGTGCCACGGCGCGGTGAGGAACTCCATGGCCATGGAGTGGATCTCGGCGCTCTCCATGGCGGGGCATTCCAGATCGGCAGGCACGTTGGGGTCGCGCTCGGCCACATATCCCTCAAAGGCGTGGCCGCACTCGTGGGTCAGCACGTCCACATCGCCGGAGGTATTGTTCCAGTTGGCAAAGATGAAGGGTGCCTTGTAGCTGGGCAGGCTGGTCATGTAGCCGCCGGACATCTTGCCGGGGCGGCTTTCCACGTCGAACAGCTCGTTGTCCTGCATAAAGTCGATGAACTCCGCCGTTTCGGGGCTGAGCTCGTGGTACATGGTGCGGGCGGCATCCATGCGCGCCTGATAGCCCGGGATGGGCTTGGGGTTGCCGTCCTTGAAGATGATGGGCAGGTCGGTAAAGGTGGGGTGGGTGATGCCGGTGCGCTTGGCGCGCATGGCCATCACCTTTTGCAGCTCGGGCACAACGTCCCGGGCAACCTGATCCCGGAAGGCCTGAATTTCGGCCTGACCGTAGCCGATGCGGTTCATGCGCACATAGGAAAGTTCGCTGTAATCCTTATAGCCCAGCACCTTGGCCTGCTGATTCAGGTTCTTGACGATCTTGGTGTACAGTGTGTCCAGCTCGTCCCGGTGGGCGTCAAAGTAACCGGCCTCGGCTTCGTAGGCGGCGCGGCGCACGGCGGGGTCCAGATCCTCCTTGTAGGGGCCCAGCTGGGGGATGGTCAGCTGCTTGCCGTCCAGTTCCACCAGTGCGCCGCCGTAGATCTGCTGGTACTGGCTGACCAGCGCGTTGAACTCCTGTTGCAGCTCCACGGTGCGGTCGTCCATGCCCAGCACGGCGTTCTTCATACCGGCTACGCAGGTGGTGCCGAAGTGCTCGGTAAGGGCATCCACATAGGGGTTTGCCAGAAATGCCCGGCTGATCTCCACACTGGCGTTGGTCACGGCGGGGCCGTTGGCATCAAAAAAGTCCTGCTCAGCCTTCCAGTAGGCATCGCGGGTGTCGCAGGTGTAGTGGATGTTGGCCAGCTGGGAGGCGGTGGTGTAGTCCGCAAAGGCGCGGCTCTGCTCGTAGTACACCTGAATGAGAGCGTCGCCGTCCTGCGCATCGGCGGCCTTGGCAGCCAGCTGTTTGCACCGTGCCAGCAGGGCGTTGATGTCCGGGCGGGTATAGGTCATTTCGCTGAATTTCATGGAAAATTTCCTTTCCGGGGCAGTTTCCCCTTTGGTATCTTGTGTTCATCTTACCACGTTCTGCGCCAAAAGAAAAGAGGGAGACAGGCAAGCAAAAGTCCTACGTTTATACAACACTGCCAAAAATAAAAACGCTCCTTTGGCAAAGATGTCTGTTTGGGTGCTTGCAGTGCAGCAAAAAAAGGATTATAATGGCATCATCAACAGAGTAAGACCCTGCGCGTTAAGTGCCGCATCAACGGGGAGTTGTGCTGCGGACGAAGGTATTGACCGCGGTGCAGGGTCTGCATCCCGCTGCTGCATGGACTTGGGTGCAGGCGAGAGCCGTCTGCGGTTTTTGCCCGGAAGTGAATGTTGTTGGAATTCACGCCCTCCTTTGTGCGGTCTGTCACAGGGGAGGGCGTTTTTGCGTCCTGCCTGCTGTTCCTTTTTAAGGAGGACAACTACAATGAACGACAAAAAAACTTCGGTGCGTACCCTGACCATGCTGGCTTTGCTGGTAGCCATGAGCATCGTGTTCAGCCGGGTGCTCAGCATCTCCACCGGTTTCGTCCGGTTCAATCTGGGCAGTCTGCCGGTACTGCTGGCGGCGGTGGTGTTCGGCCCCGGCGCAGGCTTTGCGGTGGGTGCAGTGGCCGATATCATCGGCGGTGTGCTGGCGGGCTACGCCATTAACCCGCTTATCACGCTGGGTGCGGGTGCCATCGGCTTGGTGGCGGGCTTTGCGTGGCAGAAGCTGAGCAGCCTTTCCACCAACCTGCGGCTGGCGGCCAGCGTGCTGCTGGGGCATTTTGTGGGCTCCATGGTCATCACCTCGCTGGCGCTGCGCCTGTTCTACGGTTACCCGTGGGCAACGCTGGCAGTGCGCATCCCCAACGCCCTCATCCTGAGCGCCGTGAACGTTGTACTGCTGCGCATCCTGCTGGAAAACCGCAGCCTGATGAAGCTGGCAAAGAAGTAAGAGATTCGTAAAATGGAACACCGGAGCGTCGGCAGACGCTCCGGTGTTCCGAAATTTTTAATATTATTCCTTGAATCGAGGCAGTATCTATGAACTACGAACAGGCAATGGAATACATCCACGCGGTGCAGTGGGCGGGGCATAAGCCCGGGCTTACCCGCACCCGCACCCTGCTGGCTGCACTGGGCGACCCGCACAAAAAGCTGCAATTCGTCCATGTAGCGGGCACGAACGGCAAGGGCAGCACGGCGGCGATGCTGGCTTCCTGCCTGCAAGCCGCCGGTTACCGGGTGGGGCTGTATACCTCGCCCTTCATCAACCGGTTTAACGAGCGCATCCAGATCAACGGGCAGCAGATCCCGGACGAAGCGCTGGTGGCGCTGGTAGAACAGGTAAAGCCCGCCGCCGACGCCATGGAGGACGTGCCCACCGAGTTTGAGATCATCACCGCACTGGGCATGCTCTATTTTGCGCAGCAGCAGTGTGATATCGTGGTGCTGGAGGTGGGGCTTGGCGGCACGCTGGATTCCACCAACGTCATCGAAAAGCCTGCCTGCGCGGTGATCACGGCACTGGGCATGGATCACGTCAAGGAGCTGGGCCCTACGCTGGCGGATATCGCCGCCGCTAAGGCGGGCATCATCAAACCGGGCTGCCCGGTGGTGAGCTACGGCGGCGCACCGGAGGCAGACGCCGTGCTGCGCCGGGTGGCAGCGCAGCAGCACGCTCCTTTTACGGAAGTGGACTTTGCCAAGCTGCAGGTCACCGGCGGGGATCTGGATGCAGTTACCTTCAGCTTTGACGGGCTGGACGGGGTGCGCCTGCCGCTCATCGGCAGCTATCAGCCCCGCAACGCCGCGCTGGCCATCACCGCCCTGCGGGTGCTGCGGCAGCAGGGCTGGAACATCCCGGAAAGCGCCATCCGCACCGGACTGGAGCAGGTAAGCTGGCCCGGGCGCTTTGAACTGCTGCGCCACAGCCCGGCCTTTGTGCTGGACGGCAGCCACAACGCCCACGGGATGCGCGCCACGGTGCAGAGCCTGAAAGACCGCTTCCCCGGACAGAAATTCGTCTTTCTGGTCAGCATTATGGCAGACAAGGACGTAGACGAGATGCTGGCGCTGCTGGCACCGCTGGCCGAGCGGTTCGTGACCGTGACGGCGCACAACCCCCGCGCCATGCCGGCGCAGACACTGGCAGAGCATATCCGCGCCTACGGCTGCACCGCCGAGGCTGCGGACAGCATCGAGGCCGGTGTAGCGCGTGCGGAAGAACTGGGCGGCGAAGGCCCGGTGTGCGCACTGGGAACGCTGTATTTCTCCGGCGATGTCCGGCAGGCCTTTGCCAAAATAAATAAAGCATAAAGCGATGGGGCTACTGCAAAATGCAGTAGCCCCATCGCTTATATAATACTATTTATACCCGCAGCTGCTTTTTTGCCATTTGCAGCGCACGGCACAGCGGGCGGTAGAGCAGCAGCATCAGCACAAAATTGCCAACGCCGTGCAGTGCATCGTAGCTCAGCCCGCTGAGCACCAGCCGCAGCACCCGGGTGTGCAGCGCCACCGGCTTTTTACCCCTTGGTGTAGGTAAAGGCATAGCTGCCACCGTCGTGGAGTTCAATGTCGGCCACGCCCACGGTGGTCATTTCACCGGCAGCGTCGGTCAGGCACCACCATGCCTGGTCCTTATTTTTTCTGCATGGCTTCAAAATATGCGGCGGCAACGCCCACCTGATTGGCCTCGCTGCTGAAGGCGCAGGGCACGATCTGGCAGCGGGGTAAGCCCTCCATGTAAGCTTGTCCCGCCCGGGAGGCGTACAGTCCATCGTAGGCGCTGCGCAGGCTTTCCAGCAGCAGGGGCTGCTTGCTGATGCCGCCGCCGATGGCTACCTTTTCCACATCCAGCAGAACGGTCAGGTTGTAGATCTGCACCGCCACCGCGTGGCAGAACCGCCGCAGCACCTCTAAGGCCTCCGGCTCTCCGGCATTGGCGGCGGCAAAAAAGCTCCGACCGTCCAGCGGGGCGTCCTCCGGCAGTGCCTTGCGGGCGCGGTACCATTTAAGCAGATTGCTGGTGCTGCACTGGCAGGCCATGTTCTGATCCGGAGCGTCCCATGCCTCGGCGTTGGTGTTGACAAAGCTGTACTCTCCGGCGGTAAAGTGCACCCCGCGCACCAGCTGTCCGTTGGCAATAATGCCGCCGCCCACGCCGGTGCCGATGATGAACACCGCAGCGTTGCAGCAGTCCTTCAGCGCGCCGTTTGCCAGCTCTGCCATGGCGGCGGCTTTGCCGTCATTTTCCAGTATGACAGGGCAGCCGCACTTTTCCGCCAGCAGCTGCCCCACCGGGGTGGCGGTGTTGTACAGCAGCGCTCCGCCGTTGGAAACATAGCCGGTGCGGTTATCCACAAAGCCCGGCAGCGCCATGGCAATGCCGCTCACCTCGTCCTTATGGGGCGCATACAGCCGGTAGACTGCATCCAGAAACTGCGCCTGCGTATCCTGCGGCGTGGGCACCGCGCCGCTGTTCGTGCGGTGCATCTGCTCATCCATGACCGAGTATTTGATCTCGGTGCCGCCTACATCAAAAACCATGATCTTCATCTTGTAGCCCTCCCGTAAACGGTCGTTTTCTGTCCCTATTATGGCAAATCATCGCGGGAAAGTAAAGCCCCGGCGGTAAAAAAGAAAACTGCAAAAAACGCACCGGCTTGCGGTTGCAATCCACCCCGCCCTGTGATATCCTGAAAAGAGAGTATCTGTTATATAAAGGAAGAAACTGCCATGGATTGCAAACTGCGTGCCAAAAATTGCGGCGGCTGCCCCCTGCTGGGGCTGGACTATGCCGAACAGCTGAAACAGAAGGAAGAAAAAGTGCGTGCTCTGGTGGGCAAATACGGCCCGGTGCACCCCATCCGGGGCATGGAGCAGCCTTACCACTACCGCAATAAGGTGATTTCCACCTTTGCTCCCGGCTTTGGTGGAAAACTGACCTCCGGCATCTACGCGGCAAACAGCCATAAGGTGCTGCCGGTGGAAAGCTGCCTGCTGCAGGACGAGGTGCTGGACAAAACCATGCAGGCGGTGCGGGTTGCCGCCAACGCCTGCCGCTACCAGCCCTATGATGAGGACAAGGGCACCGGCCTTGTGCGCCACTGCCTGCTGCGGCGGGGCGTAGCCACCGGGCAGGTGATGGTGGTGCTGGTGACAGCGCAGCCGGTGCTGCCGGGCGCGAAAAACTTTGTCAAGGCACTGCTGGCCGAAGCAGCGCAGCGCGGCGTGACTGTGACCACCGTGGTGCAGAACGTGAACAGCCGCAAGACCAGCGTGGTGCTGGGCGAAGCGGAAAAGGTGCTGTACGGCAAGGGATTCATTCTGGACACCCTCTGCGGCAAGACCTACGCCATCAGCCCGCGCAGCTTTTATCAAATCAATCACGCCCAGACCGAAGTGCTGTACGGCCTTGCGGTGGAGGCCGCGAAGCTGACCGGCAAAGAGGTGGTGTTGGACGCCTACTGCGGCATTGGCACCATCGGCCTGACCGCCGCCGACCATGCAAAGCAGGTGGTGGGCGTGGAGCTGAACCGGGACGCCGTGCAGGACGCCATTGGCAACGCAAGGCACAACGGCGTAAAGAACGCCCGCTTCTTTGCCGCCGACGCCACACGCTGGATTGGCGAAGCGGCCGCAGCAGGGGAGAAGGCAGACGTGATCTTTATGGACCCCCCGCGCGAAGGCTCCACCCCGGAATTTCTTGCCAGCGTGGCGCGCATGGCGCCGAAGCGGGTGGTCTATGTCAGCTGCAACCCCGTCACCCTCGCCCGCGACCTTGCCACTCTGACAAAGCTGGGCTATAAGGCCGAGGGCTTTACCCCGGTGGATATGTTCCCGCATACGGAGCATATCGAGACGGTATGTGCATTGTCCAAACTGGATGTCCACCGCAAAAAGCCATCTGGGAGGCGCTGAAGCATTTTTAGCGTGTCCTCTCTGCCGGGGACTTTTATGCAGAGAAAAGAACGTTTTGCAATTTTCCCTGCAAATGGACTGCGAAGGTAAATCCGCAGCTCCCGGTTGAGAAAAGCTTTGTGGAGTGATACAATAATATTGTATGTGCCCTGTCCGGGGCATCAGTTCACAGAACGGTATAACTTGCAATGGATAGATATTTTTTTATTTTAACGACCATTGATCTTTTTGTGCTCGGCTTTATGTGTCTTCTTACAAGGCTGAGCGAATCTTTAAATAAAAAGCAGAAGCGCGGGTTCCTTCTGGCCTTTGCGCTCATTGCGTGCATCTCGGTGCTGGAGGTCATCACCATCGTGGTGGACGGCGCACCGCCGGGCTACCGCTGGCTGAATATTTTGTCCAACTATCTTGGCTTTGGACTGACACCGGCGGTGCCGCTGTGTCTGGTATATGTGCTGGATAAAAAATCCATCATCCGGCGTATATTCAAGGCGGCGGTGTGCTGCGAGGGTGCGTATCTGCTTTTTCTGGCGGCAACGCTGCCCTATGGGCTGGTGTTCTCGGTGAGCAGGGAAAACCTCTACGCCCGGGGCGCGTACTTCTATATTTATGTGGCCATGTACTATGCCGCCATGCTGTACCTTATGGTGGCTACGGTGCGCACGGCGGCGGCCTTTCAGAACCGCAGCCGCATGCTGATCTATCCGTTGACCCTGTTTCTGGGCGCGGAGACCGTGATCCAGCTCGCGCTGCCGGCGCTGCACGTTACATGGCTGTGCGTCACGTTGCTGTCGGTGCTGTACTATATTTATTGCAGCGAAATGTGGAACCAGCTGGACGCGCTGACCGGGCTTTTGAACCAGAACAGCTACCTGAACCGCACCGCTGAGATGCGCCGCAGCGGCGGGGTGCTGGTGGTGTTTGATGTGGATGACTTCAAGCAGATCAACGACCGCTACGGCCATTTACAGGGGGACGTCTGCCTTGCCGAGATCGCAAACTGCATCAAAAAAGCCTATGCCCGCTGCGGCTACTGCTACCGCATCGGCGGCGATGAATTCTGTGTGCTGCTGAAGGACGAGGAAAGCGAAGCCCGCTGCGCAAAAACGCTGCAAGCTTTGCTGGCAGAGCGGCGCAAGGTGTTTGCCATTTTGCCGACGGTCTCCCTTGGCTCTGCCGCCTTTTCCGGGGAGGACGTGGTTGCAGTGAAGGACCGCGCCGACCGCGCGCTCTACTGCGCCAAAAAGGAACAGAAGGCCCGCGCCGCAGCGGAAAAGCACGTAGACGACAGCGAGCGGACAGCTTGAAATTCTGCCCGCACAACGGATAAACGGAGGAACACCGATGAACACAGATTGGAACAGCCCGCAGGGCGAGTTTGATACTGCTGAAAAGCAGGGGGAGCTGCTGATGCTGCTCAGCCGACAGCAAGTCACCGTGCACACATGGGACGACCCGGACTTTGACTACATGGAGGAGCAGGATCTGGCGCTGGTGGTGCAAAGCCCCTCTGGCACAGAGGATCTGCTCATCGAGCTGTGCGGAGAGTTCTCGGTGTTTTTTGAAAAGTGGCACGGCGAGTACGCCGCCACCGCCGAGGGCTACGCGCAGCTGCAGCAGGATATCACCGCCATTCTGGACGGCAAGGCGGGCGCACTGAGCCTGTACACGGAAAACGGCTGGCAGGGCACGGTGCTGTGCACCGAACTGCCCGGCGCAGAGGATGCCGCTGTGGCGCTCAAGCGCTGCTGGCAGGCGGCAAAGCCGGACGCCGCCCTGCCTGCGGGCAGTCGGTTGGAGCTGGTGTGCTGGGACCCGGCACAGAACCGGAAAGTGCAGTTCCCGGCAGAATAATAGAGAAAAAAGGTCGCTGCACGCATTTGTGCAGCGACCTTTTCTTATACAATTTGTTGTTTCTTTTTGCGATTCGCCATATAGTTTGCAAATGCGGAGGCCGCAGCGCCCAGTGCGATGCCCAGCACTGCGCCGCCGAGGACATCGGTGGGAAAGTGCACATAGAGGTACAGCCGGGTAAAGGCGATAAAAGCTGCCAGCACCAGCGCGGGCGCGCCCAGCTTCCGGTTTTGTAACCAGAGCGCGTAGGCAGCCGCCACCCCGGAGGCGGTGTGCCCGGAGGGGAAGGAGTGCCCGTGCGGACGCGCCACCAGCATGGTGATGGAGGTGTTGAGATCGCAGGGGCGGGGGCGGGCGAACAGCGGCTTGAGGAAGAAGTGCCCCGCCGCCATGTACAGCACCAGCGCCACCGCCATGGCAAAGCCCGCTTTGCGGGTGTGCCGGAAGAGCAGAAGCAGAAGGGTGAACGCGATCCAGATCTCGCCGTGGGCACCGGCGTAATCAAAAAAGATGGAGATCGTGTTCATTACCGGGTTGCGGAACTGGTACAGCCAGTCCAGAAAAGCAAACTCAAAGGGCATGGAATCCTCCTTTTGGGTGGTGAAAGAGCGGATTTTTTATACAATATAGCATATAAATATTAAAAAATACAAAATGTGCTGTAAATTTGCCCTCAAGGCATGGGGAAATCGGCCTCCGGCTGCTCCATCTGTTCCAAGGTGGGGTAGCTGTCGATGGCGCCGTGGTGCTGCACGCTGATAGCGCAGAAGCGGTTGGAAAAGGCCAGATACTCGGTCAGGCGCTTGCGGGAAAGCTTTGGCAGCTCGGCGGCGGTCACGCTGTCCCGCTGCAGCTGCCACAGGAACGAGCCGATAAAGCCGTCCCCCGCGCCGGTGGTGTCCACCGCCGTTACCTTGGGGCTGCGGGCGCGGGCACTGGCGGTGCGGGTGTAGGCGCGGGCACCCTTGCTGCCACAGGTGAACAGCACCAGCTGCACATCTCCGGTAAACAGCCGGGGCAGCGCGGCTTCAATATCCTCGGTGCCGGTGAGGAAGGGCAGTTCCTCGTCCGAGAGCTTCAGGATATGGGTCAGGGGGAGAAACTGCCACACGGTCTGGCGCAGCTGCTCCCGGTCCGGCCAGAGGGGGAAGCGGAGATTGGGGTCAAAGCTGAGGATGGCGCCCGCCTCCCGCGCGGCAGTGATGGCAGCCAAATGGGCGTAGCGCATGGGGCTGTCCACCAGCGAGACGCTGCAAAAATGCAGGGCAAAGGCCTGTGAGAACCAGCCCGGGTCGATCTGCTCCGGGGCGTACAGCAGGTCTGCGGAGGGCTTGCGGCAGAAGCTGAAAGTGCGCTCGCCGTTTTCCGCTAAGCTGACGAAGGCCAGCGCGGTGCTGGCTTTGCCGGTAAATTCCAGATGGGAAAGCTCCACGCCGCATCCGGCCAGCACCCGGGCAATCTTATGACCGAAGGGGTCGTCGCCCAGCTGGCTCAGCAGCGCACTGCGCCCGCCCAGCCGGGCAACGGCGGCGCAGACATTGGCCGGGGCACCACCCACCCGGGGGCTGAAGGCGGGCACTTCGTCAAAGCTGCACCCCACCCGGGAGGGGATCATATCAATCAGCGCTTCGCCGATGGAAAATAAGATCCTGTCGGACATAGGGCTTCTTCCTTTCTGCATACAGGTGTGCCGCAAGGTGCGACAGTGTTCAGTATACACCCGCAGGGCGCTGTGCGCAACTGCTTCTTTTATACGGTAATGGGCGGGTTTTGCGGTTGACTTGCGGCGGCAGATATGCTACAATTTCCAGACGTATGCAAAAACAGGAAAAAAGGAAAAAGTGTATGGATCTGACAAAACAGTTCTTTAAATATGTCTCGCAGAACATTTTCGGTCTGCTGGGCACCTCGTGCTATATTCTGGCCGATACCTATTTTATTGCGCAGGCCGCCGGTACAGACGGCGTTACTCTGCTCAATCTCTGCCTGCCCATTTATAACTTTATTTTTGCCATTGGCTCCATGATCGCGCTGGGCTCGGCTACCCGCTACGCCATTGCCAAGGCACAGAACGATGCCCGGGGGCAGCGGTATTTCTCCAACGCCATCCTGTGCGCCGTGCTGGCGTCCATCCCGTGGATGCTGGCGGGTGCCTTTGTGCCTGGGGCGCTGCTGCGGCTCATGGGCGGCGATGCAGGCATCGTGACGCTGGGCATTCCCTACGCCCGCATCTTTCTGCTGTTCACCCCGTTTTTTATGTGCAACTACATCGTTTCGGCCTTTGTCCGCAACGATGGCGACCCCTCCCTTGCCATGGTGGCGACCTTGAGCGGCAGTCTGTTCAACGTGGTGTTCGACTATATCTTCATGTTCCCCTTGGGGCTGGGCTTGGCCGGTGCGGCGCTGGCAACGGCGGTTTCGCCCATCATCAGCATCGCCATTTGCAGCCGCCATTTCCTTAAAAAGGAGAACACCCTGCAATTCGTGCGGCAGATGCCCTCGGTAAGGCTGCTGGGGCAGAGTTGTCAGCTGGGCATCTCCGGCTTTGTGGGCGAGCTTTCCTCCGGCGTGACCACCACGGTGTTCAACTTTCTGCTGCTGGGTCTGGCAGGCAACGTGGGCGTAGCAGCCTACGGCGTGGTGGCAAACTTTGCGCTGGTGGCTACCGCCATCTTCAACGGCGTGGCACAGGGCGCACAGCCGCTGGTGAGCCGCTGCTACGGCCAGAACGACCACGCCGGGGCGCGGAAACTGCTGCTGCTGGGCAGCGGCACCGTGCTGGTGCTGGCGGCGGTGCTGTACGCTGCGGTGTTCGGCCTGACCGATCCCTTTGTAAGCTGGTTCAACAGCGAAAACTCGGTGCAGATGGCGCAGTACGCCCACACCGGGATGCGGATGTACTTTGTGGGCTACTTCTTTGCAGGCTTTAACATTATGGCGGCGGGCTATCTGAGCGCCGTGAACCGCCCGGTGGAGGCCTCCGTTACCTCTATCTGCCGGGGCATGGTAGCCATTGTGGTTTGCTCGCTGGTGCTCAGTGCGGTGTTCGGGATGCCGGGTGTATGGGCAGCCTTCCCAGCCTCGGAACTGCTCACCGCGTTGCTGACCCTGTTTTTGCTGCGCAGAAAAAAGGCCGAGACGGCTTAAATATACATCTCCTGTTCCCGCATGGTCTCCTCGGGCGTAAGCCCGGACTGTGCGGCGCGACCGGTCAGTGCCCGCCATTGTGCAGGGGACTGGCCGGTTTCTTTTTTGAAGACCCGGCACAGGTAGTTGGCCCCGGAAAAACCGCACAGGCTGGCCACCACGTCCAGCGTATACTCCCGGTGCAGCAGCAGCCGCTGTGCGGCTTCGATGCGCACGGTGGTCAGGTACTTGCCCGGCGGCACGCCCACGGAGGCGGTAAAGGTGCGCACCAGATGGCTTTTGGAGACGCCCAGCCGTTCGCTGAGCTCCTCCACGCCGTACAGTCCGGCGTAATTGGCGCGGATGTCCTCAATAGCGGCCTGCACCAGCGGGGGCAGGGCTGGCGCGGCGCTGTCGGCATCCGCCAGTTCGCACAGCAGGGCGAAGACCAGCTGGCTGCGGGCGCGGCTGTGGGTGGGCTTTTCCTCCACAAGGCGCCCCATCAGCTCGGCGGCGGCAGGACAGGTCTCGCCTTTGGCAAGGTAGGGCAGCTCCCGCAGGCCGTTTAAAAACTGCGTGCTGGCCTGCCCGGTCAGCTGGACGCACAGCAGGTGGCAGCTGTCCTCCGGGGTCAGGGTGAGCGGGGCGCGGCTTAAGATCAGGTGCCCCGCCGCTGCGGACTGCGGCGGCAGTACCAGCACAGAGCCGGCGGGCGCAGCCGACGCCCCGGGCAGGGAAGCCGCGCATCTGCCGCTGGAAACAAGGCAGACCCATAGCCCTTCGCCGGTCAGAGTGCGGGGCGCGGAAAGCTGCACATCCAGCAGCGCAGCCGGTGCGGCGATGGTGTTCCAGTCAAACAGCAATATCTGACACCTCTAATCAATAAAATGCTATTTTATATCACAAAATTATCTGCTATTATAGTACCAACGAAACAACACGCCGTCAAGGGCGTGAAACACCAAATATTTACGGAGGATAACGATTATGGCTTCCATTAGCTGCCAGCACATCTACAAGATCTATCCGGGCGCAACTGCCCCGTCTGTTACCGACTTCAACCTGGAGATCCAGGATAAGGAGTTCATCATCTTCGTCGGCCCCTCTGGCTGCGGCAAGTCCACCACCCTGCGTATGATCGCCGGTCTGGAGGAGATCTCCAAGGGCGAGATGTACATCGGCGGCCGTCTGATCAACGACGTTCCCCCGAAGGATCGTGATATCGCCATGGTGTTCCAGAGCTACGCTCTGTACCCCCACATGACCGTTTACAAGAACATCGCTTTCGGTCTGGAACTGCGCAAGACCCCGAAGGATGAGATCGACAAGCGCGTGCACGAGGCTGCTAAGATCCTGGAGATCGAGCACCTGCTGGACCGCAAGCCCAAGGCTCTGTCCGGTGGTCAGCGTCAGCGTGTTGCTCTGGGCCGTGCAATGGTTCGTAACCCGGCAGTCTTCCTGCTGGACGAGCCTCTGTCCAACTTGGATGCTAAGCTGCGTACCTCCATGCGCACCGAGATCATCAAGCTGCACAAGAAGCTGGCTACCACCTTCATCTACGTTACCCACGACCAGACCGAGGCTATGACCATGGGCGACCGCATCGTTGTTATGAAGGACGGCATCATCCAGCAGGTCGATACCCCGCAGAACCTGTACGATATGCCCTGCAACATGTTCGTTGCCGGCTTCATCGGCAGCCCCCAGATGAACTTCCTGGACGGCACCCTGATCAAGAAGGGTGACCTGTACGGTGTTGACTTGGGCGGCGACGTGATCCCCCTGCCCAAGGAAAAGACTGCCGACGGCAAGCTGGATTCCTATGTTGGCAAGAAGATCAAGATGGGCATCCGTCCCGAGGATATCGACGACGAGCCCGAGTTTATGGCAAAGCACACCGACTGCCAGCTGGATGCTAAGGTCGATGTTTCCGAAATGATGGGCGCTGAGATCTACCTGTACCTGGAGTACAAGGGCAACAAGATGACTGCTCGTGTTGCTCCCACCTCCAAGGCTCGCAACGGAGACACCGTCCGCGTTGCCTTCGATCCCCATAAGGTGCATCTGTTCGACATCGAGACCGAGCAGACCATCCTGAACTAAGACTTAGCAAAGATCATTTTTGATCCTCCTATCATACGAAAAACCGCCGAAGGAAAACCTTCGGCGGTTTTTCGTTTTGGAAAACCCTCCCGTGGAAATGGGGTTCAGAAACGCCCACAGGCGTTTCTGAACCCCGAAATAAAAATAATTTTTCCGCTGGATATGCCCAAAGCAAAGCGGCGGGCATTCCTAATCATTTTGTCTGTGCGCCCTGCCGCACCAGCTCGATGAATACATTCATCTGCGGGGTCACCCATTTATCGCGGTGGTAGAACAGCTGCCGGTGCATCATGACGGTGCAGTCCGGTACGTTCAGCCGCGCCAGACGCCCTTCGGCCAGTGCACTGCGCACGATGTACTCCGGCAAAAAGGAAAGCCCCATGCCCTGCTCTACCATCTGGCACAGCAGCGCAGCGCTGCCCAGTTCCAGATAGGGGTGGATGGCAAGGCCGTGCGCCGCCATGCACTGGTCCAGTGCGTCCCGGTAGCTCATGCCCCGCTCGGTGAGCAGAAACTCCTGCCGGGGCAGAATGTCCAGCGGGAGCACGCTTTCCTGCGCCAGCGGATGCTGCAGCGGCGCAATGAAGCACACCGGCTCTGGTACATCTGCAGCCAGCACCAGTGCAGGCTGCAAAAGGGGCTGGTCCAGCGTGTAGACAAGGTCTACCTGATTGGTGCTCAGCAATTGCAGCATCTCGTCCGAGCTGGCTGTGTGCAGCACCAGCTCCACCTGCGGGCAGCGGGCATGATAGCGCTGCAACAGCCCCGGTAAAAAGGTGCTGCACACGGAATCCGCCAGCGCAATGCGCAAGCTGCCCCGCACCTGCTGGGCGGGCTGCAAGGCGGCTTGTGCCTGCTGGGCGGTTTCCAGCAGGGTGCGGGCGTAGCCTAAAAAGGTCTGCCCGGCATCGGTCAGGCGCACCGTTTTACCCACGCGGTCAAACAGCGGGGTGCCCAGCTCGGCTTCCAATTGTGCGATTTGGGAGGACACCGCCGACTGCGAGTAGCCCAGCTGCCGCGCGGTGCGGGAAAAGCTGTGCAGCTCAGCGATGTGCAAAAAGGTATTGACAGTCCGCAGTTCCATGAACGGCTCCTTTTATAACAGGGTGATATCCTGCACGGTGAGCTGAGCACCGTCCACGGTAAAATGCACCTCCAGCCCGGCAAATTCCATGCCGTACACCCGCTGCGGGTCGTGCTGGTAGGAGGGGCGGGGGTCGCTGGCAAGCACGCCCTGCAAAGCGGCGCGGTCGGCCTCCGGTACGGTTTGCCACAGCGTCTCCGGGCAGGAGACTTCCAGATGGTGGGTGCGGGTCTGCCCGGTAAAGCCCTCGGCGGCATCCGGGTGGCAGTCCGCATAGGGAATGTAGGGCTTGATATCGTAGATGGGGGTGCCGTCCATCAGGTCGGCACCGCGCACGATGAGCACCGGCCCCACGTCCTGGCGCTGCTCAATGGCCTCCAGCTTTACGCTGGAAAGCCCCAGAGGGTTCGGCCGGAAGGGCGACCGGGTGGCAAACACGCCCACTCGGGTGTTGCCGCCAAGGCGCGGCGGGCGCACGGTAGGGGACCAGCTGTCCCGTACTGCGCCGGAAAACTGCCACACCAGCCAGATATGACTGAAATCCTCCAGCCCGCGCAGGGCGTCGGGGTTGCGGTATTCCGGGGTGAAAACGATCTCGCCCCGCAGCTCTTCCACCAGTCCGCTCTGGCGCGGGATGCCGAACTTGGTGGGAAAGGCGGTATGGATATGGGCAATGACCTTCAGGGTCATGGCTTCGGGTGCCTGCTGCATGATGAACTCCTTGCTCAATAGATCTTTTCAATGGGGCAGTCGGCGGGGATGCCGTACCGGCTGCGGAAGGCCTGCAATTCCTGCGGGCTGCGGATCAGCTGTACCTCGGTAAAATGACCGGTGTGCAGATCCTGAAACCCGGCCACTTGCTCCCCGGTGCAGATGCTGCACCGCAGCACCGGCTTCTGGGCGGCGGGGTCGTAGGAGGGGGACATTTTCTTTTTGCCGAACACAGGCTGCTCCTTTCTTTCCTTATCTTATAGGCCGCGGCAAAGCCCCACGGCCTTGCCCTCGATGTGCAGCTCCGAAAGCTGCTCTCCGGCGTAGAACATGGGCGGGCAGACGGCGGCGTTATCGGCCAGCAGCATCACGGCATCGCCCTGCCGGTGGAAGTGCTTGAGGGTGGCTTCCTCGCCCACCCGCACGGCGGCGATCTCGCCCTGTTCCACCTCGGGCTGGCAGCGGATGCATACGATGTCTCCGTTGCATATCGTGGGAGACATACTGTCGCCGTGGCAGGTCAGGGCAAAATCCGCGTGCCACGCGGCGGGCACCCCGATATAGCACTCGATGTTCTGCTCGGCGGTGATGGGCGTGCCGCAGGCGATGGAGCCGATCAGCGGCACCTGCACCATGGTGGGCAGCGGCTCAAAGCCCGGGGGACAGGCGCAAGGCGCGTCCAGCCCCAGCAGAGCGGCGGGAGTGGTCTCCAGCGCCTGCGCCAGCTCCTCCACTTTGGACTGGGGCAGATCGTTGATGCCTTTTTCCAGCTTGGTGATGGAGGAACGGGAGCGGTAGCCCATGCGCCGGGCAAGCTCCTCCTGCGAAAGACCCAGCTGCTCCCGGCGCAGACGGACACGGGTGGACAGATCAGACATGACAGTTCTCCTGAAAACTATGTGTTGTGGTGTGCGATACAGTGTTCTGCCTTGAGTATAGCAGAAAATTTCCTGAAAATCAACAATTGCGGTGCGTTTTGGAAATAATAGGTTGACAGTCAATCAACAGTGGAGTATAATACAACCAATGATTGTTTCGAATGCAGCGAACTACAAAAAAGGAGCGAAGCCATGGCAAACACGAATCTGATCTACACCTACATTCAGGACAGCGGCTACAAGCTGCAATATGTGGCCAGTGTGCTGCACATCAGCAGCAACACCCTGCGGCACAAGCTGCTGGGCGAGACCCAGTTCAAGCTGGACGAGGCCGAGCGGCTTTCCACCATGCTGGGCCTGACGATGGCCGAGCGGGACGCCTGCTTTTTCGATGCCGAGAACCGGTTCTCGCGCAGTGCAACGCTGGAGCTGCCCAAAAGGGGGAAGCGCCAGTGACACCGGAGCAGCGCGATGTGACCCGGAACGCCCTGCGCAAGTACGGCGAGCGGCACTGGGCGCGCACGCCGGAAAACCGCCGCTGGCAAAGCGCCATTGATGAGGGCCTCGACTACTATCAGGCGCACGACCCCATGCGGGCAGACCTGCTGCGAATGCGCTTTTTTGAGCAGCGCCCGGAGGACGAGATCTTGGAGCAGCTGCACATCGGCCGCACCACCTACCAGAAGGCGTTGCAGGACCTTTTGAGCACCATCGCTGTCTACGCCGCCCAGCGCGGCGCGTTCTGAGCAAACAGCCGTGAAAAGTACCCCAGAAACGCTCGCGGGCGCTTCTGGGGTACAACCATAAAACAGGGCTGCTGCACCGTGTTTCGTGCAGTAGCCCTGTTTTGGTTATTTCTTCTTGGCGTTCGGGTCCTCGCAATGGCTGTGGCAGGAGGCGCAATTGCCGTTGCAGCCCTCGCCCTTCCAGCCGCCCTGTCTGGAGATCCAGACCACAGCCAGCGCAAACAGCACAGCCAATATTACCAGCGTGATGATCCCGCGAAGTGTCATATTCATCCCTCGATTTCTTTTGTACGGCTTTCTGCCCCAAGTATACACGATTTGCAGGCAAAGAGCAACAGCCTGCCGCACATTTTTTGTGCAGGGTGCAGCCGATGCGGCTGCCCGGCGGTAATGTTGCACGCCCGGCGGTCGGCGCACCATTTTTGCAGCCGGAGAAAGCGTTTCGAGAAAAGTAAAATAATTTTAAATTAGGGCTTGCATTTCTGCAAAGGCCGTGCTATAATAATCACGTTCCAGTTCGGAGCGCACAACACAAGCGAATATGGAGGATTAGCTCAGCTGGTTAGAGCACCTGCATCACACGCAGGGGGTCTGGGGTTCGAGTCCCTAATTCTCCACCAAACGTAAGGCCGTTTACCTGAAAAGGTAAGCGGCTTTTTCTTGTATCTACGTGCTTTTTGATATGCAAAAGTGAAACAGATTCACTTTTGCATATTGATAATGAAACGTGTAGGAGGCCCCCTTTTCAGTCGTTTGTAGCAAGTTTGTAGCAGATCTGTAGCAAAATTCGGAGAGGAACGGCAAAATGGCTCCGAAAACCCGATTTTTGCAGATTTTTGGGTATAAAATTTTATCCTTGAATTTTGTGCAGAATGACGACGGTGCTTTTCATTCGGATTCTGATGCCGTATAATAAAGAAAAAGATCATGGATGAAAGGAGAAATCGCTGTGCGCTACACCATCAGGCATTTTGATTTGCCACTGCTTACCTTTGAAGCAAACATGGACAGTGCAGATACTGACCTCCATATTATAAAGGTCTACGAAGAAAACCGTTCCTTTTTACCTTTGAACCTGACTGTATCAGAAGATGGTGTAGAACGCTGGCTGCGGCATCGCACAATTCCGAAGAACCGAGCGTATGTAGATGCTCTGCTCTCTAAGGTGGGGCTTTCTTTGAATCGTCCGCTGGGAATTATCACCGTCTGCAAAGGACTTTCACTCAATGATTGCTTTTGGGTAGATGCAGAGGGCTCCGGTGACACCTTTGAAAAAGTAAATCTTTACGATAACCGATTCAGTCAGGTGCTGGCAGCAATCGCCTTTACAGGATATGGCAGCAGCATACGAACTTCGCTTGCGTCCTGCCCGGAGTTCTCGACCAACGGGATGCTGCCAAAATGCTGGCGCAGACAAAACGGAAAAATCTATCTTTATAAAGGTGGCACGTCAGGGTTCAGTAATCTGGGATTTGAACCGTACTCGGAACTGTACGCCTATCAAGTTGCGCAGGTGATGGGCGTGAATGCGATTCGCTACACCCTGACAAAAGATCTGAAAAAGACGCTTTGTTCCAAGTGTGAGCTGTTCACCAGCAAAGAGTATTCTTATATTCCCATCGGACAGCTTGTGTCCAAAGGTGGAATAAAAGCAATTTTTGCGTATTATCAGACGTTAGGTCAGAACTTTGTGGATGCGCTGGAAGATATGCTGGTCTTTGATGCAATCATCTGCAATACAGACCGCCACTATGGAAATTTTGGTGTGCTGGTAGACAATAAAACCAACACGATTGCGGCACCTGCACCGCTGTTTGACCACGGAAACTCGCTGTTCAGTCTGGGCGGAACGGATCTTTGGGACAACCAGAAAGCATTTGATGAATATGCCCGCACACTGCTTCCGCTTGCATACGATGATTTTTTTGCAGCTGCAAAGAGTGCAATGAAACCTCGTCACCGTGCAATGCTCCATAAGCTGCTGGATTTCCATTTTGACCGCAGAGCGACACGTTATAATCTGCCGCCAAATCGCTTGAAGATGATCGAAAAAGAGGTACAGCGCAGAGCAAGAGTACTTTTAGGGTAAAAAAGAAAACCGTCAAACGTGAGAGATTTTTCTCTCATGCATTGGCGGTTTTTCTTGTCAGTGGAGGGGATGGCTTTCCTTGAAAGTGGCGAAAAATTTTATTGAAAGACTCCAAAGAGAAACAACGAGTTAGATGTGGAAACGGCTACTTTTGAATTTTCTCGATGAGACACTCGTGTTTTTTGGTGGCTTTATCATAGTTGATGCCCACTAGCAGAATGTTCCCTTGATAATCTTTCAAGGCGTTTCCATAGTGTTTCTCCTTGATTTGAGCAAGTGCACCAGATGCACTCTTGTTCCATTTCAGTTCGATTACTACTGCAGGCTTGTCTAGATGCATCCTGTGAGGAATCATACACACATCGGCAAAGCCTTTACCTGCAGGCAACTCCCGCACTATCGTGTAATACTCTCGTGCAAAATAGAAAGCCAGATTGATGATACAACTCAACGAATTTTCATCGTTATATTGAAGAACTGACACTTCTTCATGTGCTTTGTCAACTCCGGCGGCTACAGCATCCGCATCCATCGCCCATAGTGCTTCCAGCAGCCTGCGAGACGCTTCTATGGAATCCATTACACCGTGCCAGTTCATCGTGCTGAGGGCATTGACATATTCCTGCGAGACTTCCTTGTTGGGAATAGTCACGGATTCATCTATGCTATTGTAGGTCAGATAACCCAAATGCACCAGCAGGGTCAGAACATCGTCTTTGCTGGCAAAGGTGGTCATGTCATTGCTGAAAGTGCCCGTGTTGATTTTTATGGCTTCGCCTGCCAGCATTCGGACAACCGCATCCTGCAAGCCATCCATATCCATCTGGATATAAATTTTCAAGGCTTCATAGGTTTCGGTTTGGTTCCAATAAGTGCCGAATTTGTGCCGCAGCATCGCATCCACAACAGATTTAGGGCTGTACATGGAATAATGCTCATCTCCGGACCGCCGATGCGCAATCAGGTCATAGCCATCATACCATGCTTTGGCCTCCTCAAAGCTCATCTGATACTTTTCGCAAAGAGCAGACACTTCTGATTCGGTAAAGCCAAAATACTCTGCCAGTTCACCGGGATCGGTCATGGAATACTCAGTAAACATATTTAGTGCAGAGTGGGAGCCGTACTTTTTAATGGGTAAGATGCCTGTCATGTAGGCCAATGCAACGTAATCCTTGTCTTTGAGCCAAGCTCGCAGAAAGTCAAGATATTTCTTCTGCGCATCCTGATTTTGCTGGTATTCCCGAAACAGGCAATCCCATTCGTCAATCAAAATTACGAAAGAACGATTTGTTTTTGCATAAATGTCTTTCATGACCTGAATGAGGTTGTTTTTATCCCGAAAACGGACATTTTGAAAATGGTCCGTTAAATCAAATACAAGATATTTTTGCAGCATTGTTAGCATTTCATCCATGCTATGCGTCATGCTGAGAAATTCCTGCATGTTGACTTTGATTACGTCATACTGGTTGAGGTGCTGCTGATAAGATGACACATAGTGGATTTTCAAGGAACTGAACAACGATGCGGAATTCTCACCACGGTCATAGTAAGCGGCTAGCATATCGGCAGCCATCGACTTGCCGAAACGGCGAGGACGACTGACACAGATGAACTTCTGTCTGGTGTTCAAAACGGCATTGGTCTTTTCGATCAATCCGGTCTTATCTACATAGATTTCGGAGTTTAGGCTTTCCTGAAAGCCCTTGCTGCCCGGATTCAGATAGCTTCCCATATGATGCCTCCTATCCTGAAAATATCATTGTATTCATTATACTCTAATCCATCAGGAAGCACAAGAACGGGTTGATCAAAGCGAAAAGAAAACATCTTGTGTTGCGCATAGCGTAATTTTCATATAAAGCTCTTGCGCGCATACTCCTGCGGGAGTATAATTAGAGCGAGGAGGTGGTTCTGTGGAAAAAACAATTTATCACGGTTCGGATCATATTATTGAAAAGCCAAAGTTCGGCTATGGTAAGACCTATAATGATTACGGTGTTGGTTTTTACTGCACTCAGAACCCCAACATGGCCAAAGAGTGGGGCGTTGGCATCGACCACAATGGCTACGCTAACCGGTATAAAATCGAATGCGACGGTTTGACCATTCTGGATTTGAACGCTCCCGGTTACACGATGCTGCATTGGCTGACGATTCTTTTGGAGAACCGCGAATTCGATACTTCTGCCCCGCTGGCCGCAGAAGCCAAAGAATACCTGATGAACACTTTTCACCTCGACTATAAGTCTGCAGATATCATCATTGGCTACAGGGCAGATGACAGCTATTTTTCCTTTGCATCTGATTTTATCAACGGCGCAATCTCTTACCGCCAGTTGTGCAATGCCATGCGCTTGGGCAAGCTGGGGCAGCAGTTCGTGCTGAAAAGCAAAGCGGCCTTTGAACAGCTGGAATTTCTCGGCTATGAGACCGCAGACTCTAAAGAATGGTATAAGAAAAAGGCTTTCCGTGACCAGACAGCCCGCCGCCAATATCTTGACGTGGAGCGCAACCGCCGTCAGAGGGGAGACCTTTATATTACCACGATTCTCGACGAGGAGATGAAGCCCAATGATCCACGCTTACGATAAAAGCTATCTTTCTGCTGCACAGAAAAATCTTGCCCGGATGTTGGATTATCTTGTCAACGATCTGCATTATCCGTTGGAGACGGCATGGCAGTGGTTTCTTATCAGTAAGATGGCTTTTCGGTTTGAACAGGGGGATTGTTCTGTGTTGGTGGGCTTGTCCGGTGTAGAACTTGCCCGCGCTGTACTGGAGCAGGCGGGCGAAGTCGTACCTATGCAGAAACCCTCGTATGCCTACGACCGCAGCCCGGAATACTGGACAGGCTGGGCTCTTGCCTATTACCAGTGGCTGACCAGTTTGTGCTTTGCGGAGATTGAACAGGCAGTGTCTATCACGAAAGTGCGGCTGCTGTATACGCCCTACCACGAGATGGATGTACGGCAGTTTGCAGACAAGATGAACGAGTTGTACCGTGCGGCAAAGCCGGAAACAAACCTGAAAGCCATGCGCACATTGGCCGGATTGAGCCAATCGGAACTGGCAGGACAGGCTGATGTGCCTGTGCGTACCATCCAGCAGTACGAACAGCGACAGAAGAACATCAACAAAGCACAAGCAGAAACGCTGCTTCGCCTTGCGCGTGCGCTGAATTGCAACGTGGAGGATCTGATGGAGAAAGTTCCACCGCTGATTTTTAAATAAGAATGAAGCGATGAGACCTGACACAGATTGTGCAAACAAAAAAAGAAAGCTGCCATCCATGAGAGAAAGATTCTCACGGATCGGCAGCTTTTCTCTTTGAAGTTGTTATGCCTTCGTTGTGGTCAGAACTTCATCATTGACCAGCTGATTGGCCTTATCAAATGCTTCGATCATCTGGGTCGCTTTCGGATGGAGATAGACTTCATCCAGCGTTTTGGATTTGGGCGTGTGCCCGACAGCGCGTTTCAGGATATCCTTGTTGACGCCTGCGCGGTCACAAAGGCTGGCGTAGGTATGGCGGGTGGTGTAGGGCGTATAGGTGGCAAGCTTCCCGGCAAACTCCGGTTTGCGCTTACCATTTTCGTCGTAAGGATTCGGCTGGATGCCGATTTCCTCCAGGAAAGGATAGAATTTGCGGTTACGCCAGTTCTTTTCATTCCAGAAACCGCCTTTTCCATTGGGAAAGAGCGGACCGTTTTCCACAGAGGTGGCATACGCATGTTCAAAAACCGGGATGCCAAAGTCGAGAATGGGAATGATGCGGTTGCGTCCGGCTTCGGTCTTGCAGCCGCCGATCAGATAAGCACCGGATTCCGTGCGGTGAAAATCTTCGTGTTTGAAGTGCAGCAGCTCATAGATACGCACTCCGCAGGCCAGAAGAGCAATTACCATCTGCCCGGTGGGCGTGTTCTTCTGGCTCAGGATCAGCGTCACCTGTTCGTCCGTGAAAATCTCGCGTTCCGGAGATTTGCGTCCTTCGACTTTCAGGACAGATGCAAGGTTGGCATCCACGACACGCCAGCCAATGGCTGTGCGATACAGCTTACTGATAAGAGTACGCTCTTTTTCCAACATACTTTGAGACAGGCCGTTATCGGCCATCTTATCAAGGATGTTTTGGAAGTCTTGCGCATAGAGGGCGGCAATTTTGAAGTGCCACAGCGGACGGAGATATTTCCACGCAATGTCATAGAGCTCGCGAGCCTTATCGGACCGGCCCTTATATTCACGGGACTCTTTGAACATCCGGAAGCAGTCCTGCAGGGTAGAGTCCTGATAGGGTGTGGCCGGACGCTTCATCATTTCGGCGCGGACAGCTTCTGCTTCTTCACGGGTGACGTAGGTGCCAACAGCCTTCATGACTGTAATTCCGGTGTGAGGATCAGGGATCGGCATTCGGAGCAACCATGGTTTCCGGCGTGTTCCGGACATTCGTGTGATGCTGCCATTGCCAGACGAGGCTTTCAGCCGGGGTGATTCTCGTTTGGCTGGAACGGCAGGTGGAGCTACTGCACCGGGGGATGGCGCTGTGCCAACGGGATGACCGCAGGCAGAGCAGAATTTAGCGGTATCTGAGATTTGATGACCGCAATTTTCACAGAACATAGATTTGAACCTCCTGCTTCAAAAAATGCCCTCAGCATCGGAGGATACTGAGGGCGAACGGTTAGATCAGTTACGGGCGCGGGAGAGCTGGTAGTCCAGGCTCTGTTCAGCTGTGAGACCATTCTGAATTAAGCTAACCAAATTTGGGTAAAAGATGTAGATACGTGATCCGTTCGGTACGTGGCTTATGTAACCGGCTGCTACAAGATTGCGGAGACTGTGGTATGTTATATCATACCCTTCGCTCCGTGCACGACGTGCGGCACCTGTTAATGTAAGAAAATCCTGCGGCTTATTAACCATAATTTTTCTCTCCTTTCGTATTTCGTAAAATGATGGAAAGCACAGGCGGCTTTTCATAATAAGCATATCTTTTTGAGATATAGGACTCTTAAAGGGCGATTAAGGGTACCAGGGAAGATCGGGCTCCTTTGAGAAGTCATAACGTTCCAAAGAACGCAAATCAGGTTGTACCACCTCATATTGGGCGTTTAAAGGGGGGCTGACATAGCCACAGTTAAAAAATAGACTCTGGTCACGCAGCGTGATAGCACTACAATCGATGTATCCACAATCGCCGGAAGTGTGGCATGGAGCCTCTGTAAAGTAAATTGGGGCGCCCATAGTTGAAAGCAGATCAGCGTACTCGGGAGAAACAGGGTTTTCAAAAAATCCATCTGGGATGTTCATGATAAATCCTCCTACTTGTTTATTCAATGATAGATGTCGGAAAGTTGATGCTTACCTGAATACAGTCGGAGCTGGGTTGGAGTGAGTCTCCGATGTGCGTGAAATCGGATAACAGAAGGCACTGACCGACCTTCAGCTTTTTAAGAAGCTCGACCGTTCCGGAACGCCGAACTGGTTCGGCTAGCATCTCGGAACAGGCTCGAATTTCTGTGAGCGGCGGTTTGAAGAAAAGCTTGGTTCCAGTCTGACTCAACGCCAACTGCTCATCTGGAGCAAAGCCCTTCAAAGATTGTGAGATTAGAATAGAACCGATTGAAAACTTGCGGCCTTCTGTGATAATTCGGTTCAGAACCGTGCCGCGACCAAGCCTAAGATTCTGCACTTCATCAATCATGATAACGATGGGAATCTGCAGCGCACGAGCGGAGCGAAACCAATCGTACAACAGAAGTTCTGCCAAGGTAGTCCTGATTGTATCAGGATAGCTGCTCACATCAAAAATATGTATATGAGGCGAAATCGGAAGGGAAGAGCTTCCGTTTTGGCGGCGTTCAAACACATCATGCTGGAGAAGCGGCTCCAGTCGATTTCCCAACATGCGGACATTTGCAGAAGTGGAACTTTTCAATGCCTTAAGAATGCTTGGGAAGATATGGGGACAAATTTCCCGGCGCTCCACAATCGTTTTGACCTCGGCTGTGAGCGATGCGATTTGAGCAGGGCCAAAACGATTATTTTGTCCAATGATCTGGCAAAGACCATAGGCCGTGTCATAGGGGGACTCTGTATTGCTTCCACAAGGTTTAGGATTGAGAATGTCGGTGGCCACAGGTTCATTGTAGAGATCATGTCTGATTGCCAGTGCCTCAAATTCAGAGGACAGCGGTGGGCAAATGTGATCAGGCGACAAAGTGTGTCCAAGGTCCAATGCGAGCAAGGGGGTTCTTTGCTTAGCGAATTGAATTGCCATGCATTGCCCCGCCGTGGATTTTCCGCTGCCGCTTGATCCAGTGAGGAATATACTGGAAGGATCAACTCCGGGGTGAAATTGAAGGTGGACCGGGAATTTTTCAGCACCTTCCTGATACGTGCCAAGGAATGCCTGGATTTCTGGCCTTGAAATCATAAGATAACCTCCTTTAGGTTGAAATAGTTGTAATGTCACGACGACCATATCCATTCACAAAGCTGCGATTAATTGATCGAAGCCTGACATTTTTGGAATGCCCGGTAGAGAGGGTGAGCGTCTTTACGATAGAGCTCGAAAGAATGCCAGCTTCAGTCAGCTGAGCCAGAACGTCAGATGTAAGAAATTCCGGCATGTGCTTTGCAGCCAAACGTTTCACAAGATCAAGGGTGAGATAGAGCTTATACTCATCATATAGTACCTCCTTTTCTTTGCAATAAGTCTCGTCTAAGTCACCAATGTCCCGGAATCGGATGGTCTGTTCGCGTGCAGCTGCATAAAGGGCATTGCGGAAGCAATCCGATGCGGTTGTGTTTAGCATAGAATCCCACCGGGAAGGATAGTGATCGAAGGCGGTTTTATAAGCATCTCGAACCTTTTCTTCGGAAAAAAACGCTTTTTGAGAAAACGTCCAGCAAATGATTTCGCTTACAGCACGTAAAACGGCAATTTCCTGACAAAAATTTGATCCTTCCATTCTGTCACGTTCCTCCTTATATGCGCGATACACGCGGGAATCAAATTCGTTTGGATTGCCCTCTACCAAGGAAATCAAATCACCCCATGTTACAGAATCTACACCGGTAGTAGCGGAGCAAGCCTCTGCCGGATTTAACTGGATCGGAATGCAATGCTCACGAATCTCCGGCGTCAATTCTTTTGCCTGAACAATGTAGATCGAACGACTCGTGCTTCCCTTCTCGGCTTCATCGGAGAGGTAATCATAATTCGTAGCTTTCTGATACCGGTTGGACGCAAATCCACCACGGACATGGATGAGCAAGTCGTCTCGATGATGGTTCAGCTGCTTTTTAAGCTCGGCGAGCTTGCAATTGAGAGTGATCTCCGTTGTGATCGAAAAACTCTCAGAGATCACAGCAAACGGCTTAGTCGGCTGCATGTCTTCAGGAAGACGTGTCTTCAAGAAGGATAATCCGATGACCGCGGCCATCATCATCTGGTCTTCGGATGTCAGAGCATCAGGACGAAGAATCGGACTATCCAGCGGCGCCTCACATCCTGCCGACTCTTTGAAAAACCATCTTGAGGCGTTGATATTCCACCCAGGTATAGGTTGAAAATAGATCTCGTGCTTACTCAAAAGCTGCGCAACGAGCATATAAAACAACCGGGGACCATCTTTTCCACAGCGGAGTGTGCCGCCGCTTTTGTAATACTCTTGCATCAAAGCGTTCTGCTGAAATTTGTCATCGGCAACACTGAAGCCTGAAAGAGTTCCGTTAGGAAGTCTGTACTGGACTTCAATGCTCTTAGAGCCGTCCCGTGGATCGATCGCATATCGAGCAGAGAATTCTGTACAGTCTGACACGGGCTTGACAACCTTGTAGAATTCTCCAAGATTGTTTTCCTTAATGAGGTAATACTTTCCATCGGGGAATTTTGCGAGACTCTCTGTTTTATATGCGGTGAATTCTCGCAGGTAAGCGCGATCAGCTGCTTTACAAAGCGGATTCTCCCTCTGCTGCTGCAGAGACTGGTTCGCACTTTTCAGAGCAACGTTTTCCTGCTGTAGAGCAGCGTTTTGCGCCTGCAGCATGTTTACTGTCGATAAATCTACATAATTGCCACCTCCAAATGTGACAGCTGGCTGCGGAACTTGCGGCGCTTGATAGATGCTCATGCCATACATCTCCCTTTTTCTATATTTAGTTTTCAAGGATCAACTGCTACGTTTCCTTCGTAGCAAGGTGCCGGTGCCTCAAGGGCTATGCTGTATTGTAAATCATCGTTATACCTCCTGCCGGTTATGTATGTTAGGCATCGAGTGAGCCTTGTTTTGCTTGGCTCAGACCCCGGAGCGCTTCCGGTGACTGTATTATATCAGATGATTTATATGAATATAATCCACAGCAAAAAAGAACGTGTAATGATAGAAATGTATGTTCAATTTGATTGAAAGTAGTAATTAAATCGCTAAAATGAATATAATAAAATTGTTTATTTGAATTTAGTAATTCTTATGAGAGGGAAGGACGACCTGAAATGAAAAAAGTCTAGAATATAACTATCGGCATGACAAACGACATTTAAATGCTGGAGCAAAGAAAGCGGAGATGATAAAAAACAAAGGTTCTCGTTCTTCAAGAGAATGGGAGTGCTTTACAATTAGAAGAAAGACATAATACGTTATGGAGCATGGACAGCTAGGTTACGGTTAGGATATCTTTTTGATATAGGACTTTGCACAGCTGCAGGTGGAAAGGAATCAATAACTGACCTTCTTCAGCTCAGGAGGAGTTGGCGAAGCGCTGGGGACGATATGGCAATATTTAACTATTCTACTGTAATTTGTGTTGAATGAATACTGAACTTTGTAGATCACATAGGAAGGCGAACTTAAGTGAGTCTCAATTAAGATATAAAGCATCTTGGCATTTTGTAAGAAATGCGGTATTCTAAATATAAAGTGATCAAATAAACAGGACTAGGTTGAAGAAAGGCAGCTTTTATGGACGCGGAAAAATTTATTGAACGTATAAATGAAGCTGAAAAGGTATTGAAGTATACATTTCGGCTAGAGCTTGAGGATGATGGCGCGGATGATTTGGGAAAATCACTGATAGAGAGGTCTGCGTGTCAGGCGTATAAGATGTTTGAGCCACTTATTGCTGACAGATGGAGCGGTCACCCTTTTTTAACAAACCGGATGCTCTTGAAAGACTCATTGTGTTACGAAAAAAGAAAGGAGTTGGAGGAAAAAATAAAGGAATCAGATGAAAAAACAAAGGAACATGATGAAAGAATAAAAAAACTCGATGAAAGAATAAAGAAACTTGATGAAATAATAAAGAAACCTGATGAATTTGATGAAAAAATAAAAAATATATTGGTAAAAGATGCGATTGCAAGTATTTACTGCATGGTACGAGAGATAATAGGAGAGGAAGATAGGATAACTACCTATGCAGCAGGTGAATATGCCTATTTTGATGAGAAAGCATTTGAAGAAGAGGATGAGGAAGAGAAAGAAAAGTATGCGAATGAAAAAAAGAAAAAGAAAAAGAAGAGAAAAAATCTAAGCAAATTTACTACGGGAATGGATGACCTTCTGGTAAGAGAAAGTTATAAATTTTCAGAAAAAGGGTCATTGATACTTGAAAAAGGTCATATTGAATCCGATAGATCGGAAATTTTACGCAGCCGAAATCGGGCATTAACAAGAAGCATAACTGGACTCGACAATAAGCTTGCAGGTTTTCCTGGATATAACCCTTTTATTACGAACAAAGAAGTGAAAGTAAAATCAACAGACGTAAAAGAGGGAAAAGTAATAACAATAGAGAAAATAGAAAATAGGCCATATCTAAGGATCAGTGATTTGGATATGGCAGCAATTTTTAGAAGATCATCATCAAGATGGAATGTGATAGGTAAGATTGCTGGGACTAGTAATAACGATACTATTGATATAAAATATTTATGTGAATTAAATGGCCTATGTAAATCGTTAAACAGTATGGATTCTATAGAGCACATGACGCGGGCTGATAAGTTATATGTTCAGATCAAAATTGAAAAATTATTAAACTATAGTGCTTTAGTATGTCTCTGGAAAAATATTTGCGAGCTTGCAGACTCGGAATATAAAGTTTTATTTTATGATAAAGAATCAGTCAAAATGTTAAGCGATTGCTTTGCGATGGATAATGTGATTTATCGTGCTGATTTTTTGAATATGGAATTTGAGTCACTAAAGGATTATGAGGAACTTCAAGAAAAAGAAAAAAATCGTGTGATGGATACATGGAAGACAGAGATTAAAGATTGTTTGATGAAAACTATTATGCGACAGAATGAAGAAAAAGAAAATCTTACTCTTAATCATTGGAAAGATGTTTATAAAGAAGATGTAGACATTTGGGCGAATTGGGCGTTCCCGTTGTTTTCTTCATGTTTCTGCGTTGTGTTAAGTAAGAATATTTTACATAAAAGATTAAATGGTGAAAAAAAGCAGCAACAGATGATTCGCATTATGTATGAGGAGCTATCTGAATACATTAATACAAATGATGTGAAGCTGGAAACAATGATAATGGATGAAAATGATTTTAAAGTGTTGGCAAAAAATGAGATTATGCTAAGAGCTTTTTCGGAATATGTACGTCAAGCACTTGAAACAATCCATAAAATAAAAATGCCAATAACGCTAAAAGAAATTGATGCAATGATGCCGAAGAAAAAACAGAATTTCTATCTAAAATATTCAAAGATTCAGTTTTTGAGAAGAAATGAAGAAGCGCTGGGTAGCAATATAAATGGAATAACATTTGTAAGGTCATTGTAAATCCTACACTTCTGAAAAAATTTGAGCGTTAAATATTTCCTAAAGTCATGAAAATAGGAATTTACAAGCAAAATTTTTTTGAAAGTGTAGGAACAAGAGACACATAATAGTATTTTGACATAAATTCAGGGCGATCACGCGAGTGGTCGCCCTTTCTCTGTATCTGGCGTGATTTGACCTTCGGCAACATTATAGTAACCCACCAAAGGAGGATTTGCCGTTATGTTTGATTGCTATGACACTCTGATCACTCCAGAAGAAGTCGCTGATATGCTGGGATGCGGTATGAACACTACCTATAAGCTTTTGAAGTCTGGAAAGATAAAGGCCATGAGGATCGGCCGATCTTGGAGGATTCCTAAGAGAGCGGTACAGGAATATATTATACAAGAATCCCACCTGAAATCAGTTGGGTGGTAACATGAAAAAGCCCACATGGATGATGTTCCATGTGGGTTTTCTATTGCCTGAAAGTAGTGCTTGATGGAGTGATGTACATACGGGTAATCCAATGTTAATGCTAAATAATGTATAGAGCAGAAGGAAGGTGAAAGTTAATCTTTATTAATGACACTAACATTAGGATAAAGCGGCTGAATGGAATAGTTGTAGTACAAACAGTCGCACAAGAGCAGCCGAATGTGTAGTGTATATACATTTGGCTATTCTTGCTAGGAGGGGGAGGCGGATGCCGTCATAAATAATATTTTATTCTATAAATTCTCATCTATATTTTCAATGATATTAATTTATCTTTATGAAATATATGAATAGAAAGAAGGTGCTTATAATGGGAAATATCTTTAGTATACGATTGACAGATGAAGATAAAATTCATCTACAACAGAGAATGGATGAAACTGGTAAAAATGCAACAGAAGTATTTAAGAGTGCAATCTATTTTACCAAAATAGATGCAGACCTTGTTGATGAAATTATATCTAATATTGGATATTATGCGAGTGAAAAAGATTTGGAAGGGATAAAAGAGGAGGTTCATAGATATGTGTTATATCGAACTCAAAAATGAGAAGTATGAAACTTTGGAAGATTTAAAACGGTTACTGCATTATATTCTTAGATTAGATAAAACAGCAGAAGATAGTCAAAGAGCGAATACTATAACAAATACCTTAGCAGGTTGTCAGCCAGCGATGATTCCCAATGAATATTTGTGTGATCCGAGTTCAGTTTATCATCTGATGCTTTTTGAAGTCAGGAGAAGACATAAAGGTATTCCGCAGTTTGCAAAACACCGCATTGTTTCCTTCGCAGCAACAGATTGTATTTTGCCACAGGATGTAGTATCTCTAGCAGAAAGAATAGCAAGTATCTATGCGAAGAACGGTTATATTACAGCCTATGGAATTCATGCGGATAGATTTAATGTACATATTCATTTTGCAGTTTGTGCAGTATCGTTTCAAACACAGAATATGTTTCATATTCAATGGAAAGCTGAACGGAAAATGCTTGAGATGGTAACAAATCAATGGAAATTTGAGTTTGACGAACTGCTTCAAAATAATATCCAAATGAGGCAGTCAAGAGAAGCTGCATTGTATGGCGATGATATCGTTCGATACGGAAGCATTTCTGTGACAGCAAAAGGTCAAATGATTCAGAACAAAAAATCAAAACGCAAATAAGAAGAGAGAATACAATGGATAAGTTTGATGAAAAAGTTATCGGCTACGAATCTACGAAAGAGATTCTGCGTCAGATTCTGGATATTCTAAAAAGACCGGAGGTTTATAAAAGAAAGGGCATTTCTATTCCAAGAGGGCTACTGATGGAATCTGATCCTGGTCTTGGAAAAAGTCTGCTGGCATCTATCCTGATGGAAGAGTCCGAACGGAAGCCCTTTGTTTTTCGTAAAACCAGTCAGGAAAACAGTTTTCTGGATGAATTAAGGGCTGTATTTGCTATGGCAAAGGAGGACGCACCTAGTATACTGCTCCTAGAAGATTTGAACCTCTATGTAGAATCGAATTCTCCCTATGCGCCGGAATGGGCTTGTCTGCAAGCCTGTATTGATGATGCAAAGGATACAGATCTTTTTGTGATTGCTACTACTAACGATACAAGGTATATGCCACCATCCCTGTTGAGACCGGGTAGATTTGATTATGTAATCTATCTGCAACCTCCGATTGGAGAGAATGCAGAGAACATTGTCAGCTACTATCTCAGGGATAAAGATTTGGCAGAGGATGTGCTGATCTCAGATATCGTCAAGGCTATGCCCAAGGTAAGCTGTGCTACACTGGAAACGGTAATGAACCTTGCTGCGCTGAATAGTGTCTACCAAAGTCATGAGCACATCCAGAAGGAAGATATCATAGAAGCTCTTCTTCAGGTGGTATATAAACTCCAAAAAACGGATAAGGAAACTGACTCCTCAGAGCTGCAGAAAATTGCAGTACATGAAGCAGCCCATGCAGTGGTCGGAGAAGTTCTTCACCCCGGAAGCATTGGAATTGTCACGGTTCGCGGAAGCCAAGGTGTAATTGGTGGTATGGCAAATGGCTGTGCTACTTATGCACAAAATGAGGAGGAATTTCTGGATGAAGTGACCAAAACATTGGCAGGCAGAGCGGGTGTGTCTCTGATCTATGGTGTTATGGATATTCAGGCATCGGCCGATATAGAGCAAGCAGATAAGCTCATGGATATTTGGCTGTGTCACTTTGCAGGTGGTGGCTTCGTTGGAATTGAATCAGGGGACAACAGAATGTCCGAGCAGAGACTTTCTTATAATGAAGCCATCAAGTCAGCAAAACTGGAAGAACTTTACCGCAGAGCCTATAAGATTCTTCATAATAATAAGGAATTTCTGCTTGCTGTGCAGCATGGTCTTCTGGAACATGAAACGCTTTTGAACAGTGACCTTGCAAAAATTCGGGAATCTTGTATCTAAAACCTATTATTCAAAATGATAAAACGGTCAAGTCCTTCATGGGCTTGACCGTATTTTGCTGCGGAATAGTTGAATTTTATCTTATATAAGAAGCTACAAAAACATAGTCCATGAGTGAGACGCGCGTGTCGAAAGTGAATTTTTGCAAGCGCCCCTGTAGCACACCCATTCTGAAAATGGGTGTGCCGTGAGAGGGTGCTCGCGGAAATTCGCTTTTGACACAAGCGGCTCACGAGCGGAAAAAATTTTATACCTCTTCCTTTATATATAGGAAGGAACGCAGCATTTGAGAGACCGCAGTTCTTTGAGCAGGAGAGAGTTTAGCCCAGAGATCAAGAAGTTCCTTCTGGTCGGAGGTTAAGTAAACAGAGTCTTCCTCCTGAAAGAACTGGGAAAGCGAGATACCAAGGCCGGAGCAGATCTTCTCAAGAGAAGCTACATTGGGTTGAAGATTCCGTCTGCGCCAGGTAGAAATGGTAGATTGTGTCAGACCTGAATTCTCTGCGAGGGCATACTCGGACCAGCCACGGGAAAGGCGTTCCTGCTCAATGCGGCCCAGGATATCAAATGTGGGCTTCTCTCGTTCCATGGTTCAGCCTCCTTAGATAAATCGTAGTGATCACTTACGATTTTATCTTTTGAAGTCTTGACTGGTAATTAGATAAGTCGTATACTAGCAATAGCATAAATCGTTATGTTCTACGAAAAAACGCTCGGTATCACCGTCCTTTCTGTTACTATTGTAAAGGATATACAGGCTTTGAAGGAATAGCAATCAAAGATGTTGCATAGACTGCGGCACATGAAACAGTTTATACAGTTGTCGGCGGACAGCATTGGTGTGGCTGCGATTCGTGAAAGCCGGGGGTACGATTGGTAGAATGGCAAACAACTATGTTGCTTATGCCTACTCTATATAAAGATAACCGGACGAAGAGCAAACGTCCGACAAGGAGGTATAACATGGTTAAGTCGGAATTATATTCAAATCTAAGAGATGTTGTTGAATTGCTCTATGATTCACTACTTCCGGAAGGTTCCAATGCAGTATCCTGCCGAGATTCAGAAGAGGAACTAAATCTGCTGCAAGAGGAAATCAGTGCGTTGGACTACTCCTGTTTGGATGAAATTTATCATGCCGGCTCCGAAGAAGTCGTGAACGACGATCTTAGTCCGATGGAAAATGCTCTGATCTCTAGCGTGGGCCTTTTGGATGAGTATAGTTTGTCCGAAAAGGAATTTCGTGAGTGGATTGAAAAACAGCCCGAAACTTACAGGCCGCTGCTTAACATGTTGACTGGCGTGCAGCCGACACCGTATTATACAGAAAAAATGAAAACTGATTTTGCGGAGGAATTCAGAAAACAGCTTTTTGACCCTGCAAAGTCAAACACCTCGCCTAAGAATGGAATGCATTTTGCTGAAGAGCAGCCCGATGACGGGAGCCAGAACTTTCGGTATCTGAAGAAAGTGCTGGTGTTCGATAAGGAATTTGATGATTACAATCGGGTAGTACAGGAACTACGGCCAATCATTCAGAAGGCACGCAGTTTTTACCTGTATAAACAGGCAGATGCTTTGGAGCAGAAGGAAGCCTGCGGAGATCATTTTTATGAGACGTTGATGACATTCGCGCAGGCATTCAAAGATGCACAGGAAAGTATCTTGAGGGATGCAACAAGCAGCCTGCGCGGGTGGAAAGTAGAACCGGATGCAATCCAGAATTTCCGGTTGAGATGCCAGCTGCTGATGCAGAACTCTAGAGAGGAATTTTTGCAGATATTCGAGCACATGATCGAAATCTATGAGCAGTGCTATCCGCAAAAAGAAGAAAACCGTCATGAGTATATCGATTATATCTCGATGCTTCGCTCAAGCCGAAGAGACGCGGAAATTGCGATGTCGGGATATTCCCCTATGGAAAGAGATGCACTGTACACGGCAAACCGGATGGCAACATCCGCGGTGAACCGGTTTGCTAACGCATTTATGGACTACGCCCGTACCAGCAGGGAACAGAGAACATTTGCTGAAAAGCTGGGACGAGTCTTTGAGAGTGACCCATACAAACTGGCAATCAATGTGCTCTTTCAGGAATTGGGGGACTCCGTTGATATTGAGTATACACAGATGCTCGGAATTGAAACGGAAATCATGTCCAGTGAACGGATGGACGAAAACGAGTGCAAGGAACTGGAAAAGAATTTCCAAACGAACAATATTGACAAGGATGCAGTGGTTGAGTTTTTAAAAGCGAATACCATGCGGTATCCCTATGATTTGAGAGTTTATGCACTTGCCTATCTGAATTTTGGCAATGATGCTGGTGACTTGGAAGGTATTACGAAATACCTTGGTATGTATGATTCGTTCCGGAGTTATATGGAAGAAAACTATGTTTCGCTACTGAAACAGAAGCTGAATTTGACAATGGAAGGCGGAGATTGCAATAAACTGAAAAGAGATATGGAGTTTGCAGAGGAATTACGGAAAAAGTATTCCATGCTGAGCGGAGATCTCATAAAAGATATTCGGATGATGAGAAAGCGCTATAGCGCAGCAGTTGGTGTGGTAGGGTATACGACTGTTCATTCAAGTGAAGAAATGCAAAGATTTAATGCAATTCTTAACAATGAAGATCTGCTGTGCTTTGACGATACATATAAGAATCCGGAGCATTTACAGAAGAAAGGCATGGAATCCTTTGAAGAAAAGTATAGAGTCTGTACAACGTTGATCGATCAAAGTATCTATGGACCCATTTCGGCTTTCTATGTCCCACGCAAGGAATACAGGGGAGCATACCTTGCATTTACACCGGAAAAGTTGTTTGGCGTTGTCTCAAAAGAGGAGGCAGTAGCAGCCGATTATTCGGAAGTTAAGGTAAGTGGAGATGAATGCAGAGTGGGAGCTTATACATTCGAAATGCACAGTCCCCAATTGCTGCATGAACTTGCAAAATGGGAGGTGGCAAAGAAAATAAGAGCGCTCTTAACATCTTTGGGTACCGTAACGGAAGATAATCTGCCAAGGGTGGAGACAAGACCAGAATTTGTAGAACTTCTGGAGGTTCTGAAAAGCAAGTTTTATATTTGCCCGGAATACGACAAGAAGCCAGATATTCACGTAGGTAGTATTGAAAATGATAGACATTTCTCCGCTGGAGAAAAGGATAAGATTCTGGGAATTTTGTCGCTGATTGGAACAAAGAGTGCCGTGGATGATATTATCGAGCATCCGGAAAAGCGTGAGGAAGAACGAAAAAAGGCAGCAGAAGAAAAAATCTTCTTTGCAGATATCTGGAATACCAAAACGCTGGAGGAGCGGCTACGGCATCCTGATATAAAGGTTTCTACACTGGCGAAGGTTGAGTGCTATCTTTGTAAAGCGCTAGATGCCCGAAAGAAAGATGCTCCCTATTGCAGGGCATATTATTCCCTGTATACAAAGGTGGAAAAAAGAAAGTCTCAGGAAAGAATTGATTTTGTATGTGAATGGCTCAAAGAGCACCCACTGGATTTTGACTGGACGGATGAGATGGAAGAAGCCAATCAGCATGTGCAGTATCAAATCTATGCCAACAAGATGCTTGCGTATCTGAAGAAAAACGCTCCAGCCAAAGAGCAATTTGATACAGCTGTGAGATTTGCTATTCAGTATGATGTAGTCAATGAAGAGAGCAATATCGTAACATCGTATGAGCGAAAAATCAAATTTACCATGCCGCTGCTTGCAAACCTCGAATTGAAAACGATATTCGGAACCATTCCGGATGCGCTGGAATGTTACTCCTACGAAGGAGCAATGGAACACCGCAATCGCTTTTTCGAAATCGTGAAAAAGTATTCACTGGGTGAAGTAACGGGCGACCAGTGCGTGTTGAATAAAATGTATGATGACATGTTTGCACAGAAGGGGTCGTATGCTTTTTACATCCAATGGTTGAACAATGAATTCCCCAGTGAAGTGGAGTACCAGAAAAAATTGCAGGATGCAAAGGGCATTAAAAAGATTCTTGTGGCGGCTTCCAAGCCGAACCACTTGGCGACAATAGAATAATTTCAGGAGGTAGTTTCTTATGGCAATGATTTCTGTAGAGTGTCCGGATTGTGGTCGTGTGTTGATGCGTCTGCCCGCGACAGGTGGAACGAATCAAACTAAAATGTGCACAGGGTGCAAAAATCGCTTTCGTGTCATTAAAGATGCGCGTACTGGCAGCATTAGAGTAGAACGTGCATAACAAAAAATAAAAATGTGCAGGGTAGCAGCAATGCCGCCCTGCACATTTTTGTTAAGTAAAGGACTTGAGCACTTCTTTCAGCGCTTCACGCTGCTCCGGGGAAAGTCGAGCCAGAAGTTCCAAAAACTCCTGCTGTTCCTCCGGAGTGAGCCTGTTCTCCGGCTCAGAATGATTTTGGCGGTTCATAAAAGATACTTGCTCCTTTCGGCAAATCCTGCTCAGCCATCAGTTCAGCACGAATCTGACGCTTATATTTATAATAGGTATTCCGGGCAAGACCGGTGAGCTTCATGCACTCGGCATCGTCAAGTGTGCCGCCGAAGGTCTTGCAGTGGGTACGGATAATCTGCTTGGCTTCTCTGGCTTTTTTCGTTTCAAAGCCAATGCCTTTCTTACGGCCAACCTGCTTGCCGTTCAGCCGGGCGGTCAAAAGTCCCTCACGGGTACGCTGGTGCAGATCGGCAACTTCTTTTTCGGACTGCTCAAAGGCCAGCTTGATTTGCTCCTTTGCCAAAGCCATCAGATACTCGTTGATGCCCTTCAAGATGAAGTCCACATTTGTCCCTGTCATGGCAATGCTGCCGGACAGGGCTTTTTTGTAGGTCTCGGTGTCGATGTGGTGCTCTTTCAAAAACACCAATCGGACGCCCTTATGATAGAGGTCTTCGTACAGAGCAAAACCTTCTTCTGCATTTCTGGACATCCGGGATACTGAATCGAACACCACCGTATCTCCTGCTTTCAGAACCCGGTAAAGCTTCAGCCACTCCGGGCGAAAGATAGACGTGCCGGTATAGGCTTCCTGCACGATATGGGCAGTCGGGTACTCGGCCTTGATGTTGCGGATCTGACGGTCAATGCTCTGCTTTGCCGTAGAGATGCGGCAATAGCCATAGATGTTCATGCGTCTCCTTTCTGGCTCAAAGATAACGAGCGACATTTTTAAGACTGTGTTTTGCACCTTGAAATGGCCTGAAAATGGCTGGTTTTAATACAAAACAGAATATACGGTATTTTTAATACAGTTTTAGTGGGCATAGGCAGTCATAAAATCAGAAATGGAAGTGCACGGTTTGTGATTGGCGGTGTCCTCGCCATCCAAAGGAGCGTAGTTCCAGTCGGTGTCCTCGTCAATATATCGCCGCCCATCGTCCGGCAGGTCCAGCGGTTCCGCAAGGATTATGGTGCCCCAGTGGTTGACCATCACAAAGGGTGCAATCTCACAAGGGATGCCCCGGCACTCATCATCGTGCCGGACATCGTAGGCGTACAGGCCGTCCGGGATGGTATCTCTCTTGATGCGGATGCTGGTGAACAGCGCAGGCTTTCCACAAACCGTGATTTCTTCGTAGTGTTCGGTCATTGCATTAAAGGTCATAAAATGTTCCTCCTTAAATTTCAATGATAAAAGCTCTGAATTTCTCTTTGTAGAAATCCATTGCACTCTGCGGCAGGGAAGTCAGATTCCCTTCGTTGTCGCATCCGGCCAGAAATCCCGGCCCGGCAAGAACATCGGCTCCATCCCACAGCGGACGATTGAGCGGCAGGCCAAGCAGCTTGCCTTCATCATTGCAGACCAGTGTGACCGCTGAACCGGTGTCACTCAATGTGATGCATTCGATCAGCCCGCCTACAAATTTCTGCATGGCTTCAAGCGTGTTGTCCAGTTCGATCTCCTTTGGCAGCTCCATTGGCAGGAGCGCAAGGACTTTGATTTTTTCTTCTTTCATTGTGTGCCTCCAAATAAAAACAGGACAATCCACGCGGACTGTCCTGCAAAAGTAAAGGGAGAGCATCCGAAGACACTCTCCCAGTTGTACATATAATTTTTTGCTCAGCTGATGCCAAACTCTTTCATCAGCCGAGCACGGTACTCCTTATCTTCAGAAGCCCGCTTTGCATCTTCAATACGGTTCTGATCGAACAGCTTCTTCATCAGTAAAGCCAGCGTATCTTCCCCTTCGGCTTTTCCCTTTGCAATGCCACGGTTTTCCACTTTATCAAGCACATCGCACATATTGTGTGGGCCTCCAGTACAGTGTTTATTTTTTGCGTACCATACAACGCTTTTTGAAGAACGCGATGCCATAGCAGAGGATGTCATCATAGTCATCCCGGAAGTCTGCTGCGTACATCCGGTCATTGATCTGCTGAATGGCAGTATCACAGGCATCCGGCAGAGCATCCAGAGTTTTGGCATACTTGGCTTCAAAAATTGCCACACGGCCATTGCGGATATCTTTTACAATGACATCGCTGCGCCCCTCGCCATGCTCTTTGTTGGATTCTACCACATAGCCAGCACCAGTAAAGATGCCTGCAAGGAAAGCGTGGTAAAAATCCTCCCGATAGTCATGGTAGCTGATGGTCATACGCAGCAGCTTTGTCATTTCCTTTGTCAGAGCTTCGCTGTTTCCGCTCCAGACTGCATCAAACAACGGGCTGCGGTTCCATGCCTTTGCACTGTCGTCAAACCATTTGCTTACAGTGGTTTCAAAAATTTCCCGAATCTCTGCATTTGGAATCATCAGCGCAGAGCAGCCATCCGGCAGCAAATCCGTCAGATCCTTATCCCGCACCTTGGTCAGATAGCCTGTCAGATACAGCACACTCCAAAGATTTTCCTCAGAGGAGTGTAGATAATCGTAGGTCAGGTTTTCTTCAATATGCTGAACAATAGAGCCGCCAGCCATCAGAGTTTCAAGCTTTGTGGTGATATTGTCGCCTGCATAGTCGATGAAAGAACGGATGATGGCGTTATCACTGGTGTTTTTCCAATAGCTTTTCGGCTTCTGTGCTACACCATACTGGAAATCCCGCAGATAACTGATCACGTCCCATGGACAATAAATGTCTGCATCGCCAAAATGATAGCCGTCGTACCATGCCTTGATTTCAGCAGACTGCGATTCAAGACCAGCATCTTTCAGCATTTGATCTACATCTGCCTGTGTGAAACCAAAGGATTCGCTCAACCGGGGAGAAAGAATCGTATCCGAGACAAAATTGTTCGTCCCGGTAAAAATGCTTTCTTTGGCAATTTTCAGGCAGCCAGTAACAACAGCAAAGTCGAGGGAGGTGTTGTCTTTGAGCGTGGTGCTCATCATAGCCCGCATCACGTCCAGCATCTGCGAATAATATCCGTTGCTGCTGGCTTTTGCAATGGGAACATCATACTCATCCAGAATGACGACCGCCGATTTTTTGAAGTGGATTTCCAGCATCCGGGTCAACAGCAAAAAGCAGCTTTTGGTTTCATCCATAGATGCAGTGCGTCCCAGAATCCGCTTAAAGATGCCTTTGTCATCGTCGGAAATAGCATCGTCATCCAAAAGAAACTGATAATCCTGAAACGCAAATGCCAGTTTCATGCACAGCATTCCATAGGCACTTTCAAAGGTCAGACCGTCCGTGTCCTTGAAAGAGAAAAATACCACAGGACACTGGTTCATCCATTTTTTGCAAAGCTCTGTATTTTTGGAGATTGCCAATCCCTCAAACAGTTGCTTGCTGTCTTTGCGGATGTCAAGAAAATTTGCGAGAGTGCTCATACCGAGAGATTTTCCGAAACGACGAGGGCGAGTGATCAATGTTACTTCAGCGATACCACCGCTAAGAAGTTCAGAAATCAGATTGGTCTTGTCGATATAATAATACCCGCCTTCTCGAATCTTTTCAAAATTCGAGATTCCAACAGGAAACTGCAAATCTTTCATGCAATGCTCCTTTCCGCTCACAGAGGAGAGCTTTCAGAACTCACTACTGTAAGTGTACCATGAAATATAGAATCATACAAGAATCAAGTGACATCGAAATAGAGCAGATTTATTATGCTACGTTCAATCTGGTTGCCTTATAGCAGTCTGCGCACATTCCCTCATGGGTAGCTGCAAATTCTGCCGCCTGCATGATGGAGCCATCTTTCAACTTGACCCTCTTGATAGGCTGGTTGCACCGGGCACAGATGCAGGGCACAGGCGGCTGTTCCTGCTTCGGGGCAGCAGATCTCGGTTTCGGCTGCTTTTGCGGTTCTGCCTCCGGCTGCGGTGCGGCATCTTCCGGCAAATCTTCTCCGGCATAGACATAGAGGCCCAGACCAAACATAGCGAGGTTCTTTACCAAGCACCGCATGATAGCCTTATTCACATCGAACATGGATGCTGCTTCTACGGTGCGCTCTTCCATGCCGATCTTTTCACGGCGGCGGGTCTGCGGATTGTAGTCCCATTTCGGGGTGGTGTAGGTGTAAGGCACAGCTTTCATGGCTTTGTTTGCGCCATCCAGTACAGGCAGCCACATTTCGTGCGAAACGCCCTCAATCGTGACCGAGGTATACACCATGAAGCCGGTGATGGGGTCATAAACATAGGGGAGGCCGTTGAATTTCTTGACCTCATAGCTGGCAGCAGGGTACAGCTTCTTCACCTCTGCCCAAGCGTACGCCCAACTTACATATTTCAGTTCCGTGCTGCCGGACTTTTTGACTTCCAGATGATCTTTGAAGTCAATAGCAAATAATTTTACGAATGGATTTTCCATAAGAATGCCTCCAATTCTGATAAAGAAAAAAGGGCACAACAGCGTCAACTGTTGTGCCCCATGATGTGAAAATTACGGATTGAGCAGAAAATCAATGATGTTTCGATGAATGATTCCGTTTCGGCTTAAATTCATCAAATCACCACTGATAACATACTTAGGATAGTTGTCGTGCAGCCGCTCAAGATTACCGAACTCCCGTTCTTCATCGGCGGGAGTGATCAGGTAAGCAACCTGAATATAGAGCTTTTCATCTCCACGGTAGCAGATAAAATCAATTTCGGTGTCGTCCAGCTTGCCGACCTGAACTTCATAGCCACGGCTCCGCATTTCCAGATATACGATGTTCTCATACAGCTTGTTGCTGTCAAGCTTTTCGCTTTTCTTGATAACGTTCCGCAGCCCAAGATCGACTGCATAGTACTTTTCTGTGCTGGACAGGAGCGCTTTTCCTTTGATATCATAGCGGCTTGCATTCAGAAGGATAAAGGCTTCCTTGAAATAATCAACGTAGTTCAGTACGGTAGCAGTGGTTGTCTTGATTCCTTCCGAAACCATGCGTCCACTGATATTACGGGCAGAAAACGGATTGCCGATATTGTCCAGCAGGAATGCAAGGACATTACGTAATGCGGTCTGTTCGCGAATATTGTGGCGCAGCATGATGTCACGGATAATGATAGCCTCGTAAAGATCGTCCAGATAGGTGGTGATTGAATGATCGTCAGGGAGGAAGAAACGCTGCGGAAAACCGCCGTATTTCAAATAGTCTGCGAAGAGCTTTTCATCCGAAGTATAGGTTCCGTTTTCAATGCATTGCTGTTTTGCTTCGGCCAGCGAAAAGGGGAAAACCTGAATCTGGATGTATCGTCCGGAAAGATAGGTTGCCAATTCGCCGGAAAGCAGCTTGGAATTGGAGCCGGTCAGGTAAATATCACAATCGAAATCGACACGAAGAGAATTGATTGCAATCTGCCAGCGCTCCACCTCCTGAATCTCATCCAGAAGAATATAGATTTTGCCGGTACAGCCTTCCGCTTTTTCTGCGATGTAGTCGTAAAGCGTTTCTGCAGTACGGGTGTTGCGGAAGCGCATGGACTCAAAATTGGCCTGAATAATGTTCTGTGCGGGAATATTGCGCTGGAGGAGCACGTCCTTGATCTGACCGAGAAGGACTGTTTTTCCACAGCGCCGGATTCCAACCAGAACTTTGATCAGATCCTGATCGATAAAAGGAATGATCTTATCCAAATAACTTTTGCGCAGAACCATCGTGCATCACCTCATATTCTTATCTTAGCATACAATTATTGTTGTGTAAACAGTATTGTGCTTTTCTATTAAACAAAAATAGCTGAAATGCGAATTTTGTGTGCCTATAGGCGTACAAAAATTATGCTGCATGGATAATGGTAAACCTGCGGCTGCTTATATTCTTGCTGTACCGATTGAAAATATCGGGCTGTTCTTTCTTCAAACGCTGGGAGTCTACCCGTTTACTTTCGGAGGATACCCACGATACCTTATAGCCCGGTGCTGTGCCATAAGCGGCATCCTGCATTTGTAGCTTGACCTGCTGCTCAATAGCTGTTTTCTCCTGTTCCATCTGCTCGATTTGATCAGAAAGCTCCTGTCGCTTGTCCAACAGATTGCGGATGGGATTTAGATCGGCAGTTTTGTTTCGATCATCTGCAGAGTACAGCTGATTGATCTGCTGTGTATCCCCCTCGCTTCCGGTAGGTACAGGCGGAATTTCGGGCATTACGTTGTATTTCCAGAAGTGCTCTTCTCTGGCAATGAGGTTGTTCAGAACTTCTTTGTCGGTTGTGATCTTGTGAATCACCAGTTCTTTCCCGAAAATCAGAGCAGCAATGTACCAGCAGTCAAAACCGCTGACAGCCAGATAGTGATTGACCTGAGCCATGTAATGTGCAGGGATTTTGCCATCTGCCCACTTATCCGCAGAGAACGGTGAAACCGTTTTGCATTCCAGTCCTGCTTTCTGCCCGACAATCAAACGGTCAAAGTCCGCCAGAAGCAGTGGATGTTCCTCGCTTTGGTAAATGGCATTTGCACGTCGTACTTTCAGACCGGTGGCCTCGGTGAAGCGTTGCGCTACATAATCCTCCAAGTCACGCCCCTGCCGCATAGCTTCATTGTCGATATTTTCAGCGGTATCGCTGATTTTATCGTGGTACACCTGAAATGCAGAACGGTAGGGATTCAGACCAAGGATAGCCCCGGCATCCGTGCCGGTAATGCCGCACTTACGGTAGCGGAGCCAATCCTCTTTGGACAAGTTCCGTGTAGATATAAGCCTTTTCATGCAATGTTCAACCTCTCTTTCATCTGTTCTTCTGTAATAGAGAAATCATATTCCACCAAGTCCTTGATAATCGTGGAAAACTCATCCACCAAAGTGCGGTTATCATCCAGCCACAGGGTATAAAGGAAATCCAGAATATTCCGCTGCACCCGGAGATGGTTCCAGAAACGCTCGTCCAGCTGCTTTTCGGTGTCCAATGTAATCAAGGCACTGACGATAGTGCTTTTCATCGTAATCTCATATGCCGTGGTGCAAGTAGGCTTTGGAAAATCAGCTTCAATGCTGTTCAGGAACTCAGAAAATTCCCGGACAGCCCGGTTGCTCACATCGTTCATACGTCCTCCTTTATGCTGCTGCCAGCACCATCTTGTAGGCTTTGTCGATCATGGGATTGCCCTCTGCGGTGCGCAGGAACAGGTTCTCGTTGTAGTTTTTGGTCTTGCGGAGAGGATCTGCGTGGGTAGCAAAATCGGAGACTGCGTTGATAAAGCGCCAACCGTTTTTGCCGACCCATTCCAGATCCGGTGCGTTATAATAGCGAGCCTTCAGATCTTCCTGCAAGCGCAGGTTATTCTTCCGCTGGCAATCGGACAGGTCCTCAGAAATCGGGAAAAACTCATTGATGAACTCCTGCACCTTGTGATCGGATAAATCGATACGAGCCAGCTCTTCGCCACGGTTGCCGAGTTCAACCATATAGTTGCTGGCCAGCTGCAGGGTCTCACGGGCATCCTGCACCCGCAGCAGAACATTTTCGGTGTGGCGTGCAGTCCAGCTGCGCTTTGCGGTATTCAGCGCAAGGTTCAGAGTATTCTGGCAGACCACACGGATTGGAGTCATGGCCACTTTCACACCAGAACTGCCGTCATGACTGTTGAAGATCACAAGATATGGTACTACTTGATCTCCAGCAATAAGATATTTCCTCGGAAGCCTTGCCAGCATCCAGACCTTCTTGCCGCCCTGCAAAGAACCGGCAGTTTCGTAAGTAACACCCTCACCCAGCAGGTCATCCGTGAACTGAAATGCTTCTTCGTTCTGCACAATGCGGTAGCGATCAGATACCACGCCTAGAACAGCATCATCGGTGCTGCGGACATTTGCGCGATAGCCGGGGATCATAGCACCCGTGCCAGAATAGATGTTGCGGCTTTCCACCTGCCAATCCAGACCGGCCAGTTCCAAGGCTTCACGGCTTGCAGGGGCATCCATAACGATACGGCCAAGACCATGCCAAGGGGTCTCACGGACAGAGAACATCGTTTCAACATTTGCGGGCATAGTAAAATCTCCTTTTCAGTGTATTTTGCTCAATCGTTGTTTTCCATTTCTTCAGCGATGCGGACGAGGACTTCCACCAGGACGGTGCCAACCTCTTTGACGATTTCGGACCAAAAGTTCATAATGCTTTCTCCTTTCTGCGCAGCTGCGCTTTAAAATACGATGGTAATAATGATAGTGATGGTACGGAATAACAAAATGCTCACCTCCAGACATAAAAAAGCCCCTGAGTCTTTCGACTCAGAGGCTTTGGATCATGATTATTATATCTGGATGAAAAATGGGAATTTGAGAAAGCTAAAGAGAGGGATTTATCATAAAAAATTATAATGCAGGACGAATTTGCGCTAAAAGAAGTTGGTCCGCCGGAAGCCACGGAACAGAATCAAGCTCCTTTTTAGTCAGCCAGCGTGCAGCCTCGGCTTCTTTCAACACCAGCTCGCCGGAAACTACTTCGCACCAGAAACAGTCCATGGAAAGATGGAAGGTGGGATAATCGTATTCAATGGTGTCGATAAGGTTGCCTACCGCGATCTCGGTATCCAGTTCTTCCCGGATCTCTCGTTTCAGTGCCTGCTGCGGGGTTTCACCCGGCTCGATTTTGCCGCCCGGGAACTCCCATCCGCCCTTATACTCGCCATAGCCACGGGCAGTGGCATAAATTTTATGTTTCGTCTGAATATCATCGCAGATCACAGCTGCAACAACGCGAACAACCTTCATGATATTCTCCTTTTAACCGACTACCAGCTTGTTGGTCTTTTTGAGGAACTTTGCAGGGATCGGGCGGTCCAGCCGCCATGTGATGTTCATGGGGCGGGAGCCCTCGTGCTTCACATAGTTCACCGTGCCCAGATAGGTATACGCTCCTGCACCGCCAAAACGGGTATCCGCCTTGAACTCGCGCACGAACAGCAGCACCCGGCTTCCCTTTGCACGGTGATGGATGTAGCGCTGCCCGGTGGCAGAGTTTTCGGCGGTGGTGCTCTGGCTCTGCCAGTGGAACAGGCTTTCGTTAATGGAATAATCCTTGTACATGGTGGTGGGAGAGTAATCCTTGTCCGCTTTGTTCAGGGTCACAAAGAATACGTCCAGCTGCTTTTCCGGCAGCCATTTCACGCCTTCGCGGACAGTGGCGGGCTTCAAAAAGTCCAGTGCTACTAGCAGCTGGTCGCGGGTATAGGTGCAGTGTAGGTCCAGCGGACAATCAAAGCCCACATCCACAGGTTCGTCAATAAAATCAATGCGGTCATATTGATACTGCAAAAGTGCCTGCAGCTCCCCCAGCAAAACGGGACTGTCTGAGAGAGCATACAGGTTATCGAGAACTTCTTCATCCTCCCAGCTTTCTGCAGTTTTGCCCCAGAGAGTCACATAGAACATTTGCAGCATTCGTTTCTCTACTGGCGATAGAGCCGCAAAGTCGGTGTTATCCAATTTTGGCAGAAGCCCCAGCAAAAAACGAATCCACCTGCGGGAATCGATGACCGCAAAGCGTGCAAAGGCTTTGGTCATAGTTTCTTCCAAAGGTTCTGTAAAATCGGATGCCGCCCCTGCACGGACGCACAGCCTGCTGAAGCAGATCTTTTTGCTGTAAATTGCACGCGGGTCAAGATGATAGTAGTCGAGGAAGTTCCCGAGTATCAAAGGCAGGCCGGTATCCTCGGTAAAGGCAGCCGCCCGCGCCACAAGCCCGGAGGTGCGGTCATAGGAGGCGCTGATATTATCCAGCACATATTTTGCGGAAATTTTTTCCAGCTGGATATAACAGCCCTTGGGCGCAGAGACAAAACCCTCTTTAATCTCTCGGCTGACGCTGTGGGTGGTGTTGGAGAGCAGTGCTGCGAATTTCTCCTCAAAATTATACTTTTTGTTGGCCTGCCCGATGAAATCCAAAACGGTCAGGCAATCCTTATTTTCTGCCAGACGTAAGCCGCGCCCCAGCTGCTGCAAAAACACGGTCAGCGACTCGGTAGGGCGCAGGAACAGCACCGTGTTCACCTCGGGGATATCCACGCCCTCGTTGTAAATGTCCACAACAAAGAGGAATCGGAGCTCCCCGGAAACCAGCCGCTGTTTGGCGGCGTTGCGCTCCTCGTCGGGAGAATCGCCGGTCAGTGCCATAGATGGAATGCCGTGGGTATTAAAGTAGCGCGCCATAAATTGGGCATGAGCGATGGAAACGCAGAAGCCCAGACCCTTTACCTCGTCGATATCGGTGACATATTTCAGGATGGAGTTCACCACAAGGTCAGCGCGGCGCTCCGCCACCATGCCGCTGAGGGTGTACAGGTTGGACAACTCGTTTTTATCGTAGCCACCGGTGCGCCATTTCAGGCTGCTCAGATCTGCGGTGTCGGTGACGCCGAAATATTGGAAGGGACAAAGCAGTTTCCGGTCAATGGCCTCCGGCAGACGGATCTCGGCGGCAATGCGTCCGCCGAAATAGTCCAGAACGCTTTTGCCGTCCATGCGTTCCGGGGTGGCAGTCAGTCCAAGTAGGATCTTCGGCTGGTAATATTCCAGCAGCTTCTGATAAGTGGGTGCAGCTGCATGGTGGAACTCGTCCACAACGATGTAATCGTAAAAATCTGCTGCCGTTTTGGCGGCAAGCTCCTGAGAATTGAAGGTCTGGATGGAAACAAACAGATGATCAATGCTGTCGGCTCTGTGACTGCCCACATACAGTTCACCGAAATTGGCATCCTTCAGCACCGCCCGGAAGGTGTACAGACTCTGCTTCAGAATCTCCTCCCGGTGTGCCACAAACAGCAGACGGCAGGGTTGCCCCGGATGCTGTTTGCAGAAGCGCTTGTAATCCAGTGCAGAAATCACAGTTTTGCCGGTGCCGGTGGCGGCGACCACCAAGTTGCGGTTATACCCCCGAACGGTGCGCTCGGCATCCAGTCGGTCCAGAATTTCCTGCTGGTAGGAATAGGGCAGAATATCCAGGGTATAGATTCCGCTGTGGTCGGTCTCGCTGTATTTTTCGGCCTTCAGGGCGCGGGTCAGCCGCTCCCGCTGTCCTTCATCGTAATATTCAAACTCGCTGGAATTCCAGTAGCTTTCAAAGGTGGCGGCGATCTTTTCAATGGTCTCCGGCAGGTCCTTTCGGGTCACCTTGACGTTCCATTCCAGACCGCTGGAAATTGCCGCATTGGACAGGTTGGAGGAGCCTACATACGCTGTAGTAAAACCGGTGTCCCGGTAAAACACATAGGTCTTTGCGTGGAGCCGGGTGCGCTTGGTGTCGTAGCTCACCTTGATCTTTGTATTGGGCAGCGCGCGCAGCTCCTCAATGGCTTTTACGTCCGTAGCGCCCATATAAGAGGTGGTGATGATGCGCAGCTCACCGCCGCTTTGCGCAAACTGCCGCAGCTCGTCCATGATGAGGCGCAAGCCGCTCCACTTGATAAAGGAGACCAGCATATCAATGCGGTCGGCGGAGACGATCTCCTTTTTCAGCTCCGTGTACATCTGCGGCTCATGGATAGCACCGGTAAACAGGGAGCTTTGTGCAATGGAGGTCTCCGGGCGGTCAAGGTCTTTTGCGCTTTTTCCTGTAGCAAGGCGCGGGTCATTCTGCTGCAAAAGCGCAAGAAGCTGCTCTGCCCGCTGGTCAACACCGAGCGCGGCAAAGTCAGCTTCCTCTGTAGTAGTCTGGATGGTATTTATGATCTGGTTTGCCAGCTGGATTTGCGCCTCGATGCCGCCGCCGTTGTCCTGCACGTTCTCAAGGCCCTTCTGCACCACGTCGGTCAGATACTGCGCCAGCACCTTGGCAGCCTCCGCCGTGTCGATGGGCGCAGTGGACTTGCGGGCTTCCGGGATCTCTGCAAGCTCGCTGTTCAGCGCGTTGTTGATGACCTGTTCATACAGTCCGGGGTGGAGCATAGGTGCACTTCCTTACCGTTTTCTTTTATTATAGCGCCCGTTAGAAGAATATTCAATGATCGATGATAAACCGCATCTGATTGAAAAAGAAGTTTTTGATCTCAGAAAATATATTGTATCTGCATTGCTTTTATTAAAAATAATAGAGATCGTGATAACCATTTATATGGTGCTAACAGAATTAAGCCTGTGGCGCAATACTGATTTTGACAAAAAACAACAAAATCCGCTGTCCAAGAGCGTTTCAACTAAAACACTGTTGGACAGCGGATTGCATTTTGTAGTAGGTGCTTTCGTCAGCCTTGATCGCTATTCAGGGCATCAGCGGCTCCAGTATGGACATGGGGGAGTATTGATAGAACTTCAATCCTTCCTCAACGCCTTATATAGCTCGGCGGCCATCGACTCCTGCACCTTGTTATAAAAGTCAGGATCGTTGAACAACTTAGCGAAGGAATCATTGTTATCAAGGAAGCACTGGGTCACGATGTTCTTGAACTTGTCCGGGAACAGCGACTGCACAAACATCTCCGTGCTGTTGTCCTTGGCATACTTCTTGAACTTCTTCACGTCGGCATCGTTCATAAACATCTGATAGATGCCCTCGATGATCACTCGGTCGGAATCAGTGAAGTTGCCATTGAAGCGCTCGTTCACCTTGTCGATAATGCTTTGCAGGGTATCTGTTTTCTTGTTCGGTACCTTCGGTGCAAGCCCCTTGGTGGGCGTGAGGATAGTCGGTTTCTCGTCCAGAACAATAGCACCCCTAAAAGTTTCGTTCAGGGAAGCGTATTCCAGCTTGATCTTATCCTCAATGTCCACAAATTCGTTTTCATTGGGATTGGGCAGCAGCCGTGCAAGGTGAAGCGTGTACTGGTACTCGTTGAACAGGTCTTTGTCATGGAGGCGCACAAGCTGTGTAATGTAGGAATATGCGCCATTGAACTTGCGAATATAATCGCGGGAGGTGTAACGGTCTTCCTCTCCCAGATCCTGATACCGTGCAATCACCGGGCGGAACAGACTTGCCAGCTTGCCAAGCGCAACGGCATCCTGCTTTTTATCACCCTGCGCTGCCATAAACTTATTGAAGGCATCCACATCGTCATAGTTGTATAGCATATAATCCCGGATCTTGTTACGGAGATCATATACTTTGTTCAGGTCTGTGCTGCCCTCCAGAATGGTTGTTTCGTAATAGGGCAGGAATGCGTCTCGAATATCCTCCTCGGTGTTTTCAAAATCGAGAACGAAGGTGCTGTTTTTGCCCGGATGGGTACGATTCAGGCGGGAAAGCGTTTGCACGGCGGTCACATCCCGCAGCTTTTTGTCCACATACATGGTATGCAGCAGCGGTTCATCAAAGCCGGTCTGATACTTGTTGGCAACCACCAGAATATTATACTGGTTGCTGTGGAACGCCTGACGGAACTTTTTGTCTGTAGTGATATACCGCCCCTTTTCGTCAAGGTTCATAGTTGCCTCAGTAAATGGCTTATCGCTGGGGTAATCTTCCAGCGTAACCTCACCAGAGAAGGCAATCATGGCATCACAACCGGTGCATTCGTCCGGGTGCGCCTCGATATAACGCTTGACAGCGAGATAGTAGCGTACGGCGTTGGCACGGCTGTCTGCAACGATCATGGCTTTGCCCTTGCGATCAATCTGATAACGGCAGTTATCCAGGAAGTTTGCCATAATCATTTCGGTTTTCTGTGCAATGGTGTAGCCATGCTTCTTATAATACTTGAACAGCGCACGGGCGGTTTGACCCTCAATCAGCTCCGGGTTGTCCTCAGATACCCGAATCAGCTTGAACGCTTCCTTGATGGTGGTATAGTTGGCAAGAACATCCAGAATATAATGCTCCTCGATGGCCTGCCGCATGGAATAAACATGAAACGGTGCTTTGATGGGTTCGCCGTCCGCATTGGTACCGATTTCCGTTCCGAAGTTCTCAATGGTCTTGCCCTTCGGGGTGGCGGTAAAGGCAAAGAAGGATTGGTTTTCGTGCCGTCCCTGACCGATGATTTCGTTGATATAATCATCCGTCAGATCCACTTCATCTTCCGAGACACCTGCTTCCGCAGCGTATTCCTTGGTGGCAATGCCGACATCGATTAGACTGCGGCGGAGAGATTTTGCACTTTCGCCGTTCTGTCCCTGATGGGCTTCGTCGATGATGATCGCAAACTTCCGTCCACGGAACGTTTCCATATCCTTCTTGGCAAAAAGGAATTTCTGGATGGTGCAGATGATAATGCGCTTTTTGTCGTTGATGGCCTGTGCCAGTGTGTGGGAGTTCTTCTTGTCGTCGATGGCTTCTACCAGCCCGTGTTGATGCTCAAAGCTGTTGATGGTGTCCTGCAACTGGCTGTCCAGCACCACACGGTTTGTGACAACGATGATCGAATCGAAGATGCTGTTGTCCTGATCGTCATGGACTGCGGCCAGCCGATAGGCGATCCACGCAATCGAGTTGGATTTGCCGGAGCCTGCCGAATGCTGGATCAGATAGTTTTTGCCGGGACCGTTCTGCTTTACATCTGCCAGCACCTTGCGCACAACATCGTACTGGTGGTAGCGGGGGAAGATCATTTTTTCTTTGGTGACGATTTTGGGCACGCCATTCTTCACCACTTCTTCCTTTTCCTTGACGTAGGAGATAAAGCGGTGTATCAGGTCCAGCAGGCTATCACGTTGCAGCACTTCTTCCCACAGATAACTGGTGCCGTAGCCATCAGGATTGACCGGGTTGCCTGCACCGCCGCTGACACCTGCACCGTTTGAACCCTGATTGAAGGGCATGAACCGGGTATTACCATCTTCTAACCGGGTGGTCATCCACACCTCATAGAGGTCAACGGCGAAATAAACCAGAAAGCGGTGATTCAGGCGGAATGCAAACTCCTTGGAGCTGCGGTCGCTCTTGTACTGATTCATGGCGCAGGCGCAGTCCTGCCCCGTAAGCTGGTTTTTCAGCTCCAGTGCCACCACAGGGATGCCGTTTACCGAGAGCACCATATCAATGGTGTTTGTATTGGCGGTAGAATAACGGAACTGCCGGGTACAGCCAAGGATATTTGCTTCATACCGTTCCACAGCTTCGGGGTTCAGCCCGGATTCCGGCTTGAAATAGCACACCCGCAGCTTGCAGCCCATATCCTCGATGCCATTGCGGAGAACAAACAGAAGCCCTTGATTAGCGATGGTGGTTTCCAGACGGTGATACAGCTTTTCTTCTGCCTTTTCACCGTAATAGCGGGTATATTTTGCCCATTCTTTGGGCTGGGTCTTTGCAATAAACTCGCACAGCACATCCATATAGATGCACCTTGCCACATCGTGCTGACGGTTATGTACCCAGTTGCCGTCGGCATCCTGCCCATTGAACTGCGTGTACCCGCCCTGCGGTGAGATCAGAAAAGCTTCAATGTCCCGCTCGAACCGTTTCTCGCTTTTGTCCATGATGTCCCCCTTATTTTTTCAGAAGCTGTCTTGCCGCTTTGAGGGTGTCGCTAAGAGCTTTCAGGTTCTGTTTATTCACTACAAGAACTCCAATAGCTACTGCTGCGCTAGCTATGCCTTTCAGCACTTTTGCACCCTGCTCCATTCCTCTGTGGGCATCAATGTTCAGTTTTTGTTTCTGGAACTGTTTTTTCTCGTCCATTTTCAAGAACCTCCAACAATTTTTCTCCGCTTACTTCAAGGGCAACATAATCGTAGCTTTTCGCCTTGTCCAGACACTTTTCTTGCTCTGTAGCAAGATACCCGACCGGATCAGAATAGAACATATCTTTCAGCTCGCTGTACTCGTAGCTGATTGTTTCCACTTTGCTGAAGTCGATAGCTTCCAGTTCGGATTCACTGATACTGTATGTTTGCTCTGCCGTTTCCAGATTTCCACACAGGGCGTAAGAGGTGGCAAGCAGATTGGTTGCCTGTAGATACAGGTCATAATACTCTTGAATTTCTTCTACAGCTCTGCCTTTTTCTGCATTGTATTCATCGTGGAGGAGCACATGGGCAAAGCGAATCAAAGGATTCTTGGGCAATGGCTCAAATTCTATGGCACGGCGTTCAAGGGTCTTTCCAATCTGAGACTGTGCCACAAGAAGATTTTGCCTGCTAGAGTCGATTTGACGGTTCCGCGCATCGCCCTCCGGCATGGTCATTGCCAAAAGCAGACCCTTTCTGCCGGCTTCCAGCAGACCAATCCGGTCATCCAACTGACCATTTTCAATCTGCTTGACTGTACGGTATGTTTTCTCAACCATATCGCTCAACCGGTGCGTTTGCTGCTGTATCACCAGCTGATACTGCCAGTTAGCTAATTCCTGTATCGGGTTGCCCTGAATGACAGCCTGTTCTGCAATGGGAAGTGGCGTTACGACCTGATGCTTTCCGTCTTCGGTGATTCTCATCAGACTAGGCCACTTTTTCCCGGTTTTCATGTTTTCCATGATGAACATTTCGCCGGACTCATACGCAGATTGAAATTCCGCTGGGATCTGAACCACATATTGTGTCCCGGCATGGATCTTGCTCAGGATATCGCCCATGTTTACACATTGGACAGCCTGTTCCAGCAGTTCGTTGAAATCAATCCCTTTGCTGCCAGGCGTGATATGCAGGCATTTGCCCTTGGCAGGAGCAATTTCATCTGTCTGCCTGATCTCTGCGGACAGCCTGTTTTCTTTATCCGAGCTTTGTTCCTGCATGGGGCACCTCCATCAGATGTTGGCTGGGCTGCGAATCGCTTTTCTTTCGTCTATCATAACACTGCATGGACAGATAAATCAACATAATGCGCCGATAATTGTAGGAATCAGACCGATAGCTGCGCCAATCGCAGCACTGACAATGGCAATCGTCCATTCCCGGCGGCTCATCCGGTTGGATTCTTTTATCATCTCGTCCAACCAGTCCCCAAAACCGTCCAATTCGGCTTCTTTAAGATACAAGTTGGCTCCATCTGCATTTACATCGTAAAGATAGCCCCTCTCCACAAGCAGGCTCAACGCATCCTGACAGCGGAGCGCATCTTCGTCTGAAAGATCAAAACTATCTTCATCGCCAATAATGGCTTTTAGCTTTTCGTACTGCTTTTTAATATCTGTAAGGCTTGTTTCCAATCAGGAGACCTCCTTCTTTCCGGTGACGTATTCGTAAATGAGGGAGCGCTTGTACTGCTCCAACTTTTCGATTTTGGACTGTTTCGCAGAAATCAGCTTGTCAATCTTATCCACTTGCCTGTCAAGATAGTCAACCATCTGCTGTTGCTCACCAGCAGATGGGAGTGGCAACTTGAATGCAAGCACTTTGCTTGAGTTGGTACAAGCCAAATTTGTTGTTTTTATTGCCGTAATATCGAAGTATACTCGTCCGATTTTAGAAGTGGTGACGTAGGAAAGAAAATAAGGATTGAGCAGTTTGTTTGTACGCAGCGCAAAAATATGATTCTGGTGCAGACATGGCTCGACCTGTCCAAGCCATACGCATCCACGACCGAGTTTGTCACGGTCTCCACCCTCGGTCATTAAAACCTCTCCAGCAGAAAGCCTATACTGAGCATCTTCCTCCGCAGAAACTTCAATCGTCTTCAAATCATCTAGAACAACACCGCCATTTTGCACATTAGCAACGCGCAAATAGGGGCGTTCTATCAACTCGGCACCGTCAGGATATTTCTTTCCAAGTGTAATACCGGAACGGATTTTGGCACAATATTGCAACTTGGCAATTCCCCACGATACCGGAATTTCCCCAATCCACTCCACGCCACTATCCTTCATTGGCACATTGGGGTCGAGCCCCTTTGTGACAACCTCGGTGATCAAGCTCTGCTTGTAGGCTTTCAGTTTTTCAATCTGCGCCTGCACGTTAGAGATAAGGACATCAATTTGTTCTGACTTTTTGTCCAAAGCTACACAAATACTTTTTTGTTCAGTCTCTTCTGGCGGATATGGAATCATAAATTCGCCCATGTCCTTCGCAGAAAGTGCACTCCGAACACCATTTCCACCCAAATTATTAAAGACTTGATTGTAATACAAGCTCATTAAATAGTAATAGATAAATTTGCTTTCTCGTCCGTCCTTCTTAGGAGAGAATCGGATATATGCAGGCGAAACAAGACCTGTATAAGGCGATAACCCTACTCTACTTGTGCTAACATTTTGAAGGTCAATCATTTTGAAAATAAAATCGTTTTCTCTCAAAATTTGGTAGCCGTCAAATTCTTTTGGTTGAAGCCCTTCGGAGTCGTCCTTCGGTCTTTTTACAACTCCGCCTAGGGTTAAAGCCAGCCTCTCATAATTTACAGACTGTCCTTTTGCAATCTCTTTTACACTTCGGTATTTATCCTTAAAGCGAATCAATCGCCAATCGTCAGGGATTTCTCCAATCCACGCCACACCGCTATCCTTCATTTTACGCATTTCCAAACAGCTCCTTCATCAGCACAGTTTCCTTTGCCTCCAACGCCTTGATGTCCTCAAAGATAGAAGCGGAGGATTCCGGGGTTTCAAACTTATAGAACAGCCGGGTGAACGGAACTTCATATCCGATTTTGTCCTTTGCCGGGTCAATGTAGGCCAGCGGATTGTAGGGCAGAACATTTTTTTCCATATAAGCGTCAATGTCATCGGACAAGGGGATGATTTCGCTGTCGGTGGCACCCTTAACCGGCAGCTTTTTGCCCTTTTTCAGCAGTGGCTTGCCGTTGGCATCGGTCTGTGCCGTCTCCACCGTCACCTTGGTGAAGCCGAAGAAATCGTTCTCAAACACCTTGGACTCCACAACAAGGTTATCGGCGGTGTAGACCTCATTCTGGTCAAAGCCCTCGTAGGCTTTGAGGATCAGGTCGATGCAGGCGTCATCCAGATCTACACGCTTGGAACCAATGTTCTTGCGGCGTTTGACGAAGCACTTGCTGGCATCAATGAGCTGCACCCGTCCGCTGCGGCTCATGGGCTTGCCCTTGGTCAGAACCCAGATGTAAGTGGAGATGCCAGTATTGTAGAACAAGTCAGTGGGCAACTGCACAATGGCTTCCACCAGATCTTCGTGGATAAGATAGCGGCGAATCTCGGAGGCACCGCTGCCGGCATCGCCCGTGAACAGAGAAGAACCGTTCTGAATGATCGCCATACGCCCGGAGCCTTCCTTCAGCTTCTTTACGCCGTTGAGCATAAACAGCATCTGTCCGTCCGAAATCGCAGGCAGGCCGGGACCGAAACGGCCATCATAACCACGCTTTGCTTCGGCTTCCACCTGCGATTTTTCACGCTTCCAGTCAATGCCGAAGGGAGGATTAGAGATCACATAGTCAAATTCATAGCCGCCGAACGCATCATCGCTCAGGGTATCACCGTATTTCATGCCGGATGCGTTGCCGCCCTTGATCAGCATATCTGCCTTGGCAATCGCATAAGTTTCGGGGTTGAACTCCTGTCCAAAGCAGGTCAGAGTGGCATCCTTGCTAACATCCTGCAAGCGCTCGGTCAGGCAGCCCAGCATCTGCGAAGTGCCCATGGCCATATCGTAGGCGGTCTTGGTGCAGCCCTCGGCGGCGATCTGCTCTTTCTCCGGTGCGATCAGCAGCTCTGTCATCAGGTAAATAATGTCCCGGCTTGTGAAATGGGCACCAGCCTGCTCGTCATAGGATTCGGAGAATTTGCGGATCAGCTCTTCAAAAATGTAGCCCATGTCGGTGGAGGTGATCTTATCCAGCGACATATCGCCTTTGCTGGAGTTGAACTCCTGCAGGGTGACAAACAAAACACCGCCCTTGACCATCAGCTTGACGGTGTTGGCAAAGTCGAAGTTCTCGATAATGTCCTTGACGTTGGAGGAAAAGCCCTGAAGATAGGCTTCAAAGTTGCTTTCCACATCGTCCGGCTCGGCAACAAGCTTGGCAAAATCAAAATTGCTGGTGTTGTAGAAGTCGAAACCGGAAATACGGCAGAGGATGCCGTCACGGGCAGCACCCTCAATGTGCTGGGCATCCAATTTTTTTGCCATTTCCACAACGGCAGGCTTGGTTTTGCGGAGGGCATCATCAAAACGTTTCAGCACGGTCATGGGCAGAATCACCTTGCCGTACTCATGGGGCTTGAACAGGCCAACCAGATGGGTGGCGATCTGCCAGATCAGGTCGGCTTTTGCGCTGATATTGGCATCCGTCTGCTTCTGTAATTCTTTCATGGACATAGGTGTTTCCTCCCGATTTTCGTTCCTTACCCATAGAATAACACACTTTGGGTCCCAAAAGTGGGATTTCAGGCGATTTTCTTTGTATCAATCATTTCTTTCAGCTTGTTCCGGAAATCCGTCTTTGTGATTTTCAAGCCATTCGTGCCCAGTCGCACTACCGGAGGATACCCCTCTGTGCTTTCAATTTTTGCGATGACGCTGCCGGAATCACCCTTGCTGGTGCCGCTGTGGGGCATCGGGCCGACCATGATCAAAGCATACTGGGGTTTCCAATGAGCCTTTTCAAAATCGAAAGTCTTGCCGTCCTCATAATCAAGGTACAGCTCAAAACGGTCTTTGGAAAGTCCCAGACTCTTGGCAATGGAAAGCAGCACTTCCGCTTTCACGTCCGACCGCCCGATTACAATGATTTTTCCGGTTTTATAGACCTGATAAAGCGGCTTACTTTGAAGCAGGTCTTCCATGCCAAGCATTTTAAGGAAAGTTTCCAATTCGCCGGTGCGGTTCAGCATGGACAGCGCAGCAGGTAGATGATCGTCCAATTCCTTTCGGATGTTATCCTCCAGTTCGAGCAGTTCTTCGACATCAAGCATTGGTTTCTTCACTCTCCTCATCGAACACATGGTGGAGCTTGTTGACGGCTCGTTCCAGCCGCAGCTTGAGCATGGCAATTTCGTCCAGCGTTGCCTGATACTTCTGCGCAACCCGCGACTGCTCCTCCATGGAAGGCAGCGGAATCATTACGTTCTTCAGCTTGTCCACTCCAATATTGGGAATGGTTGCCCCCACCGTGATGCTTTTCAGGGCTGCAATGCCCTGCTCGCTGTCGAAGAAAGCTTTGATATAATAAGGGTTTGCCCTGCTTTCATCCAATTCGATGATATACAGGTTACCGTTTGCCAGAATACGCTGCCCATCCTTCACAGACGCAACGGCTACTTTATAAGGATAGCCATTCTTGGACAGGATCAGGTCATTGTCCTTCAGGCAGTATTTTTCGTACTTCGGTTCGATGCTGGAAAGATACGGCAGCTTGTTATCAATGATGCCGTTCTGGATGTTTGCCAACATCAGGTACTGCATATTCGTCACTTCGTTAGACACCATCTTGTCCAACTGGCTGGCCGTGCAGGGCGCACCGCGCGTGATGCTCTTGATAATGCTCTCGAACGACACACCATTCTGAAAGGTCGGTACCTTTTGGATATAGCGCTCCAGACTGAGGTTGTACTCATTGGCGCGAAGCTCGTCCAAGGTAACATCCTTGCTGTATTCCGAATCCGTGTGCAGGGCGGTAAGAATGGTAGCAATGTCATCCTGAAGGAACATATTCTGCCGCCGTCCTTTGTGATAAATTTCGGTGGCATTAATCATGCGAATGGTGTCGTTACCGTGGCTGAAAACAATGAGCGTCGTTCCGATATTGGTATACGGGAACATCTTGACTGGCAGAGAGATGACACACTCGATCATCTTGCGTTCCACAAAATATCTGCGCATCGGGGTATCAATGCTGTTCCATGTGCTGCCATTGGTCATAATGCCAATCGCTTTGCCGCTCTCTGCAAGAAGGTCGCAGAGCAGCGCATTGAAAATCCAGTCCGAAGAGGTTGCCTTCGACAGCCCTGGATACTGTTCTGCAAGACGTTCCATATAATCGGAACCTTCGCCCAGATAACGCAGTCTCATGCCAAAGGGATAGTTGGAAAACATTTTGTCGAATCTGGGTGTGTTCTTATCGTCTGCGAGCCGAAATACATCGCCAAGCCGTACCTGAACATTTGAGCCGAGAAGCTCTGCACGAATCCGTGCGATTCCGCCACGCTCCTCGTTGATCTCATAGCCAAAGTAATGCGCCTCCGGCTGGTTCATCGCAAATGAAACAAAACCGGAGCCGCTGCCGCAGCAAAGATCTCCGACATACTCATCAGGCTGCACATCCAAAAGATGATGAACCAACGTCAAAATGGTATGGGGCGTTGCCATTGCGAGCTTCATCTCATCCTCGTGTTCGGGCAGAAGTGCAGCCAGTGCAAATTCTTCGGCGGTGTAGTTGTTCACCATGGGAAGAATCTGTGCCCATGCTTCTTCCGGAAGCTGCTCTTTTGCAAAGTAACGAGTGCCCTCGCTGATGTCCAACCGACCCTCAAAAATATCCTGAATCGTAACATCAGAGTTGGAGTTGGTCTGAGCAACCTTATAAAGAAGGTAAGCAGCCAGCGGCACATTGCTGCCGGGTTGGAGGCCAGACTGGAGGAGACGCTGCGAAATCTCCTCGCTGATTTTCGTTGCATTTCCCCCGATGTTCACGTTTTCAAAAAAGTTTTTTACAATGAGCGACATACAGACCTCCGTACAAGAAATTTGGTTTTCAAAAACCACTGTGTTCTTTGTGACATCAGTATAGCATGTTTTTACAAAAAGTCAAGTGGTTTTTAATAACCATAGCACAAAAAGCATAAAAGGCAGAGATTATAGGTGATAATATGAACATATCTTGCGTTGCAGCAAAAAAGACGGTACAATGTAAAGGAGAGTAGATGCCTCCTAATTAAAGCGCACAGAGCAAATAAGGAAAAAATTGTACAAAGGAATTTTGCGCAGAAGAGGTTTAGGGGGATTTGTGTAATAGGTGAAAGATGCTTAAAAAATGGGAAGATGACCTATAGATACAACTTATTGGACATCGGTTGTGGTAGCATACAAACACAAAATAATGGTGGGCTACAACCATGATCTGAAAAGTCCTTCCAAAAGTGGTAGGGGGCATCTTTCTGAAAAAATGGGTGCAGGAGGAAAATGCAAGATGCCTGAATTTAAGAAGAAGTCCGTTCGTTTTGACCATCTGGAGCCGACGTATACTAGTTATAGTACACAGTCGGAAATCCAAACCTATGATTTGGAAGATATGTTAAAGCAAATTGCAAGAGCAGAACCGATGGATACAAAGAAGATTATCGACGGAGATAGCTATATTTTTCATGTTTGTAAATATCATGATGAAGATAATCTCTGGGAACTACGTGTGCTTCGTATTCGGGAAAAAATATTACCGGGAATTTTACATGATGATGGAACATATGAGCTGATTAAATTGGGAAATGATGAAGTTACGGCAGAATCGACTACACTGGCATATGCTCCAGCAACGCATACGTTATACATGCAAAGAAACCGATTTGGAATAAGTATTCGCAATATGGAAGCATATCTAACGGAACTTTCGCCCAAAGATACCGTAGTTATATTAGCCGTAAAAGAAGCAAAAGCAGGTTTGCTGCGCTTGACAGAGGAAGCAAGTTATAGAAAAGTTATAATGTCAGCAGAAATAAATCCGTTTGACGAACTGCCGAAGGAATCTCTAATGAAAGATTTTTTGAATGCTACAAGAAAGGCTAGAAGCCAATTTTGTCGGGTGGAATTAAGGGTTTCCAGAGGAAAGAACAATACATTAGATGCTCAAGAGGCAGTTTCGTTTATAAAGGAAGCTCTAGCGTATTCCGGTATTAGAAAATTAGATGTCGTGATTGAGGATAAAGAAGACTGCGAAGTAGAAACGATTGATTTGCTAAGTAATGTTGCAAAATATGTTTTACCATTCAACTATTCAATGTCTAATCCCATTACGCATGAAAGATTGTACTTTAATCTGAAAAGTGAAATTATAAAAGATGAAAAATAACGTTATATAGGTAAGGAGATGAGGTGAATGGGTAAAAAATTGCAAGACCATCCACTTCTCTGGGGGATAATCAGGCGCTTTCTAATGGCAGGTGCTGTTTCAGTAACTTTCGGAATACTATATCGCTGGCAGAATATAAAAATTGACAGGCTTGAATTCCTACTAAATGCCATTATAACAAGCGCAACTGCATGCTCTGGATTTATTCTCGCATCAGTATCAATTTTAGTTAGCCTGAGCAATACACCGCTGATGAAAAAGATAAATTCGACAGATGCAAAAAAAGAATTGCAATATCGATATAAAGAAAATTTGGTTGCAGGGCTTGTTTTAATTATAGTGAGTATCATTATCGGGACAAACACAGGAGAAGAACAAGCTGTTTTAGCAATCGGGTTCTATCCTTATATGGGTATCATCGGGTTTTATTTGATTAGTACGGTTAGAACATGTAAGCAATTGTTGTTCATCATTGATTATGGACCAGAGTCTGAAAAATATGGAACTAAGAAAAAGTCTGGAATACCAAAGGGAGAATATAGAATAGGAAAACAATCAAAGGAACAAGAATAGCTGTTGTGATATTATGACAAAGACAGTAAGGTAGGCGATGGATATTACTATCTATAAAATATAGGACCGCTTTATTCTTTGAATTATCACTATACTTTTCCGATTGTATTAAAGAATGCGAGTCGGCAATACTTGACGTATGATATAACGTTTGCTACAATAAAATTGATGACAAATGTTATACTTGCGGGAGGTGTCCAATGAACACTGTCTTTGAGATTCGTTCAGCTTTACAATGGAGCCAGTCGAAATTGGCGGATGAAATCGGAGTGTCCTTTGCGACCGTAAACCGCTGGGAAAATGAAAAATCTACGCCGAATCGTCTTGCACAGGAGAAAATGCTTGCGATTTGCGAAGAAAATCATATCACGTTGGCTGAAATTATACACGATGCTATTATCGGAGATGCTACAGAAATCTCTGCTATGCATCCGGATAAAATGATTTTATACCATGGCTCCAAATCAGGCATTCAGGGGGAAATCAAACCAGCCAGCCGTGATCGCTGTGACTTCGGAGCTGGATTTTATATGGGAACTGATCCGCTCCAGCCGCTTACGCTGATCTGTGACTATGAGCAATCTGTTTTTTATATTTTATCGGTTGATCTTCATAGCTTAAAAACTTTGGATGTTCCGGCTGATATTGAATGGGCTATGCTGGTAGCATATCATCGTGGTAGAATGGAAGCCGCACGAGGAACGAAGTTCTTCCAGAAGTATCAGGAGCTGGATAAAGGCTACGACATGGTGATTGGCAGCATTGCAAATGATAGAATGTTCTATGTTCTGGATAGCTTTTTTGAAGGAACGATTACCGATACGGCATTGGTGAAAAGTCTATCTGCTCTTAAACTTGGACGTCAGTATGTTGCTATTACGCAGAAAGCCTGTGATGCTGTCAAGATTGAGCGTGAAGTCCAATTGCTTTGGATGGAACGGCAGGCACTGAAGAAGGCCAGCGAGCAGAACCGTAGCAATGGCATTGCATTTGCAGACCAAATCTGCAAAGAATATCGTAGAGAAGGTCGCTTTTTTGATGAGATCCTTGATGGTGCAAAGCAGAGAAGGTGAATCGTTATGGATCTGATTCAATTGAAACTATGCGATATTCAGGGCCGCTTGTTTGAGCTTTCTTTGCAAGCGGGCTATGGCAGCGAGGATTTCATGAAGCGGTTCATGCGCTCTAAGGTTGCCCGTGATCTTGATTCAGAGTACAACCGGATGCAGTGGGCGGGAGAAGAATATCTTCTGGAAGAATTTGCAGACGAGTGCCCTCAGACGCAAAAGGGCAATGCCCAGTATGATAGGGAAGTAATGTATTGGGCAGGCTATCTTTACCGTTACTGGCATATTCTGACCAACGAACCCAGCAGGGAGATTTATGCGCAGGCTCCGGCGAAGACTATGAACACAAACTATCTGATGTTCCACACCATGGCTCCAGAGCTGGCAATTGAAGACTTGAAAGAACTGCACCAACAAAAGAAACAATCTAAAAAACAAAAATCGAGAAAACCAGAACAGCAGATTTAGTGCCGGGTAAAAACTGCCGTTTGTAGCAGATCTGTAGCAAATTACTTCGATTTAACGAATCATCGTTTTAAAAATCAAAAAGTCATCATGCATCACACGCAGGGGGTCTGGGGTTCGGGTGCCTTTTTGCTCCCGGGATGCTTGCGCTTGCGCAACAGCCCGGGAAACAGGCAAAGACGGGAAAACCGCGCAGATCACGTTCAATAAACAAAGAAATGGCTGCTGCACCGGGAAGAAACCCTGTGCAGCAGCCATTTTTATTATGGTATAAGATCAGTCCTTCTTCTCGGCGGTGCGGGCAAAGAAGTTGGCGAGGACGGCGCCGGAAATGTTATGCCACACCGAGAACACAGCGCCGGGGATGGTTGCCAGCGGATACTGTGCAAAGTGGGCAGCGGCCAGAGAGGTGGCCAGACCGGAGTTCTGCATACCGACCTCGATGGAGATCGCGCGGCACTTGGTGGAATCCAGCTTCAGCAGCTTGCCCACGCCAAAGCCGGTGAGGT
>ERZ1673737.28-NODE-28-length-193199-cov-21.111777_pt1 | contig 193199 bp, 151 predicted proteins | sample MGYA00580211_ERZ1673737 | MGnify/ENA primary metagenome ERZ1673737 (study PRJEB41218, sample SAMN15661789) | gut metagenome | host: Homo sapiens | place: Canada: London | collected 2015-08-20/2019-03-30 | study: EMG produced TPA metagenomics assembly of... | reverse complement strand
AAACTTTTTTAAGTTTTTGTCGTCTTCGTCAGCGACAAGTGATATAATACCATACACTTACCCTCTTGTCAACAACTTTTTTTATTTTTCTACATATTTTTTAAAATTGAGTAAATATAGTGTAAAACCCTTGTAACTTCACTATATATAGTAGCCATTTTTGACTTCTTTGTCTAATATTACCCCAACTTTAATTTTTTATACGGATTTCATCCTTAAAAAAATTATATTTACCTATATATTAATTTACACATTTATATAGAAGAAACTAAAAAAATGGGTTATTATACAGTTAAAAACTGTATAATAACCCACAAATCCTCTAATTAATAGATATTAAAGTATACTTCGCCAGGAATAACATTGTTGTTACACTGTGAAACAATAGACTTTCTTGTAGCTTCTACCTTACTTCTAATTGACTTCTGAGCAGAGTCAGTTGGAGTAGTAACACTTACACTACTAGGTACTTTATCCTTAGATTTACCATTAAAACCTAACATATCTGATGCTTTGCTTACACTAAATGTAGGGAAGTAGTAATTGTAACCATTATCAAAAGATACACAGTTTTCAAAAGAAGCCTTAACTGTACTGTTGTTGTTATCAAAGCCCTTTCTACCATGACCAAATGATAAACAGTTCTTTACTGTTCTTAAACTTGTCTTATCTGTATAAGCTGAACCAAACTTAAATCCGTTAGGGTTACCGTCATAATTACTTCCTGTCCAAGAAGAAAGGTTAATCTTACCTGCAGAAGTATTTATAAAGCTGTCAGTTGGTAAACTAAAGTTACCCTTATTATAATTAGATACAAAATTCTTGTCCTGCTTAGAAATAAGTTCTACTAAATATAAATTAGTATCTAAAGCATTTCCATTTTCATAATCATACTTACCTGTGAATATATCAGGGTTACCATTATTCCAACAAGCACATTCTTCATAACTTAAATCTTTTGTATAGCCTGATGTAGTCTTGTCGAAACTATCCCAACCGTCATCACTGTTTTCCCAAGCATAGCAACCATAGAATGTATTGCCAGTCTGAGCACCAAGTTTTGGAGCAAAACCATCGGCATTACCACCTAATGTATAAACATCGCAGTTTCTATAGCTGTATACAAATCTCATAGTGTTGTATGATGCACCACCTGTAATCTGTACACCAGCGTCATTGTTATATCTTACGATACAATTGTTTACAGTATTATAATTTGCATTTGCACCCTTAATCTGAATACCGTTGTCACCGGCCTTTTCAATAATAAGGTTTTCAAGTGTATAGTAAGAACCAGAAATTCTTACACCAACATTAGAATCAGTAGACGCCTTTAAAGAAGGACCTGCACTACCTATTGTACTATTTCTAAAGCTAGTAAAGTCAAGAGATGGATATGTACCATCGCCCTGCTGTACACCTACAATTTTAACAGGATTACCCTTTGTACTCTTTAAAGCAAGCTGAGAAGTACAGTCAATAGTTTTAGCATTTACATAAACTGTACCGCCACCCTTTACAGATGCCATAGCATCTACTGCAGATACAAGTTCTTCAAAGTTTGTTACAGTTTTACTGCTAGTGCTACTATCTTGTTTCTTTGTTGTTGTTTCTGTAACTGTTGCCTTAGTTGTTGTTTCTGTAGTAACTTCCTTTTTAGTTGTAGCTTCTGTAGTTGTTTCTTTCTTAGTTGTTGCTTCAGTAGTGTTCTTCTTTGTAGTTTCTTCTACAGATGACTTGTTGTCAACCTGTACTTTATAAATATTGATACCACTACCCTTTGAATAAATATATACTTTACCACTATAGTTAATATTTACTGATGCTATATCTGCATCTGGCTTAGCAGAAATAGTTCCAAGTTCAGTACCGTCATCTCCTACTACCATAAGAGTTCTAGTACTTGAACCACTTGACCTTGATGTAACCTTTACAACAGCCTGTCCATTTGTATCAAAAGCAACTGCTCTGTACCTTAACGAACCACTGCCACCTAAAGCAAGGCTGTAACCAAATGTGTTGCTTCCTACAGTAGCCTCATCAGAAATTACATTTACTGTCTTAGCTGATGTAGCCTTAATTGTAAGACCATTTACTGTAACATCGCCTGAAATTGTACCTAAATTCTTAAAAGAACTATTGCCCATATTCCAAGATACTGATGAACTGTTAGAGTCAGCCTTTGTAGTAGCTTCTGTTGTTGCCTCAGTAACCGGAGCTTTAGTAGTAGCTTCTGTAGTTGTTTCAGTTGTAGTTGCCTTAGTTGTTTCTTCCTTAGTAGTAGTTTCAGTTGTTTCTTCTGTAGTAGCCTCTGTTGTTTCAACAGAACCACCCTTGCCTGTAAATTCCATATAATATAAGTAACTGCTACCACTATCTTTGAGAACTTCGTGGTCGCCAGCACCAACGCTTGCAGTTACAACACCACTACTAGGTATTTCATAAGATTCGCCATCTACAAGGATACTCTTTCCTGCACTACCTTCATTAAATACAAGAACTAATGTACCCTTAGAATCAGAAGTGAAGTTTATTTTTGTAGAAGATTCCACTTTATCTGCTACATCAAGAACCATACCATTATATACAACAGCATTAGAACTTGCTTTACTCCACTTATTTGCCTTTACGGTAAAACCACCGTTTTCTCCTGTTGAAGGATTGTACACAATGGAAGATGTGCTAGCTTCAACTGTACTGAGCATACCTCCTAAATTTGATATTACCCCATTACCAAAACAGCAACTTGCTGCCATAGTAAAACCTAAAGCTAATGCACCAATTTTTCTTCTTTTCTTCATTAATAATCTTCCTCCAATCCTTTTTTATCGTTATTTTTCTAACGAACTCAAGTGCAATAATACCAAAAATGGGACAAAATAAATAGGTCAATTTTTGACATTTATTTGGATTGGTTTTTGTGTAATTTTACCATATAATTTTATTTAATGTACAATTTTGACATATTTTTATTTCCATAAAAAACAAAAAAGCAAGTTTAACTGTAAAACTTGCACAATCTTAAGATAATAACTCTTATTTATATATTAAATTTTTATAAACCTATACACAACAAAAAAGCCGACTGTATCAACGATACAATCGGCAAGTACGGAGTAGGAGAGATTTGAACTCTCGCGCCGCGCAAACGACCTACTCCCTTAGCAGGGGAGCCCCTTCAGCCACTTGGGTACTACTCCATAAAATCAAGTGCTTATTTATAATACCATAACAATAAGCACTTGTCAACACTTTTTTTCTAAAATACAAAAAATCCTAAACAGCCTATAATAATAGCTATTAACCAGCCTAAAAACACATCAATGGGATAATGTACTCCTGTCATCACTCTGCTCAGTCCTGTAAAAATAGCAAGCACAATAAGAATTGCCCCTACTACAGGAAAAATACTGCACCACGCCATAGCAATAATCATAGCTGATACTGCGTGGTTAGACGGACAAGAGCCTTTGTCCTCGTGTTCAATAAGACTTTCAATACCAAGTTCCTTAAAAGGTCTTGGTCTATTTAGTATTTTCCTTAAAATAGAATTATATACTATAGTAATAAAAGGAATTAGTATAAACCTAAATAAAAGATTGCTATTCTGGAAAAACGCATATACTATGCCACTTAAATATACCAAAGCATAAATCTTGTTAGTATGTGATGCTACAAAAACTGCCATTTTACCAATAGCCTTGTTATCCTTTGCCATATTATACATCAAAAAAAACAATCTTTTATTCATAGATTAAAATTAATCCTCCCAAACACCGTCAAATACAAATGTAGCCGGACCAGTCATATAAACGTGGTTATCTTCTGGCTTCCATTCAATAGTAAGCTTACCACCTACAAGTTCAACTTCTACAGGAACTCTTGGGCAAATACCCTTGATGTTAGATGCTACAACTGTAGCACAAGTACCAGTACCACAAGCTAAAGTTTCGCCAGTACCTCTTTCCCAAACTCTCATTCTTAAATGAGTTTCATCTACAATTTCAACAAATTCAATGTTAGCCTTTCTTGGGAAGTGAGAGTCAACTTCAAGAGATGGACCATACTTTTCTACTTCAAATTCCTTTACAGGGGTGTCAATAAATGTTACTGCATGTGGGTTACCCATAGATACACAAGTAAAATCAAAATCCTTACCACAAGAAGAAAGTGTTAAATCTACTACTGGTTCGCTGTCAGCTACAACAGGAATATCCTTTGGTGCAAGAATAGGTTCGCCCATATCTACAGTAAGAGTTTCTGCCTTGCCCTCTGCATCTGTATGAACTTCAATAACCTTAATACCACACATAGTTTCAAGACGAACAGGGTTCTTCTTTACAATACCTCTGTCATAAACGTACTTACCTACGCAACGAGATGCATTACCACACATTTCAGCTTCACTACCATCTGCATTAAACATTCTCATTCTGCAGTCAGCTACTTCACTAGGCATAATAAGTACAATACCGTCAGAACCAATACCAAAATGTCTGTCACTCATAGCCTGAGCGAGCTTTTCTGGGTCAGCTACTTTTTCTTCAAAACAGTTAATGTATACATAGTCATTTCCACAACCGTGCATTTTAGTAAATTTCATATACAACACCTCATTTTTAATATATTCTTACAACTTTAGTATGAATATATCATAAAAAGTAAAAATCGTCAATATTTGTTAGTGATACAATATTAGCAGTAAATACAGCCATTTCAAACATAATAAATATTTTTATTTTTCATATAATAATGTACTAGACATTAACCATAAATTGGTTTAAAATTATAGGTATAGGAAATGGAGGATATACCATGAAAAAGATAGTTTTAACCGGTGGTGGAACAGCCGGCCATGTTACACCAAATATTGCTTTATTACCATATTTAAAATCAGAAGGCTATGAAGTATATTATATAGGAAGTAAAGAAGGTATGGAAAAAGAAATCGTTGCCAGATACGATATTCCATACACAGGCATTAGCTCTGGTAAACTTAGAAGATATTTTGACAAAAAGAATTTTTCAGATATGTTCAAGGTTTTAAAAGGTATTCACGAGGCTAAAAAAGCTCTTAAAAAGATTAAGCCTGATGTAGTATTTTCAAAGGGTGGCTTTGTTGCCGTTCCCGTTGTTATTGCAGCAAAATCTTTAAAAATACCTGTAATCTGTCACGAAAGTGATATTACTCCAGGTCTTGCAAATAAAATCGCTATGCCATTTGCAAAGGCGGTTTGTGTTACTTTCCCAGAGGCAATACCTCATATTAAAAATAATAAAGGCATACTTACTGGCACCCCTATAAGAGATGTACTCTATAAAGGCTCTAAGGAAAAAGGTCTTGAATTTACACACCTTGATGGCACAAAACCAGTTATGCTTATTATGGGTGGTTCACAGGGTTCAGTAAAAATAAATACTTCTATAAGAGCATTGTTGCCTGAACTTCTTAAAAAGTATGATATTATTCATCTTTGCGGAAAAGGTAATGTAGATGAAAGCCTTAAAGATACTAAGGGCTATGTTCAGTACGATTACTTGTCAAAGGAACTTCCTGATATTTTTGCAGCAAGTGACTTTGTTATTACAAGAGCTGGTTCAAACGCCATTTGCGAATTTTTAGCATTAAATAAGCCTATGCTTTTAATCCCTCTTTCAAAGAGAGCTAGTAGAGGCGACCAGATTTTAAATGCTGAAAGTTTTAAAAAGCAAGGTTTCGCCGATGTTTGTGACGAAGACGAAATGACAGAAGAATCTTTATTTAATAACATTAATGCACTTTATGAAAATAGAGAAAAATATATTACTACTATGAAGTCAGCCAGCCTTTCTAAGGGTGTTGACGAAGTAATGGCAGTAATAAAAAGTGTTTCTAAATAAGAGGAGGAAATTCAAATGAAAAAATTATTGGCTTTAGGGATTGCTATTCTTACTATGACAACAAGTGTCTTTGCTGGCACTAGCGTAAATGTTAAGGTTAATGACAAAGACATTGACGCAAAGGGTGTTATTGTAGACGGCAGAACTCTCGTTCCTGTAAGAGGTATTTTTGAAGAACTTGGCTACTTTGTAGTATACAATGCTGAAACTAAAACAGCATTCTTAAACAGCCTCGGTTCAACAATTAAAATGACTTATGGCAACGAGTACTTTACAGTAAACGACCAAAATATTACACCTGATGTTCCACAGACAATTATTGACGGCAGATTTATGCTTCCATTAAGAGCAGTAGGCGAAGCATTAAACTACTCTGTTGATTGGGACCCTGAAACTAAAACAGCATCTATTTCAAGAGATAACGGAATTAAGGTTTTAGGCACTCTCAATTTAGAAGATGTAAAGGCAGAAAAATAATACTTTTTACCCTCCCCTGTAGACAGCTACAGGGGATTTTTTTATGAAATTTTATAAACTACTTGACAAAAGACTGTATGAACTGTATTATAATTAATAGACAGTTGATACAGCGGAGGTGAAATAATGAAACTTGATTATACCGACCACAGACCTATTTACGAACAAATAAAAGACCAAACAAGAGAACTAATACTTAACAAAGCCCTTGAGGAACACCAACAACTGCCATCTGTTAGAGAACTGGCATCTCAGCTCACTATAAACCCTAATACAATACAGCGAGCCTACAAGGAGCTTGAAAGAGAAGGCTATATTTATTCAATGAAGGCTAAGGGCTATTTTGTTGCCCCACTTCGTGACGATGTTCAGCTTGCCAGAAAAAACGAAAGCATTAAACTCCTTGAAAATGCTGTAAAAGAACTTATCTATTTAGGCACAGATGAAAAAGAAGTTGTTGATTTAATTAAAAATATTTATAAGGGGGACGAAAAATGATTGAGGTTAGAAATCTAAACAAAAGTTTTGGCAATTTTAAAAGCCTTGACAACCTTTCACTTAATGTAAAGAAAGGCTCTGTATACGGACTTGTAGGTCCTAACGGTGCTGGCAAAACTACATTTATTAAAAATTTAATGGGCATATACAGACCAGACAGTGGCTCAATGACAGTTGATGGAGAGGAAGTATACGAAAATCCGGCATTAAAGCAAAAGATTATCTATATTAGTGATGATTTATTCTTCTTCACTACTTATTCAATACTTGATACAGCAAAACTCTATGCCGATATTTACAAGGATTGGGATTGGGAAACTTTCAATAAATTAAAAGAGATTTTCAAGATTGATGTAAAAAGAAAATGTTGCCGACTTTCAAAAGGTATGCAAAAGCAGGTAGCTTTTTGGCTTGGCATATGTACAAAACCAGACTTAATGGTACTTGATGAACCTATGGACGGTCTTGACCCAGTTATGAGAAAAAACACTTGGTCATTACTTTTGCAAGATGTTGCCGAAAGAGAAATGACCGTTCTTGTATCCAGTCATAACCTTAGAGAGCTTGAAGATGTTTGTGACCATGTTGGTATTATGTTTAATGGTAAATTGGTACTTGAAAAACAGCTTGATGATGTAAAGGGAGAAATTCATAAATTGCAAATTGCCTTTAAAGAGGGCGTACCACAGGAATTTAAAGACAGTATTAATATTCTCCACGAAAGCTATTTCGGTAGTGTCTACACTTGTATAGTTCGTGGCACAACTGATGAAATTACTTCTACAGCAAATAAATTCAATCCACTTATTTGCGATATTCTTCCACTTACATTAGAAGAAATATTTATTTATGAATTAGGGGGTATGGGTTATGAATTCGAAAACATCATTATTTAGTAAGGCACTTGTAAAGTCTGATATAAAGAGATATTGGTGGGTTTCAGCTATATATATGGTATTAACAGCACTTTTCATTTTGCCAAATGCTGTTATGAAAGATATTGGAGATGTTTATTCCAGATTTGATAGTGACAATGGTGGTTTAGCATTATTCTTCGCCTTTGTATTAGGTGGTCTTTTATTCTCCTATCTTCATAGAGTAAATTCTGTTTCCTTTATGAATAGTATACCTGTTTCTAGGACAACACAGTATTTATCCCATATTCTTTCAGGATTTATACTCCTTATTGTTCCTATTACAATAACAAGTATAGTAATATTTTTTGAAGAATTGCACCATGGTAGTGGTATACAGTTCTGCTATAAATATTTTTACACTTGCCTTTTATATTCAGCTTGTGCATTTATGCTCACAACTTTTACATCTGTATTAAGTGGTAACTTAATTTCAACATATGTTTTCGGTGGTGGCTTCGTTGCTTTGCCTTACTTTATTTTATCTATGGCAAATGAAATATTCAGCAAAAATGTATATGGCTTTGTAGACTATGATGAAGGCATTATGCAGTACATTTACATTATGGGAATAGATGAAATGTGGGCAAAACGCTCCGTAATATACATAGCCATTGCCCTTGCCCTCTTTGTAATTTCTCTTGTACTATATAAATTGAGAAATATGGAAAACTATGGTGAAGTTGTTGCCTTTAAGCCTTTAAAGCCTATACTTATGTACTTTGTGGCTGTTTGCTTCGGTCTTTTTGGCTACGATTCATTGTACTACATACACAATAGAAGTCTTAATTTCACATTAGGCGTACTTCCTTTAGGTATAGTTGCTCTTATAGCAGTATTTATGCTTAATCAGAAAAGCTTTAGCTTTAAAGGTATATTAAAACCTATTGTAATCTTTGCAGTATGTATGGGTATAGTAAATGTAATCTTTGCCTTTGACTTAACAGGTTACGAAAGAAGAGTGCCAAGTGAAAATAATGTTGTAAGTATAGATGCCTTTGACTATATGGGGCATATTAGTTACGATAGTGGATATACTAGTGGCTCTCCAGACTATGATAAGGTACGATATAAAGGTATTATTACAGATAAAAAAGATATTGACACTATGGTGAAACTCCATAAGTACCTTGTGCAAAGAGGTGATGTAAGTAGTAAATCTAATGATATGACATACATTACAATGAACTATACTTTAAACCATAATAGAAAATTAAGTCGTGGCTACTTCCTAAGTCCTGAAGAAATGAAAAGTATATATACTATAGATAACTATAAAAAAGCTACCTATCCTATTGTAAACGACAATAAAAAGGAAATGAATTATGTTCAGATTACTGACCCTCGTTTATTAAATTATAGCCAAAGATTAAATAATATAGATATTGATAAACTTGCTGATATAGTAAAAAAAGATATAATGGAATTAACTCCTGAAGATTTTGAAGTAATAAATTCAGATAAAGACAACTATAGCTCTCTTGATATTAACTACACAGAGTATGTTGTTTACAAAGGAAAGACATATAAATATGGTATTTCACAAAATATTCCTTTAAGTAGTTGTTTCAAAGATGTTATAGATTATCTTCAGCAACAGGGCTATACTTCAAACTATATTCCTATTGATAGCATAAATAGTTTGGATGTAGATTATTCAGCTTTAGATGACCAAAACGACGATTATACAGGTACCGAAACTGCCGTTTCAGAACTTGATACTAAGAAGAATGTACAAATTAGTGATAAAAATGATATAAAAGCTATTATGGAAGCTCTTTATAATCTCAATTATAAAGACCCTGACGATAAAAACACAGCTTTATACCGTCTCTCAATATTTAGTACAGACCTTAAAAGCAACGGAAATGACGGATATATAACTGTTACACTTCCATCTAATGAAATATCTCCTGCATTAAAGAAATATTTCAAGAAATAATATTTACTAAAAATAACATCTCATTACCAAAAAACGGACTGCATTTTCCAGCAGTCCGTTCTTTTATATATATAATTTATTATATTCTTGCTACGCCAGACTTAACAGCAGCATCAGCAACAGCCTTTGCAATACTTTCTACAACACCCTTGTTGAAAGCAGATGGAATAATAATGCCGTTTGCTAAATCTTCTTCTGTTACTAACTTAGAAATAGCATCAGAAGCAGCAAGCATCATTTCATCATTAATATCACTTGCTCTAACATCTAAAGCACCTCTAAAGATACCAGGGAAAGCAAGTACATTGTTAATCTGATTTGGATAATCACTTCTACCAGTTGCAATAACTCTAGCACCGGCAGCAAGAGCAATTTCAGGCATAACTTCTGGAACAGGGTTAGCCATAGCAAAAATAATTGCATCTTTGTTCATTGTCTTAATCATTTCTTCAGTTAAAAGACCCGGAGCAGAAACACCAATGAAAATGTCAGCACCCTTTATAATATCAGCTAAAGAACCGTCTTTGTGGTTAGGATTTGTAAGAGAAGCAAGTTCAGTTAATGATGGGTCATCATAAGTCTTTTCAGAAGAAATAACACCGTCAATATTTCTCATTGTAATATCCTTAAAACCGGCTGTAAGAAGGAGCTTAGCAATAGCTGTACCGGCAGCACCTGCACCAGACATTACTACAGAACATTCCTCTGGCTTTTTGCCTGTAAGTTTTAAAGCATTTCTAATACCGGAAAGAACTACAACAGCAGTACCATGCTGGTCATCGTGGAATACAGGAATATCGCAACGTTCCTTTAACTTCTGTTCAATTTCGAAACAACGTGGAGCACCAATATCTTCAAGGTTGATACCACCAAAACTCTTTGAAATAAGTGCCACAGCATTTACAAATTCATCTACGTCCTGAGAATCAACGCAAATTGGGAAGGCATCTACATTACCAAATTCCTTGAAAAGTACACACTTACCCTCCATAACAGGCATACCTGCTACAGGACCAATGTTACCAAGACCAAGTACAGCAGAACCGTCAGTAATAACAGCTACCATATTGTGTCTTCTTGTAAGAGTATAAGAAAGTTCCGGATTTTCCTTAATAGCAAGACAAGGTTCAGCTACACCTGGAGTGTAAGCAATAGATAAATCATCTACATTTTCTACCTTTGCTCTTGAAACAACTTCAATTTTACCAGCCCATTCAGCGTGTTTTTCCATTGCAATTTTCTTGTAATCCATAGTAATCTCCTTTGTTTATGTTTATATTATTTTTTACTTGAAACTCTGTCTGAAATCTCTTTCAGCCTCTCTCTTTTGGTCTTTCTTTGCTATATCCTGACGTTTGTCATAGAGTTTTTTACCCTTTGCAATACCAATATCCACCTTTACAAGGCTACCCTTAAAATATACCTTTAAAGGAACTATTGTAAGACCGTCTTTTGTTACAGCCCCCTGTAATTTGTTTATTTCATACTTGTGGAGGAGCAATTTTCTGTCTGCCATAGGGTCGTGATTAAATATATTACCCTGTTCATAAGGACTAATGTGCATACCGGTTAAAATTGCTTCGCCGTTTTCTATCATAACATAACTATCTTTTAAGTTGCATCTACCGGCTCTAACAGACTTTACTTCTGTACCAGTAAGTGCAATACCACATTGGAAAGTTTCCAATATAAAGTAATCGTGATAAGCCTTTTTGTTTTGGGAAATTAGCTTTATAGCGTCTTTAGCCATTTCTCTCACCTCTTATTTTTTCCAATATTTCGTAAGGTACAGCCAGTTTTCCCATACCTGTACCCATATCTATTTTAGGCTTTGTAGCACCGTGAAAATCACTGCCACCTGAATATATAAGCCCTACTCTGTTAGCCATAGCCATAACGTGCTGTGTATCTGAATTGCTGTGAGTAGAATAGTACACCTCAACAGCCTTTAAGCCCTTTTGTCTTAACTTTACCATCATATTTTCAAGGTTAGTATCACTCATTTTGTAAAGAAGTGGGTGAGCCAAAACAGGCACACCTCCTGCCTTTGTAATAAGCTCCATACTTTCTTCATAATTAAGGGTTTCTCTAGGCACATAGGCACATTTGTTGTCCCCTAAATATCTGTCAAAAGCCTCTGTATATGACCCTACAAAACCTTTTGAAACTAAAGCCTTTGCAATATGGGCTCGTGATATAACATCACCTGTACAACTTTCCTTTACATCATCAATGGTAATGTCCACACCTAAGCTATTTAATTTTTCTAGTATTTCAAAATTTCGTGTTACTCTTTTTTCTCTGTAATATTTCAACTGCTTATTTAAATCAGCGTCATTTTCATTTACATAAAGTCCCACAATATGAATTTCTTTTTTATCATATCTGGTGGAAATTTCAACACCACTTATTACCTCTACATTAGTTTCAATGCTCTTTGCCTCTTTTATCCCCTCTGTAGTATCGTGGTCAGTAATGGCAAAGGCTTTCAATCCTTTTTCTTCAGCATATTTCACAAGCTGTAACGGAGTAAATGTACCGTCAGAAAATGTGGAATGTGTGTGTAAATCTATTGTATCCATTGAAAACCACCTCATTGTAATCATATACCAAATTTTTAATATTTACAAGTGTTAAATAATTAATTATTTTTACCTGCCAAAAAAGAAATAATCAAATTCCTCCACGCCAACTGCAATAAAAACAAGCATTTCTTGCATATATTTCTTGCATATATTAATATTGTTCAAAATAAAATAGCAATATACAATAAAAAGGAGGTTCTCTATGTCTGGTGCTAATAACTCTCCCCTTTCTGCCCTCCTAAAAGGCGTACTTACAAGCTTTATATTGACGTTTATTGTCTTTACAGTATATGCCATACTTCTGACCTATACCTCACTTCAAGAAAACAACGTAAATGTAGTTATGCTTGTATCTACTGCCATTAGCTGTATTCTATGTGGTTTTATAACTGGCAGAAAAGCCTCCAGTAAAGGAATATTGTGGGGAACTTTAAGTGGATTTATCTACATAGCTATAATGCTTTTAATAAGTATTTCTACTGTAGGCAGTTTTTCATTTTCTCCTAAAATGCTCATTAGTATAGGTCTTGCCCTTTGCTGTGGTGCTTTAGGTGGAGTAATTGGTATAAACACAAATAAATAGCATAATAGCGAGGATTTTTATATCCTCGCTACTTTATTATCTAATATCCAATTTAGAAATTACATTTCCTTCAAAATCCTTTATTTCAAAAATTCCGTCTTCGTAGGTCATATAGCTGTTCTTGTTTCCATTTTTAGGAATAGAAGTTGAACCTGGGTTAATATAATAGTAGTTATCCACCTTTTCCATAGCCTGAACGTGAGTATGTCCGTGAATAAGAATATCATTATCCTTTAACATTGGAGGATTTGATGTATTAAACTTGTGACCGTGAGTTACAAATACCATTCTGTTTTCCAAATACATTATCATATATTCAGCCATAACAGGAAATTCAAGTACCATCTGGTCAACTTCTGCCTCACAGTTACCTCTTACAGCAAGTATTTCCTGCTTCATAGAGTTTAAAAGTGCAATAACGCCCTTTGGATTGTAGTCCTTTGGCAAGTCATTTCTAGGTCCGTGATAAAGTAAATCACCTAAAAGAATAAGTTTTTCAGCCTTTTCATTTTTATAAGCCTCTGCTACTTTTTCAGCATAAAAAAGTGAACCATGTATATCAGATGCAAACATTAATTTCATTCTAAAACCCTCCATACAATCATATACATTAATAGCTTAATTATATCAATTATAAATACAGGAGGCAAGATGAAAAGCGAAAAAATTTGTATGTATGCAGAAATGGTGTTGGCTGTTTTTTTGGTACTTCTACTTCTTAGAATTTCCATACATAGAACAGTACAAACTATATCCCCCAACACCCAGCCCAAATTAGCAATAGTTATTGATGATTTCGGCAATAACTCAGCCGGCACAGAAGAAATGTTGGCACTTCCTATACCTTTTACAGGGGCAGTAATGCCACAAATGCCCTACACTAAAGCTGACCAAGATAAACTGCTGGATAATGGTAAAGCTGTTATACTTCATCAGCCTATGGAAGCACATACAGGTCAGAGAAGTTGGCTAGGTAAAACACCTATTCTCAGCAATATGTCTACAGAGGAGGCAGTAGACACATTTAAAAGTAATTTGGATAGTGTAGACAAAGCAAAAGGTTTCAATAACCATATGGGTTCAAAAATAACGGAGGACAAGGATAAAATGACAGCACTTTTAAAAGAAGCAAAGGACAGAAATATGTACTTTTTAGATAGCCTGACAACTGCTAAATCAGTTGGCGAAGAAGTAGCAAAGGAAGTAGGTGTTCCATACATTAAAAGAGATGTATTCCTAGACAGTACACAGGATATTAAAACAGTGGAAAAAAATATTTTGAGAGCAGCTGAAATAGCAAAGCAAAAAGGAACAGCTGTTGCCATTGGTCACGTTGGTGCAGAAGGTGGCATAGTTACAGCCACAGCCCTTAATAACCTCTATAAACAACTTGAAAATGAAGGCATAAAATTTGTAACTTTGGAAGAAATTATACAAAATTAGAGAAATATTTTAAATAAATTTGCTTGTATTTATTCCCATAATATTTTATAATTAAATCAAATAAAGTACATTAATGTACATATGGGAAAGGAAGTTTTATTATGGGTTATATGGAAAACTACAAAAAATGGTGTGAAGACACTTATTTTGATGAAGCTACAAGAGCCGAATTAAAGGCTATTGAAGGTAATGACAAAGAAATTCAGGAAAGATTTTACAAAGATTTGGAATTTGGTACTGGTGGTTTAAGAGGTATTATCGGTGCCGGTACTAACAGACTTAATATTTACACAGTAAGTAAGGCTACTCAGGGTTTTGCCAACTATATCATTAAGCAGGGCGAAGAGGCTGTTAAGAAAGGTGTTGCTATTGCCTTTGACAGTAGAAGAATGAGTCCGGAATTTGCCGAAATTACAGCTTTAGTATTAAATGGTAATGGCATTAAGACTTATATTTATCCATCTTTAAGACCTACACCAATGCTTAGCTTTGCTGTTAGAGAGCTTAACTGTACAGGTGGTGTTGTTATTACAGCAAGCCACAATCCACCGGAATACAATGGCTATAAAGTATACTGGGCAGACGGTGGTCAGGTTCCTTACCCAAGAGATGAGGCTATTATTGAAGAAGTTAATGCTGTTACTGACTTCCACACAATCAAGACAGCTAACAAAGATGAGGCTGTTAAGGCTGGTCTTTTCAACGTTATTGGCGAAGAAGTAGACGAAGCATTTGACAAGAATGTATTAGCACAGATTGTAAATCCTGAAATCATTAAGGAACAGCACGATTTAAAGATTGTTTATACTCCTATTCACGGTTCAGGTAACAAGCCAGTAAGACGTGTTCTTGAAAAGGCTGGTTTTGAAAACGTAACAGTTGTTCCTGAACAGGAACTTCCTGATAGCGAATTTACAACTGTAGGCTATCCAAATCCGGAAAATCCTGCTGTATTTGAACTTGCTATTAAGTTAGCAGAAAAGATTGACGCAGATATTATTCTCGGTACTGACCCAGACTGTGATAGAGTTGGTGCTGTTGTTAAAACTAAGGACGGTAGCTACACTGTACTTACTGGTAATATGACAGGTACACTTATTTGTAACTATATCTGTTCTCAGAAAGCTAAGTTAGGTACACTTCCAAAGAACGGTGCTTTAGTTTCAACTATCGTTTCTTCTGAAATGACAAAGGCTATTGCAAAGAAGTACAACCTTGCATACTTTGATGTATTAACAGGCTTTAAGTACATTGGCGAAAAGATTAAGGAATTTGAACAGACTGGAGATTACCAGTATGTATTCGGTTTTGAAGAAAGTTACGGTTGCCTTTCTGGTACATACGCAAGAGATAAGGACGCAGTTGTTGCCTCACTTCTTATTTGCGAAATGGCAGCATACTATAAGTCAAGAGGTATGAGCCTTTATGACGGACTTATGGAACTTTATGATACATATGGCGTATACAAGGAAATCATTCACTCAATTACATTAAAGGGTATTGAGGGTATTGAAAATATGAAGAAGATTATGGACACTTTAAGAAAAGATGCTCCATCTGAAATCGCCGGTGTTAAGGTAACTGAAACAAGAGATTACCTCGAAGATAAGATTGTTGATGTAGCTACCGGTAAAGTAAGCCCTACTAATCTTCCAAAGAGTAACGTACTTTACTTTACACTTGCTGACGACACATGGTTCTGTGTAAGACCAAGTGGTACTGAACCAAAAATTAAGATTTACTTCGGTACTAAGGCAGATACTGTTGAAAATGCAGAAAAGAAAATTGCTACTGCTCAAGACGGTATTATGAAAGTTGTTAATTCTGTTTTAGGTGAATAAAAATAAGGGATACAGTTTTTGTGACTGTATCCCTTTTTACTTTCTAAATTTATCAAACTTTTGCAAGCTCAATTATTTTATCAACGGTATGGTCAATGTCATAATTGCTTACATCAATGGTAATTTCAGCATACTTGTTGTAGAATGGTTCTCTCTGTGCCAAAAGCTCTCTGATTTTAGCCTCTTTGTCATCTACTTGAAGTATAGGTCTTGTGTTGTCAAATTTAAGATTTTGAGCAATCTTTTCCGGAGAAGATTTGAGATATACTATTACTCCACCCTTTTTAAGATTTGCAATGTTTGCTGGATTTTTAATTACTCCACCACCTGTTGCAATAATCTTTTTCTTAGGTGTAGAAAATCTTTTGTATAATTCTCTTTCTATTTTTCTAAATTCTTCTTCCCCTTTTTCTTTGAAAATTTCATTAATAGTCATTCCTTCTCTTTTTTCAATGAAATCATCTGTGTCTATAAATTCTCTTTTAAGCACAAGGGAAAGTCTTTTGCCCACACTTGTTTTGCCACTTCCCATAAAACCTATGAGAACAATATTTTTATCCTTGTTGTTAATCTTCATCAGTTATTCTCCCTGTAAAAATCACTTAACTCTTTTCTTGCCTTTTCTGTAAGCTGAGGGTCAATTTCTTCATCAAACCAAATTTCCTCTGCTGCAACAGCCTGATACACAAGCATATCAAAGCCGTTTATACCTGTAATGCCCTCTTTTCTACAGTCCTTTAAAAGCTGAGTTTCCCATGGAGAATATATAGCATCAAACACCATTTCCACGCCTTTAGCCCTGTAAAAACCAGTATCCTTTATAGGACTTAATCCCTTGTTTTCTCCAAAACCAATTACTGTAGCATTCAAAACTATATCTACATTGGGAATATCATAAATATCATCAATAGATAAAGTTTTAATTTCTGTATCTGGATATTCAGCTCTTATGCTTTCTGCCAATTTGTCAGCCTTTGATACAGTACGGTTTGCAATGTAGAGCATTTTAGCACCATTGTCGGCAGCCATAACACCACAAGCATTACCTGCACCACCAGCACCAAGAAGAAGAACTGTCTTACCCTTTACATCAAAGCCCTTGTTTTTTATAGCATAGTACACACCAATAATATCTGTGTTGTAGCCCACATAGCCATTCTCTGTATATTTAAGAGTATTTACAGCCCCAATAACCTTAGCTCTTTTGTCAATGTCACAAAGGCATTTCATAACTTCTACTTTGTGAGGTACAGTTACATTAAGTCCCTTTATACCTAAGCTGTAAGCACCTTTTATAGCACTTTCAAGATTATCCTTTTCTACTCTGAAAGCCTCATAAATCATATCTTTATTTAAAGTCTTTGCCATTGTATTGTGAATAGCCGGACTAAATGTATGTTCTATAGGACAGCCTATAACACCGTAAACAGCTGTCTTTCCCTTTACTGAATTATCAACCATTGTTCTCCTCTTTTCTCTTTCTTCTCAAATAAAAGTACAACACTATTTTTTCAAAAGGTCTTTTAGGTGCAGTTATAAGTTCGTCTTTTGGACTTACCTGTTTCACAAGTACAGAATAAACCCCACACTTGTTGCCACACCACACATCTGTAAAAATCTGGTCACCTACAATAACAGAATTTTCAGCCTTAGAACCTATTTTCTTCAATAGCTTTTTCATACCCTCTGTAGCTGGTTTTTTAGCTCTGTAATAATATGGAATTTCCATTTCTTCGCAAAAAGTTTTACTTCTTATTTCCTTACTGTTAGAAAGTACAGCAATTTTAATACCACTTTCTCTCAATGAATTAAAATAAACCCTTAATTCATCAGTAGGAGTTTTTATCCAGTAAGGCACAAGGGTATTATCAATATCAAAAATAAGAGTATCTTTGCCTAAAGCCTTTAATTTTTTCCCTGTTAATTGAAAAACCGATGGCAAATATTCCTTAGGATATAAAAATTTTAACATATGTGTACTGCCCTTCTTATAATGCACTAAAAATAATAAAACAATTTTACAATAATTTTTGTTTTTTGTAAAGACAGTTATCCCCTACTGTAAAAAGGCAGTAAAAACTGGGTTATTTTCTTTTTAAATGTAGCTTTTGATATTACTATTTGTTTGACAATCCTCACTATATCTTATATAATGGCATTAAAATATTATAAAAAGGGATGATGAATATGGCAGCCGAAATACTAAACAAATTAAGGGAATTGCAGGAAAAAAATGCTTATCCTATGCATATGCCAGGTCACAAAAGAGTTGTAGATTTTATTCCATTTGATTCTCGTGAATTTGATTACACAGAAATTGAGGGACTGGACAACCTTCATCATCCAGACGGAATTATAAAAACAGCACAGGAGCAAATGGCACAGCTTACAGGTGCTGATGCCTCTTTTATGCTTGTAAATGGTGGCAGTAGTGGTATACTTGCTGCAATTTTAGCTACTGTAAAGGAAGGCGATGAAATACTTGTGGCAACTAACTGTCACAAGAGTGTGTACAATGCCCTTATACTTTCAGGAGCAAAGCCAATATATATTTCACCTCAGACTAACGCAGAGGGTTTAGCCGGTGGTATAAATATTTCTGATATTTTCAGAGCCTTTAATAATCACGATATTAAGGCAGTTATTATTACAAGCCCAACCTACGAAGGCTTCACTTGTGATGTAAATGTTATTGCAGACATAGTTCATAAGCAAAATGCTGTACTTATTGTTGATGAATGTCATGGTGCTCATTTCTGTTTTTCAGATGTATTTCCAAAAACAGCTTTACAGCAACACGCAGACATTTCCATAAATAGTTGGCACAAAACACTACCTGCTTTTAATCAGGCAGCAATTATAAATGTAAGAAGTAAAAGAGTTTCTGTTGAAAGAGTTGCCCGTACAGTATCAATGGTACAGACTACAAGTCCGTCTTATCCAATACTTGCATCTATGGATTGGACAAGGGACCATTTTTCAAGAGATAAAAATATAATGAAAACTTATATTGAAAATCTTATTAAACTTCGCCACGAGCTTGCTCATTGTCATAGTTTAAAGCTGGTTAGTGACTCTATAAAAGGCGAAGCATCTGTGTCCGATATTGATATTGGAAAACTTACAATTATGGTCAGATGCGATTTAACAGGATTTGATGTTGCAAAAATCCTCTTAGAGAAGTACAATATACAAGTGGAGTATGCCGGTCTGCACCACATTATTGCAATGACAAGTCCTTGTGACGATGAAAAGGCATTTAAAAAATTTATGAAAGCTATCAAGGATATTGATAAACAGTATCCAAGAAAGTTCATAGAAAAAATACCTATGATTTCAAACTCTGTTGAAACAGCCTCTCTTACACCTCGTGAAATTTTCTACGGTGCAACTAAAGACGTTTCTTTTGAGGAAGCAGTAGGAAAAATAGCTGCCGAAAGCGTAACAGCCTTTCCTCCGGATATTCCTATTGTTGCAATGGGTCAGATAATAAAGCAGGAACACATTGACGCAATAAAGCGTCTTCTACAGCACGATGTTACAATAATAGGTGCTGATAATGAAAAAATAAAAATCGCTATGGAGGCGTAATGTACCAATGAACGAAACAGACTTTAACAAAATTATTGACAGTATTAATTCTCTTACTGTCTACAGAGAAATCAAGAATAATAAGATTATTGACATTCTCAAACATATATTAACAGAGGAAGACAATTTGCCATATATGGCTGAACTTGTAGCCACTCTTACTGAAATGGCAGAAAAAAGCTCATTTAAGGGCAACCTTTTCAAGAGCTATATTATTCACCTTATGTTGAGAAACCAGAATAATTTTACACTTTTTTGCGAAAACAATCTTGATGTAAAGAATTCTTCTATATATGAATTGGCTAAAAGAGATATAGAGGCTATAAAGACTATTGCATCTATGGATTTAACAAAGTTACCTGATGCTGAATTTTTACTTCCTGCCATTACTCAGGTTATGGACTATAAGCCGGTTAAAGATGCTGACAGCGAATTGGCAACAATTCCTGATGACTTTACTATTGACGATGTAATCGAATTTCACAAAAAGCACGGTTGTGGGGATATTTCTATATTCCGTTCTTTCCGTTACAACGACGAAAAGCAGAAATTGGTTGGTGTTGCTCACCCAGACCCTATCCGTTTCAGCCAGCTTATTGGTTACAAGGCACAGTTTGACCAGCTTATTGACAACACTCTTGCATTCCTTAATGGTTATAATGCAAACAATGTACTTCTTGTTGGTTCAAGAGGTACCGGTAAGTCATCATCAGTAAAAGCCCTTGTAAATGAATATCACGAACAGGGACTTCGCTTGCTTGAAATCACTAAGGAACAGATTGAAAAATTACCGGATATTTTAAAACTTTTAAGACCAAGAGGAAGAAAGTTCATTATATTCATTGATGACCTTTCATTTGATGAGGGCGAAATGGGTTATAAGTATATGAAATCACTTTTGGAAGGTGGTTCAGAAGGTAAGCCTGACAATGTTCTTTTCTATGCTACAAGTAATCGCCGTCACATTATTCAGGAAAAATGGAGCGATAGAGGTACTGGTATTTCTGAAGATGCTGAAATCCATACAACTGATACACTTAACGAAAAGCTTTCACTTGCTGACCGTTTCGGTATCACTATTACATTCCCTAAGCCTACACCTAAGGAATATATCAATATCGTTAAGGGTCTTGCTGCTGAACGCAATATTGAACTTGACGAAAATACACTTCAGCAACAGGCTATGCAGTGGGAAATCAGACAGAAAGGTATGTCTGGTAGAACAGCAAAACAATTTATCAATAACCTTATGTGGAATACACAAAAGGAAGATAAGTAATATATTTATAAAGCATATAAAGGCAGTAGAAACTATTTTCTGTGGTTTCTACTGCCTTTTGGTTTTCTTTAAATATTATGAAAAATATGAAGTTATTACTATTATTTATTTTTTACAATGACTACAATATTTGCTAAAAGCAAAAGAATAACATAAACACATAAAACTATGAACATAGTTGGAACAACATCAAGCAATGCACTCCAATCTTCTTTTTTTTACCCAATTTAATACTATTCTATATTCCATAATAAGTGTACTTGTCACAAATGATAATGAACACATTGAAAACAAAATTGCTTTCTTATTTTTATTAATAGTCCATATCCAAGCCATTATACAAAAAATGATACTAATAATTCCGCAAACTATCCACATACCATATACCTCCCCATCTTTCTATTTACTAAACTACCTATATATTACCACACCCCCATATCTACCTCAAGTTTTCTATTAAGCTAACAAACAATTACGGTTAAATTTTACACAAACTAAAAGACCACAGCTAAAGCTGTGGTCTTTACTAGTATGCACATTTATCTATAAGGTTTTATAAAGGAACTATGCTTTGTATGTTCTGTATTTCGTGAGCAATGATATACTTACTCGTCTTTATACAGACCATATTTTTGTTGTTACCACCAATAAGTTCTCCTTCGAAATCTGTATTAGTAGTAGTTGTAACTCTTATCTTCATACCTCTTGTAAAAGTCTGACCCTTAAAATTAATCTTGTCTAAAGGGAAAAGAGTATAACATCTATCCATAACGGCTGTAATGTCCTTGTGTGAATTAGCGAAAGTCGTTGCAGCCTTAACAACAGAACGAATTTTTAACGCATTATTTATAAACCAAGTTAAACAAAAAGCCAAGATTGCAGCATATAGAATTTCTTTACCGGTTAAGGAAAAGTTAATGGCATTTAACATATATATACCCCCTATCCATTCGGTAGTGTAATTATAACACAAAAATTATTTTTTGCAATAGAAAAACTGCAATAAAAGAGCTATTTTTATAAAAATTCATAATTTCTTTTGAATTAAAACCAAAAGCCGAGGAAGTAATGCCCTCCTCGGCTTAAAGTATCAAAAAAACTATTTTTAGAAAGTAATTTAAAAATTTTAACAAATATATTTTCTCAGATTATCAAAGGAAAGTTGTTAAGAAAACCTTGGTTTTCTTAAACTAATTCCACAGGTCGAGCTTTGCCCGACCGAGGAGGGGACAAAAATATGGTACTGGTTTTTAGTGCCATATTTTTCACGGCTGGTCCCTACCTTAGACTAATTGCAAGAAATGCAAGCATTTCTTGCAAGGCAAAGCCGAGGAAGATACCCTCCTCGGCTGTAATACTGCTTTATTATTGTTGTGAATCTCCACTTCCACTGCTCTGTGATGAATCACCTGAACTAGATGAAGAACCACTTGAAGAAGTAGACGAAGACTGTCCACTTGAGCTTGATGAAGATTGTCCTGAACTGCTTCCACTTGATGAAGAACTACTATCAGACGATGAAGAACTTCCTCCTGTAGAAGATGAATTACTTGAGCTACTTCCTGAACTACTATAGCTGTTGCCACTTGAAGAATAAGATGACTTTTTCTTCTTCTTAGTATATGTAGAGCTGTTTGAGTTACTAGAACTACCGTAAGAAGAATATCCTCTATGGTTACCTGAACAGTATGTAGAAACAGCTGTACCCTTTTCAAAGTAATCTGTTATAGCTGGGCAATAACTACTTGCCAACTTACCGGATATTTTACAAACTGTAGCCTTTACAACATCGTTAGGCATATCAAAGTCCTTGACTTCCATACCTTCATTTACCTGTTCCATAACCTTATTCCATACCTTTAAGTGTGTAGTTTGGTTAAAGCCGTTCATATTAGGAACTTTCTTGTCATATCTATCATAACCATACCAAATGCTTGCTACATAGTAAGGAGTATACCCAACAAATGTTAAGTCCTTAGAATCAGTTGTTGTACCGGTCTTACCTGCAAGAGGCATATTAGACTGCTTAAAGTTAGCTGCTGTACCAGTACCTTCCTTAACAACACTTGTCATAAGCTGTGTAACAATATATCCAGTTGATGGCTTAACAACCTGTCTTGTTTCCTTAGTATTTTCAAGGAGAACATTGCCATCGTGGTCAAGAACCTTGTCGTAGAACATAGGTCTGATGTACTGACCCTGATTTGCTAACGTACCATAAGCTGCTGCCAATTCAACCTGTGTAACACCCTTTGTAAGACCACCAAGAGCTGTAGCTGCATGGTTATCGTTTTCAAGAGTAGTAAAACCAAAGTTTAATAAGTAATCGTAGCAAAGGTCAATACCTGTTTCAACCATTACCTTTACTGCTACAACGTTCATGGAATCTCTGATACCTGTTCTAGGAGTTACAGCACCTCTGTAGCTGTTACCCCACCAGTTCTTAGGAGTGTATCCGTCAGCTGTTGTGTAAGGTTCATCGACGATAGTAGATGCAGCTGTTATTTTGCCCAAGTCAATAGCCGGAGCATAAGCAGCCAATACCTTAAATACAGAACCCGGCTGTCTAGCTGAATCTGTAGCTCTGTTGAAACCTCTGTTTACTGTCTTTTCACCTCTACCACCGGCAATAGCCTTTATTTCACCGGTATGGTAATCAATAATAGCCATTGAACACTGTGGCTGAACACTAATATCTGCTCTGTCTGCAAGTATCTTCTGAGTAGAAGAAAGACCTGCTTCTATTTCTGCTCTCTTGTCTGCTACCCAAGCCTCAGCACCGGCCTTAGAACGAGCAAACTGCTTGTATTCCTTGTTTGTTGTTTCACCTGTTGCTGTATCTTCAGTAGAAACAATGTAATTAATGTCTAAGCTGTAGTTAGGCTTAGGGAAATTAGAATCATCAAGCATTACATTGTCTACAATGCCCTGTATTCTTGAATCGTAGTTAGAATAAATCTGCAAACCACCATTGTAAATAACATTGTTTGCCTGCTTAGCACTCATATTGTACTTAGTCTGTAAATCCTCAGAAATCTGGTCAATAAGTGCATCTTCATAATAAGAATGTATTGTAACACCGTCATTCTTAGTGTCATTAGTTGCAAGAAGTTTAGACTTTAATACTCTTGAGTAAATATCCTCATTAATAGCACCGTCATATTCTGCCTGAGTAATAAGACCCTGCTTTAGCATATAGTTAAGGATAACTGTCTGTCTTGACTTGTTGTTCTCTGGCTCAGTTCTTGGTGAATACATAGATGGATTGTTTGTAATACCGGCAAGACAAGCACATTCTGCTAAGTCTAACTCTGACGCATCTTTACCAAAATAACCCTGAGCAGCTGTCTGTACACCACTGTATCCATGACCAAAACTAATAGTATTAAGGTACAATTCCATAATGTACTTTTTAGCCTCCTGCTTAGAGCCAAGCTGTGCCTTTAATTCCTTTTCATACTTAAGGGCTAAATACTGTTCCTTAAGTTTTGTCTTAGGAGTATTTCTAGTAACATTAGTAATGTTATTTTTAATCAACTGCTGTGTAAGGGTAGAACCACCCTGTACCTGTCCTCCTGTAAGAGTTGAATAAGCAGCTCTTAAAAGACCTCTAACGTCAACACCATCGTGTTCGTAAAATCTTTCATCTTCAATGGCCATAATGGCATTCTGCATATTTTCCGGAATTTTATCAATAGTTATGTACTCTCTGTTTTCCTCGCCATGAAGTTTAGAAAGTTCTTTATTTTCGTTGTTATAAACTACTGTAGTATATGTTCTAGGCTGAATACCGGAAAGTCCTAAGTCCGGTATACTTCTGATAAGAGCAACATAACCACCTATTAAACCACCGGCTGCTGCAAAACCTACCATTATAGCAATCATAAGTACTATAGACATAAACACAGTAAATGGTTTAGAATGTTGAGTTTTATTTTTCTTCTTCTTTAAATTTCTTTCTTTTTTGTTGGTCTTATATGAACCACTTTTGGCTCTGGAGATTGAACTACTTCTTCTGTGTTCACCCTCTGAACCACTCCTTCTACTTCCGTCAGGCTGATTCATTTTATCCCCTCCTTTGTCATATAATTATAACAGAATTGTGCCTATTTATAAAGGAAAATTTTACTGAAGGCTTTTTCAATAACACAAAAGGAGGCTGTAACATTGAAGAATAGTGGATTTTTTAAAATAGCCAGAAATATTACATTTTTGTTACTTATTATTTTTTTTGTAATATCTGTAGCCTACATACATTTCGTTATGCCTATTTCAGTAAAAATTTGTCAAAAATATGCCATTACTTCTATTAATAATATTATACAAAATTCATTGTATTCATCATCTAAAAATATAAAAAGCGAGGACTTTATTCTTCGTTCTGACAACAACGGCCGTTTAGAATATTTAAGTGTAAATTCTATGATTGTAAATAATATATGTGCCGAAACAGCCTCAACTGTCTCCCAAAATCTCAATAACCTTACTACCTCTAAAATACGTCTGCCCCTAGGTGTGTTTACCGGTCTTCCTATTCTCTCACACTTTGGACCAAGCACCACAATACGCTTGCAACCCATAGGAGATGCCACTGCCGACTATGAAACATCTATGACACAGGCAGGAGTAAACCAAGTCAATTTTCAGGTTTGGATAAATGTGCATACAACAGTTTCTATAGTAAATCCCCTTTGGTCAAAGGATTTGGAGATAACCAGAAAGCTAACACTTGTAAACACAGTATTTAACGGCGAAATTCCTAAAACTTATATTAAAGTACAGTAAATAGCTTGACTATAGGTCTTTAATTTAATATAATGTAATTTACTAAGGTTATTTAAAATTTCTTTTTACAGCCTTTTTGATTATTGCTTGTGCAATCTTTATTTAATTGGATTTTTAGAAGTAATAAAACGTAAAAAGATATACTAACGAAATGGAGATGTGACAATGTTAAACTTTATTAATCTTTTAACTGCAAGTGTAACTATGCCGGGTGGCACAAACGAAGTTGCTACACAGGCAGCTAATGCTGTTTCAGAAGTTGCTACTGAAGCTACTTCTGCTGCATCAATTTTTGGTATGCAGATGGGCAAAGGTGGAAGCACAGCTATTTTAATTCTTTATATTGCTGCTCTTGCCCTTGTTTTCTATTTCTTTGCTGTTAGACCACAGAAAAAGAGAGCTGCTCAGTTAAAGGAAATTCAGCAGGGTATTAAGGTTGGCGACGAAGTAATGACTTCTTCAGGTTTCTACGGTAAGGTTGTTGAACTTGAAGGCGAAGATATTGCTGTTGTTGAATTTGGTACAAATCGTGGTGTTAGAATACCAGTAAATAAGAGCGAAATTATTGGAAATAAGAACGCTACAGCTAAGACTGAAAAATAATTTTTAATGCACCCTATGGTTTTGCCATAGGGTATATTTACACCAAAAAGAAATTACATTGTCACTAAATTTACTATTGATACAGGCACTTAACTGTGCCTACGGAGGTTAATAAATGCTTGATGTTGCACTTTTAGGTACAGGTGGAATGATGCCTTTACCTGGCAGATATTTGACAAGCCTTATGCTTCGCCTTGAAGGCAGAATGATGCTCATTGACTGTGGTGAATGTACACAGGTTACAATGAAGTTATTAGGCTGGGGCTTTAAAAACATTGATGTTATATGTTTTACTCACTACCACGCAGACCATATTTCCGGTTTACCGGGACTTCTTTTAACTATTGGGAATTCTGCTCGTACAGAACCCCTTACCCTTGTTGGCCCAAAAGGTCTTAAAAAGGTTTACGCCGGTCTTAGTTGTATCTGTCCGGAACTTCCTTTTGAAGTAAAACTTATAGAGCTTGAACCACAGGATACAATAGATATAAGTGTATTCCACATAAACTGCCTTAAAGTAAATCACAAAATTACTTGCTATGCCTACAATGTTCAGGTTAAGAGAGTAGGTAGATTTGATGTACAAAAAGCCAATGCTCTCAATATTCCTAAAAAACTTTGGAGTATTCTCCAGAAACAGCAAAGTGTAGAATTTGAAGGCAAAACATATACTTCTGATATGGTTCTTGGCTCTCCACGAAAGGGTATAAAAGTTTCATATTGTACAGACACTAGACCTACAAAGGAACTTCCGGCTTTTGTTGAAAACTCTGACCTTTTCATTTGTGAAGGTATGTATGGCGAAAAGGATAAAATTCAAAAAGCTAAGGAATACAAGCATATGATGTTTACTGAAGCTGCCGAAATTGCTAAAAAAGCTAATGTAAACGAAATGTGGCTTACTCACTTTAGCCCTGCTATGCCTTTCCCTGAAGAATTTTTACCATCAGCTAAGGAAATATTTGAAAATACCCATATTGGAAAAGACAGAAAGAATGTTACTCTCCTTTTTGAGGAGGACTAAACAGCATATTAATGCTTGAGGTATTATGGAAAATATTAGCGATTACGCTCTTGTTCAGGAAAGCCTGAAAGGCAATGAAGACAGTTTTTCGGAGCTTGTCAGACGATATAAAAACTTAGTTTTTGCCACAGTCTATAAGATATTGGGCGATTACGAAGAAAGTCTGGACTTATCACAAGAAATATTTGTAAAAATATATAATAATTTGTGGAGGTATTCTCCCAAACATAAGTTTTCAACTTGGGTCATAACTATTGCTACAAACCGTACAATAGACTTTTGCCGGAAGCGAAAAGTAGATACAGTGCCTATTGAAAACAGCGAGTATTACCTATCCCAAACACCATCGGCAGAAAGCACTTACCTTGATAAAGAGCGTAGTTCTGCCATAAATAAAGCCCTTTTATCACTGCCTGATAAATACTTGACGCCTATAATTATGTATCATAACGAAGGTATGAAGTATACAGAAATAAGTGAGGCTTTAGGCTTACCTCTTTCTATGGTGAAGAATAGAATTTACAGAGGTCGTAAGTTGTTAAAAGAAATATTGGAAAAGGAGGGAAAACAAAATGGATTGTTCTGATTTAAACAGATTTTTAAATAATGAAATGACAGATGAAGAACAGAAAATTTTCAAGGAACACACTAAACAGTGTAAAGTATGCAAAATTCAAACAGAGTTTTACAATTCCCTTGAAATAAATAATATTCCCCCACTTCCGGAAAATTTTGAAGTTTCAGTTATGGTCAAAATACACAACAAGCCAAAGTTCTATGGTTTTGTAATTTTTGCACTTTCTTCTGCACTTGTCGGCATAATTGCCACAGTTACAACTAACTACCTTGAACTTGTTCATATATTAAAAACTGAACATTATCCACATATGCTGTTACGGCTTGTGGATAAATTAAACTTTGTAGTAAATCAATTTATTTACTTATGGGAGCACTTATCCTACAGCATAACAACAACTGTGCCTGACTTTTTATTTTTTGGTGCATTTGTAGTGTTCCTAATATTTATGCTTTACAATTTGTCATTAAAGGAGAGATTATAATTGGAAAAGGAAATTAAAATACTGGCTATTGAAAGCTCTTGTGACGAAACTTCTGCTGCCGTTGTAGTAAATGGTAGAAAGGTTTTATCCAATGTTATAGCCTCTCAAATTGCTACACACACATTATATGGAGGTGTTGTTCCGGAAATAGCATCTCGTCAGCATATTGAGGCAATAGACTATGTTATTGAACAGGCTCTTGTAGAAGCTGATACTAAAAAAGAAGACGTTGACGCTATTGCTGTTACATACGGTCCCGGACTTGTTGGTGCTTTACTTGTAGGTCTTTCAGAAGCAAAGGCTTTAGCATTTGCCCTTAATAAGCCCCTTGTTCCGGTACATCATATTGAAGGCCATATTGCAGCCAACTATATTGAAAATATTGATTGGAAACCACCTTTTATGTGCCTTATAGTAAGTGGTGGACATACTCACTTAGTACATATTAAGGATTATGATGACTTTGATATTTTAGGCAAAACTCGTGATGATGCAGCCGGCGAAGCCTTTGACAAGGTTGCCAGAGTATTAGGCATACCTTATCCGGGAGGTCCTGGCATTGATAAACTCTCTTGTGAGGGTGACCCAAATGCAATTAAGTTCCCAAGAGCAAAACTTGAGGACAACGCCTATGACTTTAGTTTCAGTGGCTTAAAATCTGCTGTTCTTAACTACTTAAACAAAGAAAAAATGATGAATCACGACATAAACCGAGCTGATGTTGCAGCAAGTTTCCAGCAGTCTGTTGTGGATATTCTTGTAGAACGTGCTATGAGAGGTTGCAAGGAATTAGGTCTTAATAAACTTGCCCTTGCCGGTGGTGTATCAGCTAATAAGCACTTAAGAACAGCTATGGAACAGGCTTGTAAAGAAAACAACATTGAATTTAATGTACCTAAGCCAATATTGTGTACAGATAATGCTGCTATGATTGGTAGTGCCGGTTACTATGAATTTATGAAAGGCAATACAGCTACAATGGATATAAATGCTTACCCTAGTTTAAAATTAGGCGAGTCAGCTTTCCACAAAAACTAAAAAATAGCATATAATCAAAAGGGACTTATGCACAATTCTTGAGAACTTTATTCTCCATTGTGTATAAGTCCATTTTTAATATAAAATCAAAAATTTTTAATTTATCCACATTTACAATTCCACTTATTCTAAAATGTGTATAACTTGCTATTTTAAAAATTAGGATTGGTACAAAAAAAGACCTATGGCAAACCATAGGTCTTGATTTATGAAAATTACTTTCTGCCGTACTTCTTGTTGAACTTTTCAACACGACCGCCAGCATCGTTAAGGTTCTTCTGATTACCTGTATAGAATGGGTGGCACTTAGAACAAACTTCAACTCTGATTTCTTCCTGAGTAGAACCGATTGTAAATTCGTTACCACAGTTACACTTAACCTTAGCCTGATAATACTTTGGCTGAATTGCTTCCTGCATGTCTTACACCTCCATAAAAATTGGGATACATTTTGGCATCCCCTCGACATTATAACGAAGTAATTATATCACACCGCTTGACTCAATGCAAGCATTTTTTATTTATTGTTACTAAGTTTGAGAATAGCTTTCACAAAATCCTCATTATTGTCAGTTTTAACTAATAAGTCCATTACCTGTTCAGTAACTTCCTGATTAGTCATAGAACCACTAAATGACTTTCTGAGGAAGTATACAGCATCTAACTCGTCCTTTGAAAGGAGTAATTCTTCACGTCTTGTACCGGACTTAGCCATATTAACAGCAGGGAAAATGCGTTTTTCAGACATCTTTCTGTCTAACACAAGTTCCATATTGCCTGTACCCTTAAATTCTTCAAAGATAACATCGTCCATCTTAGAACCTGTTTCCACAAGGGCAGTTGCAAGTACAGTAAGGCTACCACCTTCTTCAATATTACGAGCAGCACCGAAAAATCTCTTTGGCATATAAAGTGCTGCTGGGTCAAGACCACCTGAAAGTGTACGACCACTAGATGGTACAGTAAGGTTGTACGCTCTTGAAAGACGAGTAATGCTGTCTAAAAGTACAACAACGTCTTTCTTCTGTTCAACCAATCTCTTAGCTCTTTCAAGAACCATTTCTGCCACTCTCTTGTGGTGTTCTGGCTGTTCGTCAAATGTAGAATATATAACATCAACATTACCCTGAATACTTCTCTGCATATCAGTTACTTCTTCTGGACGTTCGTCAATAAGAAGTACAATTACAAATACATCAGGATGATTGTGAGTAATAGCATTTGCTACCTTTTTGAGAAGTACAGTTTTACCAGCCTTAGGTGGAGCAACTATCATACCTCTCTGACCCTTACCAATAGGAGCCATAATATCTATAATTCTTGTAGAAAGTTCGTTTTTACTTGTCTCAAGCTTAAGTCTTTCTGTAGGAAAAATAGGTGTTAAGTCTTCAAAATTAGGACGCTTTGCAACACTCTGTGTAGGCTCACCATTTACGTGAGTAAGGAAAAGCATAGCAGGGAATTTTTCATTCTCCTTTGGCTTTCTGAGTCTACCTACAAGTTTGTCACCTGTTCTAAGGTTAAAACGTCTTATCTGAGATGGAGATACATAAATATCCTTTGTACCAGGAAGGTAATTTTCTACTCTCATAAAGCCATAACCTTCTGTAAGTACTTCAAGAATACCTTCTCCAACAATACCACTATCTAATTCCTTTAAATAATCGCTGTTTCTGTTGTTGTTTTCTTCCTTAGGCAATGAAGTAGGTGCTACTTTTTCAAGCACGTCAATAAGTTCTGCCTTTTTATATCTTGTAATACTTCCAATGCCCTTTTCTCTTGCAAGTTCTCTAAGTTCCACAAGAGTCATTTCTTTATAATCCATATTTCCTCCAAAATTAAGGAATAATCAATTCCTGACCAGGATGATAGGTACTGGATTCATTCATATTATTTGCTTTAAGAATTTTGCTCCAGTTTTCCTTTGTATATTCCCCGTAAACACTCTTACAAATTTTTTCGCCTGTATCTCCACTCTTAACTGTATATGTAGTACCAGAAGCAGTTGCCCCTGTTAAGTTTGATGATGTACCATCACTATTTACTATCTGAACAGCCTGAGTATTATTATTTCCAGAGTTTACAACAGCTGTTGTAGCACTTTCTGTTACTTTTTCTGTAGTAGCTACTGTAACTTCCTGTGTAGTAATCTCGCTAGTTATATCCTCAACAAGAGCTGTTGTTTCCTCAGTATTATTACCAGCTATTTTATTGAGCTGTTCTCTTGTAGAATCAAGCTGTGACTTATAGCTATAGCACATAGCTGCAAGAGCAGTTACAGCAACTACAAGAATAACAATCAATGCACCAATGAAGAATTTCTTTAAACCTGAACCTTTTCTGTACTCATCGTCAAAGTCATCATAATCGTCTTCTTCTTCATCTTCGTCGTTAAAATCCTCATCATCGTCATAATCTTCATCTTTATCCTTATCATTATGACCAGACTCGTCTTCAACTTCATCATCATCTTCTTCGATTTCTTCGTCATCATCTTCGAAATCGTCTTCTTCATCTTCGTCTTTTTTCTTTTTCTTCTTGAAAAGACCAAAAAGACCCTTCTTTGGCTTATCTTCTGTATCCTCAAAATCGTCTTCGTACTCGTCATCTTCTTCCAAGTCTTCATCTTCGATTTCTTCGTCTACAGATTCCTCTGCATTTTTCTTGCCCTTTTTCTTTTCCTCAATGAAACGTCTACGACGACTAGGTATAACGTCTTCTTCTACCTCTGCCTCTGTTTCAGTTGTAATAGCATTGAGAACTTCTTCTTCCTTAGTCATATCATTATCCTCCTGTGATACAGGCTGAGTTTCCTCTGCCTCATTATCTTCAGCACTTGTAAGGTTATCATCTGATATAACCTCACTAGCATCTATTAAAGGCTTATCTAATATTACTGTCTTTTCTGCTACGTAAGTATTTTTGTTATCGTCCTTTTCTTTGAACTTAGTTGGATAATCTTCCTCAGTGTGATTTTCATGTTCTTCAATTTCATCAGCAATATTGTTAATGCTTTCTTCTGGAACAGAAGTAACAGTTATTGTACTTTCACCTATAGGTTCTGTATCCTCACTTGCAACATCTTCAACATCTGAAGTTTCTTCCACTTCATCAGTAGCAACTTCCTGAACCGGTTCTTCTTCAACAGCTTCAATTTCTGTTTCAGGTTCTTCAATCTCTTGTACATCTTCTGTATTTGTATCAACTGATACTTCCGAATTGTCATCAGTTTCAACTTCTTCTACACTAGAAGTTTCCTCTGGCTTTTCTTCTTTATTCTTTAATTCTTCTTCAGCAATTTTATTTACGATGTTGCCAAGACCCATATCATCAACAGAAATATCATCAAGAGAATCCTTCTTCTTATGAACCTTTCTGTTTTCCTTTTTTACAGGCTTAATTTCTTCCTTAGGTTCTTCTTTCTTTTCTTCTTCAGTTTCACCTAATATTTCCTTTAATACATCGTTTGGGTCAGCAAATTCCATAGTTGCTGGTTTTAAATGAACCTTTTCAAGTCGTTCTTCAATATCATTTAAATCCATAGAAGAAAGTTTAGCTGTATCAAAAATACTAGGCTTTACCGGAGGAACAGCTTCTTCCTCCTCAATAGGTGCAACCGGTTCGAGGTCTTCCGGTGCTGGCATATCGAACCCCTTATTTGTGCCGTCAATAAGGTTCACATCGTCCTCTTTATCGTCCTTATATTCTTCTATTTCATCTGGAAATTCATCTTCGTAATCATCAGGTTCTTCAGTTTTCATCTTCTCAGCTAACTTGCTAAGAGCCCCAGCAAAAAATCCACCTTTTTTCTCTTTTTTAGGCTTATTTTCGTCTTGAGGTTCTACATCAGATACCTTATCCATATAATCATCGTCTACAAAATACAGTGTAGCATCTTTTTGAGCTCCGTCAAAGTAGCTTTGACCGCCATCATCAACATATTCTTCTAATAATCTGCCTACTGCCATTCTTGTTTTATCTGCGTTAAATTCGTTTAACGCCTGTTCAAGACGTTTCTGGTGTAAGTCAGACAACAGCTGTTCGGCACTTTTGTTTTTCTGTTCAGCCATTGTTGTACCTCCTACAATTTATGTTATAAATTTGTGTATATATCAGAACAAATTAACTTCGTTAATTTGTGCCTTGCTTGCAAGGCATCGGATTTATCTTTCCGATTCACTGGTCAGAACAAATTAACTTCGTTAATTTGTGCCTTGATAAATCAAGGCATCGGATTTATCTTTCCGATTCATTATTAAAAGCTATATATAAAATTTACACTCTATTCCTTTATAACCTCCATTTTACCACAAATCAATACGAAATTCAAATATATTTTAAAAAAACATTATTACATTATTTGTATAACTTTATAACTCAAAATCCACTTGTTCAGCCATTTCATCTAATTTCATTTTTAATCCAACAGGTATGAATTTTCTACTTTTTCTATAAATTTCACCAATAACGGAAATAAATTGTCTAGGATAATCAATTACTGCCTGTAAATCCTCTATTTGATTTTCTGTCAAATAGTTGTTTTTGCTATATGCTCCTAAAATATCTTCCATATTTAAGTAATTAAGCCCCTTATTATGGGCATAAAAAGCATTTTTGCGTTTATACCTGTTTATAAAGAAAGCTAAATCCCAAAGAGGAGAACCAACTGTCATATAATCCCAATCAATAATAGAAATCCTGCCATAGTTAAATAAAATATTACCTTCTTTTAACCTATTGTGTATAAAAGATTTTTCCAAAGTACTTTTCTGTAATCTTTCAACAGCCTTTTCAGCCTTACTGTAATACTTGTCATATACCTTAAGTACAGTCATATCCCAATCCTTCAAAGTCTTTGTATTGGATATTGCTTTTCGGCATTTTGCCATTGTAGTAAGCCCTTTTTCCATTTCATCAAGGGGATGAGGTTTCAAAATAGATGCAGCCCTTACCATAGGCTGACTTTCTATTCGGCTCAAAGCATACTGCATACTGCCTATGGTTTCAATAGCTTTTACAACTTGGGCATTATTAAGGAAGTCCAGTTCGTTGGCTCCCTTAAAAGGCGAAAGGATATATACATCACTATCTCTCTCTACATATGGCAATCCACTTTTTGCCGGTAAATATCTGTCAAAAGCCCTAAAGCCTTTTATCCATAATTGTTCCTTTAATCTGTAAATTTCCATTATTCTGTTGGTATTGACCCTTGCCTTGCAAATACTGTAATTGCCCTTGTCAGTATGCACAATATAAAAATATTTGCAACGCACTATATTCTTAGGGCATATTCCAAAATCATAGACAGCAGAATATATTTCGGGATACATATTGTCACTTCCTTAAATAATATTTATCCCTTAATATTATGACAAATACAATAAAAAAAGAACCTATCAAAGGATAGGCTCTCTAAATCAGTCTAAATTTATATCTGTAGCATCGCCACTAAGCATTTTGTCAGCTTCTTCTACTGTAATTGGCACAACAGAGAATGGGTGCGTAATACTTGCAGTTTTTGTTTCTCCGTCCCACTTAATACCAACAAATTCTACACTTTCAATAGCTCTTAAAGGCAACATAAATCTGCCCTCAATAATCTGCTGAGGTACTTCTGTTTCTATTTTCTTATCGTTGTATGTAAAATAGTTTTCTCCTGCTGTAAACTTTAAAACATCACTACCCTTTTTGAGAGTAGCAGTCTTTGTTTCAGCATCATATTCAGCAGTATATCCCATTTTTTCAAACACGCCACGAACAGGCACAAGAGTTCTATTATCTACAATAACGCCCTTTTGTTCTACTGGAGTTTTATCCACAACAACATTTACCTCTGTTGCTGCAAAAGCATTTACACTAAGAGCCATAACAGCCATAAAAACAGCCAATAACTTTTTCATATTATACCTCCTAATTTATCTTTCCGATTCAATATTAATATAAGAAAAGAGCCTAAATAAATTAGGCTCTTTATTAAAGTTTCATCAAAATTCAATTTATTAGAATTCAATAGATGTATACTTGTTTGTAGTGTTGAACTTAGTAAGGTTTACACCTGCGCTTGTAGAAACTACATTTTCGCTATCAAAGGAAGCGATTTTAATTTCTGGTTTTTCGTACTTTTTCATTATCAATCTACCTCCTTATATTATTTAGCTATTGTACCATTAACTGTATTGTAGCTAGTTACTGTACCGTCCATAGTAAGGTTGATTGAACCAATCTTCTTGTCAGTAGAAGCAGTTGCACCAGCTTCATCAGCAGTAGTAGTTGCATAAATGTCAACATCAATAGCATCAGTTGCACCAGTTGCAGAGTTAACTCTTACTGGGAATTCATAAGTTGTAGTACCATCAGCGTGTACACAAGCTGTAATTTCCTGCTTAGTAGAACCTACCTGAGCATATAAGCCCTGTACCCAGTTACCTGCTGGAAGTGCATCAGCATCAAGAACAACCTTGAAAGCACCCTGAGTAGCGTTGAGCTTTGCAGCTGCACCCTTGATGTCACTAATAGATGCTAAACCATTAATGTTATCATCTAACTGTGTAGAGTTAGTTGTATAGAAAGCTTCATTGTTAAGGTCATCTGCAGTTACATCTTTCTTTACTGTGCAAAGGAACCAAGCTTCTGGTTCATCAGTATAAGCATCTGCTGCAGTATCATACCAACCTACTGAAAAATGAGGAACCCCATTAATTACCTGCTTTGGGTTTACATTCCAAGTACCAAGGTAAGTCTTCTTTCTACCAGACTTGAAAATGTTCTTTACATAGTAATCCATACCAGCATCATTTGTAACGATTTCGCCACCTAAAGCTTCAAGGTTTGCATACTGGTCATCAGACATAGATGCATCTTCTATACCAGCTTCTAAAGCATCAGATAAAACTACTCTAGGTGTCCAAGAAGTTAATGTACCTGTTGATGTTGTAACATCTACAGGAATAGCAACAAAATCACCAGCTGTTAATTCTTCAACTTCAGCACCTGTTGTTAAACTAATAGGTGTGCCAAAGCTTGTTGTATTTTCATCTGCTGCAGAAACAACAGATGAGCAAGTAGCTACTGTAGCAGCAGCTAAGCATAAGCTTAAAACTCTCTTTAATTTCATATTTTTCTATCTCCTCTTACTTACTCTTATTTATTTTCCACTGGAAAACTAGTTATAAGGTCTAATGCTCTCTGTGCAATTAAACTTGCATCAGCACTTTCAATCTTACCATTTCCATCTACATCACAAGCCTTAATCTGACTATCTGTAAATGTAATTAAGTCAAGAGCAGCCTGAGCTACTAAACTTGCGTCAGCACTTTCAACCTTACCATTTCCATCAGCATCACCATAAACAACCTTAGCTGTATCAACAGTTACAGTACCAGCAACAGCTTCAATTGTACTTTCATCAGCTAAAGCTGAAGCAGAATTAGCTACCTGAGCAACAGCAACTTTTACATCAGTAGAACCAGTAGCATTTGCGTTAACTGTAAAATCTACAGTTGCAAGTGTACTTGCTTCAGTTACATTAACAGGTGAAGCTGCAGCCCAACCTATAAGAACTTCATCATTGCCTGTTTCATTATCTTTTAAATCAGCTGTAAGCACGCCACTATTAAAGCTGTCACCAACAGTTGCATAAGTGTTGTCGCCTACTTCGTCAGTTCCCTTTACCACTGGTGTGAGCACAGATGAATCATAGCTAATAGCTATAGCATAGGCGTTCACATCTGTAGATGTTTCTCCAGCACTTGGAGCAACGGTAATAGGTACTGATACTACATTACCTGCTGTAGCATTTTCACTACCTGCTGTAAATGTAGCGGCATTAGCACAAACACAAGAGCCAATAACCATAGTAGAAGCTAATACAGAGCATAATAAACTTCTGAATTTCATAATTAACCTCCTTCTTTTATACTAGAAACCTTTTCCTCACCTTTGGAAAAAATCCCTTTATAAAAGTATACCCTTTTCTTATTAAAATTGCAAGGGTTTATACAACTTTTTTGTGAATATTTTGTGTATTCATTTATTCTTGCTATAAACCCTCGCTTAAATCAACTAAATTTCGCTATAAATTCTTATTACTTAACAGCAACCTTGTATAATAATGAGTTATAGTTAGGAGTTACTGTAATTGTACCCTTGCCAGTTGCAACAAGTTCGAAAGCTGTTGTTGCAGTCTTTCTGCCACCAAGGCTAGCATTTGTTGGAGTAATATCAGTTACAGTACCACTTTCGTCAGTAAATGTAGCCTTAATTACACCCTTGTTTGCTGTGTTGTTGTCACCAGCGATGAATACGCTTGCTGTTAAAGCATCAGCAACATCAATAGTAAATGATGTATTCTTTGTTACTTCAACAGTCTTTGTAAATGCAGTACCATTAGCACTTTCTGCTGCGAAAGCTGTGTAACCACTGTTATTTGTTGCAGTTGTAAGTTTACCACCATTTAACCAAGTTGGTACGCTGTCGTTTTCAGCTGACCAGCTGTCACCACTTACAGCAAATGCCTTACCGGCTGGTGCTGTTGTAGTAGTTTCTGTTGTATCGTCAGCCTTTGTAGTTGTTGTAGCTGTTGTAGCTTCTGTTGAAGTTTCAGTTGTTGTAGTTGTAACAGTTGTTGCATCAGCTTTTTGGTCTGCTAATGCTACATCAGTACCGATTAAGTAGAAGTTGATACCACTCTTACCTGATACTAAATAATATGTACCTGCACTTGGAATTGCAATTGTGTACTTAGCAAATGTTGTACCAGATACTGTTACTGTACCTACTGTTGTACCTTCTGCATTAAGTAAGTTTACTGGTCTGTCTTCCTTGTTACTACCACTCATTGCATAGAAGATTACATTACCTGCACCAGTTGTTGTGAATGAGATTGCTCTCTTATCAACTGCACCAGTACCGTTTGTCTTTAATCTCTGTGTAAATGTGTAACCATCTAAGCTCTTGCTGTTTGCTTCAACTGTTAATTTGTTTGTTGCATCTGCAATAAGCTTGAACTGACCACTTACTGTGTTAGCTGTAATATCGCCAGCTGTTAAATCACTTGCATTAATTGTTGCTACAATGTCGCCTGCTGGAGTTACTGTTGTTGTTTCTGTAGTAGCTTCAGTAGTAGTTGTTGTAGTAGCCTTTGTTGTTGTTTCTGTAGTAGTTTCTGTTGTTGTAGCCTTTGTTGTTGCTTCTGCAGAAACCTGTTCAAGAGTACCTGTTACTGTAATTGTACCAATGTTTACAGAAGAATTAAGACCACCGTTTGTAGATTTATCATTTGAATCAACATTTACACCCTTAATTGTGTAAGTACCTGCTACAAGTGAAGTAGCACTTAAATTGTTCTTAGCACCATTCTTATTTTCAACATCTAAAGTTGCAACTGTATCTCCATTTGAGTTAACAATCGCTACCTGTCTAGCATATGCACCTGAAGAAATAGCATTTGTTAATGCAACTGTACCATCAGAAGTAAGTTTGAACTGAACTGTCTTAGAACCACTAATCTGAACTGAACCACTTGCATTCTTAACGCCAGTCTTTGCAAGGAACATATTTTCTGTACCAACATTTGTGTCTGCTGTAAGAGCAGTGCCAGAAGTAGCATTAATATCAGTACCTGTTAATGTATAAGTCTTAGTTTCAGGTGTAGATGGCTTAGAAGTGTTACCCTTGTGGTTTAATACCCAAGTAGCATCAAGTACATTGATTACACCGTCGCCATTTGCATCTGCAGCATCTTCATCATAGAATGTTTCGTCCTTGATACCCTGAATGAACTTCAAGATAAGGGCTGCATCCTTTTCATCAATCTTACCGTCTTTGTTTACATCACCCTTAGTAGAGTAATCAACAGTAGTTGCTTCTGTAGTAGAATCTGTTTCAGTAGTAGTTGTTGTTTCTGTTGAGGTTTCAACTGAACCACCGTTTGCTGTAACTGTTACTGTACCATTAGAAGTAGTGTAGTTTGCAACTGCAAGTTTACCACCCTTTAATGTATTTACAGTAATTGCAACAGGAGTTGCACCTTCCTTGTTTGCTGTAAATGTTACTTTTACAAGAACTGTACCGTTTGCGTTAATTGTATCAGCAGGGTTGATACCAGCAATTCTTACTGAACCGTCAGTAATGTTGCTGTTGATTGTAGCCTTGCTGTCATTGATTATGTCGCCGTTTTCAACCTTAGTAGCTGTAAGAGCAGCTGAGTCATAAGTTAATGTAATGTTGAAGTCTGCTAAATCAGTCATACCTGTCAACTTAACAGGAACTGTAACAGCAGAACCATTCTTAACTGTTTCATTGTCAACAACAACCTTTACACCATCAACTGGAGTAGCTGTTGTAGCTTCTGTAGCTTCCTTAGTTGTAGCTTCTGTTGTAGATTCAGTTGTTGTAGTAACTGTTGTATCGCCACCGTCAACTGCATAGCTCATTACATAAAGATAAACATTAGTTGTACCCTTAGTAATTGTATGAGTACCAGCTGTTAAATCAAATACATTAAGACCATCAACTACATCTTGTTCTTCGCCATCAATCTTGATAGTTCTTGAGCCAGCTGCACTTAATACTAACTTTAACGCACCATCTGCTGGAGCATTAACTGTAATGTTAGTAGATGATTCCATCTTAATACCACTATTATAAGTTACCCCGTTATAAGTATACTTATTTGTTGTATCATTACCACTAATATTGAAGATGTTAGAATTTGCAGCAGCAACATTATTACCACTTGCATCTACACCATCATCATGCCATACATAACCGTCATCAACAACAGTACCTGATGTAGTAGTTTCTGTAGTACCGTCATCACCAGTATTAGCCTTTGTTGTAGTTTCTGTAGTAGCTTCTGTTACTGTAGGAGCATTAGGGTCGTAAGCAACAACCTTTAAGTCATCAAGGTAACCATCCTTCTGAGTGTTACCAGACTTAATTACATAAACACCTGCTGGAATGTTAGAAACAGTAGCTGTCTTGCCACCAGCAACAGCAAGTTTAAGTTCGCCATAAGCATCGTAAAGTTCGATACCGTAAGCACTTGATGCACCAGCTGTAATAGTTACATTTGCACCAGTATTTACCTTAAAGATAACACCGTTATCTCTAATCTTCATATTTGTTGCTGTGTTAGAAATCTTAGCAATAGGAGTAACTAAAGCATTGCCCATATTGTACTGTGTATTAGCAGTTAAGCTAGTATCGCTAATCTTCTTTGCCCAGTAATTTGCATTAGTTGGGTCTGTGCAATTTAATTCATATGGAAGAGTTAAAGCATTTGGATTTTCAGTTACAATAGGCTCTGGAGTAGGTTCCATATTGATTTCAGATGCAGTCTTCATAACACCTGCAAGGTTAAGACAGTCTGCCTTTGCCTGAATAGGTGAAGTAGCTGTATATTCATACATATCGCTACCAGTTTCAAAACCTGCATAAGGGTTGCCACTGCTGTCGCTTACCTTATCAGTCTTGTTTGTAACCTGCTGTGCAGCATTTGTACCATTACAACCTGCAAAGCTATCATTATAAGACTTAACAGTTGCAGAACCTTCTTTTGCTGAGTCTACAGGGTTCTTACAAGCACCGAAGTAGTTACCTTCAGAGAAAATGTAAGCATGAGCTCTTGGAGAAATAGCATAAGAAGTAGCACCATCAAAGTATGTATTGTAAATGTGGATGTTAGCCTGTCTTGATAATGGCTGTCTTGATTCAACCTTTTCGTACCAGTTGTGATGAAGTGAAGCATCATACTGAATACTAGAACTTGAAGAACCAATAAGGTTTGTCTTATGGTTGTTTATATAATGGTTATAAGCCATTGTGTAACCATAGCCACGCTTCCAGTCACAAGAACCATCACCTTCTGCCTTATCTGATTCGGCAGGGTTCTTACAGAAACCTTGATGGAATGTATTGTTATGTACCCAACTAAACTTAATTGGTGCATAACCGTTGCTTTCGAACCATTCCTTAGTCTGTGGAGATGAAGAAATAGCACAAGTACCTTCAAGACCGATAGCATCTTCAGGAGTATTTGTGAAGTTAAGGTTTCTGAATTCAAAGCTCTGACTTGTATAACCTGTCTGGCTGATAATCTGAATACCCCAACCATCAAGAGTTGCGTCATCACCAATACCTTCAATTGTTACATTTGATGACTTGTATACTCTAATCATCATACCGTTATCGCCCTTAGTACCACCGTTTGTAGTAGTATTGTAACCAGTAAGACCCTTAATGTTCTCTGCTGGTGGGTTGTTACTTGTGTTAGAGTCACCACCTCTGATTTTACCAACAAATCTTACATCAAGAGGGATACCTTCTGCTCTTAACTGCTGAACAATATCAATCTTGCCACCACCAGTTACACCGTTGGCATCTTCTGACTTGTAGTTAAGGATATTACCAATACCAGCTGGATACTGGCTACCAGTGTAACCAGGAAGCTGTACTGTATTCTTGTTTTCTTCTGTTACATAAACAACAACAGCATTAGACTTTAATGTACCGTCATCATTGTATGCACCAATACCAGTTACGCCTTCCTTATGAGCATCATAGTGAGCATAACCACTTCTATCATATTCATATACCTTAATGTTGTCCTTAGTGATTGTACCACTATTTGTTGTAACAGTTAAGTTATATGTACCTGCCTTTAAACCAGGAATATCTAATCTTACATTAGAACCGTCCTGTCTTACAAGGTAAGTTAAATCATCGCCAGTAAGTGAACCACTTGCTGTACCACTATAGCTAACAGCTGTAACATCACTCTTGTTACCAGCCCATTCAGCATAAAGTGTTTCAAACCAACCACCTGCAGCACTAAAAGATGTAGCCGCAAAAGTGTTTATAGGCATAGCAGTAAAGCTTGTTGCGAGCATAGCTGCTGCAAGTACGCTACTGATAGCTTTCTTAAAACATTTTATCATGTTTTTGTTTCCTCCCTTTAAATTTAGAAGTATCTCCCCTGCCATAGGCAGGAGAGGAAAAAGTTTCACGACCTATGTCGAATTATAAAGACTTGATTAAGCCATTTAAGAACTGGCTAATCTTGTAAGCATCGTCAACATCAACAGTCTTGTCACCTGTTACATCGGCGTTTGTAGCATTTGTTACAGCTGAAATCTTGCCAACTGCAAAATCCATAATCATTGTAACATCAGCTGCGTCAACCTTACCACTATCATTAGCATCACCCTTGATTACTTTAGGTGTACTACCGTTTGGAGTGTATGCAATGTAGAAGATGTAGTTTGAACCACTACCCTTAGTGATTTCGTAAGACTGAGAACCGTCTAAGCTGATTGTTGCAACACCATCAGAACCTATTGTAATTGCCTTATCGTTTAATTCAATAATACCACTATACTGAGGGTTAGTAACAATTGTTAATGTACCAGCAACACCGTCTGGGTCGAAGTTAACAGCTGTCTTAGATTCCATCTTTAATGCCTTAGTAAGTGTTAAGCCATTGTAGTTTACAGAACCATAGCTAGATGTTAATGTACCAGTAATAGTATAGAAAGAACTGCTAGTACCGTTTAATGTAAAGTTATGAACCTGAGCACCTTCAACTGGAGCAATAGTTGTACCTTCTGTTGAAGATTCCTGACTGTTAGTTGTAGTTTCAGTTGAACCATCTTTGTTTGTAGTTGTTTCTGTTGTAGCACTTGTAGTTGGGTCAGTAGCACCTGTACCGTTACCACCAATAGACTGAATAGTAGTCTTGTAGTTTACAACTGCTGTTTTAAGAGCTGTAATTACAGAGTAGTTTCCATCTTCAGTAGAATTATCAAATTTCCACTTGAAGTCACCACCGTTTACACGACCAGCATAAGTTGTAACCTTTGCAGGTACATCAGCTGGGTCATCAACCTGTGCATCTGATACATTGATACCAAAGTTAGCATCTGTATCGAAGTTGTTGTATGTAGTGCCACCCTTTTCAGTTGTTTCGCTTGAAGGAACCTGTGCAGTTCTGCTAGTTACTTCATAAGCATCATAGCCTGTTGAAGCTGGGTTATTCTGAGTATAGTAGCTGAATACTCTGTTTTCATTTACCATTTTGTTGTTGTATGCCTTAATGATACCACCGTTTTCACCAGAGAATGTACCCTGACCTAAGGCATCAGAACCCTGACCAGAACTCATCATTGGCTTAGAAACATTTCTAAAGTAGTTTGCTTCAACGAAAGCAGAAGCACCCATTGTTACACCAACACCATACTTTGCATTACCATCAAAATAGTTGTTATAAATATGTACAGACATTGTTCTGATTCTTGGATGTCTTGAATCAGAGTGGTCGAACCAGTTGTGGTGATATGTAATTAATGAAGAAGTTACTTCACTCTTCATACCACAAAGTGATGACTTACCATTATCAAAGAAATGGTTGTAAGAAATTGTTACATAAGTTGACTTACCCTTAACATCTACAGTACCATCACCCTTTGCCTGGTCAGCGTCGCCACCAGTCTGACCATAGAATAAATCAAGGTTATGAACCCATACATTACAGTTGCCTGTATCAAGAGAAACTGAGTCATCTAAACAAGCCATAACTGCAAAATTTCTTAATTCAAGGTTACCAGCATTTCTGATAAGCATACCGAAACCATGGATACCTGAGTCTTCACCAATACCTTCAATAGTACAATTAAGGTCAGCATAATTACTCTTACCTTTAATCTGAAGACCTTCTGCACTAGAGCCAAATGAATCCATATCGTCTGCATTAATCATACCTACAATACGAATATCAATAGGAGAAGTTTCTGTACCCTTCTGTAAACCATAAACGATATCCTGTAAACCAGTGTGTTCTGCACCACCTACATTAGCCTTTACAGTTTTAGCAGTAGCAGGTGTAACATAAATAACCTTAGCACCAGCCTTTAATGTACCGTCTGCATTGTAAGCACCAGCACCTTTATAAGTAGACTTTGGTGAAAATGCTGAACCAGCTCTGTCATAAGCCTGAACTGTTAAATTAGTTGCAGTAACAGCATCAGCTGCTACTTCGCTACCATTCTTCATTGGTACAACCTTCATATCGTATGTACCAGCAGCAAGACCAACAGCATCTGCTCTCCAACAATCAGAATATCTTCTGATAAGTGGGTCGTCAAGCTGTGTCCAGCTAGAATCGCTTGACTTCTTAACATAAGCATTATAGCCTGTGTAAGATGAATCACTAACAGACCATTCAATGTAAGCACTTTCAAGCCAGCCTTTACTTTCTGTGACTGAAATTCCGCTTGCTGCATATACAGTAGCTGGAGTAGTAGCAAAAGGTACTACAGCAACGCCTGTTGTAATCATACAAGCAGCTAACACTGTGCTTATGAATTTGGACAAACCTTTTTTCATAAACTTTTTCCTCCCTTTAAACACATAAAGTTTATATTTTGCATAAATACTATACATATATTATACCTTGAAAGTCCCCGTTATTACTCACAGCGATTATCAACATACAAGATACATATAGGTACTCACGCTGATACTAATTAAGATACCACTTTGCAATAAAAGTGTCAATAAATTAATTGTTAATAAAAATTTTTCCATATTTTAAACAATTCTTAAGTATTGTTTTTGTTCACTTTAACAATAGTATTGTACCTTTTTTTACCCATTATCAAATTTTGTGTATTATTGTAATTTACTAGATTTTTTTGCCATTTTCTATTATAGGCATATTGCCGGTTTTACACTAATATAATAGAGAGTATCTACTATATATAATGTAGTGAAATACGGATTTTTTATAGCTTAATTTCTTAAATATGTACCTTATTTCAATTTTGTTTACAAATTATTCATATTTTACAATATATTATCACAATATTAATGAAAAAGAGGTTTCAATAATATGAAGAAAAAGCTTTTCATTCTTATATTTGTGACCTGTGCCATATTCCTTACAGGTCACAAAAAGTATAATGTAACCGTTGCCCACGATGTTTCTTTCCTTGAAATAGGTGACTCATCATTAGTTACTGAAGAAACTCTGCAGGAAACACCCTCACCTATTACAAATGTATCAGCTTTGCAAAACCTATCTACTTTAAGACAGAACTACTATGCTGTAGATAAAAAGACTGGTATGACTTCAGATTTATTTGACGTAAATTCCTTTTTATCTACTGATTTAAAGATACATGCTGGGAAAAAGCCTACTATTCTTATTTTTCATACCCACGCCCACGAAATGTTTGCCGACAGCAAAGATATATCTGAGGGTATAATAGGTGCTGGCAACAGATTAGCTAAGGACCTTGAGGAAAAGTACGGCATTAAATGCCTGCATATTACTGACAGCTTTGACACAGTAAATGGCAAAGTGCAACGTGACGGTGCTTATGAAAGAGCTGAACCTGTCATTAAAAAGGTTCTTGCCGAAAATCCTTCTATAGAATTAGTAATAGACTTACATAGAGATGGTGTAAATCCTAATCTCCATTTAGTGACAACAGACAATGGCCAACAGTGTGCAAAGGTAATGTTTTTTAATGGTCTTTGTAAAAAGCAAACCAATGGCAAACTTCAAAATATACCGGGGCTTTCAAATCCATACATAAAAACAAACCTTGCCCTTAGTTTTCGTATGCAACAAAAAATGAACGAACTATATCCCAATTTAACTAGAAAAATTTATCTCAATGCCTATAGATATTCTCTCCATATGAAAGATAAGAGTATGCTTATTGAATTAGGAGCACAGACAAATACTGTGGAAGAAATAAATAACTCCATTGACAGATTAGCGAAAACAATATACGAGGTAACGAAATAGAATATATAAAAAGAATATATAAAATAGAATATATATGGTCAGAACAAATAACTTCGTTATTTGTGACTTGCTTCGCAAGTCATCGGATTTATCTTTCCGATTCACTAAAAACTCCCCCAAGTTTTCACTTGAGGGAGTTAAATATATCAGTTATTTTATTATTTATTCTTTGCTGCAGCAGTTACAAGACCCTTGAATAATGGATGAGGTCTATTAGGTCTGCTCTTGAACTCTGGGTGGAACTGAACACTTACAAAGTAAGGATGTACGTCCTTTGGAAGTTCAACGATTTCAACAAGTCTGTCATCAGGAGATGTACCGGCAAATACAAGACCTGCCTTTGTCATAGCTTCTCTGTAGCTGTTGTTGAATTCATATCTATGACGATGTCTTTCGCTTATTTCAGCATTGCCATAGAGTTCTCTTGACCAAGTATTTTCAGCCAACTTACAAGGATAAGCACCAAGACGCATTGTACCACCAAGGTTATCAATGTTCTTCTGGTCTGGCATAATATCAATTACTGGGTCTGGAGTATTTTCATTGATTTCTGATGTGTTAGCATCTTTAAGACCAAGTACGTTTCTAGCAAATTCAATTACTGTACAGTGCATACCTAAGCAAATGCCGAGGAATGGAATTTTATTTTCTCTAGCATACTGAACAGCCATTATCTTACCTTCAACACCTCTAGTACCGAAACCACCAGGAACGATGATACCGTCAATGCCGGCTAATGCCTTTTCAACACCGGTTTCTTCAACATCTTCAGAGTTTACCCAACGGATACTTACATTAGCACCACTGTGGATACCTGCGTGATGAAGACTTTCTACTATAGAAAGGTATGCGTCATGAAGTTCTACATACTTACCAACAATAGCGATTTCTACCTTCTTAGATAATGCTCTTTCTCTGTTTACAACATCAATCCAGTCAGTTAAATCAGGCTTGCCACAAGGCATACCAAGTTTCTTGCAAACAACGTCTGCAATGTTCTGTTCTTCAAGCATAAGAGGTACTTCGTAAAGTGATGAACAGTCAGCATTTTCAATGATACATTCATCATCAACACCACAGAAACGAGCAAGCTTAGCCTTTTCTGATTCACCGAGAGGATACTCTGTTCTGCATACAAGAATATCCGGCTGAATACCCTGACTTAAAAGCTGCTTAACACTGTGCTGTGCTGGCTTAGTCTTTAATTCCTTGCTCATAGCAAGATATACAATAAGTGCAACATGAATGAAAAGTACATTTTCCTTACCCTTATCTCTACCTACCTGACGGATAGCTTCAATAAATGGTTCACTTTCAATATCACCTACAGTACCACCAATTTCAGTAATAACAAAGTCTGCATCTGTAGCCTTACCTGCTGCATATACCTTGTCAATAATAGCGTTTGTAATGTGAGGGATAGTCTGTACCGTACCACCAAGGTACTCGCCCTTACGTTCCTTATTTAATACAGACCAGTAAATCTTACCTGTTGTAATGTTATTATTTACTGTAAGACTTTCATCAATAAATCTTTCATAGTGACCTAAGTCTAAGTCAGTTTCTGCACCATCATCAGTAACGAAAACTTCACCGTGCTGGTAAGGACTCATTGTACCTGGGTCAATATTGATATAAGGGTCAAACTTCTGAATTGTTACCTTATACCCTCTTGCTTTTAATAAACGACCTAAAGAGGCAGCTGTAATACCTTTTCCAAGACCGGAACACACGCCACCTGTAACAAAAATGTACTTCATTTTACGCACCTCATAATGTTATTATTAAGCTCTATCTTTATATCTGTTTCTTTTTAGAAAAAGGAAAATCAAGTTTAAATAATGTACTTCATTGTCTAGGCACTTTGTCTGACAAAATCATAGAGCAAAAATATATTGTTTCTACATCATTTGACCAAAACTCAACTAATATTCTCTTTTCCTACATTAAGTTTTATTATATCTCACTTGTGCGTTCATTGTCAATATGGTTATGACAATAAACTCAAATATCCAGCCGTAAGTGCTCTGTCATTATTTATCATATCGTTATATATTTCCAAATTAATGGCACTTACTGTAGCCTTATCCAAAACATAGGTTACCGGCAATCCCATTTCCAACTGATACATACCTAAGTCCTTTGCAACTGTATTGTCTTTATCTATTTTATAGCCTAAAAACTTTACAGCTGACTCTACATTTTTACTATCCAAAGTATCTGTTTCTGACACAAACTTCAACCTATCAATAGAAATATCCGGTGTAATACCTATACCATTTATTATTCTGCCAAGTCTTGTAGTATATTCCTGTGTAGTCATTTTAAGAACACCAAGACCTTCATAGGCAGTAACACTTTGCATAATACCCTTACCAAATGTTTTTTCGCCTACAATTTTAGCAACACCACTATCCTGCATAGCCGATGCCACAATTTCTGCTGCTGATGCTGTGTTATTATCTACCAAAATAACATACTTTTCAAAAGGTCTTATCTTTAAGTCAGATTTGTAAACAGTTTCCTTTCCCTGTTTATCCTTAGTAGTAATAATAACACCTTCCGGCACTATCTGCTTTGCCATAGCAATAGCTGCATCTACATAACCACCGGTGTTTCCTCTTAAATCAATAATAAGCTTTTTCGCACCTGATGCCTGTAGCTTAACAACAGCCTGCTGAAATTCATTACCTACATTTTCGGTAAATTCTTTTACCTTTACGTAACCTATGGACTTGTCATCATAGTTCTGATTTTTGCCACCCAACTTAGACATAGCCACAACCTCTACAGAGCTAGTGTCAATTCTAGTAAGCATAATGTCCATTTTCTTAATAGCACCTGTACTGGCAATTTTCATAGAAACTGTAGAACTGGTGGTTTTGGTAACAAGGGTCTGGTATTCGTCTACGCCAATACCATAAGCACTAATGTTGCTTATTTCCCTTATTTCGTCACCATCTCTCAATCCCTGCTTGTAGGTAACTGAGTTTCTATTTATTTCCTTTATAACAGGATAGCCATTGTCATTAAATTCACATTTAAAATCAGGAGCATAGTGTGTAGATGCCGAATCAGCTTTTATAGCATTATATTCATCAATGTCAATATATTGGCTATACTCATCAAGCTGACCGGTCATACCCTTTATAGCAGCCTGAACCAACTGGTCTGTTGTAACATTTCCACCATAGTAGTTGTTTTGTATATCCTTTATAATTTCCTCTAAATAAACACCGGCAGTCTGAGCCTGCTCACTTGTACTCATATTGTCAAAGGCATCCGAACCATATACACTACTACAGCCTAACACAACTGTAAGTAATGCCGATGCAATGACCTTACCCCTCATACATATCACCTGCACTTTTTAAGCATTTGCCCTGTACCCTTAATTACAATCTATGTTATTTCAATACCTGCTTATTATTTGCAATATAATCAACAGCTGAAACAATAGCTAATATAAGACTTGCCCAAATAAGAATATGTGAAATTACAATAGTAATGCTGTTATTGAAGTTTAAAAGCAAGAATATAATCATAAACATTTGACATATAGTCTTTAACTTTCCCCAAAAACCGGCAGCAATTACAATGTTCTGTTCCACTGCAAGTGTTCTGAAACCTGTTATCATAAATTCTCTTGCAATAATTATAATAACAACAACACTACTTAATGGTACAACAGCATCGTCCATACCAATAAGGGCAATCATAGCTGATGAAACCAAAAGCTTGTCAGCTAATGGGTCCATAAACTTTCCAAAGTTAGTTACAAGATTGTATTTTCTGGCAATGTATCCATCTAAACAATCTGTAATAGAGGCAAGACAGAATATACCTGTAGCAATATATCGTGCCACCTGCTTATCTAAGCCCAATGGGCAAAGCAAAAGCACAAGGAAAATAGGTATCATTATTATTCTTGCCATAGTCAACTTATTAGGTAAATTCATTTATTCCACCCTCTCACCAATTAAGTCATAATCTCCTGCAGAAGTAATCTTTATGTTGTAGAAATCTCCTGCAATAAGTTCTTCACTACTCTTAAAGAAAACAAAGCCGTCTATTTCGTAGCAATCTCTGAAACTTCTGCCACAGTATAAATCGTCTTCATCTTCAATTTTACCTTCAACGATAACTTCAAGAGTTTTGCCTACAAACTTCTGTCCCAATTCGGCAGAAATCTCCATCTGAGCTTCCATAATAGACTCTTTTCTCTGAGCCTTTATTTCTTCATCTATCTGTCCGTCCATTCTACAGGCCGGAGTACCTTCTTCCGGAGAATAAGTGAAAACACCAAGTCTATCGAACTTAACTTCTTTCATAAAGTCAATAACACTTTCAAATTCTTCCTGAGTTTCAGTTGGGAAACCTGTAATAAGTGTAGTTCTGATACACATATCAGGCATTTTAGCTCTAAGTCTATTTACAGTATCCTTAATTTTATCTCCTGTACTTCTTCTGCCCATTAACTTTAATATTCTGTCATTAGTATGCTGAACAGGCATATCCAAATAGTGAAGTACCTTAGGATTTGATGCCATTTCATCAATAAGTTCATCATATACATTTTCAGGATAACAGTATAAAATTCTAATCCACTTTATGTCTTCAATTTTGCTTATTTCCTGCAATAAAACGTGTAACTTCTGTTCGCCGTATAAGTCCTTACCGTAAAGAGAAGTATCCTGAGCAATAAGTATAAGCTCTCTGACACCCTTATCTGCTAATATCTGAGCTTCTTTTACAAGACTTTCAATATTTCTTGAACGATATTTACCTCTAAGAGAAGGTATTGTACAGTAAGTACATCTGTTGTCACAGCCTTCTGCAATCTTTAAATAACTAAAGCCACCAGTTGTAGTAACCATTCTCTTGTAGCTGTTGTTTTCATTTAAAAGGTGGTTAATATCAGTAACAAGCTGAACCTTCTTTTCACCATTTAAAAGTCTGTCAATTACAGCACCAATGTTTTCAAAATCACCAGTACCGACTACAGCATCAACTTCTGGGAGAGATTCAAAAATTTCATCTTTGTATCTCTGTGCCATACAGCCTGTTACAATAAGTGCCTTGCAGTTACCATTTGCCTTATAGTCTGCCATTTCAAGAACCTTGTCAATAGCTTCCTGATTAGCATCTAATATAAAGCCACAGCTATTAATAATAATGACATCAGCTTCTGAATCATTAGGTGTAATTATATAACCCTTTTCATCAATTAAGCCAAGCATTATTTCACTATCAATAAGATTTTTGTCACAGCCAAGTGACACAAAACTAATTTTTGTTGCCATATATATCTCCTATACTAAAAAACCATTAATTATCACTCTAATTATAACACATACAAAATTAAAAAGCTATGAAATAATTATTAAGAGGACATTTAAACACAAAAAAAGACTTGAACCACGTTCAAGTCTTGAGAGAGCGCGAGACGGGATTCGAACCCGCGGCCCTCGCCTTGGCAAGGCGATGCTCTACCACTGAGCCACTCGCGCATATTCAGTTTACGGGATAAAGGTAATTGAGAGCGGGTGATGGGAATCGAACCCACGTCCTCAGCTTGGAAGGCTGATGTTCTACCATTGTACCACACCCGCATAACCAATGTTGTAAAAAGAGTGCCCAGAGACGGAATCGAACCGCCGACACGAGGATTTTCAGTCCTCTGCTCTACCGACTGAGCTATCTGGGCAAATATCAGTCACAACAAAGTTATTATACTTTATAATGACTGATTTGTCAAGCATTTTTTATAAATTATTTTTCGTCAAAGTTTTCAGGTATCTTCCTCTGACTTTTCATCGTTACTATCGTCATTTTCAGTAGTTGCCTGTTCGTTGTTTTCATCTGACGGAGCAACAGTTGTTCCCTGTCCTCTTTCATAGATAGTAACATCTACCGTAACAGGAGCTTTAAGTGTAGCATAGTTAGGCAAATTCAATTTTAATTCCACCTTATGAGTACCTACATCTAAACCTGTTAAATCCAATGACGGTTTAAGGCTTTGTGCTGTAATGTTATCTGGTCCACCAATTTCAGCAGTTACACTGTCCGGCAATTTTACAACACAATCTTCTTTTAATCCTATAATATTAATATCCGTATTTTTAATCTGTATCTTCTTAGCCTGAGTTACACCAGTTTTAATATTTACAGTAACTGTAGAAGAACTGCTATTCTTAAGCTGAAGACCGGCGTCAGAAATATTCTTTGAAATATCAAATGTCAAAGTAGTATTTCCTGTAATCTTACTTAAATCAATAGTAGGCAAATCAATAGAGCTGACACTATTTACTTCTTCTGAAGTACCGGCAACACTTACAGACTTAGGCTCCCAATCAATGGAGCTTATTTCCAAATGACTAGGCAAAGTTCCTGTTGTCTTAGGTTGGTTAATAGTTATTGTACCCTGTTTAGATACTGGCACAGTTACCGTTACTGTTGCTGGGTCACTTGTGAAATTAGTAAGCTCATTGCCACTGGCATCATAAGCCTTTACAACAACATCACGAACTATAGTACCTACACTGTCATTTAAATCTACTTCTGCTCTTACAACAGCTACATTGCTTATTTGACTTGCAGGACCTGTAACAGTAACACTTGTCACGTCACACACAGGGTTGTCTGCTGTATAGCCATTTGCCAAACTTCCTGTTGTAGAAACTCTCAATGTTCTCTTTATGCTGTCAATTCTATCAATTTCAACTTCAACATAAGTAGGATAGTAGCTAGACACATCATAAGTATAAGTATATAAAGTTGACGGTAATGACGGCTTAACAGGTACTTGCACCTTTACAGGATAAGTCTGGTCATCATCAAGCTCAACCTTAGATAAATCCACCTGAGCTGTAATATTATTTTTGTAATTGTTTTTACTAAGCTCGTCCAGAGCCGGTCTTGTTGCCTCAACTCTAAGGTTAATTTTTGTATCTTCAAAATCTCCCTCATTTACCATTGTAAGACCTTGCTCTTTTAATACAGAGGCATTTTCAAAGACAATAGAGGCAGGATAGTTCCTTACCTCTGTTGGGTTTATTGTATTCATAACAATAAACCAAAGGAAAACAGCAATAATCAGAGATACTATCTTTAACATAATATCGTCTGACATAAATTTTTTAAATTTAGAGGATACATCAGTTTTATTTGTCATGTCTGCTCATCCCCTTCCATATTTTGTTTATTGCTTTTGCTCCTGCCGGAGTTGTTTTTTCGCAAAGGTTCAAAAGTTCCTGACGGAAAACAGCTTCACTGACAGCCTTTTCCAACTTGCCATCTCTGGCAATAGAAATTTTGCCGGTTTCTTCACTTACAACAATAATAAAAGCATCAGAAACTTCACTTGCACCAACGGCAGCTCTATGTCTTGTACCTAATTCCTGACCTATTTCACTTTGTGTAACAGGCAAAATACAAGAAGCAGCAGCAACTCTGTTATCTCTTATAATAACAGCACCATCATGGAGAGGTGTTTTATCTTCAAATATATTTATAAGCAACTGGCTTGAAATTACAGCATCTACTGTAACACCGGATGCACTTACAATATCACCCATTGATACATTTCTTTCTATTACAATCAATGCACCGGTTTTAACTTCTGCCATTTTAACACAAGCCTCTACAATTTCGTTAGCATCCTGAGGAGAAAGCCTATCGTCAGATGGTTTGGTCTGCAAAAGCCCTGTAACACTAGAAAAACCACTTGCACCAATCTGCTCCAAAGCCTTTCTAAGTTCCGGCTGAAAGATTATAATTACGGCAATTACGCCTACTGAAAAAGTTCTTTCTATTATCCAAGTAATAGTATAAAAGTGGAGGTTATAGCTTAAAAGAGAGAACATGGCAATTACCATAAGCCCTCTAAAAAGTGACCACGCACGAGTTTCCTTTATCCAATGAATTACTGTATAAATAACAATGGCAACAATAATAATATCTATAATATCGGTAATATGTACAGATGGAATGCTCAATGTAGACAAATTCATTTTTCTTATTAAATTATCCATAGGGTTCATAGTTTCAGCATTCACAACATCACCTTCTTTTTAATATTCTTATTTTCTCATTAACCAATTTAAGTATATCATACATCACTATTTTTTTCTATTACAAATAAATGAATTTTTCCTTTAAAATCCATAGCTTTCAGGCGATTTTTGTCATAAGTAAAAAAAGTCGGACATACCTTTAAATAAAAAGGAGTGATAACAATGCTAGACTATATATGGGCAGGTATGATACTTATTGGAATATTGTCAGCAGCCTTTACAGGTCATATGGCAGATGTAACAAACGGTGCTATATCTTCAGCAAGGGAGGCTGTATCTACAGCCCTAACAATGCTGGGAGTTATTTCACTTTGGACAGGTCTTATGAAAATAGGCGAAAAGGCAGGTATAGTTTCATCTATGTGCCGTAAAATTACGCCTTTTTTAAGCCGTCTTTTCCCCTCTGTGCCTAAAGAAAGCAAAGCTATGGAATACATAGGCATTAATGTAATAGCCAATTTTCTAGGCTTAGGCTGGGCATCTACACCGGCTGGTTTAAAGGCTATGGAAGAACTTCAGAAATACAACCCACACAAAGAAAAAGCAACAACGGCTATGTGTGGTTTTATGATTTTTAATATGTCCTCACTCCAGTTGGTATCTGTCAATCTTATTGCCTACAGAACACAGTACAATTCCCAAGCACCTTCAGAAATTATTGGTCCCGGAATAGCTACAACACTTGTATCAACTATTACTGCAATTATATTTTTGAAAATAATGGAGAAGTATAATAAATGAATTTCCTAATTATAATTTCCGACTTAATAATTCCCATAATATTTGTGTATTTTCTTTATTATGGTTTTGCCAACAAAGTCAATGTTTACGATGCCTTTGTTGAGGGTGCAAAAGAGGGTTTCAAAATAACCTATGAAATATTGCCTACACTTATAGGGCTTATGGTTGCCGTAGGTATTCTTCGCTCCAGTGGTGCTTTAGATATACTCTGCAATTTTTTATCCCCTATTGCCGATGCCATAGGCTTTCCAAAAGAGGCACTTCCTATAACATTTATGCGACTTGTTTCTTCTTCTGCCAGTACAGGCATACTTTTAGATGTGTTCAAAAATTACGGACCAGACAGTTTTATTGGTAGATTTGTTTCTGTAATGATGAGTTGCACCGAAACAATAGTTTACACAATGAGCCTATATTTTATGTCAATAAAAATAAAACAGACACGATATACCCTTGCCGGTGCTCTTGTTGCCAATTTTGTAGGTGTTATAGCCAGTTTATTAATCTGTAAAGCCCTATGGGGATAGCCTTACAATAATAAAATATGCTACCAAAAATCATTTTATGGGCGATTTTTTAATCGCCTTTCATTATACTTCAAAAAACTATATATTCTTTCATAGACCAAGCCCACAAATATCCACACCGGATAATAGTCCAGTCTTACAAGTCCATTTATATTATAAATAGCCGAAGAATAATCCCAAGGACAAGCATTTACAGCCTTTAAACCTGTGCCACTAAAAAATTCTATAGCAAAAATAAGAATACCGTAGGTCATACCTCTTACAATGGCACTTTGCCCCCTTAACTGTTTAAACAAAGGCTCCATAAACACCACAAGACCATAAATAAAGAACATAATAACAGATGTTGTACCTGTTAAACAAATATCCCCCCTTTTTATAAAAGACTGCATACCTGTCCAAAAAACTTCCATAAATATTCCTAAATTACCATAAATAAAATATCTTCTTAACATAGTAATATTATGTTTAATTTTGCTGTTTTTATGTGTAAAAGTCTGACCAATAACTGGGAAAGCCATAAATACAAAAAGACCGACAATGACCCGACAAGAATTATGCACACTTCTTGTCGAACTATGTCAGTCTTTAGTATTACCAAAAAGGAGAACCCCGAAGGATTCTCCAATTTGAAATTTATATATAATCGAAATTATATTTTATAAATTAAGCGTTGTAGATAGCTGTCTTTGTATCAGCATCCCAAGATACAGATACGCCGAATGCCTGACCTAAAGCTCTGAAAGGAACGAACATTCTACCGTCAGTGATTTCAGCAGTTACGCCGTTAGCCATAGCGATAGTAGAACCGTTAACGTTCATGTTGTTAGAACCAGCCTGGAACTGGATTACAGTCTTAGTAGAACCCTGACCGTAAACGATAGTAGCTGTCTTAGAATTTGCATCCCAGTTTACAGCGTTAGTATCATCTGGGTTAGCAGCGTTAGCTGAGTCAACACCAAGAGCAAGAGCTACAACTCTTAATGGAACCATTGTAGAGTTGCTAGAAGTCTGGATGTAAGCAGCAACGTCAGTATCAATCTTTTCGCCATCCATTACTACGTTCTTTTCGCCAATAGTAACTTCAACCTTCTTAGTTAATACAGAATCATTAGAAGTACCGTCAACGTTTAAGTAACCAGCAAACTTGAAGCCTTCGTTTACATCGAACATATCAAGCTTGTGAGTTGCAGAATCGTCGATATCCTTGTTAAGAGCAGCAGCTGTTGTATCAGGATCACTTACGCTACCTGAGCAGATTGTGCTAGAGTAAGTATCAACATCATCATCGTAGTTGTTTACTACAGCGTCGCCGTATACCTTTAAGTCGTATGCACCGTAAGGTACTGAACGAGTTGTACCAACCTGAACACCTGTAATCTTAACTGTAGATGGAGTGCTGTAAGAAGCAGTATCAATCTTGAAGCTCATTTCGCCATCAGATACCTTGAAGTTCTTTGCTTCTAAGTTACCATCAGTAGTTAAAGTAAGGTTATCAGCATCAGCGAAACCTAATTCCTTAGAACCGTATAATGAATCAATAGCTAACTTAACTGTGTTGCCATCAAGTAATGCACCTGCAGCATTTTCAGTAATAGTGATATCAGAAGTATCAATGTTCTGGTAACCCATAGCAGCCTTAGTTTCAGTAGCTTCAACAGTGATTGGAGTTACAACCTTAGCAACTGTTACAGGAGTGATAGTATCAGCTTCAACACCAGCACCAGAAACAGCAACTGTTACATCACCAGTGAAAGCAGCATCTGTAGAAAGGTAAAGGTACATATCTACGTATGCAGCATCGTTTCTTGAGAAACCGTTGAATACGTCAGAATCCTTTTCGATTCTTAAAGTCTGACCGTCGTTAGAGAGGCAAGCACCAGCTTCGAAGTTAGACTGATTTAACTTGTCAACCTTATCAACGTCCATACCGATAATCTTAACGCCATCAGGAACAGTGAATTCAAGCTTTCTTGAAGTTAACCAAGCACCTGGAGTAGTTTCTTCAAATCTGAACTTAGCTGTCTTGAAATCGTCATCATCAAGATCGTCATCTCTTAATGGAGATCTACCAGCGAAGATTGTAGGAGCTTCAGTCATAGCTGTTAAGTTGAAACCGTAGTCAGCTCTTGTACCAACCTTTAACTGCTGGCTAGTGATATCTGTACCAGAAACTGTTACATATACATCACCGTAGTTCTTTTCGTCGTTGTTAGGAACCATTACAAGACCGTCGATAGTTAATGAAGATAACTTATCCTTGTCAATGTTTGCAATATCAGCCTTAGTAAGTGTGAATACTACTTCGTTAGCACCGTCAGCGATAGTCTGGCTAGCTAAAATAGAAGTCTGAGTTATTTCCTTACCATCTTTGTCCTTGTAAGTGTAAGGAACAGCAGCATTAACACCACTCTTTAATGTTACAGTACCAGCCTTGAACTTGTAAGGGCCGTTAGCCTTAACCTTAACTGTACCACCTTCAGTTGTGAAAGTACCAGAAACGTCTTCCTTAACTGTAATCTGTGGAACGTTGATGTTACCACTGTGAGTCTTAACGTCAGAAGATACTACAGAAGAAGTAGTAGAACCTGAACCAGAAGTAACCTTAGCGATAGTGTAAGAACCACCACCAGTAACTGTAGTTGAGTTAGCGTCTACAGTAACCTTGATGTCACCTTCGTCATCAGTTGCGTCAACTGGTAATGAAATCTGGTATACAGGAGTACCCTTTGTAGCTTCGTTAGCACCACCAGAGTTGTTCTGGTTTACCCACTTAGCGTCGATTGGGTATAACTGAACTTCCATAGAAGTCTTGTTGATGTACTTAAGCTTGTATGGTAATTCTCTTTCGTTCTTTGCACCTACATATGCCTTAAGACCAGCTTCTGGATCGTTAACATTGTAGTTGTAAACTGTGTCATAAGATTCACCATCGTGAGCCTTGTATGCACATTCTGTGAAGTATTCTTCGTTGTATTCACCGTTTTCGAGGTCGAGAACGATAGATGAGTTAGAAGCGATTGTATCAAGTGGCTTAATCTGTAACTGAGTAAACGCACCGTTAACCTTAACTGCTTCATTAGTCTTAACATTAGCTGTAACGCTAATTGTATTAGTAGAACCAGCCATTGCTGACATTGGAAGCATACTAACAGTCATAGCAGCTGCTAATAAAAGAGCAATTTTCTTTTTCATTTCCTTGTTTCCTCCTTATGAAAATAAATGTGTAGAGGCTAGCATATTTACCTCTTTTACAAAAGTATTATAGCATTACACCTACAACTAGTCAACTAAAAAGGTAATTTGTAATATTACTGTAACATACCTTGTAGTTACTGCTGTCGTTTTGCTTGAACATAATATAACACTATAAAAATCAAAAATCAAGGGGTTTTGGGTAAGTGTAAAATAGCTGTAACATTAGTGTCACAATCGTAATTTTTGAACCACATTGGTGTAACATTACGGACAGTTTTCCATTTTTTAATTGATTTTTTTCTCTCATTTGCCATTATCTTTGCTTTAAATATTACAAAACTATTTTCGGTATTGTAACATTTACCTATTTATACACATAAGAAAATAATTGAACTTATCCACAACCTTCTTTATTTTGACTTATTCACAATTTCAATTTTCAATATACACAAACTAACATTTATACACACCGGCAACATAACCCCTATAATCAATGTTGCCACCAACGAATTTTTAAATAATACTAGTTTCTTCTATATAAAGTTAGTTTTTTATCATAAACTTTTCTTGAAAATACAAAAAAGTGGCCAAATTTTCCTTTGACCACTTTTCCACATATTTAATATGTCAATTACTTAGCATCTACTGTTAATGAAACATTGCTAAATGTAATATCAGCATTTCTTGAAACGAACATACCTACATAGTCATGACCAGCATTTAATGCTGCAAGGTTTACATCAGTGTATGTTACAGGGGCATTGTTACCATACTGTGCTGTGTAAACACCATCTTTTCTTGTAAGTTTAAGTTCAATGCTATCGCCTGCTGCTGGAGCAGTTTCAAGAACGTTTGCCTTATCAAGAGCACCATTTAATCTTGCAAATGGAGCAACTGGAGTTGAAACACTACTTACAGACTGCTGAGTGTAACCAGCTGTTACATAGTCAGCCTTTGTCTTGTAGTTATCTGCAATGAACATATTGTCTCTACAGATAAGACCGAAACCAATCTGGTTTCCTACCTTGAAGCCTTCGCCTACTGTTGCTGTAGCTGTTAATGTGAAGTCATCATTTGGACCAATTTCCTGGAATGCCATCATCATACCATCTTCGCTACCTGCAATCTTACCCTTGTTATTTCTAACAACGATTTCAAATGTAGTTGCATCTTTCTGAATTGCATCGTGATTTGGATGACTATCTTCTGTAATACCACTTACGCCTGAACCAAATGCCATAGCTTCCCATGGAGAAGAAAGTTTCCAAATTGCTGGTTCTGGTTTATTCCAAACACCTTCATTAAACTTAACCCAACCTGCATTTCTTGTAAGCATATCTACTGTTGGTTCAGTAAGATTTGCAACATGAGATGCAAGAGAAGTGTTAGATGCCTGAATATCCTTAGCCATCATATAAGCTACCATAGTTGCACCAAAATCGTTAAGGTGAGTATTGTCTACAACAAGACCCTGGTCAGTTGCATGTAATGCTGCTGAACCTGTTGGAGCTACTGTTTCACTATCACCATTTTCAACATCCTTAGGAGCTGTACCTACACCTACTGTGTCGTAAAGGCTCTTAGTATTATTAAGTGAATCAATAACTGTAATACCAAGTTCTGTACCTAAATCTCTAACAGCCTGAGCATAGTCACCATTGTTGGCAATATGAATATCATTGTTACCCCAAGCACCTGAAGCAGTTCTTCTTACGATTGGAGTGCAAAGGATAGGAGTTGCACCCTTATCCTGAGCAAGCTTAATATAGTTTTCGTAAAGTGAGTTCTTGAAAGAACCTGTTGTGTCCTTATCACCATTAGGGTCTGTAAATCTGTAAGAATCAGTCTTTTCGTCATTATGACCCCAAGCAATAATAAGTGTGTCCCCAGCCTTAATGTTTTCTTTAAGCTGAGTATAGTTTGCTACTGCTGAATCATCAACAGCACCATTTTCGTTAATACCTGTTGCAAAGCTCTTTGAACTTCTGCCTGAAAGAGCAAGGTTTACAACATTAACACCTGATAAGAAGTTCTGGAGCTTATCACCAAAACCTACTCTCTTATAGTAGAAGTTTACATCATCAGTATCACCATAGTGGCAAGCTGTTGAATCACCTACTACATAAACTGTGTTTTCGTCAGTAGTCTGGCTACCAACTGTTAATGAAACATTGCTGAAAGTAATGTCAGCATTTCTTGAAACAAACATACCTACATAGTCGTGGTCAGCATTTAATGCTGCAAGGTTTACATCAGTGTATGTTACAGGAGTGTTGTTACCATACTGTGCTGTGTAAACACCGTCTTTTCTTGTAAGTTTAAGTTCAATGCTGTCGCCTGCTGCTGGAGCAGTTTCAAGAACGTTTGCCTTATCAAGAGCACCATTTAATCTTGCAAATGGAGCAACTGGAGTTGAAACACTACTTACAGACTGCTGAGTGTAACCAGCTGTTACATAGTCAGCCTTTGTCTTGTAGTTATCTGCAATGAACATATTGTCTCTACAGATAAGACCGAAACCAATCTGGTTTCCTACCTTGAAGCCTTCGCCTACTGTTGCTGTAGCTGTTAATGTGAAGTCATCATTTGGACCAATTTCCTGGAATGCCATCATCATACCATCTTCGCTACCTGCAATCTTACCCTTGTTATTTCTAACAACGATTTCAAATGTAGTTGCATCTTTCTGAATTGCATCGTGATTTGGATGACTATCTTCTGTAATACCACTTACGCCTGAACCAAATGCCATAGCTTCCCATGGAGAAGAAAGTTTCCAAATTGCTGGTACCGGTCTGTTCCAAACACCTTCGTTGAACTTAGCCCAACCTGCATTTCTTGTAAGCATAGATGCACTAGGTTCTGTAATATCTCCTACCTTTGATGCAAGAGAAATACTAGAAGCCTTGATGTCCTTAGCCATCATATAAGCTACCATTGATGCACCGTATTCGTTAAGGTGAGTATTGTCTACAACAAGACCCTGGTCAGTTGCATGGAATGCTGCTGAACCTGTTGGAGCTACTGTTTCGCTATCACCGTTTTCAGCATCCTTAGGAGCTGTACCTACACCTACTGTGTCGTAAAGGCTCTTAGTATTATTAAGTGAATCAATAACTGTAATACCAAGTTCTGCACCTAAATCTCTGATAGCCTGAGCATAGTCACCACCATTAGCAACGTGGAGGTCATTATCTCCCCAAGCACCTGATGCTGTTCTTCTTACGATTGGAGTACAAAGAACTGGTGTAGCACCTGCATCCTGAGCAAGCTTAATATAGTTTTCGTAAAGTGAGTTCTTGAAAGAACCTGCTGTATTCTTATCGCCGTTAGGGTCTGTAAATCTGTAAGAATCAGTCTTTTCATCATTATGACCCCAAGCAATAATAAGTGTATCCCCAGCCTTAATATTTTCTTTAAGCTGAGTATAATTTGCTACTGCTGAATCATCAACAGCACCATTTTCGTTAATACCTGTTGCGAAACTCTTTGAGCTTCTGCCTGAAAGTGCAAGGTTTACAACCTGAGCACCTGTTAAGTAGTTCTGGAGCTTATCGCCAAAACCTACTCTCTTATAGTAGAAGTTTACATCATCAGTATCACCATAGTGGCAAGCTGTTGAATCACCTACTACGTAAACCTTAGGTTCGTTACCGGATGGTTCAGCATTAGTAGTAGTTTCTGTTGTACCATCAGTTGTAACTTCTGTTGCTGTTTCAGTAGTAGCTTCTGTTGTATCATCACTACCACTGCCACCCTTTTCGAATGGGAACTTAAAGCTATTGTCAAGAGATTTCTGGAGAATTAATGCTGCATCGTAAGCATTAATTACACCGTCTACTGTACCGTCACTTACATTAGCTACTGTTGAATCAAAGCCAGTAACCTGTTCAGGTCTTAATGTATACTGTAAAGTTAAAGCAGCATCGTTAGCATCAACTGTACCGTTGCCGTCAACGTCACCCCAAGCCTTACCAGCATCAATCTGAATTGGGTTCCAACCGTCAGTACCCTGAGTATAAGTATATGGTACAAGTTCAGTACCGTCAGCAAGCTTAGGTTCTGTTAATACAGTTGACCAAGCAACTCTGCTTGCAGAGTTATCAACGCCTGCTAATTCCTTAGTATTGTATTCATAGCAGTTAGCCTCGCCACCTAAAGAAGCTGACCAACCAACTGGAGTAACAAGAGATGTGCCATCACTAGCTACACCTACTGTAGTGTTTACAAATGCAACTTCAGAAGTAGTTGCCTGCCATGGTCTACCGAAGTAACCAGGCTTACTTACGTATTCAGATGCTGTATCAACACCAGGAGTAGTAGAAACTACGTTACAATCATACATTAAGTAACCTCTACCAGATGCCTGCTGAGCAGCAGTAAGATAAGATACATCATTTTTATCTTCAGAAGTGTTCATCATAATGTCAGATTTGTAGAATGTTGCAACCATACCACCGAAGATAAAGTCAGTACCACCCATAGCAGTACACTTGTTAAATGCAGCTCTAATATTAGATGCACCGTAAAGTGTATCCTGTCTACCTACGAACTTACAGTTGTTGAAGTATGCCTTATCACCAAGAATAGCAATAGCAGCAGCTCTTTCAACAAATGACTTGTTCTGAACAGAAGTATCGCCGGCAGTTGTAGGTCTAGTACCCTTACCACCAACTGTCCATTCCTGAACAACGTCGTTAGCTTCCTTAGTTGAAATGTACTGGTTAGCAGAATTTTCGAAGATAATACCATCAGCTTCGAAACCTGTACCTCTTACAGTAACTGTTGCATTCCAGTAAGAGTTCTTTGTAGTACCAGAACCTGGGTTTTCAAATGAAAGGTAACCATTTTCTTTATTTGTCTTTAATACTTCTTCATCATACTTACAATCGTCAGTCATTGAGAAGTAGTTATAACCATGGATATAGTAAGATGTTACTCTTACACCGTTTTCAGTAATGTTTACACCCTTATTAATAAGAGCAGTATCAGGGTTAGCTGCTGTATTCTTTAATGTTACATTATCAACATCAATTACAAGCATTTCCTGATAATCGCCAGGGTCAACATTGATTGTTACTCTTTCGCTATTTGGTCTATCCATTAAACGAACAGCTGCAAGAGCATCATTAATTGTCTTGTATTCCTTATCAGCACCAACATAAATGTTTTCAGCATAAGGAACCTTTGTACCTACTGTAATACCAGTAAAGTAAGTTAATGTATTAACTGTAATAGTTAATGTACCGTCAGCATTAGCTGTAAAGTCACTAGATTCAAACTTGCTTGTTGAACCAGAGTTAGAAGTAACTGTCTGACCATTTACAGTAAAGTCTGCCTGATAGTAGTAACCTACGTTTACATTCTGACCTGCCTTAACAGGTACTTCGATTGTTGTTCCAGCTGGAGCAACAAGATGAGCCTTACCTGATTCAGTCTTAACAGAACCTGTAAATACAAGACCGTTGTAAGATGATTCATTTGTAAGAGTATCATTTGAAGCAGAACCGAAGCTCCACTTAGTTGCATTGTTAAGAGTAATATCCTTTGTAGCTTCTGCACCGTCAGTAACTGTTAAGTTAGAGATAAGACCAGGAGCAACCGGATACTTGTTATAGCCTGATAATGCTACAGTATATGTACCGGCTCTTAATGACATTTCATCATTTAAGCCAAATGTATATACATAGCCTTCTTCATTAAGGTTAGTAAATGTAACCTTAGTGTTAGCCTTTAATTCATCAATATTAGAGATAGAAGCACCTTCGCCAACAAGATTAATCTTTACTGGGTTAAGAGTCTTCTGAGCAAATGCTACATCCACTGTAGAATCAGCATCTGCTGAAATTGTGTTAATACCGATTGAGTAATCGTTTACACCGTTAGCTGTTAAAGTATAGCTTACGCCCTTTTCAATCTTAACTGTGTAAGTACCAGCTTCTGCATTAATAGCGAACTTAGGCTGATAAATCTTACCTTCTGGAACTGTTGCAACGATTGCAAGTTTTGCAAGGTTAGCTGCATCAAGACCTATAATAGAACCTGTTACTGTTACAAGGTCAACAGCATTGATTGTTACATTTTCAGTCTTAGTTTCTTCGCCGTCAGCAACTGTAATAGTAGCTGGAGTTGCTACAACATATTCATCAGCACCCTTAAGGCTTAATGAATAAGTGTAACCTGTAGGAAGTTTAGCTGATACAGTAGCACCTGTTACAGCTACATCAAAATTCTTACCTGTTGTTGTGTTAGTTAATACAAGAGAAGCATCAGTTGGGAAACCGGCTGGAGTTGCTACATTAATTGTTGTGTCACAATACTTAGCATCCTGTCTTACAATTCTGTAATAACTTGGCTTACCAGTCTTGCCGTAAATCTTGTATGTACCATCCTGTTCTGCAACGAAAGTAGCAGTAACACCAGTAGATGGATTATCAACTGTTACAGACTGAGCAGTTGGGTCATCAGCTCTTTCGAAAGTAAGAGAGCCACCTGCCTGAGAGTTTGCATATACAGTTACAATATCATCAGCCTTTAAAGCAATAGAGAAGCATCTTGAAGAATCATCAGCCTTGTTGATGTATAATCTACCAGTTGCACCCTCTAATGTAGAAGTACCTACCTGAGTATCGTATCTTGTAATAGCTTCGTTAGAAGTTCTGATTCTATCGTTGATACCACCAACCCAGCTTAAGTTACCTGCACTAAAGCTAGATGGAGCAACATTACCACTTGAACCAGCAGCAATAGAAGAACCATAGAAACCATTAATAATATCAGCAGTTAATCTATTGTTATAAATATTTGAATCAAGTTCAGCACCACCGAAATCCCAAACGTCAATCTTGCCGTTTGAATCTTCAGCCTGCTTTTCGTTCTGAATTGTTAAGCCATGTAAGTAGCTTAAACCAGCTGTACCAGCAAGTGTAGCTGTAATTACACCGGCATTACCCTTGTAAGAGAATGTCTGTGAACCACAAGCACCGGCACCATTGTTTGTAAATGAGCAAGAACCTAAGCTGTTGCCTTCTGCATCAGTAAAGTTCATTACTGCATCTACCTGTGAATACTGGCAAGTAGCGAAAGTAATAATTGCATTACCAGCTACCTTAAATGAAATACTATCGCCTACACCAAGGTTAGCACCATGAGAACCATCATGGAAAGCAAATGTTTCTGTAGGAGAAGTAACTGTTACAATACCGTCATCAGTTGAGAATGTAGAATACTTAACTGATGTATCCTGAGGAAGTACATTCTTATCAGTAAACTGATAGTTGAACATATCACCTGGCTGTGGGTCAACTGTTGCATCTGTATCTGCTACATTGATTGTATAAGTATAAGGCTTAGCCTCTGGCTTATCAAATGTAAGAACAATGCTACCGTCAACAACCTTTGCTGAACAACCAGTAGCTTCTGTAAGCATAGCATCACTAAGTGTCTGCTTACCTAAAGAAATCTTTACCTTTGCACTTTCAGCACCAGCATTTACAACTTCGCCGTTACTTACTGTAACTGTAGCGTTGTCTGTAATTGTAGCACCTGTAACAACTGTAAGAGTAGTTCCGTTTACATTTACTGTTGCTGTCTTCTGTTCGTAAGGAACAACATCAATGTTGTAACGAGCAGGAACAACTGTAATATTAGGAACATACATCTTGCCACCAGTAACTGCAATAGTTACTGTACCAGCACCACCAACATATGTAATGTCAGCTGTTGTGCCGTCCTGATGATAACAAGCTGAAGTCTGACCCTTAACTGGGTTTTCAACAAACTTGCCATTTGCATCAGATGCTGTTGCTGTAAATGAACCGGCTGAATACTGGCAACCACCGAACTTAAAGATTGTATTACCACTTACAGGGAAAGTGAAAGTATTACCATCTTTAAATTCAACACCGTGCTGTGCACCATTGAAGTTAGCAGCAAGTGAGTCTTCATTAATAGTCATAAAGCCGTATGTACCGGCTGCTGTCATTGTATCCTTTGTAAAATCAAAGTTATAAATTCTGCTTACTTCAGGAGTTGTAACTTCTGACCCGTCCTGAGAAGCAAAAACATTGATTACAGGAACATAAGTAGTAGCTGAGAAATTGATTGTAAGTACAGATGCACCACCTGTATAAGCAAAATCAATTGTGCTATCATCACCATGTCCTAAACAGTTAGCAGTAGCAGCAGCTCTTGTTTCGCTGTATGTACCGTCACCGTTTGTAACTGTAATATCACCCTTTGAATACTGACAACCACCAATAGACAATGTAACAGGGCCTGCAACTTCAATAGCTATTGTGTTGCCTGCCTTGAAAATTGAACCATGGTCTGCACCATTATATCCAAAACCATTCTGAGTACCTGGCTGAATGTCCAAGATACCATACTTTATCTCTGCATTACCATTGTAAGATGTGTCAGCAGGAACAATACTACCATCTCTGAAGTCAAATGTATAATCTACACCGACTTCAGCAGTTTCTGGAGCATTTACTGCTGTGTCAACAGTAGTTTCCTCTGTTACATCTTCCACTACAGTAGTTTCTTCTGTAGCTTCGTCGCCATTACCAACAGATACACCACCTGGAGTAACAACGGAGTCAGCAACTTCTTCAACTGCTGCAGGAGCAGTATCTAATGCTGGGTCAGCAATTACATTAGAAAACATTGCACCAACTACTAAAGCTGAGGCAACAATTCTGCTCAAAACAACTTTCGTGTGTTTTTTCATTTAAAAACCTCCTTTTTATTTGTGCCTTTCAACACAGAATTGTGTAATTATAAATAGTCTTTCCTCACCTAAATTACACCATCTAGTAATATTATACCATAACCAATTTTAAAATCAATAATTTATTGTAGATTTTAGACAATCATAAAATTTTATACAACCCTTCCAATTTCTTAACAATTTATTAAGGTATATTTTGTTAAATATTATTATTAAAGTTCAATTTTTATTGATTATTTAATAATTATTATTTTTCGTAAAATATATGTAAACCACAGATTTTTTTACTTGAGACTGTTTTAGATACTATTATTACAGGCACAAAAAAAGACGTTGACAAAAGTCAACGCCTTTTTTGTATATACATCAATTACTCTGCAACTGTAGTAGTTTCAGCAGTAGTTTCTGCAGTTGTTATTTCAGTTGTAGAAGCTGATTCATCTACTGTAGTTTCTTCAGTTGTTTCTTCAGTAGTTGTAGTAGCTGCATCCTTTACAAGGCCATCAACATAATCCTTAACGAATTCGTAATCCTTGTACATCATAACAGCCATTTCAGCTCTATTAATGTTCTTCTTAGGTTCAACATTACCGTTTGAGCTACCAGTTACGATACCTTCCTGAGTAAGGAATGCAAGGTAAGGAGCTGACCACCAAGCTACATCTGCAACGTCATTGTACTTGTTGTTTACAGAAGTTGGAGTGCTTGTTACGTCTACGCCTAAGTATTCAAGAGTCTTAGCTACGAGAACGAACATTTCATCTCTGTTACAATACTTTTCAGGCTTGTAAGTGTTATCACCATAACCACTTAAGATACCAGCTGTGTAGCCCATTCTTACATCGTTATAGTAGTACTTACCTTCTTCGTTATCGCTGAAGTTCTTAGTTGGAGTTACCTGTAAACCAAGAGTTCTGTTAATAAGGATAGCGAAGTCGCCTCTCTTGCAACCAAGTTCTGGAGAGTAGATACCATCTTCAGTACCAGTTACAATACCAAGTTCAGCTAACTTGTTGATGTAATCCTTAGCCCAACCATAGTTGCCTAAGTCTGAGAAGTTTACATCACTATTTACAACATCCTTAGGTACGTTAACCTTAACTTCTGTACCGTCTGGAGTTACAATCTTAACTTCACCGTTGTCACTAATAACAATCTGGTTAGTAGTAGCTTCTGTGCTACCTTCAACAACCTTAGAAGTTGTTTCTTCTGTTACTTCAGTAGTAGCTGCAGTTGTCTTCTTTACAGAAGCGCCGCCACCACCGCCGCCGCCACCACCAGAAGATGTTCTCTTAGTAGTAGTTTCAGAGCTAGCTTCAGTTGTAGTAGTAGTTGTTGGAGCAGTTGTTGGAGCAGTTGTAGTTTCTGTAGTAGGAACTACTGGAGCTGCTGTAGTTGTTTCTGTTGTAGAAACTGTAGTTGTTTCTGAAGTAGATTCAGATGTAGAAATTGTAGTTGTTTCTGAAGTAGATTCAGAAGTTGAAACTGTTGTAGTTTCTGTAGTAGATTCAGTAGAACCACCAGCTACAATAATATTAGCATTTAAGCCAACTGTAGCAAGCTTACCATCAACTGTGTAAGCAACGCTACCATCTGATTCAGTTGAAACGAACTGAACAGGAATTACATCGCCAGCGTTTACATTCTTAAGAGTGAACTTAACGCTTGCAAGTGTAGCATCAGGAGTACCGATTGAAGAAATTGCTGAACCATCGCTGTAGATGTAAGCAACCTTCATCTTACCAAGCTGAGCTGTAGTTAATGTGCCGTTAGCACCAGGATAATCTGGGTTAGAAGCACTTGGAGCATATGCAATCTGTTCGTTAATCATATTAACGATACCAGTGTTATTACCTTCAGCAGAAACCATTTCTACCTTGCTTGCATCGTAAACGATGAAACCAGTGAAAGCACTCATAGCTGTGTTGATGCTCTTAGCACCAAAGTCAAGAGTAACTTCTGCGTCACCAGCCTTAACTGTCTTATCAGCAAGGAAACCAAGACCACCGTCAGCACCTAAAGTAGTTGTTTCAGTAGTTTCAGTTGTAGTTGTTGTTTCTGTAGTAGTTTCAGTAGTAGTTGTTACTTCTGTAGTAGTTGTTGTATCATCAGAACCTGAACCACCTGCGATGTTAAGGTCGATAGTACAAATATTTAAGCTAGAACCCTTACCTGGCTGAACTACAACGTATTCACCAGCTTCAGGAACGCTAAGTGTACAAACTGAGAATAAGTTTGCTGTTGTTGCATCTCTGTCAATGTTAGAGATAGAAACAACCTTCTTAGTAGTTGTGTTGATGAGGTAAACAGGAACTGACATTGCATCTGAAGAACCTAAACCAGCGTGGATTGTAACTGTACCACTGCCACCTAACTTCATAGAGATACCCTTTTCTACGTCAGCTGTTACATCAGAACCAACTGTAAGGTCTGCAGGGATAAGTTCGTTACCCTTACCAACCTGGAACTTCTTAAATTCTGCGTCAAATGACTGACCATCAGTAAAGTTAGTAACATTTGGCTTGAATGTGAATGCAGAAGCACCTGCTGCTAACTTAATCTGAACGTAGTTCTTACCACCATCATCAAGAAGTGAGTCGCCACCCTTAAGAGATGTTACGCCAGAAGCGTTAATAGCGTTAGAATTAATAGTAGCCTGACCCTTGAAACCGTCTACTGGAGTTGGAGTTGAACCTTCTTCAACCTTAACTGCAGCATCAACTGTTTCTACAGTAGCTGTCTTTGCAATAGTTGCATCGCTAGATACTGTTGAGAGCTGGTTACCTACGAATGTAACCTTGATGTTAGCATCGCCAGCCTTGAGAGCCTTGAATGAAATACCAAAGAGGTTACCATCTGTGTTAAATTCCTGTAATGCTGTACCATTTACAAGCTGTGCTGGAACAACATAAGCATACTTAACCTTACCTAACTGAGCCTGTGTCTTAGCACCGTCAGCACCAGTAAAGTCTGTGTTACCTACAGCTGGAACGTTTGCGAACTGACCCTTAAGAGCAGCTGCATCAGATGCTGTATATGTAACACCTGCAACTTCCTTAGTGATTGTACCTTCAATTGCATCAACTGGTTCAACAATTGTTGGGTCGAATTCTACGAAAGCTGTGTAGTTATTGAAACCCTTGTTACCAACAAGAGCTACGTTAGCGTTTACTGTTTCGCCAACCTTAACTGTTGCCTTATCTACAACAACCTTAGCTGTTACAGCTTCTGTAGAAACTTCAGTAGTAGTTTCTGTTGTAGTAGTTGGAGCTACAGTTGTAGTTTCTGTAGTTGTTTCAGTAGTAGTTGGAGCTACTGTAGTAGTTTCTGTAGCTGGAGCAGAACCACCGTTTAAGTCAAGCTCGATTACTGCAAGATTTACACTTGAAACCTTACCGTTCTGAACAAGGTAATAAGTACCTGCTGCAGGAACTGTAAATGTAGGAGTGTTATAAACCTTTGACTTAGCATCACCTGTGTTAATAAGTGACTGTGCATCAACAACCTTGTTTGTTGTTGCGTCAACGAGGCACATAGGAGCTTCCATAACGCCAGAAGAACCTAAACCAGCATAAATTTTAATTGTACCTGCCTTAGCAGCTTCAATCTTGAGACCCTTTTCAACAGTACCACCAAGGTCATCGCCAGCCTTAAGTGTCTGGCTTAACTTTTCGTTACCGTTACCAATCTGGAATTCAGTTGAGTAAGCTGAACCATCAGTAAACTTTAAGTTGTTAGCCTTGTAAGAGAAAGCTGAACCGCCATTAACAATAGAAACGCCTGAACCAAGTTCATTACCATCAGTTAAGCCTGATGCGAAAAGCGTTTTAACTGTTTCAGCATTGATAGTAGCCTTACCTGAAAAAGCCTCAGCTGCCGTAACAGGTGCAACATTGACAACCATTACGCTTGTAAGAGTCATACTCGCTGCAAGTACAGCACTTACAATTTTCTTGAAAGATTTTTTCAATTTTTATTCCTCCTTTATAAATTTTGAAAATACCCCATGTAGAGAATGTGCATATCTTCTCCTATAAAGTATCTATTCAAGTAGAATTATACTTGCTTTTAATATAAAAGTCAATTTTATTTTAAAAATTCTTTCATTCTTTTTGCACAAAAAATGTAAAATTTTTTAGGAAACTTGTTTTGCTACATAATTATTTTGAAAATTTTTATTCATTTATCACAACAAAATCCGTATAATAAGGCTATTATTTCAACATTTTTATATATTTTCCACAAAATATCCAACTAAATGAGATAATTTCTATATTTAGTACCATCCACCCTGTATCTAGTTTATTTACTGATTTTCTGTAATATAAATGTAACACTACTCACTCTATAATCTCCCGAAAACCCCTATTTACTTGTAAAAATACACAAAAAACAAAGTGTAATAAACTGTACTTAAATTTAACTCTAAAAACAGATATTAACTCTATGTTAGAAATGTATAAATTTTATTTACAAAAACGAGTTTCTTCCTATTGTATATGATTTGATAATAGGAAGCCTCTTTTTTCATTCAGAACAAATTAACTTTGTTAATTTGTGGCTTGACAAGCAAGCCATCGGATTTATCTTTCCGATTCACTATTAAAAAAAAGAGTGCTGACATAAGTCAGCACCCTCTTTTATCAAATTCGATATACGAATTGTAATAACAGATTATTCTGCAATAGTTAAAGCCTTATCATAAACGCCCTTAACAAGCTGAGCCATTTCAGCTCTTGTAATGTTCTTAACAGGGTCAATCTTGTTGTTAGAACCCTTAACAATACCAGCATTTACAAGTGCAGCAACAGAAGTTCTTGCATAGTTTGCAATACCTACTGTATCGCTGAAGTTATCAAGGCAAGCTACGTCAGTATCAAGTTCAACACCCATAGCATTAAGAGCGTTAGCAACCATAACCATCATATCCTGTCTTGTAATGTAATTTTCTGGCTTGAATGTGTTGTCATTGTAGCCGTTTACAATACCGTAAGCCTTAGCTGTAGCAATAGCCTTTGCGTAGTACTTGCTAGAATCTACATCGCTGAAGTTAGCTGTTGAAGTAGAGTCAATACCAAGAGCTCTAACGAGCATTACTACAAAGTCGCCTCTCTTGCTGTTAGTAGCAGTACCGAATGTATCAGCACTTAAACCATTAACAACGCCTGCCTTAGCAAGTGTAGAAACTGCATCATTTGCCCAGTGAGTTGCAGGAACATCCTTGAATGTTACATCAGCACCGTCAGCCTTAGGTGGGTTAACAACGAATGCAGCATTAGAAGTTGTAGTTTCTGTAGCTTCACCAGTAGTTACTTCTGTAGCAGTTTCGTCAACTGTTGTAGCTTCAGTAGTTGTTGCCTTAGCACCACTATTGATTACAGCACCTGAACCACCACCACTTGAAGTCTTCTTAGTAGTAGTTTCTGTCTTAGAAGTTGTAGCTTCTGTAGTTGTTTCAGTTGTAGTAGTAGTAACAGTTGTAGCTGTTGTCTTTTCTGCTACATCTGGGTAAACAACTTCGTCGCCTGCGTCATGAACGTAAGCAACCTTTCTTGCAAGGAATGGACCCCAGTTGAATGAACCGTCAGCTCTTCTAGTATAGTGCATATTTTCATCAATAGAAGAATATGGGTCAATACTTTCGAAGAAGTTTTCTGGATTTACATATTCATCATTAGAGTTCTTACCCTGTTCACCGTTGTAGTAAGTGATGTAGTTGTTTTCACTTACAATAGGAGTCTTGCTGAGGTTACCATATGTAGTATCAGCTTCGCCCTTATCAGTCCAAACACTACCAATCTGGTCGAAGTTAATAGCACCCTTAGCTGGGTCTGCACAAGAAACAACACCCTTCATATCGTAGTCGAACTTATAAGGCTTCTTATTAGCATCTGTCTGGCTACCGTTTTCATCCTTCATGATGTTACCAGTACCAGAGTAAAGCTTAATGTTAGGACCTTCGTTGTTATAAGAAATAACATTTCTCATCTTGAAGCCTGGGTTGTAGTTAGAGTCTACACCACTTCTCTTGTTACCCCAAGAGATACAATCCTTTAAGTAGTGAGCAACATGGATGTTTTCGCCACCCATCTTGAAACCGTTACAACCAGCACCGTTGCCCCAGTCAGTTTCTGAAGCATCGTCATTTAACTGGTAACCATTTCTATAAGCTACACAATTTTCAACCTGAACAGGACCGATAGCACCTGTTGCAAGCTTAGTATAACAATCCCAACCATCATCGAGGTTGTGGTGAGATGAACAACCAGAGAATACGTTGTTGTAACCTGCTGTTAACTTACAAGCGAAACCATCGGCATTGTTCTTAGATGGGTCGTTGTTGTTGTAAGATTCACAGTTTAATACAAGGTTGTTGCTTGGCCATTCGCTTACAGATACTTCTGTAGCAATTAAACGAGAAATCTGGAAACCTAATTCACCATTATCATGGAAAGTACAGTTCTTAACTTCATCGTAGTGACCACCAAGGTAGAATGCCTTACCGTTACCCATAGCATTCTTTACTTCAATACCATCAAATGTCCAGTAGCTACCTGATACAGAGAAACCTTCGTACTTGCCTTCAAGGTCAAGAACTGGGTGAGCACCTTCGTCAGCCTTAATAGTCTTTCTACCGTCAGCCTTACCAGAAAGTGATTCGCCGATTTCAATCTTAGCAGCTTCTGTATTCTTAATGTTGTATGTACCGTCAAGCATTATAATAGTAGTACCAAACTTAGACATACCAATAGCTGATTCAAGGTCAAGAGGATTTTCTCTAGTACCGTCACCGTCTACCTTACCGTCTGGAGCTACATACAATGTGTTAAAGTCCTTAATGTTACTCTTCTGAGTTACGTTAAATCTTGTTACAACTGGTTCAAAAGATACACAGTTATCAGCTGTACTTGGCTTGTAAACGATAGTAAATTCATTTACAGAATCAGGTACAAGTGTAGTGTTGTAAATAGAAGTCTTCTTAGATACAGCACCATCCTGAATGATAACATTACCATTCTGAGAAACGTCAATCTGACCACCGTGAGGGTTGTTAGCCTTGAAGCTTAACATATAGTCTACAGTAGTAGAGTAGTTACTAGAAATCATAGTAAGCTTTGGTGAATATTCCTTTTCATCAGCAGGAATAGTTACCTTATCTGTGTTAGGGTCGATTTCGTGAAGTTCAATATTTTCGAATGTAGCATCAGCCCAACGACAAGCAGATAAACCTACTGTCATGTAAGTATCATTCTGAGTATCTAATAATGAGTTAATGTTAAGATTACTAAGTGAATCATATTCAGTCTGAGTCTTTCCAGTCTGATAGTCATAAGTAGTAATCATATAACCTTCGTTAATCTTCTGTAATGTGATGTTGTACTTGTCACCCTTTACAGGAACAGTATCAGTAGTATCCTTGATACCAACTCTTTCACCACCACCATCAGTAGCAACTACGCCAGTTCTGATGAGAATGTTAATTCTGTTCATCTGAGTCTTAGTGTAGTATGTAGAACTCTTTGTATCTGTTGGATATGTAGAGTCTGTAGTAGCACCTGCAACTACGATGTTAGATGCGAAAGTATTTTCAACGTCTGTGTAAGAAACAGCATATGTATCCTTGTTCTTATCAGTTACAGTCTTATTTTCAGCATAAGCTTCATAGATATCAACAGGAGTACCGTCGTCATCCTTCATAGCCTTTGTTGGGTCAGTAGTCATATGGTTACCAAGACCACCTGTGTAGTTACCATCTGCATCAATACCACCAGCAAATGGGATAACGTCTCTTGCTTCAAGACCGAACATTTCCTGACCTGTACGAAGCATATCAATAGCTGTTGTACGGTCAACACCTGCTGAAGCCATCTTAGCTTCAATTCTAGCAGCATCAGCTGGGTCATCAGGGTCAGCAACGTATCTGTTTACTGTTACATCAGCAGATAACTTGAAGTTCTTCTTAGCATCTACTAATGTATAGAAGTAAGCCTTACCATCCTGGTCACCAGACTGCTTACCAGACTGTGTCCAAGAATTTAATCTTACAGAACTTACATTGTCAAGCTTACCGCCTGTCATGTTGATTGAACCGAATTCTTTGTTCTTAGAATCGTTTACAAACTGGTTACCTTCATTATCTGTTAAGATAACCTGAGAAGATTTACTTTCTGCGTTACCAGATACACCCATTGAAGATGCACCGAATAACATACCCTTCCAAACGTAATCCTTCTTAGCAGTTGTAGTAGTTACAAGTTCGATAGATGAACTAATACCGTTAGAATTTACATTGATGTAAACCTTACCTGTACCTTCTGAAGCTGTGTTGAACTGGCTTAAATCAATGTAGTAATTTGCAGCCTTAACAACTGCTTCTTCTACAGCATTGCCTTCTGAATCATAGTAGTTAGAACCATCGAATAAGTAGTAAATAGTCTTACCATTTTCAGCTACATCGATGTTCTGAGTTCTTCCTGTGTTGTAAAGAAGATTTACCTTTAATCCAGTTGGATTGAAAGTATCGCCTACCATATAAGTAAGTAATGGATATGATTCAATCTGTGGGTAAACAATCTTAACAGTTGTTACGAGAATGTCATAGCTTACAGTAACACTAGGGTCATTCTTATAAGTAACTGTAACCTTCTGGTTACCTACCTGAGTAAGGTCATAACCTGAGTAAGTGTAAAGGCTCTTGTCAAGAGTACGGTATACTGTAGTACCATCTTCAAGAGTATACTTACCTTCAATTATAAGACCTGAATCATCAAAGCTTTCGCCCTGAACGAAGTTTACCTTATCAGGAACAACACCAACTCTGATGCTTTCTAACTTAGCATTCTTAACGTTAATATCGTAAGTTGCACTAACATTGTTAGGGTCAATAGTTGTATCAGCATCTGTGTACATTACTGTAACAGTCTGAGTACCAACTAAATCAGACTTAAGTTCTGTGCCTTCTGGTAATTCCTTACCATTTACATAGAGCTTATAGTTCTTTGTTGTTAAAGTCTTTGTAGTACCGTCTTCGAATGTAGCAACTGGAGTAAGACCGTTAGAGTCAAATGCAGTATCTACAAGGAAGTCAGTTCTTACTGGAAGATAATCTAACTTAAGGTCTGTTACCTTCTTACCTCTTACATTTACATTAAATGTAACAGAAGCAGAACCTACAGAAGCCTTAATTTCCTTTTCACCAACAGATGTGAATGTATTCTTACCACCTGTTGTATCTTCGAAACCAGTTAATGTAATATCATCTAAACTGTCGATAATATCAGTAGTACCGTTTTCGTAAACAACCTTTACAGATAAACCTGTAGAGTCGAATGCTTCACCAACATAGTAGTCAGTCTTGTTTGGTAAAGAGTTTAATTCAAGACTCTTAACCTTTGAGCTACCAACTGATAACTTGTGGTCAGTTACACTAACGTAAGCATCTCTTGCTGCGAAGTAACCAACATAAAGCTTTTCAGATTTAGCAAAGAGGTCAGAAACGTCAATAACCTGCTTGCTACCATTGATAGTGATTGAAAGAGATGTACCACTCTTTCTTAAAGTATAAGTAACTTCACCGTCATAATCCTGCTGGTTAGTACCGATAGGAGTTGCATCGAACTTAGCCTTGTTACTCTTGTCATTAGAAACTCTTGTGCAAAGGTAAGCCATAGCTTCAGTCTTGTCAGGAACCATAGCACCTGCCATAACTGAATTACCGTCAGCTACACCACTAGCTACATCAGTTGCAACACCTGATGCGTCTTTTCTGTACTTGCTGTCAAATACAATAATACCTGAACCACCCTGTTCCTTAGGGTTAAAGTTCTTACCCATACCAAGTTTCATTTTACCTGTCATTACAAAGTCGTCATCCTTTGAAATTTCAGACGCATAGTAAGTGTAAGAATCTTCAGAGTTAGATAACTTACCGATTGCCTTACCTGCTGAAGCTGTATCTACATATACCTTGAAAGCTGTATCGCTAGTCTTGTCAACTTTGTTGTAGTTGCTTGCATAGTTAGCTGATGATGGGTCATCGTTACCGTTGAAACCGTTACCGCCGATAGTCATTGCACCAGCTTCAACAACTTCGCCAACTTTACTAACCTTTACATTGTTATATGTAATATCAGCACATCTTGATGCAAAGAAACCAACATAAATATCGTCATCCATTTTAAGTCCAGAACCATCAATTACTGCTGATTCTGTACCAAATGTAACTGTGTAGCTAGTACCAGACTTCTTGATACTTACAGGAATATCATCGCCTGGCTGTGGTACAGATGTAAGTGTAGTAACCTGCTTGTCAGAAAGTACACCAGCTTTTCTTGTGTATGCAAAACTCATATCACCTGCAACAGCGTCGCCCTTTGCTGTCTTAGCCATTTCAACAGGACCTGCTGTAACGTAATCACCAAGAGTAATAGAATCTGTAGTAGTACCATCGTTTACAAGTACCTTATCTCTTACTGTAGCACCAAAAGAAACCTGATTATCATAGTTCCAAATACCATTTACATGTGCAGTAGCAGAAATTGTGAAATCGTCATCTGCCTTTAACTGCTGATAGTACATTACAATACCATCCTGGTCAGAACCAATCTTACCCTGTGCATCTACTTTGTTAGTAGGGTCGTTATAATCTGGTACACCCATTCTTACCTGAACGCTGTTACCATTTTCCTTAACATCGTAAGGCATAACACCGTTTTTGTATAATGGACTTTCAGTATTGCCGTAGTTATCAATTCTTTCCTGTGTACCTACACTACCGAAAACTGTAGCTTTCCATGGAGAAGTTGTTGGCCAAGTTTCGCCATCAACGATACCATATTTGCCATCTTCGCTAGTAGTAGCAACAGCATCTTCTCCGTTAGTAACTGCAACACCTGAAACAGTAGCGTCACTAGGAGATGTTTCAGAGCTTTCTACAGTAGTTTCGCCTGTAGCTACGTCTGCGTCTTGAGCATAAACTACATTAAATGATGTAACGAGCATCGTTGTAGCTAATGCCATAGCTAATAATCGCTTTTTCAAAAAAATTCCTCCTTTATATAAAGTTGACACCTTGGACTCGAGTGTCCCTACGAATACAAGACAAAAAAACAGCCCTCCTCACTTAAACAAACCGTTGCACCTCAGTCTATCCAGTCAAAAGCACCTTTTTTCGAACATACATACTCGTAGTCAATATCATTATATCTAAATTTCGCCTAAAAAGCAATATTCAAACCCACTAAAAAGCACCAGTTTTTACAATTCTAATATTTATTTATAGAAACTTTTTGATACATATTTACCATATTCACTTTTTATAACTAAATATAGGCGTGACCCCACTATTTAAGCCTAAATCTTCTATATTTTACAATAAATTGATAATTTTTCTTCTTAATAATAAGTTTGTTATTGTTCAGCTTTTGTACAAAATGCACAAATTTCCTTTTTATCAAAAACTAACAACATTAGTTAGAATTTTAACTAAATTATAATTTTTCTTAAACATTAAAAAAGCCGACATACTCTATAGTATATCGACTTTCTATTTGGTTTACATTCCGTCAATTTTATTAAATTCTTCTACAATTTTGAAATCTTCGAATGTAAATTCCATTTCTTCATCTAAATATTCACCCTCAGCGTCAAATTTAGCAAGTATACCTCCGTCAATGTTACAATCAATAAGAATTACTGATTGTCTGCCTACATCACTTGAAGGGTCTTCATTTACCACCTGAATATCAAAGTATATATCCTGACCTGTATTTTTGTACTCCTTTAACAGCCTACGAAAAATACTTGTATTATAATGAAACTTGGCACTACCCTTGCCTACCCAACCTGTAGACCTATTACCTCTGCCTGTTTTTCCTAATATAGGCACCTGAATTTTTGTTTTCTCCACTTTTGCTGTCAAATTTATTGCCTGCATAAAGTTGTATCTGTTGTTTTCTATTGTAACGTAACACTCTGCCATTTTGGCACTTAATGTGTCCCTTACATTCATTATTGCACTCATACCTTAACCTCCTTATTCCAATGTAACTTTCATATAAAGCTGTTCCATTGAGTTTACTGGGCATATCTTTTCATAAATAACAACACTGTTTTTACTTTCTCCCATTTCTACAGAAATAGCCTCCTCATCAAATTCATCTAATGCTCTTATGTTCACAAGTTTTTCGTGATACTTTACTAAATCTGACCAAAGGGAATTTCTGCCTGAGGTGTCATTAGGCACTTTACCCATATAATATTCCTCAAAAAGTACAGCTACATCACTGGCAATCTGGTCGCATATTCTTACAGTTTGATTATTCTGGAACATTTTTCCCTTTTCTGTAGACACACTTACAAAAGAGTTAATGTCCTTTAAAACCCTCATTTTGTCCCCCACTCTGTGGAACACAAACTCACCTGACTTAATCTTGTTTTCAAGCTCACTTTGAGTATAAATGCTATCTATTTCAATTTCCCCGTCATATACCTTATTTGTAAGACTTTCATTTATCTCACAACCTGCAACTGCACCGGCTACCCAATAAGCCAGAAAATAATCTTCGTCAGACACTGCGTAAGGGTCAATATTTATTACACCCTCATAATCAGCAAAGTAGTTATGTATTACTGCCTGAAACTTCTTGCCTACAGTATCTCTCATTCTCTTTGTGTACTCTGCCACAAGTTGACTAATGCTTTCATTATCTGAAATTACAGCAAGAGCATTAAAACTGTAATTTTCAATACTTTCCAAAAACTTTTCTACTGTCTGCCCAGTTGTAGAACCGTTATTGCCACCTGTCATTGGCGTACTTGCTGTATTTGTAAGTGTTGCATTTCTTTTCCATACAACAAAGTTATTATCTTTTAATTCTGCCATAGTCTTTACCCTCTGAGTATCTACAACAGTTGTTCCTACATATACATATACATTTTTGTAACTGCTGTCATCAGGGTCTGTATAAACTGAAATTTTAATATCATTACCTCTTAAACCTGTATATCTAGCTTCTCCAAAAGCACAGCTTGCCTTTTTATCATTATCACCGTTTATTCTGCCGGCATATATTTTACTGGCATTCTTAAATATATCCCTGATACCCATTAATTTGTAATCCAAAGCATCATAGCCAAACAACTTCATACTATTTCTGTAAAAGTCATCAGCCGTTACCTCAAATATTCCCGTAGGACCCCAATCAAAGCTATCCCCTAAGGCTACAACACCTCTTTCACCAAAAACCGTTGCACCTGTAGCTGTTGTTACAAAGTTAATATAAGCTCCGGGAATTGTCTTATTCTGTGTTACAAATGTTCCTCCTCCAAGTGCCATAAACTACACCTCCCTTTCCAAAAAGTCATTTATTGCTTCGTCTACTTCTTCAAGGGTGTATTCCTCATTTTCATCAAGTACTACACCAATAATATCAATGTATTTGCAATACTTCTTTGACTTTTTAATTTCTTCTACTGCAAATTTTTCTTCCATATATATACCTCCTATAAACTACCGTTTTTCTCCATATAGGCACAAAGCTGTGTATAGTTCATATCCTCTACATTGGGAATATTTTCATAACTGTCAGCCGGTACAACACCCTTAAATTCCTGTTTATTAAATAAGTATTCTGTTTCCTTATTACCCTTGAGATTATCCAGCTGTTCCTTAATGCCAGTCAATTTACCACTTTCATCAAACTTAATTTCTTCCATATTAAGTAAAGCCTTAACAGCCTTATTTGTTTTAACACTGTAGGAATTAAGCACATTTTCGATTTCATAATTTAATTTAATATCTGCAATTTCCTTATCCTTTTCACCAATACTTTCATCAAGCATTTCCAAAATTTTATTGCAGTTTTCCTCATCAATTCCCATTTCTAAAAGTCTTTCTTTCAAATTACTTCCTCCTCTATTGTAAAATCATATTTATCCATAATTGGCTTTTCTTCATCATATATGAAGAAACAGTTATAACTTACTGTAAAGCAAATATTGTCATCGTTTTTCTCCATTGTCATATTAGTACCCATAATAGGTCCGTCTTCCATTTCCAGTGTAGAAAACAGCTGAAACAGTTCCATAACAACACTGTTGCTATCCATTCTTCCACCATTTCCATAGTACCTTACCTCAAATGTGTTTTCAGATTTATACCTTTTTCCAAGATAAAGGCTGTTCTTTATTTCTGTACACTCTAACTGAAAACAAGGTTCTTTAAACCCCTGTGGTACTTCGTCAGCAAAAATCTTGCAGTCAGGAAATTTCTTTCCCAACTGCTTACCCATTGTCTTTATAATTTCATTAACCACTACGCCCACTCCTTAACATATTCGGCTACAACTTCACAATGAGTTTGAAACTCTGCTGTAGCTCCGGTATTTTTAAGTTCCGTTGTTTTATTTTCACTTTTCACTACTATGTAACTACCCTCTTTTATGCTTATTTCCTTAGGAAAAAACATTTTCACAGTTGTTCCCTGTAATGAAACACCGTCTGAATTTTTCTCCTGTCCTGACTTTAGCTTACCGTTAAAAAGTCCTGTAGCATAGGATATTCTACAAGGCACATTACTATGTACTATCTGCCTTTTGTGCCTTGTAATACTATCTTCTGTGACCTCACTATATTCGTAAATGTCACAGTATAAATTCATAAGACTTTCAACAGCCTTTTTAGCCTTTACCAACGCATTTTTCTGTAGCATACTAATTCACTTTCCTTTTTAGTAAGTGTATTTATAAGGTTGTCAAAAAGCTGAGAATGATTAATTCCTTCATTAAATGAAATGCTTACATCACCCTCCTGAATATTGGAAACAGCACTTTCCACATCAAAACCATCTAGCTCGCCCATAGAAGCCTTGGTTTGGAGGAAACTGCCACAGCATATATCTGTGGCAACATATTTTAATCCCTCCGGTACAGACTCTAAATTACAGTAATTCATAATATACTGTTCTGCTTCAATCATAGCCTGTTCCAATGTAAATTCGTCATCTTCCTGAAGTTCATAGCCTAGTGATAAAAGTCTTAAAACAACATCATCGTAATTTAACATTTACGCTCTGCCCTTTGAAATAATTCTGGCAATAGGAATAGCCTTGTGGTTAATATATTTTGGTTCTTCTGAACCGTCATTGACAAGCTCCCAGTTCTGACCGTCTGCAAGCTCCTTATTAGTAGGTGACAATGTTTTCTGATTTTTCTTTGTATAGCTGATACCAAATGGTGCAAAGCACTTTCTCTGTCTGACATATAAAGTATCCTGACCACCTTTTACCATTGGGTTTCTGTCCATTTCATAAGGCACTTTAGCACCAATGTCCTCGTAGTCAAAAGCACCTTCACCTAAAATATATGTAGTGTAAACACTTTTGCCGTCTTTGCCTTCACTTACCGGCATAGAATCGTCAATTAAAACAGCTCTGCCATTCCATGTAGCAAGGGTTAAATCTCTCTGAATACCATTTCTGTCAGTCTGCTTTAAATAAGCAAGAAGATTAAGATTTTCAAGGTTTGTTGCTACTTCTGAGTGCATAATAGCAATAGTAAAGGAGTTCTTGTTGTCCCCACCTGCTTTCTGAATAGCCTTGTTTAACGTAGCCGGCTCTACCATACCGTCATTTTCTGATGTAATATCGTAGGTATGCTCATTTACAAACTTGAGATTTTCCTCACCTGTCATATTGTAAATACCTGTTAAAATAGCAAGCAATGTGTCCTGGTCCACATCGTCAAAGTATTCAGAAACCTGCTGTGCTACTGAGTCCATAAAACCACCACCGGCAGTAATATCCTCTGCAAAGTCACTTTCTACCCATGCCTTTGCTCTACCTACAACCACTACACCTCTTTCGTAAGAAGTTGTTGTATCTGCCATAATGTCTGTTTCACCGTCATAGTTAAGAGGTTCTCCGTCAAGTAAGCCATACATAGGTAATATTGCATAGGCTGTACCTGTCTGATTGCTGAAAGCATTTCTGATTTCACTATTTCCTCTTAAAGCCTTACTTCTAATAAGTTCGTTTTTGTTTAACTTCGGAATTCTTTCAATGTACGCACCAAAAGCCTCCGGATTAAATGTTTTACTATTAAATTTTGCCATAAAATTTTTCCTCCTTAATTATCAAACAAATTCTGTATTTTGATTTCCTGTTATTAATCTTGATTTTGATAAGCTGTCTTTAACGCTTATTTTTATAGGCATATTGCCCATATAGTTATTAGATAAACAATAGTTTCCACTTATAATACCTGCCGAATTTACACTTTTACAATTTATAACTGTTGCCGAATCGTTTTCCATTTTTGCAAAGCAACAATTTACTATTCTCATAAGAGCCGAACAGTTTTTAAAATAAATTGCATTTACACTTAATTTAGTATTCTGATACTGTTCAAACCAACAAGTGTCTATTACTACATTTTCACCTTGAATATACAACAAAGGTTCACTTGAATTACCCTTGCTGTCTGCGAATTTTAAGTTTTTAATTTCCACATCCTTAGATGTTATGTTGAAAATAGCTTTTACACTGTCAGTTCCTGCCTGATATAAATTTGTACTGTTGTTACAGCCGTGTATGTAAAGTGTTTTGTTTATATTTACTGTAGACTTAAATTTATAATATCCACTTGCCACGAATATAGAACAGCCTACTTCTACTGCGTTTATTGCATTTTGAAAAACAATAGATGAGTCCTCTGCCGAACATATAAAGTCAGCAACTTTCTTAACTCTCTCACTGCTGTTTTCCGATGCAATTACAATTTCGTGATTGCCTTTAACAGTAATATTTTTTGCACTGTCTATACCATCAGCTAAAGCACTGAAATTGCTGTTAAATATATTTATGTCATAAAAATCCGTTTCCTTTGGATATGTTAATCCATAATTTGTATTCATATTTCCTCCTTTATCTTGGACTTTCTCCTCCTGTATTAATGCCCTTCACAAGTTTTTCTACAAGAATGTCCAATATATCTTCGCCATTTTGTCCAGTTATATTTTGTGTAATACCACCCATATTTATATTTATGGAAGAACTGTTGTCTGAACTTGTATAGTTTCTTTCCATTGCCTGTGGAATATAACTCTTGTCATCGGCTATATAGCTCTTTTCCAAGGATTGAAAAATAGGATTTACAGACTCATTATTTCTCACAAATTGTGGCATAAAGTCATTTTTAGTCGAACATACTTTTTGAAATTTATTAATATTTTCTTCCATAGGGTCAAAATTGTTAATAACATCGTTGTTTTTAACATTTGTAAACAAATTATCAACTGTGTTATGCACATACCCACCTGTAACCCCAGTATTTAATACTGTTTCACTGCTTTTTATATATTTTTCGACTATATTTTTCCTTATACTACTTAAATCCTCAGCACCCTCGATATTTCTTTCAAACTCTTGTAAAATAGCACCTTTGTCAACATCTGTCATATTATTTCCATAGCTATCCTTGTATAAACCACCTAAAAATAAGTTGTCCACATTTCCACAATCATTTTGTGGATAATTATTGCTATATTGTGAAAAACTCTCGTCTGCCTCTCTAACCCTCTTATTTACTGGATTTTCCGTATCGAACATACTTTCATTTTTTAAGTAATTTTCTATAAAAGTATTTGAGTTTTCCACATTGTAAAGACCTTCAATAATGTCTACAATATCTATTTTTACCACCCTCTTTACTACGGTATATTTAAAACCATACCAACTTTTATAAAATTGGAGTTTGTTATTTTATCCTTGTTGGCATTAAAAATATCCTTCCACTTACTGCCGTCACCATAAATGCGTTTGGCTATTTTCCAAAGGCTATCACCGGAAACAACAGTATAGGTATTTGCCTTCTTTTCCGTATCTGTTCTCTCTGTGGATAAACTACTTTCCCTACTTCCTTCAACATATACAGCACCAAAAGCTCTGTACTCCCTTAAAGTAATATCCATAATAACGTCATAGCCATTGTCGGCAGATTCTGTAAAGCTGTAATCTTCTATAACAGCCTCAATATCTGTATAGCTCAAAACCTTAGCAATATTAACTTCTCTTGTAATTACAAAATGAAAAGGCTTTAAATCTCTTTTCAATTTTTCAATAGCTGTTTTAAAGTAGTCTGCATCTTTAAAGCCATAGGTATATCTTGAAAAGGGATACTCAGTATTAGGTAAAACAGCCTGAAATTTTATAGTTTTTAATTTTCCCGTTTTAGGAAAAACAACTTCATTGCCATTTACGCAGTCAAAAAGTGTGTTTTTAGTGCCACAAGCAATAGTTACCTTTTCCGGTGTAACAGGCAACAGTATATCTCCTAACCAAAATTGATACATTATCTGCCCTCCTTCTCAAGTTTCAAATCTATTGCTCCTATAACAAAAGCCTTTTCCCTTTGGCTCATTGTCATAAACTGAGAGGGTAATATTCCAAGCCGATGTAAGCAATAATAAGCATAGTTGGCTTGAAAATCGCCCTCTCTTATTATTTTTTTGCCTTTTCTATATCCTCTCTAAGACTTGTAAAACCGTTTATTTCCTGAACAAAGGATACGAGAGCGTCATATTCCCCTGGGCAATCTACAATAGCCTTTAAAAGTGATTCGGGAGTTTTTTTGCCATAACTGTCCTGTAAATCAGCGTCATATAAATTTGGGTAAACTACAGACATAGCCGTAATTTTATTTAAATACTTGTTTACATTAAGCCTGTATTTGCCACCCTTTTCCTCCATACATTCCTGTCTTATATCCTCATTTTCTTCTGTAGTAAGGTGTCTGATATGCCACATTACAATATTGCCATTTTCATCTTTTAAGGCACTGCATACAGGCATTTCTCTATTTTCCCTTTCCTCTTTATTACATTTAAAAAATAATTCCATTTCTCCCATGGTCTATCTCCTTTCTCTTATCTGTTTGTGACTATAACTATTTAATTGCAAATGAGTACACTCTGCTGTCATTAGGTGAGTAGCATAGAGCTGAGCAATATCCAGTGCTATGTTGCAAGGTACATATTTTTCAAGTAACTGCTTTATAGCCGGTAAATACTCTCGCCCCTCTGATGCTACCTTTATTTTTAGATTGTATTCATCAGTAAATTCATACTCTACGCCTGAAGAAAATTTCATTAAAAGAGAAATCAAGTCCTGTTTTCCTTTTCTCATTTCAGCTAAAATATTGTATCTTCTTAAAGCCACTGAATTTCCTTCTCCATTTATGCCAAGTATTTTCTCCATACGACTTAAGCCTTGATTTTCAGCAGTCATAACAAAATTTTCTTTCATAAAATCGGCAATAGCCTTTTGTATTTCCTCATTTTCAATATCAAAAGCTGAATTTATAATGCCAAATTCCTTTACATTTCTGAGAAACAAAGGTAAATAATCATTTAAAGCCATAGCTTACACCTCCATATTTATAATAGGTGTGCCACATATTTCATCATCAGCTAACACAATGTTGTGCTGACCCTCAATATTAAGCTGTGCAATGGTTGTTATACCTTCAATGTTGCATACTCTGGAAATAATCTGCAAACTGCTTACAGTAATGTTGTCTGTACTGCTGAATTTAGAATTAAGCTCACTAAAATACTGTGTTACAGACTGTTTTATACTTTCCTTAACACTGTCCTTTGAATATCCGGAGCCTAAACTCACACTAATATTTATGGTTATTCCTCTAGCCTTAGCTCCTACTACATTTACTCTGTGACCAATAGGTGCTACACCTTTGCCACAACCTGTGCTGTCTGCTGGGTCCAGTTTTTCCTTTACCGTAGAACAAAGTTCACTGGAAGGAACTCCATTTTTGCTGTCAAGTATAATAACCTTTACAGTTCCTCCTCCGGCATAGGCTCTTATTGCTCTAGCCTGTCCTACACCACTTATAGCCTTTGCCCAGTTTATGTAATCAGCTTTGTTTCCACCATAGCCTTTGCTCCCTATATTTTCAAAATATCTGGCTCTGAAACTCTCTGTGTCTTCCTCATCTTCACCCTCTGTAATAACAGAAGTAAGCACAGCTGACACAAGATATGGATTGTATTCTATAGGAATAAGTGTTCCAAACTTAGTATTTCCCACACTTCCTGCTGTGTCACATTTTAGCTTGTATATACCGTCACTTATTTTCTCTATGACGGTATATCTCAAGTCATCAAGAGCGAATTTATCTCCAATATTAATGTTTCCCTGAAATTCTCCTTTGAGAATAGTATTTGTGGCTTTCTTGGGCTCAAGACCTATTTCCTTTGCCCTTAAAACCAAATAATCTCTCTGTGCTGTATCAGCAAAGGACTCATTAAGGCAGTTGTCTAAGGCAACATAAATCTGAGCTATTTCACTACATACAGGGGCAACAGCATCGTATATTACAGAACCCTGCCTTTTGTCTACATTGCTGGGAACATTGGCAAGAACTCTGCTCATTATTCTTTCGTAAGTTAAATTTTCGTACATTTAATTCCCCCTAAAATTCAAATTCCTTTTCTATTTTCACATCACCCATAGATGAAACAACAGTAAATGCCACAAGTACAGAACCTTTTTCCTTTGTAATGACAAAATCTGTCACACTTTCTACTCTGTCATCTGTTAATAACGCTTCCTCTATTCTGCCCTTTATAACAGCACATACATAGGAAATAGGCTTTCCTATAAGGTCCTTTATTTCAATACCATAATTTCTGGAATATATAATGTAATCATATCTGTCAGTAGAGAGAATACAGTATATACTCTGTCTTAAAGCCTCCAGACTGTCGCAATATCCATTTACTTCTGTACTTTTTAGCCTGTAGGTATAACTAGGGCTTTGTGTAATTTCTTCTGCTTTTATTACTTCCGGTGTCACACTTATCCCTCCCTGTCTAGCACGATGTATCTCTGACCACCTTGTTGTCTTAGCATAATTACTGTGTCCTCTTTTTTAAGGCTGTTGTCTATTTTCATAGCCACAGTTCTGTCATCTATATGGACATTTATTGTCCTTTCTCTCAAATGTTCAGCTATAGTAATAAAATCCTTTGTAAGAATAAGCCTTTGCTCTGTTTCTATTTTTAATGGACTTTCACTTATAACCTTTCCAAAAACAGCCTCCAAAGGCTTTTGAGAGTTAATAGCCTCCTGTGCCAATATTTTTACAGCATTACATAAATCACTCATTTAAAACACCTCCGTCAACTGTAAGCCACATATATTCCTCATTATCTCTGTAGGTATGTTCGCACTCCTTGACAGTAAATCTGTTGTTAAGTACAAAATCACCAATATCTAAATTGACATTTATAATAGTTCCTGCTCTCATTGAAATATCTCCAAAGGTACATATTTTTAAAGTTCTGGACTTTGTTTTGTACTTGTTTAAAAGCATATTTGCATAGGCATTACCATCTATGTTTTCTCCAATATGCTCATAAAGTTGTAAAAGTCCCCATTCCTTTATTTTTTCAGTGTCCTTAGCTGTATATACATTGCTAACGTGAGTATATTTGGTAGTTTTTTCATACTTTAGCTTTACACTGTTGTAAACATTAGAGTCAATAGAGCTTGTGTATTTATATTCAATAATGTCACTGCTGTCAGCCAAAAAACTAGACCCCATATAAAGAGAATTTTTCAAGGCAATAGCACCAAAATCATCATATAAAACATACTTTTGCCTGTTGTACTTTTCTGTACTTTCTAAGGCGTTGTATATTATGTCAAAAAGTGTGGAATTATCTTCAATTCTAGGTGGCAGTACATAGGCTGTGTTTGCTATATCTCCAGTTGTCAGGTTGTAGTCACCGGCAATCATTTTTAATAAACCACCGGCTGTAATGTTGCTGTAGGTATATGTATCTTTATTTTTGAAATACCTTAACTGGTCATAGCAGAGTACAGTAATAGGAGAATTTTTATGCCTTTCCTTTGAAAAAACATAACCCTTAAATATAGGAACATTGTTCCTGTAAAAGGTAACCTGGTCACCCTCTTTAAAGTCCATTACATTGTCCTTTAATACTTTGAATTTAAGCTCCCCAGCACCAAATAATCTAGTTGACCATTGTATTTCTTCAATAGGTTCAGGATTGAATATTGTCCCCTTGTGGTTTATGTAAATTTTGTTCTCCACTGTTTTCCTCCTTTGCCTTTTTCACTCTCTTTAATTCCTTTTCCAAATCCTCTACCCAAGGATGTTTCGAAATGGCAGTTTCTTTGCTAATAATGTTTAAAGACTTGATACAGTTGTCTATGGCCTCGCTTTCGTTAATAAGCATATCTCTGTTAAAAATAGGCTTTGTTTCAATATCTCCAAAATTTCCCCTGCCGGTGTTGGCAAGGTGCTGTTTGACAAACCATATAACTTTCATTAATGAGCATTGATATTCCATTTCCATATTGTTGGCGTCAATGTCAATGTCTGAATACATACTCTTTATGTTAAGCTGATTAGGATTGCCACTTAACTTTTCATCTTTGGCATCGTAACCCATACCATTTTCAATAACAGCCTTTTTAAAAATATCAATTATGGCTTTGTAATTATCAGCATTTACCTGTATAGATAGTGTTTCAACTCCACCCATAGCTCCGTCAATGGTTCTTACTTTGACAGCACCGTAAGTGGACAAATTCTGTCTAAATTCTCCTAAATTTTCTCCATCATAGTTCTTTAGAACCAAAATGGTGTTTCTAGGGTCTTCTTCCATAGAGTTGAGGAAGTTGCTCTCTAAAATGTTAAGACCGTCTTGTAAACACTTGACCCTTAATATAAGGGGTTCTTCACAATGGTTGTACTTAAAAGCAATAAGAGGTATTCTCTCCCAACCGTAACCTTGTTTGTTTGTACAAAAATATGGTGTAAACCATTTCTTGCCGTCATGTACCATTTTTCCTCTGTCTATGTAAAATCTGCTTATACCCTTTTTGTCATAGATTTCAATTTTTCGCCTTGTAATTCTTTTCTTGTTTTCATAATTGACTACATCATAAAACCTTATGGCATAGGCTAATACCTTGTGTTCACTGTCTTCCCATATGGGAACTAATTCCCAAGGATTAATACGCTTGAAAGCAAAGTTTCCGTTGCTGTCATATCCGGTAAATAACCAACCTAAACCACAGTTTAAACTGTCCTCACAAACAGCCTTTAAAGTCATATCAAAGTCAGCATTAAATATTTCCTTTAAAGCCTTGTTTAGCTTAGAATTACTGCTGTTTAAGGTTATAGGCTTACCTAATAAATAATTGACCTTTTGAATGACTAGCTTTCTGTATTGATTGTCAACTATTCTGTTGTTGGGAACATTGTGTATCTCCGTAGGCTCTCCACCTATGCCAATGGCAGTTCTTTTCTTTAAGAGTACATCATGCTTGCCTGTAAAATATTCGTAACCCTTTATCATATTTCGCCTTTTGATAGAACCTTCAAATTCTTTTATCTGCTCTAAAATGTATTCTTCATTTGTCATAAAACCATTTTTTATTGCTTCGTTAATGAGCTTTGTCTGAAAAAAGGGAAATTGAAAATTAAACATGTTGCTTCCTCCTTTCTGTAACATCTCCTTGCTACATCTTGGATGATATATCAACTACCATGACATTTCGTGACATAATTTTCAAATTTTATAAAAAAATTTAAAAATTACATAAAAAAAATAAAAAATAAAATAGAAAAATTTAGGTTAAGCCTTTTTAAAGGCTTATGGGGTCAAGGGGCAAAGCCCATTGTGTGGACAAAGTCCACATAAAAAAAGACGTAAGGGTCAGAATACATTAGCTATGCTAATGTATGACTTGACCCGTACCCCATCGAACACCTAAACATCATCGACACCCTAACTCCTTACTTTCTCTAACTCCTTACTTTCTCTAACTCCTTCTCCCTCATTTTTGCACACAAAAAAAGACCCATTCCCTTAGGAATGAGCCTTAAACTATTTTACATATTCAATTACCTTGTCCAAATATTCTTCCTCTCCCACAACAATTTCTGCCTTGTCTGATGTGAGATTGACAATACTCTTTACAAAACCATCTACGTTGTTGCTCTCTACTAAAATTATAAATTCCACATTATCTGTGTAAATAGTGTCCTTTATAATATTTCCGGTATTTAAAGCCTCGTACTGTACCTTGCCTGACATATTGTAGTCAGTCTTAACGTGAACAGCCTTGTATAACGTTCTTTCTATAAGTCCGGCAGCAGCCAAACCTTCTTTGGCACTTTGACCGTAAGCCCTTACAAGACCACCTGTGCCAAGTAATGTACCACCAAAATAACGAGTTACAACAATTAGAACATCGTGAATATCTCTGCCTCTTATAACGTCTAAAACAGGCATACCTGCTGTTCCACTAGGTTCTCCGTCATCACTGTATCTCTGTAACTGCTTTTCATTACCTACCTGAAAGGCAAATACATTGTGTCTGGCATCATAGTATTTTTTTCTGAACTTTTCAATTTCTGCCATAGCCTCCTCCTCTGAATGAACAGGAACTACATTGGCAATAAATCTGGACTTTTTTTCTACTACTTCAGCCTGACCTGTGCCTTTTATTGTTACATATTTTTCAAGCATATTTTCTCCTATAATCCTATCTCATAAACAAGTTGTTCTTAATAATATTCCAAATCAAGTTGTTGTCATAAAGGTATTTACCAAGATATGATGTAGCTATTTTGTCATTTAAAATACTGAAAAAGTCATTAGCTATAAATACATTCATAACTGTAAATATTACCCATACAAAAATTACACCACCGGCAATACCTAAAGCCCCACCGGCAATGGCATTGAAACTGCTTATAATTGGGAGCTTTGATATAAACTTGCCAAGCTTCATAATAGTTCTAAGGACAAAAGAAAATATAAAATAGACTATAAGACCAACGCAAATGTTTAAAATAATGTTTGCAATATATCTTGAAACATAGTCGGCAACACCATTTTGAACATTCAGTAGACTATGTATAACGGAATTGTTATTGTCCAAAAGCATAGTCTTAATAGGCTGTGGCAAAGCAAGGCTGTTGATAGTATCTATCTGCTGTTGTTGTGTAGAAGATGCTACATTCTGGAGGTTAAGACTTTTCTTAACCAAATTGCTTACCATATCAAAAATAGGTGTAGTTCTCATAAGTGCTGTAATAAAAGGATAAATTATAAAAGAACCACCTACAGAAATCAATTTATAACAGCCTTTTAGGGCAAAAATTATGAAACCTTTCTTTGCCCCACGAGCCATAAAGTATATAATTATAAGTAAAATAATAAGGTCTACAGGATTTTGAATAAATCCCATTAAAAAATCACTCATTATATCTCTCCTAACTTGCTGATGTAGTCTGAGCAGTTGTAGTAGATGCTGTAGTAGTTTCCACTGATGTATCTTCACTATTAGGGTCTAAAGCATCATTATCTTCAACCATATTAGCACCTTTCTTAACACTGAAAAGTTGCATTTTGTTAGCTGTAGCAAGTATAATTCTGTCTGTTGAATCAAAGAACTGCATACTGTTTACAGTCTGTAATGCTCTGTATTCCCAAAGATGCTTACCTCTTACGTCCATAGCATCGAATACCTTGCCCATAGCAACTATTGTACTTTCCATATTAGAATACATAGCTGTAATAGTTTCATCAAATTTAGCAGAACCTATTTCGTTACCTCTCATATTGTACCAATGTACAGTATTTACATTGTCGCTATTGTCAGTAATTGTCTTTGTACTACCATATGCAACTGCAATATATTTATTATCCACTATGTTAAATGCTGAAACATAGTTTGGATATTCAACCTTCCAATTTTCTTTGTAATTTTCTTTGTTTGTAATTCTACCACCAATGCTGTAAAGTTTTGCATCAGTTGACACAATACAGCTGTTGTCCGGCATAAAGTGAACAATAGCAGCCACTTCGTTATCCATTTCAACACCTGAGAAAATAGCATCAGAATTATCTGTAGTCTTAGCATCTTCTGTATTTACAAAGTAGAAGTTTACCTTTGACTTAATCTTTATTCTTGATATATTTATAAAACTGATACCAATTATTCTACCGTCATCAGAAATATCAATAGACGCTGGAAGTCCGTCTTTAGCTACATAACTTCCCTTAAAAGCAACTTTTCCGTCTGGAGAATAACAAAAAGCTGTATAATCATTTTCACCTGAACTTTGGCACATAACAACACTGTAGCCTAAAGGATTAATAGCAAAAGTAGTTATAACACCTTCTGTATTTACTGTATACGCCTTACCTTTAAGGTTGTAGACATTCATAGTCTTAGCACCCTTATCAGCAACAGCTGTATATTCCCCGTCACTTAACATAACAGGTGTTGTCATTGAAAAAGTATCTGTCCATACAGTATTACCCTTTTTGTCAAGTAAAGACATACCGTCCTTAGAACTAAAGAAAATACTGTTATTACAGCTATAGAATTGAGCCTGTGAGCTCATACTGTATTCCTGTGAAAAAGATGCCTGTGACTCACCTATTTTTATATTGCCACTATTTACAGCAACAAATATGCCAGACGCCACAATAACAAGAATAACAACTGCTATGGCAACAGCCTTTATACTTCCTGTAAAACCAGAAAGATAGCTTAATATTCTGTTGTATATACTTTTCTTTTTCTTCTTTGCAGATTTTTCTTTCATTTCCTCCGGCTCATTTTCTGTATCTTCGGTACTTTCAGCCTGTTCCCCCTGTTCTTCTTTTCCTTCTGTTTCCTCTGTATCTTTTATATCCTCTGTATTTTCTGAACTTTCTTCACTCTCGTCTAAAAACTCATCTTGAGTTTTTTCCATTATTCTTTCCAAAAGCTGTTCATTATTTTCAGGTATAGTCGAATTTTTATTATTTTCAGTTGTGTTTTTATTCTCAGCCATAACACCCTCCTGTTTTTACCACATAATAATACTATAAAATAGCCAAAAAATCAATGTTTCTAAGCTCTATTTGGTTAAGTTAATTTATAAAAAAAGCCAATGTCACTCCTACATAGAAATAACATTGGCTTTCAAGAAATATTTTATATTATTTTACAAACTTTTCAGCTATTTTTTCAATTTTGCCTTCTTCATCATTCCAAGAATTAAAGTCCTTTCCACTATTTTCAACAGCCTTACCTAACTCTACAATAAAATCAGGAATATCAGAAGCTAAAATTGTGCCAACTTCGTGACCAAAAACCTCTTTACCCTGTATATCACAACCATTTACATAGAGTATAAAAGCCGGCTGTGGCTTACCGTCTACAGACTTTACAGCACCTCTAAAGCCTAAAGCACCAATTTGGTGTGTACCACAAGAAGATGGACAACCGGAAATATGAATTTGTGGAAGTGCATTTTCCTTTATATCAGCCTTTTTAACAGCCTCAACACAAGCTCTCAAAAGACTTTGAGAATCTCTAAGACCTACCTGACAAATGCTTGCACCAATACAGCTTACAGATGTTTCAAATACACTTTGTGCTGTATTTTCTTCAGTAATGGCTACAACTTCTTTCGCCTCATCACCGGTAAGGTTGATAATATAAGCACTTTCATCAGGAGATAATCTCAATTCTGCTCCTTCAATACCCTGTATATAGTCATTTAACTTGCAAAATACATCTGAATTAGGCTGACCACCTATTGGGTGCCACATAACAGTGTAAAGACCCTCTTGCTTTTGAGGAATTACTCTGAAGCCTTCTGCTGTAGTGCCATTTCCCTTTTTATTAAATTCCAAAGGCTGTATTTCAATGTTTAAATCCTCTCCAGATGCAATTACCTCTTGAAGTTTCTCATTATAGGCTTTTACATAGTTTTCAGCACCACCTAAAGCCTCCTGCATATAGCGAGTTCTTGCCTTACCTCTGTTTTCATAATTTCCATAAGTACGGAAAGTCAACCACATAGCCTTAATATAGAACAATATTTTGTCAGGCTCTACATTTTCAGCTACCTTAACACCCATTTTGTAATTGTTGCCAAGACCACCGGCACTGTATACATCAAATTTACCATTTTCATTGGCTACAAAGCCTAAATCTCTAAATGTTGCATGAGTAAAATTCTTTGGAGAATTAGAAAAACAAACCTTTAATTTTCTAGGCATTTTTTCAGCCTTTATAAAATTCATAAGGTATTCTCCGGCAACCTGTGCATAAGGCAATACGTTAAAATATTCCCCTTGTTCAACACCTGAAAGAGGTGGACACATTACATTACGAGGGAAATCTCCACCACCACCCATAGTTACAATATTATGAGAAAGTGCCTTTTCCATAACCGGATAGAGAACCTCTGGCTGTAAATCGTGGAGCTGTATTGTCTGACAAGTTGTAAAATGTAAGTGATTGACGTTATATGTTCTTATAGTCTCTGCAACAAAAGCCATTTTTTCCTTTGTAACACGACCTGCTGTCATACGAAGACGGAGCATACTGGCTTTACCACCCTTTTGAGCATAACTGCCGTAAAAACCTGAAAATCCCTTATACTCATTTTTAGGAACTTCTCCCCTGTAAAAAGCATCTGTTTTTTCTTTAAAAGCCGGTAAATCCTGTTTCCAAGATTCTGGATTTATATTCATTACTCTGTCCTCCTAGTTTTATTGTTGTATTCATTATATATAATCCCTGTAAAAGCTGTCAACTGTAAAGGCTTTTGTTGATAATTATTTTTATATACAACGAAAAAGAGTGAAAGCATATACACTTCCACTCTCTTCTCTTTAAGGCGACATCCAGATTTGAACTGGAGATCAAGGAGTTGCAGTCCTCTGCCTTAGCCACTTGGCTATGTCGCCATATTAAATTTTCTCCCTTTTGAAACAGAGATGATGACCCGTAGGAGAATCGAACTCCTGTTTCAGCCGTGAGAGGGCCGCGTCTTAGCCGCTTGACCAACGGGCCGGAACTCCCCGAGTAGGATTCGAACCTACGACCCTCCGGTTAACAGCCGGATGCTCTACCGCTGAGCTATCGAGGATTATCAAGCAATGATAATTTTACCACAGCTTATTAATAATGTCAAGATTTTTTTAACATTTTCACGTCAAAAACCTTTCGACACATTAGGCAAAAAAAAGAACCCCGATAGTCTACCGAAGCCCTTTTTTAAATGCCCGAGACCGGAATCGAACCGGTACGGGATTTAACTCCCGCAGGATTTTAAGTCCTGTGCGTCTGCCAGTTCCGCCACTCGGGCATATCTGTCATAAAGACAGATAAAATGGGAACAACAGGGCTCGAACCTGTGACCCCCTGCTTGTAAGGCAGATGCTCTCCCAGCTGAGCTATGCTCCCATATATGGCGACCTGGAAGGGGCTCGAACCCTCGACCTCTGGCGTGACAGGCCAGCGCTCTAACCAGCTGAGCTACCAGGCCATATATTTCCTAGCGACAAGTGATACTATACCATAGTTCCACTACCTTGTCAACACTTTTTTTTAATTTTTTTATATTTTTTTATAAAAATGTTGCGACTTAAAACCCAAAAAGCCTTGAAACGCCTTTATTTCCTTTACTTTTATTATATTACCCATTTTCAAAATTTTTATTTATTTTTTTGAAAATTGCATTTTTTTATTATAGAAATAATAAATTTTTTATATTTAATTTCAAAGTTTTTATTTCAAAAACAAAAATAGCAGCCCGAAGACTGCTATTTCTGTATACCATTTTAGGATGAAATACGTCCAAAAAGGTAAATATTCCCAAACGTGCAAATCGGCAAAGGAATTAGTTGCCATTTGCTCGGAGTAGATTTGTAGCTCATATACTGCGTTCTGTATATCTTCAACTCATCTAACTCAGTTATTAGTATATATTAATTTTTTAAATTTGTAAAGGATTTTCTTTCGCCTTTTATCGACAAAATGTCACCTTTTTCGCCATAAATGTCCTTAACCCCCTTATTATCTAGGTTTAAAGCCATTTTTATGCCCATATAATAATACAAATACAATAAAAAATCAACAATAAAATTATATTTTACAAAAAAATGCTGTTTTTCAACAAAATATATTATTATTTAATATTTTGTACTTATTTTACAAATAGCTTAATTAAATATAGCAGTCTTTGTTTCTGCATCCCAATCTACCTTTGCACCAACAGCCTCTCCAAGAGTTCTAAATGGTACAAACATACGGCTATTCTTTATTTCAGCATAAACACCGTAAGCCATTTTTTGAGATTTTCCATTTATTGTTACATACTCAGAACCAGCAGTGAACTGAATTTTATTTCCACCATAATTAATTGTTGCAGTTTTTGTTTCTGCATCCCAAGTTACAATATCACTATTTTCATCTTTACCTGTTAAAGATGTTGTTACAGCTCTTAAAGGAATAAGAGTAGAACTACTGCTCTTTTGTATGAAAGGAGCTGTATCAATGGTATAGTTAGAGTTATTTACAACTAAAATATTGCTACCTACTGTAGCCTTTACAGTATTTGTAAATTTAGTTACATTGCTTTCTGTTGTAGTTTCAGAAACAGTTTCTGTCGTTGTTTCAGTGGTAGATTCATTAGTAGTTACTGTAGTTGTAGTATCTTTCTTACCAGAATTTGTACTACCACTTAATATAATACCACCGGTAATTGTACTTGAATTAGAGTCAATAGTAACCTTTACATCACCAGTGCCATAAGTATATACAACACAAGGAATGCAGTAGTAAGGCTCATTATTTACACCATTAATGTCTAAAAGATTGCCACCGGCATAATTACTAGGTACATTAATAAGATTTACTTCAATCTGATTATCGTTTATTCTTCTAATCTTGTAAGGCAACTGATTAGTGCTTACCTGTGGCATTACATCATAAAAGCCCTGTGTACTGTTCCAGTCATAGTAACTGTACTGGTAACCTGTTGAGTTGTAGCCAAGAGCATTTGTATCAGTTGATGTACCATCAATAACTGACTGGTCAAAAACTTTTGCTGTTTCAAAAGTAAGAATAATAGAAGAACCTGTTGTAACTTCATCTAAAGGACGAATATTAAATGTCATAAATCCCAAAGGTGTATACTCCTTGTAAGCTCCTCCTTCTCTTGAAACACTGTTTGTAGATGCTGCAAATGTACTTGCTGTAAAAAGCATTACAAAGCAGAGAAATAAAGCAATTTTTTTCATATAAACTACCTCCTTAAATTTTAATATCATTTTTCACTACCATTATATCATACTTGACAAAAATTTGAATATAATATATAATGCGATTATCAATATAGATAATCTTTGCACATGGTTGAAACCTCTACCCCCTGTGGTGTATGTAAATCAACCCTCTGTGCTTTTATTTTTTTCATATTCAACATACCAACAATAGCATACAGCCTTTCTAAATGGTGAATATTCTATTGATTGAGGTTGTTCTTTTAATAATTTTTCTATTAGTTCCTTAAAATTTTCCAAAGATATTTTTCCCAAAAACATAGAATTAATTATCATAGGACACAATTTATCATTAATACTCTTGCTATTCTTACCCTCATTTACTAAACTGTCATAAATTTTACATAGTTCAGAATAACCATATCCTTTAATTTTCTTAACTCCTTTAATCACCTTAGTTTTTTTATCTATCTCCTCTACATCATAAAAACACTCTCCCTCAAAATATTCTTTTCTATCTTTATAATTTTCTTTGAATTTTTTACATGTAGATTCAAAATCAATGCCCATTTTTGACTTTATTAAAAACACAGGCGTGTACTCATTAGCCCTAATACTTTTATTATCATACCATTTAGACGCAAAACTATCATAATCAAATTTTTCACCATTAAGAGCCTTTTGAAAAATATCAATATTCGTATATATATCTACAGATTTATCAATACTTTCAATAGCTTCTCTTTTACCAATATATAATGCCTCAGCCTTATCATTAGCACTTTCCAATTCCTGAACATAGATAGTTTTTTCGCCTTTTGCACATTTGCTCACAAATTCAGCTAACATAGTTTTATACTTTCGCAGTTCATAAGTTGTAGCACAAGGCTGTAGCTTTTCTATATAGCTGTATATCTTTTTAAAATTATCGGTTTTTATCGTAGAAAGAGTAATTGATTTTCCTGTAGTTTCATCAATAAACTGTTTTTCTCCTTCTATAAGTTCATCTTGCCCTTTTTCATAAACAACAAGTACCATAAACTTTTTTATTTCTTCCAATATTTCTCTATCGAAACTATTGACAAAATCAGCTATTATTTTCTTAATATTTTCATCTTCAAAAGAATACCCAAGAAAAATAACAGGATAGTCTAAGAGAGAATTTAACAGTTTTGAGGATATAAGTTTTAAAGAATTATTGAATTTATCATAATCTTTTTCATCTATTATTATTCCATTCGGTTCTTTAACACAGCCATGTATCTTAAATAATTCTCCATATCCATTATTTGTACGAAAATAATACTTATTTTGACTTACATACACCTTGAAGTCAGGAAAAATTATATCTTCAAGAAAAGTATCATAGTTTGTTGTAAAAACCATACTAACATTTTTCCCTACTTTTTTAAGCAATTCTATTTCTTCTGATTCTTCTTCCCTTAGGTTATAATTAAAAAATGATTTTGCAGTAAGTAATTTAAAATAATTTACATCATCATTTATGCAACTATTAATTTCATCTTGTGTAAATAGTTCAGAAAGATTAATGGCATCTTTTTTTATTTTTTTCAGCAGTTCAGTATGTAAGTATGAAGCCAATTTTTGATTTAATTTTCCTCTTGAAATATCTGGATTTTGACTTTTTATTTCGTGCTTCATTGCTGAATAGGCAGTTTTCGAGATTTTTATTTTTTCCCTTAATTCCTCAAGTAAATCTTCCCATACAGGAAAGTCTTTAATATATCTTCTTGATAATCCTGAACCAATAAATAAGACTGGTAATCTCCTGCTAGCCATAAGATTTTCTAAAATTTTACTCACTTAAATCCCCCTTCATATCGTCCTTGTATTTTATAAATTAATTTTACCACATACAAATAAATCAAACAATAATTCTCCTCACCAATAAATATTAAATATTTTTTACAATTAATAATTCCCCTATTTCCTTGAAATAGCCTTAAAAATATGGTATATTCAAAATATCAAAATATATATTTTTTTCGGAGGTAAAAAAATGAGTTATAAGAAAGATTTTATTAAGTTTATGTGTGATGCAGGAGTTCTTACTTTTGGTGAATTTACTCTTAAAAGTGGCAGAAAAGCTCCTTACTTCATTAACACTGGTAACTACAAGACTGGCGAACATATTGCTAAGTTAGGCGAATTCTATGCTCAGTGTCTCGCTGAAAACGGCATTGACTCTGACGTTCTTTACGGTCCGGCATACAAGGGTATTCCTCTTGCTGTAAGTGTTGCTATTGCTGTTTACAACGAAACTGGCCGTTCTATGAACTACTGCTTTAACAGAAAAGAAGCTAAGGACCATGGTGAAGGTGGCGTAATGGTAGGTTACAAGATAAAAGACGGCGATAATGTAACTATTATTGAAGATGTTATTACTGCCGGTACAGCAATCAGAGAAACTCTCCCACTCCTTAAGGCTACAGCTGATGTAAACGTAAATGCTGTTATTATTTCTGTTGATAGAATGGAAAAGGGTAAGGGCGAAAAGTCAGCAGTACAGGAAGTTTATGATGAATTCGGTATCAGAGTTTACCCTATTGTTACAGTAGTTGATATTATTGAAGCTATTGAAGACGGTACTATTGACGGCAAGGAACACCTTGAAGCTATGAAGAAGTACAGAGAAACTTACGGTATCTAATACATACTTACATTTATTATTACATTTGCTCTAGGCAAAATATGATAATATTAAACACAATTATCTAAGAAATCTAAAAGTCCTAGAGGTACTATCTCTGGGACTTTTTTATTTAACACATTAGTAATAAAGTTCACAAAATATTACATAAAGTACCAAAATTTTTCAGTATTACAAATTTATTAAAACGTAATGCAAAATTGGAAAAGCACCTAAATTTATGGTATAATAACAGAGATTGAAACTATTCAATAATCTTTTTTCAGGGAGGAATTTTTATGAAAAGATTAACTGGGTTGTTACTTTCGTTTTTAATGATGGTAACTACACTTTGCTTCCCATCAATATCATTTGGAGCAACAGAAGTAGTCCCTGTTTACCTTAACAACAAGGCTATTACTTTTGCAGCTAATGATGCCCAGCCACAGATTTTCCAGAATAGAACTTACGTGCCTATTCGTACAACTTGTGATGCTTTGGGTCTTACTATTGATTGGAACTCAAAAACTGAAACACTTACATTCACAAGAGAAGGCGTTACTATTGCTCATACAATGCGTTCTAAGATAGTTTATATTAATGGTGTTAAGCAGACTTTCGATACTGCTTCTATTAATAAAAACAACAGAACATTAATGCCTATTCGTATGCTTGCTGAATCTATTGGTGCTACTGTAACTTGGGATAATGACACAAGAAGTGTACATATTACAACAAGCTCTACAACTAATAACAGCTCAAGCAATACTAACACTAGCACAAATACTAATACTAACACTAGCACTAGCACAACAACATCAGCAGATAACCTTACAGTATCTTCACTTGCTGTAAACACAAGTGTTGTTGATTCCGGTAATGCTGTTACATTTACAGCAGTTGCTGATGCTAATACAGCAGTTGTTAGATTTGCTGATGCCTCAACGGGTAATGTTTACGAAGATGTAAATGAATATACATCTAACTCAGACGGTACAAGAACATTCCAATGCCGTCATACATTTACTAATTCCGGTTCATCAGAAACTGTAGCTACAGTAAAGGCTCAGCCTGGTAACGGAACAGCCTTCTCTAATAATGCTAATTCTTCAAAGTCAGCATCTATTATTGTTAAAGCTGCCGGTTCTAACAGCTCAAGCAGTGATAACTCAAGTTCTAGTAATTCAAGCTCTAGTAGCTCATCTTACAAGTCTGACTATATGGTTAAATTAAAGACAGCTAGTACATCTTTAAGCAAGAATGACTATGCTAAACTTACTATTACAACTAAGTCTGATATTTCTAAGGTTAAGATTACTAATAACTTTAATGATGAAGACGTTGTTGTTTCAGACTATGATGAAGACGGCAACAACAGAGTATTTACCGGTAAAGTAAAAATGAGCTCAAAGGGTACTTCTAAACTCTATGTTTACCTTTACGTAAAGGGTGAAGGTTACGAAGACTCTTACGAAACTGTTACTATTGACGTAGATTCTTCTTCAAGCTCTAGTAGCAGCAGCCTTGATATTAGTGATGTTGTAACTCCAAGTAACTACATTTACACTGATGTAGAATCAACAGTTACAATCTACACTGGCACTGGTGCTAAGAAAGTAGAAATTAGAGATGATGATGACAGAGTTGTTGCTTCTTCTGGTTTCTATACTTCTAAGACAAGTAGCAAGATTACTTGGAACGTAAATATGACAGTTAAGTCTAGTGGTAAGCATAACTACACTGTATATGCTTATGACAGCGATGACAATTCAGAAACTTATGACTTCTCATTTAATGCTAAGAACTGGAGCAAAGGCTCTCCTCTTATCCTTAATGTAGAACAGAGGTCATCAAACATTGAAACTGGCGATACTGCTAAATTTAGAGTTACTGCTTCTTATGGTACAAGTTATGTAACAATTACAAGAGGTAGCAGTTCTTCTGCCCTTGATAAGAACTTAAGTGGTTCTAAGAACTCTGGTGGCGATACTAAATCTTTCGACCTTAGCTTTAAGGTAGAAGAAATCAGAGATACTTACTATGTTCACGCATATAGCTCTGACGGTGGTGCAGGTAATGAATATGCCCTTACAATTAATGGTGACAATTCAGACCCTATTAAGATTTCTAAGGTAAATGTTGACGGTACTTCATTCTCACTTGATGATAGCATTGAAGTTGAAGTTATTACTTCAAATAGTGCTCAGAAGGTTTGGGTTGAAGATAGTGCCGGCGATAGAATTTCTAAGGTTTACAAGTCACCTGATGACGAAGACGATGACGAATATACTTGGAACATCGACTTTAACCCTACTAAGACAGGACGTAAGACATTTACTGTTATTGCACAGGGTGATAATAGCAAAGAAGAAGATTCTTACGACTTTACTGTTACAATAACTGAAAGATAATATAATCTAAGGGCTGATTAACTTCAGCCCTTTTCTTTTTAGGAGATATATATGACAGGTTTAATTCATATTTTAACAGGCAATGGAAAAGGCAAGACCACATCTGCAACAGGAATGGCTGTCAGAGCCTTAGGAAACGGCCTTAAAGTGACATTTGTTCAATTTTTGAAAGGAACACCTACCGGAGAAGTAAAGACTCTTGAAAAGCTGGAAAACGTGGAAATTATAAGATGTAACAGAGCAACTTCTTTTGACTATGACAATATTCCTCTTTTAAGAGAAACTCACAATGAAATGCTTTTGTCTGCCATAGAAACTCAGCCGGATATGCTTATACTTGATGAAGTAATAGGTGCTGTAAACTATGGTTATTTGGATAAGGATATTCTCTTAGACTATTTAAAAAATCATAACAACACAGAAGTAGTTATGACCGGCAGAAATGCCCCGGATTACTTAGTAGACCTAGCTGACTACGTAAGTGAAATAAATCCTGTAAAACACCCTTATAAAAGAGGTATTAAGGCTAGAAAAGGTATCGAATATTAAAAGACAGTTATTGTCTGTATACTATCATCCCAACTGAAAATAGTTGGGGTTTTTTATTTTTAACCTTTGGGAAATTCCGTTAGCACAATATTGCCACTATAGAAAAAAGCCCTAAAGATTATCTCCTTAGGACTTTAACCATTTTATTCTTCAGTTGTTTCAGTAGTAACTTCTGTGTTGTTTTCTTCTGATTCTTCTTCAACTGCATCTTCAGCTGAAATCTTATCCATACTAACAACTGTTACGCCATCAGCAAGGTTTATTAATCTTACACCCTGTGTAATTCTACCGGTAGTAGTTGCAATGTCTTTAATTCTAATTCTGATTACAACACCTTCACTTGTAACCATTATAAGTTCTTCGCTGTCATTAACCATTGAAATACCTATAATATTACCGGTCTTTTCTGTAATCTTGTAAGCCTTTAAGCCCTTACCACCTCTGTGCTGTATACGGAAACTTGTAAGGTCAGTACACTTACCATAACCACCATCAGTTACAAGAAGGACCTTGCTGTCCTCTCTAACCGGTTCAGCACCTACAACATAATCGCCATCGGCAAGGTCAATAGCCTTTACACCGGAAGCTGTACGACCAACAGCTCTTGCATCATTTTCATTAAAACAAATTGCCATACCATTTCTTGTAGCAAGGAAAATGTTGTCGTTACCGGTAGTCTTGAATATAGAAATAAGTTCGTCACCCTCTTTAAGAGTAATGGCAATCTTACCACTCTTTCTAATACTTTCGTATTCACTAGCCGGAGTTTTCTTTATAATACCATTCTTTGTTACCATAACAAGGTATTCGTTATCTGAAAATTCCTTAACCGGTATAATTTCGCTAATCTTTTCTTCCGGAGATTTTTCAATAATATTTACAACAGGAGTACCCTTAGCAGTTCTGCCTGCCTCTGGTATGTTGTATGTCTTTGTTCTATAAACTCGACCCATATCAGTAAAGTAAAGGAGATAGCTATGGTTAGAACTGAGGAATAACTTAGTTACAACGTCTTCCTCTCTAGTCTGCATACCCTTTATACCCTTACCACCTCTGTTCTGAATTCTGTAAGTATCAAGACCAATTCTCTTTACATAATTCATCTGTGTCATTGTAATAACACTCATATCATCGGCAATTAAGTCTTCGTAATTTATTTCGCCCATATCAGCTACGAAACGAGTTCTTCTTGCATCACCATACTTATCTCTGATTTCAATAAGTTCGTTTTTAATAACTGTAATAAGCTTATTCTTGTCAGCAAGAATTGCTCTCATTTCAGCAATAAATGCAGTCAAGTCATTCTTTTCAGTTTCAAGTTTTTCTCTTTCCAAACCGATTAAACGGATAAGACGCATATCACAAATAGCATTAACCTGAATTTCAGTAAATCCAAATCTATCCATTAATCTAGTCTTAGCCTCATCTCTAGTTTTAGAACTTCTGAGAATATTAATTACCTCGTCAATATTGTCAAGAGCCTTTAAAAGACCTTCTACAATGTGCATTCTTGCAAGAGCCTTGTCCAAGTCAAACTGTGTTCTTCTTGTAACAACTTCTTCCTGAAATTCAAGGTAATAAGAAAGCATTTCCTTTAAGTTAAGTGTTCTAGGAACACCGTCAACTATTGTAAGGAAGTTTACGCTGTAAGTTTCCTGTAACTGTGAGTACTTATAAAGCTGATTAAGTATAATCTGAGCACTGTAGTCCTTTTTACACTCAATAGTAATATTAATACCATTTCTGTCTGAATGGTCCTTAATATCGGCAATACCCTCAATTTTCTTATCCTTTACAAGTTCAGCAATACCACTTATCATTCTGGACTTGTTTACCTGATAAGGAATTTCAGTTACAACAATTTCTTCCTTGCCATTAGAAAGAGGTCTAATTTCGCATTGAGCTCTCATTCTAATTCTGCCTCTACCTGTTCTGTAAGCAGATTCAATACCTGCTCTACCTAAGATATTAGCACCTGTTGGGAAGTCCGGACCCTTTATGATGTCCATTATTTCATCAATTTCTGTATCTCTGTTTTCTTCAATTTTGTTGTCAATCATTTTGACAGCAGCATTGATTACTTCTGTAAGGTTGTGTGGTGGTATATTAGTTGCCATACCTACGGCAATACCATTTGAACCATTTACAAGAAGATTTGGAAATCTTGATGGAAGTACAGTAGGTTCTTTGTACTCACCATCATAGTTGTCCATAAAATCAACAGTATTTTTATCAATATCTCTAAGCATTTCAACTGTGATTTTAGCCATTTTAGCTTCTGTATATCTTGAAGCCGCAGCCTGAAAACCATCAATCGAACCAAAGTTACCATGACCGTCAACAAGAGGGTATCTCATAGAAAAATCCTGAGCAAGACGAACTAAAGCATCGTATATTGATGAATCACCGTGAGGGTGATATTTACCCATTGTATCACCAACAATACGAGCAGACTTCTTGTAGCCCTTTGATGGGTCAAGGTGGAGTTCGTTCATATCAAACAAAATACGTCTATGAACAGGCTTTAAACCATCTCTAACGTCTGGTAAAGCTCTTGATACAATAACACTCATTGCATAGTCTATGTATGCACTTTTCATTTTGTCAGATATTTCAACGTCTACAATTTTATCATAGGTTACATTGTTTTCATCCATAATTTCAATCCTTTACTGTATACTAAACATCAAGATTAGTAACATATTTTGCGTTTTCCTGTATAAATTCACGTCTAGGCTCAACATTATCGCCCATAAGCTGGTCAAAAATTGCATCTGCCACTCTGGCATCATCAATAGTAACCTTTACAAGAATACGATTTTCTGGGTTCATAGTAGTGTCCCAAAGCTGTTCAGGGTCCATTTCACCAAGACCCTTGTATCTCTGAATAGGACTCATACCGTCAGAACCGATTTCAGAAATAATACTATCTCTTTCTTCATCTGAATAAGCATAGTAAGCTTTTCTATTCTTCTCTAACTTATAAAGTGGTGGTTGTGCTAAGTACACATAACCCTCTTTAATAAGGTCAGGCATAAATCTGAATATAAATGTCAAAAGTAATGTTGCAATATGAGCACCATCAACATCGGCATCGGTCATAAGAATAATTTTGTGGTATCTAAGTTTAGATATATCAAAATCTTCGTGAATACCAGTACCAAAGGCTGTTATCATTGCTCTAATTTCTTCATTACCAAGTATTCTATCAAGTCTTGCTTTTTCTACGTTTAGTATTTTACCTCTTAAAGGCAATACAGCCTGTACTCTAGGGTTTCTTGCACCGACAGCAGAACCACCGGCAGAATTACCCTCTACGATGTAAATTTCGCTTTCAGACGGGTCATTAGATGAACAGTCTGTCAATTTACCAGGAAGTCTACCTGACTCAAGAGGAGATTTTCTTCTTACAAGTTCTCTAGCCTTTCTAGCTGCTTCTCTAGCTCTTGATGCAACCATAGACTTTTCAAAAATAGCTTTTGCTATTGTAGGATTTTCTTCAAGGAAGTATTCCAATTTTTCGCTTAATACAGTTGCAACAGCACTTGTTGCTTCACTTGTACCAAGTTTGCCCTTTGTCTGACCTTCAAACTGTGGGTCTGGAATTTTAACACTGATAACAGAAGTAAGACCTTCTCTTATATCTTCACCTGTAAGGTTTTTGTCACTAGCCTTTAAAAGACCAAATTTACGGCCATAGTCGTTAATAGTCTTTGTAAGAGCACTTCTAAAGCCCATTACGTGAGTACCACCGTCTACAGTATTGATATTGTTTACGTAAGAGAAATTAACTTCGTTATATCCGTCATAATGCTGGAAAGCAACTTCAACAGCAATATCATCTTTCATACCTTCGCAATAGAATATTTCATCGTATGAAGTTTCTCTGGTTTTGTTTATATGCTCTACAAACTCACGAATACCACCTTCATAGTGGAACACATTTTCAGCCTGCTGACCTTCTCTTTCATCTTTGAAAATAATCTTTACGCCCTTAGTAAGGAAGGCTGTTTCCTGAAAATGTTCTCTTAAAGTAGCATAATCAAAATGTGTTTCCTCAAATATTTCAGCATCTGGCTTAAATGTAATTTTAGTACCAGTCTGTTCCTTTGGACATTGACCAACAATAGTCAATTTATCCTGCACCTTACCTCTTGCATAATGCTGTCTGTAAATATTGCCATCGTGATAAATATCAACTACAAGCCATTCACTTAAAGCATTTACAACAGATGCACCTACACCGTGAAGACCACCGGAAACCTTGTATCCTCCACCACCGAACTTACCACCGGCATGAAGAATTGTGAATACTACCTCTACGGCAGGTATTCCCTTTTGTGGATGAATACCTACTGGTATTCCTCGACCATTATCAAATACAGTTACAGTATCATCTGGGTTTATTGTTATCTCAATATCTGTACAATAGCCTGCAAGTGCCTCATCGACAGCATTATCCACGATTTCATAAACACAATGATGAAGACCTCTAATAGAGGTAGAACCAATATACATACCAGGGCGAACTCTTACAGCCTCAAGACCCTCAAGTATCTGTATTTGATTTTCATTGTAATCCTGTTGTGCCATTTTTATTCCTCCAACTGGGCAAGCAGAAATTTAAAATGTAAATCAAGACCTTCAGTCATTGAAAATACTTCAAAATTAACAATATAAAAACTAAATATTCTCTAATACATAGTTTTTTAGTTTAAATTTCATCAACTTACCTTTATCTATACCCCTCTATTATACCACAATTCAACCAAAATTTAAAGGATTTTTCCCTCTTTAACCCTAAATATTTTTATTTTATCGCCTATATTTCTGGTGATTTCATCAAGTCCTGTACAAGTAATAATAGTCTGTATATTATTTATGCTTTTCAGTATATAATCCTGTCTATTTTTGTCCAGTTCAGACAGTACATCATCAAGTAAAAGCACAGGATAAGCTCCTGTCTTTTCCTTTATCAATTCCACTTCTGCCATTTTTAAGCTAAGGCATATTGTTCTCTGCTGACCCTGTGAGGCATAATCTCTGGCATTGTTGCCATTTATATAAAAAACCATATCGTCTTTGTGTATACCAACACAGGTGTTGCCATAAAAAATGTCCTTGTCTCTGTTTTTGACCATTTTTTCATAAAAATTATTATAGTCCACAGATTCCTTATACTCTATTTTCAAATTTTCCTTACTGGCAGAAATATCACAATGTATTCTCTCTGCCTTTAAGTTCAAATTCTCAATAAAATTTTTTCTCTCATCAGCTAATTTTGTGCCATAAGCACAAAGTTGCTTATCCCATATATCCAGCGTATCTTCTAATAATGAGCCATTTTTTGCCATTTTCTTTAGAAGCGTATTTCGTTCTTTTAGTATCTTATAGTATTTTTGTAAATTAAAATAATAGACCTTACTTAACTGACAAAGCTCTATATCCATATATCTTCGTCTAAGAGCCGGACCCTCTTTTACAAGCATTAAATCTTCAGGAGAAAAAAGTACAATATTTATTGTGCCAAATAAATCACCTAATCTCCTAATTGGAATACTGTTTACGGCAATACCCTTTTTCTCTCCATTTTTTAAGTGTATATCAATTTTATCCTGATAATTTTCTTTACTCACATAACAGCTAATATGGGCAGATTGATTGTCAAACTGTATTAATTCTTTATCATTTCTCGTCCTCTGGCTTCTACCGGTAGCACACAAAAAAAGAGACTCCAATATGTTAGTCTTACCCTGTGCGTTATCTCCGTAAAGTATATTTACATAAGGAGAAAATTCAATATCTACTAAATCAATATTTCTATAATTTTTCAAACACAATCTGTCTACTTTCATAAAAAATCTCCCAAAAAATCAGCTTAAAAAAGCCTGTTGCAAAACAGACTTTTCTAATTAAACAATATACACTTAAAAATACTATTTTTCAGCAATAATAAAACTTTCGCCGTCCATTTCTACCTTGTCGCCGGCTACAAGTTTTTTACCTCGCATAGTGCATACAGCACCATTTACCTTTACATTACCATCTTGTATAAGCATTTTGGCATCAGAACCTTGGTCAACAAAACCAGCCAATTTAAGTGCCTGCTGTAATTTTATAAAATTATCTTTAATATAAACATTCATAATAAATCTCCTTACATAAAAGAGCCTACATCGAAACTATGTTTCAATTAGTACAGATTTTTTGCTATTCAAAAACAACCATTTTCAAACATTTATTCTAAAAACTATCTAGGATTAATAGGTAATACAAGGTACTTATAATCGTGATTAGTAACACCGGTTACAATACAAGGACTCTTGTTAGTATTAAAGTTCATTGTTACATATTCTTCTTCAACAACCTTGAGAATATCAATAATGTATCTAGCATTAAATGTAATTACAAGTTCTTCTCCATCAAGAGTAATAGGCACATCTTCATTTACCAAACCTCTGTCAGTAGTAGTTTTGATATTTAAATTATTTTCCTTTATAGTCAATATAACAGGAGTTTTCTTATTGTCCTCAGAAACAATAGTTGCTCTTTCAAAAGCACTTAAAAGTTCGTGAGTGTTAGCAGTCAATTTTACTAGACTATTTTCTACAAATAAGTTTTCATAATTTAAAAATTCGCCATCTAAAAGTCTTGAAACAATAGTACAACCCTTAATTTCAAAAAGAATGTAGCTAGAAGAATAGTAAATAGTAGCTTTTTCGTTTTCATCATCAGATAAAAGTCTAGCAAGCTCGTTAAGAGTCTTAGAAGGAACAACCATTTCAGTATAGCCGTCATATTCGCAAACAGTTTTTCTCCAACTTACTCTAAAGCCGTCAATAGCTACAGCATTAAAGCAATTTTCATCAAACTTAAAAAGTTCACCGGTTAAAATAGGCTTACTTTCGTCAGTTGCAACAGAAAAAATAGTCTGTTTAATCATATTTTTAATATCAGCAGACTTTAAAACGATGTTTTCTCTCTTATTTACAACCGGAACTTCTGGGAACTGTTCAGCTGGCTGACCATTAATAGTAAATTCAGACTTACCGGATTTAATATGACAAACATTTTTTTCATCAACAGTTAAAGTAACCATTTCAGTAGGTAAAGCCTTAATAATATCAGCAAACATTTTTGCATCAATAGCTACTGAACCCTTTTCATACAAATCTGATTCAATATTATCAGTTTCAATACTTAATTCTCTATCACTAGCCAAAAGTCTAAAGCCTTCTCTATCACCTGTAAGAAGAATACAGTTAAGTATAGGCAATGTACTTCTAGTAGAAACAGCTTTACTAACTATATTAATAGCATTAAGCAAAGATTTTTTAGAACATTCTAATTTCATAAATACATCTCCTGTTAATAAGTAATAAAAAAATAAAAGAAATAAACAACAAAGTTAAAAATATCGAAAAGCTACCTCAAATATACACACCCACCCCACCTAATGAATATATATATAAACAATAAATATATAAAAAGGTAGTAGAAGTAGTAGTAGGGGCGGTGGATAACATTGAAAACCCATTCAACCCCAGTATTTACCTGATTTTTTCCTGTGTATATGTATGTGTATAACTTACCGGATTTTTACCCTGTTATTAACTTTTTAACAAGGCAAAAAAATGTCAAATTTTTACACACAACAATCCACAAGAAGTTAGCCACTTTTCCACATCAAAATGTGAAAATATATGGACAACTTTAATTACACATTTCCTGTGAAAAATTTTTTTCAACTTTTTAGAAATGTGTAAAAAGCTATCCAAAAACAAAAATGAAATATTATATCAAAGTTCCTTCATCAAAAACTAAGGAACTCAAAAATTATCCTTTAATACGTTTATCAATTACAAACAAGTCTTGATTTAACTTATCATCAGACTCAAGCATAGCAGTAATCTTATCACAGCTGTGCATAACAGTAGTGTGGTCACGACCACCAAACTTACCACCAATTACGGCAAGGGAGTCTTCCAAATACTTACGGCAAAGGTACATAGCAAGCTGTCTATAAGTAGCTAAAGGCTGAGTTCTTCTCTTTGAGCAAAGTTCAGAAGTAGAAGTTTTATAATAATCAGCTACAATTTCCTGTATATACTCAACAGTAATATTAGGCTTATTAGACTCTAAAACATCCTTTAAGGCTTCCTCAGCAAGTTCAAGATTTATTTCCTTATTAGTAAACTTAGAATATGCTTCAACCTTCTTTAAAAGACCTTCCATTTCTCTAATGTTAGACTGAGAGCTGTTGGCAATAAGGGCAATAACATCATCAGGTATAAACACACCCATTTGTTCAGCCTTTTTCTGCAAAATAGCAGCTCTAGTTTCGTAACTAGGGAAAGTAATATCGGCTATAATACCAGACTGCATACGGGATACAAGTCTATCTGTAAGAGTAGCGATTTCATTAGGTTTTCTATCAGAACAAATTACAATTTGTTTATTTGCATTTACAAGGTCATTGAAAGTATGGAAAAATTCTTCCTGAACACTTTCTTTACCGGCTAAAAATTGAACGTCATCAATTAAAAGCATATCAAGTCGTCTGTATTTTTCCTTAAATTCAATAGTTTTCTTTTCCTGAATAGCCTTTATAAGCTCATTTGTAAAGGCTTCGCAAGAAACGTAGAGTATTTTAGCCTCAGGCTGTTCTCTATAATAGTAATTACCAATGGCGTGCATAAGGTGAGTTTTACCAAGACCTGCACCACCATAGAGAAACAAAGGATTGTATTCTGTACCAGGGTTTTCAGCCACACCAACAGCAGCAGCATAGGCGAAATTATTAGAAGAACCTACTATATAATTATCAAATTCATAGTTTGTCTTAAGTCCGTTTTCACGCACATAGCTTTTGTTGCCAGTCATATCCTCTACTTCTTCTTTAACCGGCTTTTCTTCTATTTCATCAAACTTAGCAGTTTCAAGCTCTGCTTCAGTAAAAATTCTATAGTTCATAGGCTTACCAAAAACAATGGTTAAAGCCTCTTTAAGGCTAGAATCAAAAGTTTTCTTTATAGTTTCCTTGTAAAAACCTATATCAACAGAAAGAATAAGGGTATCACCTTTTACATCAACTGGCTTTATTGAACGGAAGAAAGCATTTATTTTTATTTCAGATACATTCAATTCGTGCTGCATACATTGCAGAGTTTGGTCCCAATATTCCTGTATGGATTTCATAATGTGTCCTTTCTCTAATTTGTTAATAAATATGTTGACAATAATTAACAAGTATATTTTATCATAGGTTATCAACTTATGTGGATAAGTCTGGAAAGACCAGCAATTTAATATATCATTGTGAATAACTCACATATAATTAACATATTTATAAACAGTTGTACACAAAGTTATCCACAACCTGTGGATAAGTGTATAAATTGTTTTTGCTTACTAAAATTCAGTTTATTATACCACAATAAAACCAAAATTGGTATATCTAAATTTAACAAATTTAAAACTGTTGATTTTGCAGGAAAACCATTTTCATTATTCATTTTTTGGATAGAGTAAAACAATTAACGTATTTTACGGGAATATTATAATGCCAACACCGTGACATTTCGTGACAAAAGTTAAAAAATAGAGAGTTTCTTCTATATAAATGTAAAATTAAAGGTGAAGTTTAAATATAATTAACAAACATTTAAAATATTGATATATTATAAAAACAAAAAAGCCATTCCACAAAAGTGAAAAGGCTAAAAACGCTGGACAAAAAAATAAGACAAAACACACAGATTTTGCCTACAATTCCCTTGACAAAGGGGCTTAAAAATGATACAATATTGAATTGCACCTAATAAGGTAATCTAAATATCAGATTGAAATTATTATAGCATTAATGATTTAAAAAATCAATAGATTTTTGTAAACATTTTGTGAATAAAATGAATTGATGTTTACAATTTACCTTTAAGGAAAGATAACATATAGAAAAGTTTCTATAAAAATTTATAAGGAGTGAAAATGCCAATGGAAAAGAACAGAATACGCCCAGTCTATTATGGCGACGCAATGCGTATGAGTTATGCCAGAGTAAAAGAAGTACTCGATATGCCTGACTTACTGGCGTTACAGACTGACAGCTACAAATGGTTTTTGGAAGAGGGCCTGTATGAAGTATTTGACGATATTTCACCTATTACCGATTATAGTGGTAATTTAATTCTTGAGTTTGTGGACTTTACCTTTGACAAGGAAAATGCTAAGTGGTCTATTTCTGAATGTAAAGACAGAGATGCAACATACTCAGCACCTATCAGAGTTAAGGTAAGACTTCGTAATAAGGAAATTGACGAAATCAGAGAACAGGAAATCTTCATGGGTGATTTCCCTATTATGACAGATACAGGTACATTCGTTATTAACGGTGCCGAAAGAGTTATTGTCAGCCAGCTTGTTCGTTCTCCTGGTATTTACTATGATATAGCTAAGGATAAGGTTGGTAAGAACCTTCTTACTTCAACTGTAATCCCTAACAGAGGTGCTTGGCTTGAATACGAAACAGATTCAAACGATGTATTCTCTGTAAGAGTAGATAGAACAAGAAAAGTTCCTGTAACAGTTCTTATTCGTGCTTTAGGTATCGGTAATAAGCAGGACATTATTGACTTATTTGGTGAAGAACCAAAGATTATGGCTACTCTTGAAAAAGACCCTACTGACAGCTATGAAGAAGGTCTTATTGAAATCTACAAGAAGATTCGTCCAGGCGAACCACCTACAGTAGATTCAAGTCAGCAGCTCTTAAACAATATGTTCTATGACCCTAAGAGATATGACCTTGCTCATGTTGGTCGTTATAAGTTCAACAAGAAGCTTCTCTTAAAGAACAGAGTTTCTGGCTATATTCTTGCTGAAGATGTAGCAGACCCAATGACTGGCGAAGTTATTTGCGAAGCCGGTACTAAGCTTACTGATGAACTTTGTGATAAGATTCAGAACGCAGGTGCTCCATCTGTTACAGTAAGAATTGACGAAATTGAAGAAGGCAAGACAACTAAGGTTCTTTCTAACCTTGCAGTTGATATTGACGGTTATATTGAACAGTTTGGTCTTACTAAAGAAGATTTAGGCATTGAAGAAAAGGTTTACCTTCCAGTGCTTATGAATATTCTTGAAGCAAATGACGATGCTGATAGCTTTAAGGCAGCAGTTAAGGCTAATATGCACGAACTTGTTCCAAAGCATATTACTATGGAAGATATTATGGCTTCTATTAACTACTGTATCCACCTTGACTACGGTATCGGTACAAGAGATGATATTGACCACCTTGGCAACAGACGTATTAGAGCCGTTGGTGAACTTTTACAGAACCAGTTCAGAATCGGTATGTCAAGAATGGAAAGAGTTGTAAGAGAAAGAATGACAACTCAGGACCACGATTCTATTGTTCCACAATCTCTTATTAATATTAAACCAGTTACTGCAGCTATTAAGGAATTCTTTGGTAGTTCTCAGTTATCACAGTTTATGGACCAGAATAACCCTCTTAGTGAATTAACTCACAAGAGAAGACTTTCTGCCTTAGGTCCTGGTGGTTTATCAAGAGATAGAGCCGGTTTCGAAGTTCGTGACGTACATTCATCACACTACGGTAGAATGTGTCCTATCGAAACACCTGAAGGTCCTAACATCGGTCTTATTAACTCTCTTGCTTGTTATGCAAAGATTAATAAATATGGTTTTATTGAAGCTCCATACAGAATTGTAGATAAATCTGGTGAAGTTCCGGTTGTTACTGAAGATGTTATCTACGTAACAGCTGATGAAGAAGAAAAGTACATTATTGCTCAGGCAAACGAACCATTAGACGAAAATAACCATTTCGTTCACGATAAGGTTACTTGTCGAGACGGCGAAGAAAATGTACAGGTTGCTCCAGCAAATGTTGACTTAATGGACGTATCTCCACGTCAGCTTGTATCTGTAGCCACAGCCCTTATTCCTTTCTTACAGAACGACGACGTAACAAGAGCCCTCATGGGTTCCAACATGCAGCGTCAGGCTGTTCCACTTCTTACTACTGATTCAGCAGTTGTAGGTACAGGTATGGAAATGAAGGCTGCTAAGGACTCAGGTGACGTTGTTGTTGCTGAACAGGACGGTGTTGTTGAAGCCGTAGATGCAGCTAAGATTGTTGTTAAAAACAGTGATGACAGAAGACAGGTATACGAACTTCTTAAATTCAAGCGTTCTAACCAGTCTAACTGTGTAAACCAAAGACCTATCGTAAACAAAGGCGATAGCATTAAGAAGGGTCAGATTATTGCTGATGGTCCTTCTACTAAGAACGGCGAACTTGCCCTTGGTAAGAACCCACTTATCGGTTTCATGACTTGGGAAGGTTACAACTACGAAGATGCCGTACTTTTAAGTGAAAGACTTGTTATGGACGATGTTTACACATCTATCCATATTGAAGAATATGAATCAGAAGCTAGAAATACTAAGCTTGGTGATGAAGAAATTACAAGAGACATCCCTAATGTAGGTGATGATGCTCTTAAGGACCTTGATGAAACAGGTATTATCCGTATTGGTGCAGAAGTTTCACCTAACGATATTCTTGTTGGTAAGGTTACACCAAAGGGTGAAACTGAATTAACAGCTGAAGAAAGACTTCTTAGAGCTATCTTCGGTGAAAAGGCAAGAGAAGTTAGAGATACTTCATTAAGAGTACCTCATGGTGCCGGTGGTATCGTTGTTGACGTTAAGGTATTTACTAGAGAAAATGGTGACGAACTCGCTCCTGGCGTAAATCAGAACGTAAGAGTATATATTGCTCAGAAGAGAAAGATTTCCGTTGGTGATAAGATGGCCGGTCGTCATGGTAACAAGGGTGTAGTTTCAAGAGTTTTACCTGTTGAAGATATGCCATACTTACCAAATGGTCGTCCACTTGACATCGTTCTTAACCCATTGGGCGTACCTTCTCGAATGAACATCGGTCAGGTACTTGAAATCCACTTAGGTCTTGCAAGTAATGCCCTTGGCTGGAAGGTTTCTACTCCAGTATTCGAAGGTGCAAACGAAGAAGATATTATGCAGTCCCTTGATATGGCAAACGATTATGCTAACAAGTCTTGGGAAGAATTTAAGGATAAGTGGGCTGAAACACTTAAGCCAGAAGTTCTTGAATACTTAGGTAACCACCTTGACCACAGAGATGAATGGAGAGGTGTTCCTATTGACCATACAGGTAGAGTTAAGCTCCGTGATGGTCGTACTGGTGAAGAATTTGATAACCCAACAACTATTGGTTTCATGCACTACCTCAAGCTCCACCACCTTGTAGACGATAAGATTCATGCTCGTTCTACTGGTCCTTACTCACTTGTAACTCAGCAGCCACTTGGTGGTAAAGCTCAGTTCGGTGGTCAGAGATTTGGTGAAATGGAAGTTTGGGCATTAGAGGCATATGGTGCATCTTACACATTACAGGAAATATTAACAGTTAAGTCTGATGATATTGTAGGTCGTGTTAAGACATATGAAGCTATTGTTAAGGACGAAAATATACCTGAACCTGGTGTTCCAGAATCTTTCAAGGTTCTCTTAAAGGAATTACAGGCATTAGGTCTTGATATTAAGATTTTAAGAGAAGATAATACTGAAGTTGAAATTCAGGAAAGCATTGATGACGTAGACGATTTCAATATTAACGTAAATATTGAAGGTGTTGAAAGCGATACTGAAGAAGAAACTAAGAATGACGGTAAGGTTTCTCTTGAAAACGTACTCGGCGACATTGATTTAGATGATATTGATGTAGACGAAGAAGATAGTGATGATGATTTTGTTATCAGTGATGAAGATGTCCTTGAAGAAGCAGATATGCTCAAGGAATTTGAAGATTTAAACAAGTTTTTAGACGCTGATGATGATAGTGATAAGTAAGAAAGGAGAAATATCCAATGAGTGATAATACTGAACAGGGTATAGTTTTTGATTCAATAAAAATCGGTTTAGCTTCTCCTGAAAAAATTCTTCAGTGGTCTCATGGTGAAGTAAAAAAGCCTGAAACCATTAATTACAGAACTTTAAAGCCTGAAAGAGACGGTTTATTCTGTGAAAGAATTTTCGGACCAACAAAGGACTGGGAATGTCACTGTGGTAAGTATAAGAGAATTAGACACAAGGGCATTGTTTGTGAACGTTGTGGCGTTGAAGTAACTAAGAGCAAGGTAAGACGTGAGAGAATGGGTCACATTACTCTCGCGGCTCCTGTGAGCCATATATGGTATTTCAAGGGTATCCCAAGTAGAATGGGTATCATTCTTGGTATTAGTCCAAAGGCCCTTGAAAAGGTTCTTTACTTTGCAAATTACATCGTTCTTGATAGTGGCGAATCAAATCTTGTTTACAAGCAGATTATTTCTGAACAGGAATACAGAGATGCTTACGATACTTACGGCAACAACTTTAGAGTAGGTATGGGTGCTGAAGCTATTAAGGAACTTTTACAGGCTATTGACCTTGACAAAGAAGCAGAAGATTTAAAGAAGGAACTTTTAACTGCTGCCGGTCAGAAGAAGGTTAAGGCTATTAAGAAGTTAGAAGTTGTTGAAGCTTTCAGAAATAGTGGCAACAGACCTGAATGGATGATTTTAGATGTACTTCCTGTACTTCCACCTGAATTAAGACCAATGGTTCAGTTAGACGGTGGTAGATTTGCTACATCTGACTTAAATGACCTTTATAGACGTGTAATCAACAGAAATAACAGACTTTTCAAGCTTCTTGAAATGGGTACTCCAGACATTATCATCAGAAATGAAAAGAGAATGTTACAGGAGGCTGTTGATGCCCTTATTGATAACGGTAGACGTGGTAGACCAGTTACTGGTCCTGGTAACCGTTCACTTAAGTCACTTTCTGACTTATTAAAGGGTAAGCAGGGTAGATTCCGTCAGAACCTCCTTGGTAAGCGTGTTGACTACTCAGGTCGTTCTGTTATCGTAGTAGGCCCTACACTTAAGATTTACCAGTGTGGTCTTCCTAAGGAAATGGCTATCGAACTTTTCAAGCCTTTCGTTATGAAGAACCTTGTAAAAGATGGTTTAGCTCACAATATTAAGTCAGCTAAGAGAATGGTAGAAAGATTACAGCCAGAAGTTTGGGACGTTCTTGAAGACGTCATTAAGGAGCATCCTGTTATGCTTAACAGAGCCCCTACTCTCCATAGACTTGGTATTCAGGCTTTCGAACCTGTACTTGTAGAAGGTAGAGCTATTAAGCTTCACCCACTTGTTTGTACAGCTTACAACGCCGACTTCGATGGTGACCAGATGGCTGTTCACGTTCCTTTAAGTGTTGAAGCACAGGCAGAATGTAGATTCTTACTCCTTGCTCCAAACAACCTTTTAAAGCCTTCTGATGGTGAACCTGTAACAGTTCCTACACAGGATATGATTCTTGGTATTTACTATCTTACACTTGAAAAAGATGGTGAACCAGGTGAAGGTAAGATTTTCAAGGATGAAAACGAAGCAAGACTTGCTTACGACAACCATGTAATTACTTTACATTCAAAGATTAAGGTAAGAAAGACTCTTACAAATGCTGACGGTACTACTGAAAGCCAGATTGTTGATACAACAGCCGGTAGAATTATCTTTAACGAGATTATTCCTCAGGATTTAGGCTTTGTAGATAGAAAAGCTCCAGAAAATAAATTTAAGTATGAAATCGACTTCCTTGTAACAAAGAAGGAACTTGGTAAGATTATTAACAAGTGTATCCATAAGCACCCTTCTACAGAAACTTGTGTTGTATTAGATAACATCAAGTCTCTTGGTTACAAGTATTCTACAATCGCTGCTCTTACAGTTTCTGTATCAGATATGGTTATCCCACCTGAAAAGGAAACATACATTGAAGAAGCAGAAGCAGAAGTTGCTAAGATTAATAAGATGTTCCGTAGAGGTCTTATGACAGACGAAGAAAGACATAACAAGGTTATTTCTGTTTGGGAACAGGCCGATGGTAAGATTACTGATGCCCTTCTTGCAGGTCTAGGTACTTACAACGAAATCTACATGATGGCTCACTCTGGTGCCAGAGGTTCTAACAGACAGATTAAACAGCTTGGTGGTATGCGTGGTTTGATGGCATCTCCTAGTGGTGAAACTATCGAACTTCCAATCAAGGCTAACTTCCGTGAAGGTCTTTCAGTTCAGGAATACTTCATTTCTGCCCATGGTGCCAGAAAGGGTCTTTCTGATACAGCCCTTAGAACAGCCGATTCAGGTTACTTAACTAGACGTCTTGTAGACGTATCACAGGATATTATTGTTCGTGAATATGACTGTTCTGAACATAATAATGGCGAAATTCCATATATGGAAGTTGAAGCATTTATGGACGGACAGGAAACTATCGAACCATTAGTAGATAGAATTAGAGGCAGATACTCTGCTGAAGATATTGTAAATCCGGAAACAGGCGAAATTATCGTTCCTGTAAACACACTTATTACTCCAGATATGGCAGATGCTGTAGTTGGTGCCGGTATCACAAAGGTTAAGATTAGAACTATCATCACTTGTAAGAGCCACAACGGTGTTTGCTCTAAGTGTTACGGTTCTAACATGGCAAGTGGTAGACAGGTTAGAATTGGTGAAGCAGTAGGTATTATCGCTGCTCAGTCAATCGGTGAACCTGGTACACAGCTTACAATGAGAACATTCCATACCGGTGGTGTATCTGGTAATGACCTTACACAAGGTTTGCCTAGAGTAGAAGAACTTTTTGAGGCAAGAAAGCCAAAGGGTCTTGCAATCATTGCAGAATTTGGTGGTAGAGTAAGTGTTACAGATACAAAGAAGAAGAGAGAAGTAGTAGTTACAGCTCTCAATGGCGAATCTAAGGAATATCTTATCCCTTACGGTTCAAGAATTAAGGTTATGAACGGCGATGAAATTCTTGCCGGTGACCCTATTACAGAAGGTTCTATCAACCCTCACGATATTCTCAGAATTCAGGGCGTAAGAGGCGTTCAGGATTACGTTCTTAAGGAAGTTCAGAGAGTATACCGTTTACAGGGTGTTGATATCAACGATAAGCACATCGAAGTTATTGTTCGTCAGATGCTCAAGAGAGTTAAGGTAGAAAATAACGGCGATACTGATATGCTTCCAGGCTCACTTGTAGACTGGCTTGATTTTGAAGACAAGAACAAGGCTGCTATTGAAAACGGTGGCGAACCGGCAGAAGGCTCAAGAACTCTTATGGGTATCACAAAGGCTTCTCTTGCTACTGATAGCTTCCTTTCAGCTGCATCATTCCAGGAAACAACTAGAGTATTAACTGAAGCTGCTATTAAGGGTAAGGTTGACCCACTTATCGGCTTAAAGGAAAATGTTATCATTGGTAAACTTATTCCAGCCGGTACAGGTATGAACCTTTACAGAAATATTGACTTAAAGCTCTCTAAGGGCGAGGCTATTGTAGATAAAGATGCTGTAATCGAAGATGACGATACAACAGAAGAAAACAATAGTACAGAAGAATAATATATAATAGCTAAGGCGAGGGATTTTCCCTCGCCTTTAGGCTGTCGATTTTATCGACAGCCTTGCAAGAAATATTAGTATTTCTTGCAATTAATCTAAGGTAGGGACCAGCCGTGAAAAATATGGCACTAAAAACCAGTACCATATTTTTGTCCCTGTCTAGGTTGCATAGGCGAGCAATAAATTACAAAGTAATTTATGACCAGCCCTACGGTCGGGTAAAGCTCTGGTCAGAACTTTCAACTTCGTTGAAAGCCACACTTCGTGTGTCCGATTTATCTTTCGGTTCACACCTGTGGAATTAGTTTAAGAAAACCAAGGTTTTTTTAACAACAATGAATCGGAAAGATTAATCCGATAGCTTGTTTACAAGCTACATTTTGCTTTGCAAAATGTTCTGACTTTCCTTTGATAATCTAAAAAATATGCAAATATATTTGTCAAAAATTGCAAATTAATTTTTAAAATTAGCTTTTTTGACATTCAGAGGCGAGGTATTTCCCCTCGCCTTTTTGTGTTTTAATAGTGAATCGGAAAGATAAATCCGATGGCTTGATTGACAAGCTACAAATAATAAAGGTAAATACTTAGGGAGTATAGCCCTATTTCAGTTCTTTTACATAAAGACTATATTTCTATACCTGTTGCTTTAAAAATGTCAAAAATCACCTGTTTAATAAATTGTTTTGTAAGTGTAAAAAGTTTATGTTAGCCTACAGCTAGTATTATCCTTAATAAATCAATTCTTTGATATTTTCAAACTTTCATATTGCAAGTTTGAAAATATAGGCATTACTGTTAATAATCCATTACCCTTTCCAAAATTTCTATATATTAAATTTAATGTGTATAACTACAAAAATAATAAAATATAACTGACCATTGTGGAAAAATTAAAAATAAAAAATATTTCTAAAGTTATCCACAAGGCACTTCAAAAATTAAAAAATCCAACTTATCCACCGTTTTTTAAAATTATGTGGGTATAAGTCTAAAATCTAAAAATCCTATTTTTCCACCAATAATATAACCATCACTATAAACAAAACCAATAAACCCAGTTAAATACCCTATTTTAGCCCTATTTTGGGGATAATTCGCTGTAGACTAACTTATATCCACAAAGTCCAAATTATAGCTTTTAGGGGCAAAAACAGGGGCTAAAATGAATAAAGGGAATTTACAATATTCTAAAATAAAACATAGCTGAAATAGGCTTAATTACATAGTTATAATATTTCAATTATATGTATCTGTCTCCGGTAGAAAAACAAAAATCTACGAAATAGCAATATCAATATACATTATTTTGCATAAATATAAATGTATATACAAATAACGTATATTGCATAAATGGAAAAACCTGTTAAATAACAATACAATTTTTATAGTATTTTAATTATTGAAATTTGCAATTTTTAAGTTTTAAAAATTCAAAATATGCTCTTTAAAATTTAGGAGGATTTAAAATACTGTAAAAGACCCTGTAGCCTTGTATATACCTATGTTTCACGTGAAACACTATATAAGCACTATTCAAGGCTATAGAATACAGTTTTTTTGTTTAGGTGATGAGTTTGCCTTATTAAGGGTTTATAATAGAAAAATGAATTATATAGAAAAATATCCTGCAAAATTTGGCGAAATATTAAAAATGTATAAATATTGGTTAAATTTATAAATAGTAATATGCCAAATATGATAACAGGTAAATAGTAAGTAATTTTAATGAAATATGACCTAGAGAAAATGCTCAGAACTTTCCCTTTAACCAAATTTTGTATTAATAATATGATAAAATAAAAAAATATGACTTAAAAATATATAAATAGCATAATTTATAAAAAAATATTATAAAATTCGAACCTATGTTCATTGTCAGAGTTTCCCTTCTCCCAAATTTTAAATAAAAAGTAAAGATTTAGCCTAAAAAAAACACATAAATTAGCCTAAATTAGGTATAAAAATGTTTCACGTGAAACATTTTTATACCAAAAAACACAAAAATATAAATATGTACAAAAATATACCTATAATTTTGTCAAAATCTTTATAATATTAATGTTTCACGTGAAACAAATTTGTGTTATACTTATCTAAACAAATGAATTATAGACACAGGAGGACAAATAATGGGTAAAGTTATAGCCATTGCTAATCAAAAAGGTGGAGTTGGTAAAACCACTACAGCCATTAATCTTGCTGCATATTTAGCTGAAAAAGGCAAAAAAGTATTAGTTATAGATTCTGACCCTCAGGGAAATGCCACTACAGGTCTTGGTATAGATAAAAGGGACGTAAAAAACACGTTTTATACTGTACTTATAGGCGAAGCAGACATAAATGACTCAAAAGAAAGCACAATGTTTGATACATTACAGGTAGTTCCTACAGATATTCAGCTTTCCGGAGCAGAAATTGAGCTTATAAATTTTGACAATAGAGAATATATTTTAAGGGATATACTCGAAAAAGGTAACGTAAGAGAACAGTACGATTTTACAATTATCGACTGCCCACCATCTCTTAATATACTTACATTAAATGCCCTTACAGCAGCTGATAGCGTGCTTATTCCACTTCAGTGTGAATTCCTTGCCCTTGAAGGTTTAAGCCAGTTCTTACATACTTATAATTTGGTTAAAGATAGACTTAATAGCAAAATTGAGCTTGAAGGCGTAGTATTTACTATGTTTGACGCAAGAACTAACCTTTCTATGCAGGTTGTAGAAGAAGTTACAAAGTTCTTAGGTGCAGACTTATTTAAGTGCATTATTCCAAGAAATGTACGTCTTAGTGAAGCTCCAAGTTATGGCGAACCTATTAACGTTTATGACCCTAAGTCAAAGGGTGCAGAAGCCTATGAACTTCTTGCAGATGGTATCATCGAAAGGAGTGAAAATTAATGGCTATAAAAAAAAGAGGAGGTTTAGGTTCAGGTATGAGTTCCCTCTTTTCATCTAATGAAATAGAGGAAAAACATAGTGGTGGTGTATTAGAGGTTGACATAAATAAAATCACACCAAATCCAAAACAGCCAAGGAATAAATTTGATGATGCTACACTTATGGAATTGGCTGATTCTATTAAGGAAGTAGGTGTTTTACAGCCTATAACAGTCAAAAAAAATGGGGATTACTATGTTATAATAGCCGGTGAAAGAAGATGGAGAGCTGCCAGAATTGCAGGCTTAGAGAAAATTCCGGCTATTGAAAAGGATTTAGACGAATTAAAGATACTTGAAGCTGCTCTTATTGAAAATGTTCAGAGAGAAGACTTAAACCCTATGGAAGAAGCCTATACATATAAAAGACTTTCAGAGGAATATAGTCTTAGTCAGGAACAGATTGCCAAAAAAGTAGGCAAAAGTAGAACAGTTGTAGCCAATGCTATCAGACTTTTAAACCTTGACGAAAGAGTTCAGACATTTATAAAGGAAAATAGAATATCAAATGGACACGGTAGAGCATTAATTCCTTTAGATAAAGAACAGCAGTTTGAATTGGCAGAAAGAATAATTGATGAAGGTCTTTCTGTAAGACAGATTGAAGAATTAGTAAAAGAAATACAAAATCCTCAGCCGGAGGAAGAAAAAAAGACAGAAAAGACAGTTGCTCCTAATCCGGAGCTTGCAAGAGCCTGCGTAGAAATAGCAAAGGACTTAAAGTCTATTTTTGGCACTAAAGTTACTATTAAAAATGGTAAGAAAAAAGGCAAAATTGAAATTGAATACTATTCTCCAGATGAATTAGACAGAATTGTAGGTTTAATGAAGAAAAATATGTAAATGTTTCACGTGAAACATTGGAGGAAATTATGTATAAAATTATTTTTTGTGACTTAGACGGAACACTTTTAAAAGATGATAAAACACTACCGGAAGAAAATGCAAAAGCAATTTCCTATGCCCTTTCAAAAGGTGTAAAGTTTGTTTTATGTAGTGGTCGCTCAAATATGAGCCTAGATGTTTTAAATGAACAACTGGGACTTGTAAGGGAAAATAACTATACTGTTGCCTTTAATGGCAGTACAATATATGAAAATGTATCTAAAAAGAAACTGATAAATCATTTGCTAAAAGGTGAATACGGTGGCGAAGTTTTGGATATATTAAGACAGTATCCGGTAAATGTATTGGCTTACGAAAATGAAAAATTGTGGTGCGATAAGCCTACAGAGAGAATAAAAAGATATGCCAGAAATTCTTTTATTCCCTATTATGTTACAGAGGATTTAAGAGAATTGGTTTCTCACGATTTCAGTAAAATTATAGCCATATCTGATAATGAAAAACTTTCACAAATACAACAGGCTTGCAATTCCTGTGGTATTACAGAAAAAGTGGGAGTATTTTTTTCCGGAGAAGATATATTGGAATTTAACCCTTATAATATAGACAAAGGTACTGGAGTTAAGGATTTATTGGAAAAAATAAATATTGACCCTAGTGAAGCTATAGCCATTGGAGACAACTTTAATGATATTCCTATGATTGAAAATGTAGGTATGGGCGTGGCAGTAAAAAATGGTGTTGACGAAATAAAAAGTGTAGCAAACTACGTTACAGAAAATGATAATAACCACAATGCAGTAGCAGAAGTTATATACAAATTTATTATGTAAAATTTTCAAAAAAGCCTTGAAATTCTTGGTTTTTGTGATATACTATATACCATAGGTTAAGCGTACGAGAAAGACTAAGCTATGTAGCACTTTCAGAGAGCTGTCGGTGGGTGAAAGACAGTAGTGTGAAATGGTGTTCCACCTTTCCAGCTTTCGGTGATGAATCGAGGGGTAGCCCCTTACAGCAGACAGAGTGGCATTTTTTATAATGCAATTTGGGTGGCAACACGGGTGTTCAACTCGTCCCTTTTTAGGGACGAGTTTTTTTATAGTGAATCGGAAAGATAAATCCGATGGCTTGCTGTGTCAAGCCACAAATTAACAAAGTTAATTTGTTCTGAATTATTCTGGACAGTGTTCTGACCTGTTTTGTCAGCTATTTAAAATTTTTGGAGGTAATGAAATGTTAGACGTAAAGAGATTTAGAGAAGATTTTGACGGTGTAAAGGCAGCTTTAGCAAAGCGTCATAAGGATTATCATCTTGAAAAGTTTACAGAACTTGATGAAAAAAGACGTACTTTAATTAAGGAAATCGAAGAATTAAAGGCAAAGCAGAATTCAGAAACTAAGCAGATTCCTGTTTTCAAGAAGGAAGGCAAGGACGTTGCACCTCTTATGGCAGAAATGAAACAGCTTTCTGAAAAGATTAAGGCTTTAGACCCAGAATTAAAGGCTCTTGACGAAGAAATTAGACAGTTCCTTTTATCAGTACCTAACACACCTAACCCACTTGTAGCAGACGGTGTTGATGATTCTGAAAACGTAGAAATCAGACGTGTTGGTGAACCTACTAAGTTTGATTTTGAACCAAAGGCTCATTGGGATATTGGTAAGGATTTAGACTTATTTGATGCAGAAGTTGCAGCTAAAATTTCTGGTACTAGATTTACAGTTTACAAGGGTCTTGGTGCTAGACTTGAAAGAGCTATTACACAGTTTATGCTTGATACTCACGTTGAAAAGCACGGCTATACTGAAATTTTCCCACCATTTATGGTAAACAGAGCATCTATGACTGGTACTGGTCAGCTTCCTAAGTTCGAAGAAGATGCCTTCAGAGTAGCTAATAACGATATGTTCCTTGTACCTACAGCAGAAGTACCTGTAACAAATCTTCACAGAGATGACATTCTCGAAGGTGCAAAACTTCCTATTAAGTATTGTGCATATACTGCTTGCTTTAGAGCAGAAGCCGGTTCAGCTGGTAGAGATACTAGAGGTTTAATTAGACAGCACCAGTTCAACAAGGTAGAACTTGTTAAGTTTACTAGACCAGAAAACAGCTACGAAGAACTTGAAAAGCTTACTAACGATGCAGAAGATATTCTTAAAATGTTAGGTTTACCATACAGAGTTGTTAGACTTTGCAGTGGTGACTTAGGTTTCAGTTCTGCTATGACTTACGATATTGAAGTTTGGATGCCAAGCTACGGTAGATACGTAGAAATTTCAAGCTGTTCTGACTTCGAATCTTATCAGGCAAGACGTGCCAACATTAAGTTCAAGGACAATATTAAGGACAAGGCTCAGTTTGTTCATACATTAAATGGTAGTGGTCTTGCTGTTGGTAGAACAACTGCTGCTATTCTTGAAAACTTCCAGAATGCAGACGGTACTGTAACTATTCCAGAAGTTCTCCTTCCATATATGGGTGGTCACAAGGTAATTAAGTAATAAACTTTTTTACCATTATTGCGTATATAACATAGTAAGTAACAATTTACTCCCTTCCCTGCTTTTGGAAAGGGAGTAAATGCTTTATAAGAAAGGAGATTGTACAAAATGGCTTTTGAAAAAGAATTAGAAAAAAAGGCTGCGGAAATAGCTGAAAAGGTTGGCGAAGAAACTGCCAAAATAGAAAGCGAAGCTAAGGAAGTAGAAGAAAAAGTTCTTGAAGAAACTGTTGAAGTAATTGAAAAAGTTGAAAACAAAATGGACAAACTTGTAAAGAGAATAAACGAGCTTGCTCATAAAAATAAAACACAGGGACTTACTGATGAAGAATTAAAAGAAAGAGATGCCCTTAGAAAAGAATATATTGCCGAATTTAAAAAAGGTATGAAAAAGAACATTATGGATAATCTTTACATTATGGATAAGGACGGAAATAAGGTAAAGGTAGAGCCAAAGAAAAAGAAAAGGTAAATAATTGAACTTTACCAAGAAAAATATAAAAATACTAATGCTCCTTATTGTTTTTACAATAGGTGTTTTGGTATGTTTTCAAAATCTTGATGTTGTAGGGAATTGCTTTCGTTATGTCTTTAGAATGATAAGCCCTTTTATACTGGGTGGCTGTTTGGCTTTTGTGCTTAATATTCCAATGAACTTTTTTGAGCGAAAGCTCTTTGTAAAGGATAATAAATTTACAAGAAAGGCAAAACGTCCTTTAAGCCTTATTCTCGCAATAGTAGTTATTTTGGCAGTTGTTACAGGTGTTGTTGTTATTGTAGTGCCTAAATTAAGCGATACTTTGGCACAGGTTATATACACAGCCCAAAGGTCAATACCAAAATTAAAGGTGTTTGTAAACCAGTACGTAAACGATGACCAAATTAACGAAATTTTAAATCAGTATTCTAACTTTGATGCAAATAAACTGTTTAATATGTTAATAGACTTCTTCAGAAGTGATGTTACAACCAATTTTTTAGGCTCTACAGTGGGAGTTGTAAGAGGTATTGTAAATTCTGTTGTAAATGTGGCTATTGGCTTTGTTTTTGCCATTTATATACTTTTGGCAAAGGAAACACTTTCAAGACAGATTTCAAAGGCTTTAAAGGCTATATTTAATAAAAAAGCCTATGACTATATTATAAAGGTGTCTGAGCTTAGCTACACTACATTTGCAAACTTTATTACAGGACAGTGCCTTGAGGCTGTAATACTTGGTACATTGTTCGTTGTATCAATGTCTATATTTAGAATGCCTTATGCCCTTTTAGTAGGTGTTTTAATTGGTTTTACTGCTCTTATACCTTTTATAGGTGCGTTTTTAGGCTTTGTTATTTCTGCCCTTCTTATACTTATGGTTAGTCCTATAACTGTAGTTTATTTTGCTATATTATTCCTTGTAATACAGCAAATAGAGGGTAATTTGATTTATCCTCATGTTGTAGGTGGTTCTGTAGGTTTGCCGTCAATTTGGGTGCTTGTAGCCCTTACTGTAGGTGGAAATATAATGGGTATTGTAGGTATACTCTTGTTTATACCTCTTTCATCTGTTTGCTATGCCCTTTTCTGTCAATGGGCAAATAAGAGATTAGAAAAGAAAGAACAACAGGAAAAAGTAATTGAAGAATAACAAAAAGGATTGACTCTAAAAAAGTCAATCCTTTTTGTGTTTTATTCATTTTGACCGTATATTATTTTGTAAACATAGTTGGCTAAATCCATTCTTGTGGCATTGTTATCCAAACCCTCAGCATTTTTAATTGCACCTATATTTAATGCAATATTTGTATATACATCGTTATCCTGATTTTTAAATGCAGAGCTTAACATTGGCAGGTTATTAGTGTATGTGTAGCTTTCAAGAAGTATAATAACCTGTTTTACAGTTAAAGGAGTATCTGCGTCTTTTTCAGTATATTTGGTGTTTAAACACTTGTTAATAGACTCTAAAGTATATCTTCCGTTTAAGTATTTTGTTAAATCCTTTAAAGTAAGGGTTTTGTCAGGTTCAAACTTAGTTAAATCCTCGAAAGTGTAACCAGCCTGATAAAGGAATAATACATTAGCCCTGTCCTCTTTGTTTGTAATATCAGCATAAATTTGATTTTTGCTGTAATATTTATTACCATTGCCTGTAAGGAGATTACCTTCGCAATCTATCATTGGTTTAATATTAAAGCAATAAGCTAAACGGAAATTATCAGGGTTGTTGTAATCTTTAACATATGTAGGAATAAAACTACATTTTGAATTTGCAATATCAAAGGCTTCATCAGTTGATATAGTAGGAGTTACATTGTTATATGTCATAGTTTCTGATGAATTGTTAAAACTTTTAATTTCACCTTTTGAATTAAAAGAAATATCAATATACTCCTCTGTACTAGGAATACGATTTATTTTTTTGTAGTATCTGATTTCATTCTTTGAATAATTAAATTTATAAAAATCAGGTATATTAAAACCGTTTTTCTTTATTATTTCATCAGCTTTTTCGTTTATATCTATGAAAATATTGTCATTATTATCGTCAGAATAAAAACCATAACTTGTAACTTCACCTTTATCATTTATAGAAAAAGATGAAATATCGTCTTTTTTGCTAAAATAAGCTGTTTTACTGTTTTTTTCGGCTATAGAATATACAAAATCAAAATCTTTTGCCTTAAGATTTAGACCTAATTTATTATTAATAATATTGACAGCATTTTCTGTTGTTATAAATTCATCGGTATTTTGCTGAAAATCTTCGCTGTATTCAGCTTTAGCCATAGCACTGGAATTCAAATCAGCATCAGAATATAAGTTATTTAAAGAGTCAATATAGCCAGTTCCGTAAAACAATTCTCCGGTTTCAGCATCTACACAAGGAAATTCTGTACGGTGAAGAAAATCTATATCCGTATCATTATCTAGTCCTGTAGTAATATATGTAAATATAGGCTTGTCTGAATATTTAGTGTACCAAGGACCAAAATTGGAATTTTTTAAATATATATCTTTGGCATCAACAGGAGAAATTAATTTTTTAGGTATAGTAACATTAGGAGCTTTGTCCAAACTTCTTGCATATCTAACTACTTCGCCGTCAGAATTACAAATAGATAAATCAATCAAATCTTCATCTACGGCATAATTTCCTATATATCTGACATAGGTAAATTCAGTAGAAGACTCAGAATATGTCTGTGTGGATTTTAATTTCCAATTCTCATAGTCATTGCCTAAAATTTTATTTAAAAATTCATTGGATTTTTTAGTAAGCTGAGCTTCTGATAATCCTTTTTCACTAGTTTTTTCGTCTGAGTTAATAAAGAATGTTACAACACCGTTTTTTAAATATGCAGTAGCATAGTCACCATTACTTTTATTTTCCCAGTTTAAAACCATTGAACTACCGTCATTGGTAACATCAAAATTTTCGTATTCCGGCACATTAAATAAACTTTTTACTTGATTTATAGCACCAGTATAATTATCATCATCATTAGCTAAAACAGGCATAGACAATAACATAGTACCAGTTAATAACAGCGTAATAAATTTTTTCATAATTTCCCCTCCCCTATTTTAAAATACTGATATAACCTTGATTAGTAAATTGTGCATTTGCTTTTATAAAAGAATATAATATTTGGGCAAATTCTCCTCTCGTAATAGTAGAATTGCCATTAAATTCAGTTCCACTATTAAATATACCAAGGCTTTCACAAAGTGCTACATAAGGTAAATTTTCGCCATAAACATCACTGTAACTTGTCTTATAATTGTTGCTGTTCTGACATAAAGAAGATAAACCTAATATGCTACAAAATAGCTTTGAAACGTCGTATTTAGTCATCTTATGGTCGTCAGTATAAATATTTTTAAAGTAATTTATTTCATAAAAATCAACTATATTTGAGTTACTTTCCAAAGTTTTAATATCATTAAATGTCAATGTAGAATTAGGAGAAAATTCAGAAGAATTAAATCTTAGTCCTAAATCAGCCAGTTTTTCAATGTATTCCTTCTGTGGACAATCATCAATATCAGTATATCCATTGAAGATTTTTGGTACATATTCTTCATTATTACTTGTTATAGGCTTACCTTCAGGGCTTAAAAACGGATTATCATCAAAAGAATAAGCTAAAACAGCCTTATCATTTTTATTTAAAACGTATTTTAAGGTAAAACCAAAGGTATCGGCACATTTATCAAAGGCATTTTCTACAGATAAGTCACTTTCAAACTTAGGCACTTCAAGGGTGCTATCAGAAAAATAAAACTTATTGACACTACCATCAGGATTAACAACAATAGTTAAAAAATCACTATAATTTAATACACCGTCTACATATTTATATAATATATAATAACTATAATCTTCATTATATGAAATATCAAATATTTTATAGTCATTATATCCTAAAGAATTAACATACTGTAATGCTATTTTGTCTAATTCTTTGTTCGAAATAATACTATTTTTATCTATTTCCTCGTTATAATTTTGAAACATTACAACCTGTCCTTTAGAAGAAACAGTAGCACAATTAGTTATATTGGCTTTATCATAAATAGAAGTATAATATTTACCATTTTTACTAAAATATCTGGTGCTTAAATTATTTAAAGAAAATTCGTAACCAAAATTATTTTTAATTATTTCAACAACCTCTTTAGGAGATATGCAATTTTTTATATTGGTTATAGTCTTTTCTTCTGCGTCAGATAAAGCTCCTGCTGTTTCTACATATACGTCACTTGCTTTGTTGGAATAGTATACATCGTCATATGTATCTATTTTTTCACCGTTAGTGGCACTTATGTAAGATGTAGTGTAACTTGTTGTAGTAAAGCAAGGGAACAGATAATTATCTCTTGTATCAAAGTCGTATGAAGTAGTAAAAACTTTACCAAAACCGGCATTTTCAATGTATTTCTTTTTTGCAGTTTCGTAATCCAAAATATTGTCAGATTCTTCGATGTCTACATCAAATTTATCTTTACAGCTATATGTTAAGAGAGTTCCGGTTTCATCAAAATTCATATGGGCGTCATTGTATATAGCCTTGTAATCTCCAATATACTGACAGAAATCTACATCCCATGTGCCAAAACTAAATTCACATTTTTCCAACTTCATTTTATTGGAATTTTCGCCTAATATTTTATTTAAGTTTTCCTTTGCAATTTCTATAATCTGTTTTTCTGTAGTTGGATTACTGTTGTTTTTATTAGGTTCGTTTTTCCAGTTTGAAAAATATATTACATTACCCCTTGAATCGAAAGCAACTAAATAGTCATTCCAATTTAAAAAATATGTGTAGCCGTCATCATTTTTTTCAAAATTATAAGTATAGTTAGGGTCAGTAATACCAAACAATTCCTTAGCTTTTTCAGCATACACTTCAGCATAGCTCTGACCTTCTGTGTCAGCAAATGTCGGTACAGCAAATGCCATAGACGTTGCCAAAAGTAATGATATAAATCTTTTCATAGTAACACCCTCCCTTTGTTAAAATATTATCAACTCTTTAATTTAATTATATAGGTTATGAACAGAATTATCAATCATATTTTGTAATAATTTTGTATCTATTAATAATACAGTTGAAAATATTAAATCGTTGCAAAAAAATATAAAAAAATAAGCCATGTTATTGTGGCCTATTTTAGAGTATGGATAACACTATTACATTTTTACATTTCACACTTCATAATAAATGTACTGTCTAAGGCTTTTTGGAGTATATTTGCTACATCACTTGAGGATATTATACCGTCACAATCTACATCACCATTGTCTACATTTGTACTATTCAAGACATTTTGAAGTAATAAAGAGGCATCATCAGCAGTTATACTTCCGTCATTGTTTATATCGCCATATTTTACAAAATCCCCTATTTTCTCAATACTGTCCCAGTATACCTTTACAAAACAGTTGCTGTTAAACTTGCCATTTTCAAATTCAACACCTGAAACATTTCCATTAAGAGATTTCATAGCAGGAACGTACATTCTGGCATTTGTATTGTAAATTACAGAATACTCTCCATCTAAAGGAAAAGTTACTTTTGTTACAACATTTGTACCGGCAGTAATGTTTTCGTCTGTGTAAGTTGTAGGAGTTTTTTCTACAATAGCATTTTCCATTGTAAGGCTGTTGTTTAAATCATTATTTTTGTAATAACCATTAAAGTCTAAAATATATAAAGGCTCTTTTATTGTGCCATTAATTACATCAGTAGATAAACTCATATTTCCATTGTTGTCTACTGTAATAGTAGCCTTTGCTTTTTCATTTTCAATTAGACTGTGGGCTACATTATCGCTGTAATAGGCTATATCTACACTATAAATGCCGGCTTTAAGCTGTTCTGTAGGCAAATTAATAACTTCGTCTTCAATAGCTAAATTTAAGGCATTCATTACAGCATCTCTGATACCATTACTGGAATATGTTGCACCGGTTACAGCATCAATATTGTGTACTTCTTCAGCATTAGTTGCATCTTTTCCCGTAAAAGCATCTTTCAGCCCGTTAAAAGCTGTTTGTAGCATATTTTGATTTATTGTAGCATATGTACCCTTAAAATTATCTCCTGTTACTGTAATACCTTTAATTTTGCCGTCTTTTACTTCTACTGTAGCATTTATGTCATATTCTCCAAACTGTGAAATATGGGCAGTACCTGTATAAAATTTGCTAGTATTTGTATCTACAGCATTGTTATAGTCAAAGGCTAAATAAGCATTGGTATTAAGGCTTATAGCAGGAACGAAAAGATTTACATATACACCGTCATAGGAATTGTCAGGTACTTCAAAGGAAATTTGGTCAACTTCGTTTTCTTCGTTTGTATGGGTGTCGGCAGTAAAGGTTTCGCCATTAGCTGAATTGCCCTTGTATATTTGCCAGTTTTCAGCCCAGTCACTAATACCCATTATTGATACAGCTTGAAGGTCTATAGTTACAGTAGCCTTGCTGTCATTTCCAATGTCAATAGTAGCATTCTTAATACAAGAACTTGCCATTGACGGAGAAGTTATATTTGTAGCTTTCATCATTTTCACAGGTAAGGAATATGTGCTAGGCTGTAGATTTATTTTATTTGAACCAAATTCAAAATTGTTGTTTGCCATTGTATTACAGGCAAATACACTTATTAAAGTAGCAAAGGTTAATAAAAAAGCTGTTAATTTATTGTATTTCATATTTGTCCTTTCTTTCTAAAAAAGAGATAGGTTTATATATTACCTATCTCTTTTTTGAATAGTGAATCGGAAAGATAAATCCGATGACTTGCAAAGCAAGTCACAAATAACGAAGTTATTTGTTCTGACCAGTGAATCGGAAAGATAAATCCGATGGCTTGCAAAGCAAGCCACAAATAACGAAGTTATTTGTTCTGAATAGTGAATCGGAAAGATAAATCCGATGACTTGCAAAGCAAGCCACAAATAACGAAGTTATTTGTTCTGAATAGTGAATCGGAAAGATAAATCCGATGACTTGCAAAGCAAGTCACAAATAACGAAGTTATTTGTTCTGAATTTTAAAATATTTAGAATGTAATTTCGTCCATATCTATAACAGTAACTGTTTTAGCCTTTGTCATTCTGTTTGTTACAGCACTAATATTTGTTACTGATGTAGTATCTTGTGAATTAAAGGAAATAATATCTAAATTAGGTTTGTAATATATTTTTTTCATAATGTCCTCCAATTATTTTACTTCTGCTGTTACCTGTACATTGTCTGGTAAACCATAGCTATTTGCCTTGTCCTGACTTGCTGAAAGTATTAAACCAAATACAGAAGTTTCAGTTTCATTAGCAGAAATATTTATGTTTTCAGTAAATTCCTTTGTACTGTTTTGGTCTTTGAAAAATACCTTCCATACAATCTGGCTAAGAGAATTACCATTAGGCTGAACCTCTGCTGTCCAACCGTAAGCATACTTGCCACCGTCAGCATTTTCAGAAACAATACAGTCAGATACTGTAACTACAGGGTCACTTACTTCGTTGCCCTTTACAGTGGCATTGGCATAATCCATAGATAAGAAGGCATCAGGTGACATACCCATAGCCTGAACAGACATATTTAAGTAAACACCGTCCCAAGAGTTGTCAGGAACAGCGAAAGAAATCTGTGTAACGTTGCCGTCAGAATCAGTCTTTTCAACAGTAGCATCAACAGTTGAACTGCTAACGTTATTTTCCTGATAAATCTTCCAATCAGAAGCAAAGGCAGTTACACCGAAAACACTAACAGCTTGTAAGTCAACATAAGCCGTAGCCTTTCCATTTTCGTCAACCTTTAAGCTACCACCGACAATACAACTACCGGCCATAGAAGCATTTGCAATATTACTTGCGTTCATTAACTTAACCGGTAAAGTGTATTCTCCGGCAGATAATTCAGTTTCGCTAGTACCAAAATTGTACTTGCTTACTTTCTTAGTAGCATTGGCATAATCCATAGATAAGAAAGCATCAGGAGACATACCCATAGCTTGAACAGACATATTCAAGTAAACACCGTCCCAAGTATTGTCAGGAACAGCAAATGAAATCTGAGTAACGTTGCCGTCAGAATCAGTCTTTTCAACAGTAGCATTAACAGTAGAACTGCTAACATTGCTTTCCTGATAAATCTTCCAGTCAGAAGCAAAAGCAGTTATACCGAAAACACTAACAGCCTGTAAGTCAACATAAGCCGTAGCCTTTCCATTTTCATCAACCTTTAAGCTACCACCGGCAATACAACTACCGGCCATAGAAGCATTTGCAATATTACTTGCGTTCATTAACTTAACCGGTAAAGTGTATTCTCCGGCAGATAATTCAGTTTCGCTACTACCAAATTTAAAAGTTGCACTTGCCATTACATTGAAGGCAAGTGTGCTAATCATCATTGTTAAAATTAACAAGAATGAAACAATTTTTCTTGTGTTAAATTTAAAATTCATTTTTTAATATCCTTTCTTTTTGTAATGTATAGAGTTAAAAAAGTTGTAAATACAGAACCTCCTTTATTTTTTTTGTTTAACTTGAAATGCAAAAACTAAAATATATTTAAGTTAGCTAAGGCTAACTAAATTGTTAAAAATTACAGCGACATTGTCAAAAATCGCTGTAAATAAGTGGTTAGCCTTTGCTAACCGAATTTTAAAAAAATAATACTTTGCATAAAAGTATATTAAAAAATATATATATTTAGTTTTAAATTTTGCAAATTGACAGGCTCAATATACCATATTTAGGGATAAAAGTCAATTATGCTTATTGATTAAAATATATCTATTAAAATATTTTGAAAAATCTATTTATATAATAAAAAAAGTGGCATATCAGATCGACATACCACCTTTTAAACTTTGTTCTAATTATTTATTCTTAAATTACTTAGATGCAAGATAAGTATTAATATCAGCAACAACTTCATCTACGTTCATACCATGAACTAAACAAGCTTCTTCAAGAGATTCGCCCTGAGAAGATGGACAACCGATACAGTGCATACCAGCGTTCATAAGAATTGCAGCAATACTCATATCCTGAGCAAGCATATCGCCAATAATCATATCCTTAGTTACTTCTTTCATAACACACACTCCTTAAATTATTTATTAGTTAATAAACCCATTGAAGTAAATGGGAAGTATCTAAATACAGCCTTTCCCTCTATTTTATCTCTCTTTACATACTTGTTATTCCAGAAACGAGAGTCAGCAGAATTATTTCTGTTGTCACCCATCATAAAATAACTGTCATCAGGAACATAGTATGTAGCATCCTCTGTAACCATAGGTTCGTGGAGGAAAGATGTATCAAGAGGTGTTGTACTGTCATTAATATAAACTTGGTTATCTCTTATTGTAACCTTTTCACCAGGAAGACCAATAATTCTCTTTATATAGAGAACACTTTCATCATCTGGGAATTTAAACACAACAATGTCATATCTTTGAGGGTCACTGAACTTGTAGCTAAGCCTGTTAGCAATAAGTCTGTCCCCCGTCATAATAGTAGTTTCCATAGATGCTGAAGGAACTCTGGCATTTACTATAACAAATTGTGTAATGAGTACGGCACATACAAGGGCAACAACAATGGTTTTTACCCAGTCCCAAACCTCTTTCATAACACTTTGCGATTTAGTAACAGCCTCTTTTTCTTCGGCTTCTTTTTCTTCTATTACTTCGCCAGAAACCTTGTCTACTTCTTGGATTTCTTCGCTTTTATTATTTACATCAACAGCCATATTATTCTCCTCTTACATTAAAACTTTCCTTATTCTGAAAGCTATTTCATTCTACTACACTTTGATAATTTTGTCAATTAATTAGTACCCTAGAAAGTATTACATATCTCTTAAATTCAATACTATAAACCTTAGTAAAAATTGACTGTTATATACCGTTGTGGTAAAATAAAATATATAAATACAGCTTTACAGGAGGCATATATGAAAGTATTAGTTACAGGAGTAAAAGGACAGTTAGGTTTTGATGTTGTAAATGAATTAGAAAAAAGAGGTCACACTGCTATTGGTGTTGATGTTGACACTATGGATATAACAAATCCGGAACAGGTTGAAAGTGTTATAAAGGCAAATATGCCTGAGGCTGTTATTCATTGTGCAGCCTATACAGCAGTAGATTTAGCAGAGGATAACAAGGAACTTTGCGATAAAATAAATGGCGAAGGTACAGAAAATATTGCAAAGGTTTGTAAGGAAATAAATGCTAAGTTAATGTACATTAGTACAGACTATGTATTTAATGGTGAAGGTGAACGTCCATGGGAGCCTGACGATAAGGTTACTACACCTCTTAACGAGTATGGCTATGCAAAGTATTTAGGTGAACAGGCTGTTCAAAAGTATGTAAAGGATTTCTATATTGTCAGAATAGCTTGGGTATTTGGTATAAACGGCAAAAACTTTGTCAAAACTATGCTTAATGTAGGAAAGAACCACGATACAGTTCGAGTTGTAAATGACCAGATTGGTACACCAACATATACTTTTGACCTTGCCAGACTTTTAGTAGATATGATTGAAACAGATAAATATGGTATTTATCACGCAACTAATGAAGGTGGTTATATTAGTTGGTACGATTTCACTTGTGAAATATACAGACAGGCTGGCTATACTACTAATGTAGTGCCGGTAACTACTGAGGAATACGGTCTTTCAAAGGCAAAGCGTCCTGAAAATAGCAGACTTAATAAGAGTAAACTTGTTGAAAATGGATTTAAGCCACTTCCTGATTGGAAAGATGCTTTGGCAAGATATATTGAAATTTTGAATAAAGAAAATTAATTAGTAAATTTTTGAAGGAGGAAACCCCTTTGTTTGAAACAGAAAAAGAAGTTGAAAGAGTAATATTGGTTGCCGTTGATGACGGTACAAATGAATTTGATGCCGAAAGCTGTCTTGATGAATTAGAGGACTTAGCTAATACAGCTGATGCAGTTGTAGTAGGCAGAATGATTCAGAAATTAGGGGCAATAAACAGAGCTACTTACTTAGGTAGTGGTAAAATTGATGAGCTTAAAGCCTTTGCAGAAATGAAAGATGCAACAGGTGTTATTTGTGATGATGAATTAAGCCCTGTTCAGATTAGAAATTTAGAAAATGCTCTTAATTTAAAGGTGATGAGCAGAACTCTTGTAATACTTGATATTTTTGCAAAAAGAGCTATGTCAGCCGAAGGTAAGGTTCAGGTTGAACTTGCACAGCTTAGATATAACCTTTCACACCTTACTGGACGTGGTAAGGAAATGAGCCGTCTTGGTGGTGGTATAGGTACAAGAGGTCCTGGTGAAAAGAAGTTGGAAGTAGATAGAAGACGTATTGCCGACAGAATTTCTGACTTGAATAAGAACTTAAAGGAAATTGAAAGACATAGAAGCCTTTTGAGAGAAAATAGAAATAATCAGACTCCGGTAATTGCCCTTGTAGGCTATACAAATGCCGGAAAATCAACACTTCTTAATGCCCTTACTGGTGCAGGAGTTTTGGCAGAGGATAAGCTCTTTGCTACTCTCGATACTACTACAAGAGCTGTAGAAACTCAAAGTGGTGCAAACTATCTCTTTACAGATACTGTAGGTTTTATACAGAAACTTCCACATGGTCTTATTAAAGCCTTTAGAGCGACTTTAGAGGAGGCAAAGTATGCCGACTTGCTTGTTCACGTTGTAGATGCCTCAAATCCAAAAAGACGTGAGCAGATGAACACAGTTTATAAAACTTTGGCAGAGCTTGGAGCAGATAAAAAGCCTATTGTTACAGTTTATAATAAAATAGATAAAGATGATATTGAAATGCCTCTTACAAAGGATAATAGAGCTATGGAAACCTTGGCAATTTCAGCCGGTACAGGCATTGGCTTGCCGGAAATGATTGCAAAGGTAGAGGATATTATAAAGAGCTTTAAAAAGTCCATTAAAGTCCTTATTCCTTATGATAAAGGTCACCTTTTAAGCATAGTCCACGGTAAGTGCGAAATTACAGCATCTGAAAATAAAGACGAGGGCTACTATTTTGAACTCTATGCCGATAATGAAACAGAAAATAGATTGAGAGAATATATTATTAATGATAGGACAATATAAGTTGTAGTGTAAGCAATTAAAAAGGAATTGAAGTTATGACAATAGAAGAAGTTTTATCTTTTGAGGAAATGCAAATATTTGATCGTAAAAGTATTAATATTGAGCCAAAAGCGTTAGCAATACCTCTTGTAGCTTTTGCAAATGCAGACGGTGGAACTATAGCAGTAGGTATATCAGATAAAACCAGAAGAATAGAAGGTGTGGATTTTGAAGTTCAGAAATATAATGAACTTTTGAGAGTACCCTTTGATTTTTGTAACCCGACAATTCCAGTACAAATAGAGAAAGTACCTTGTGTAGATTATCAAGGAAGGAAGAATCATGTACTGCTTATACACATAGAACCTAGTCCACAAGTTCATACAAATCAAGCTGATGAAGCTTATTTAAGAGTGGGAGATAAGTCTAAACTGCTTAAATTTGATGAAAGATTACAACTTACCTATGACAAAGGCGAGCGATATTTTGAGGATAAAATAGTTCCAGATGCAGGAATAGATGATATAAACTTAGATTTAGTTAAAAATTATATAGATAAAATTGGATATAGCAAAACACCATTAGAATATTTAAAACAAAATAAAGGCTTTATAAAAGAGAAAGATGGTTGTATACAGGTAAGTACAGCGGCTATTTTATTATTTGGCAGAAATCCTCAAAACTTTTTCCCTAGAGCCAGAATTCGTTTTATTAAGTACGAAGGAACACAAGAAAAATTTGGAACGGAAATGAATGTAATCAAAGATGTTATATTTAAAGGTACTATACTTGATATGATTAATAATTCTATTAAGTACCTTGATACTCAGGTAAAGGAAAAGACCTATTTGGGTGCAAATGGAAAATTTGTTACAGAGGAAGAATACCCTAAATTTGTTAGACAAGAGTTAATAGTAAATGCAGTAACTCACAGAGCATATAGCATAAGTGGAACAGATATTCAAATAAAAATGTTTGATAATCGTATAGTAGTTGAAAGTCCTGGCAAATTACCTGGATTAGTAAAAACAGATAATATGCGTTACACTCATTTTTCAAGAAATCCAAAGATTGCAGAATTTTTGAAAGCATATAATTTTGTAAAAGAGTATGGCGAAGGTGTTAACCGTATGTGTATAGAATTGGAAACTGTTGGATTGAAAGAGCCAGAATATTATACGAATGCTTTTATGCTTCAGGCTACTATATACAACGGAAATAAAAATAGCTCAGGTGGTAATGTAGCGATTGACACAGAAGATGTAGCGATTGACACAGAAGATGTAGCGATTGATACAGAAGATGTAGCGATTGGTAACCAAAAGGTTACACTTAAAAATTTGAAATTACGATTAGATGAACAAAATTATCTTGAAGCTACTAAGCAAAATATATTATCTATATACGATGAAATGGAAACAAATCAAATATTTGGTACTAAAGAAATATCAGATATACTTCATTTCTCAAGTTCAGGAGCTCGTAGAGTTTTGAACAAAATAATTGATACAGGGGTGGTAACTTCTGTTAAAGGTAAAGGTAAAGGAAGATATAGATTTTTAAACAATGAAGAAATTAAATAAATCTTATAAAGGACTAAAAATATGATAATACGACATTCTTCAAAAAATGATATTCCCAAAATGCTTGAAATTTATGAAACTGCCAGAGCTTTTATGCGTTCTACAGGCAATATGGAACAATGGATAAATGGCTATCCGTCAAAGGAAGTTCTTGAAAATGATATAGATAAAAATGAAAGCTATATCTGTGAAAAAGACGGAGAAGTAGTTGGCACTTTTGTATATAATATAGGTATTGATGAAACCTATAACAAAATATATGATGGTCAGTGGCTAAACAATAAGCCTTATGGCTATATTCATAGAATAGCCGGCGATGGAAAGACAAAAGGTGTCGGTAGTTTCTGTATAAATTGGGCTTTTGAAAAATGTGGAAATATGAAGATAGACACCCACGCTGACAATAAGCCTATGCAGAATTTACTTCTTAAATTAGGCTTTAAGAAATGTGGAATAATATATATTGCTGACGGTAGCCAAAGAGTGGCTTTTCAAAAGGAGAAATAACAAAAATAACAGGCTGTTACAGCCTGTTGTTTTTTTACACATGAGTTCCCAAAATGGGAAGGCACATAAAGCACAGGTTATAATAGCCTGTTGTTTTTTTACCTATATTTTAAATATTCTAAAAACTTTTCTACAGCAAGGGATATTTTAGGTAAGTTTTTAGACTATACTAAACATCAGTCTGTAGTTTTAGAGGTGTAAATACATGTTTCTCCAAAAGTTAACTCCCCCACAGTAAGTAGTGAGGGAGTTTTTATGTTAAAGGCTATTCAGTTTAAGAATGGGAATATGCTTTTGTATGTAGATTTGGTGTTTAAAGGGAAAATTTATAATATTGTTAAATCAGCATATGCCTGTTTTAAAGGAATTTCAGCCTCAACATTCACATTTTTAATTGTCATATTTTTGATATGACTTTCTTCAAGTCCTTTTGCAGAAATACCAAACTTGCCACCCTTTCCGCTAATGTTTTCAAAATGAATATCTGAAAAATCAGGGGCTTTTAACGAAACAGGAACAGCAGTGCTTGAACCATAGTCCATACTGACTTCAATGTTGTCTAGCTCAACATTGTTCATAGTTATATTACTAAAGTCAACATTTTTAATATAACCACCTCTGCCTCTCATAGATTTAAGTCTTATGCCTCTTTCGGTATTCTTTATTTCACAGTTATGAACATTTATGTTTTCAATACCTCCGGACATTCCACTTCCTATAGCAACGGCAGCGTGACCACCTAAAAATATGCAATTTCTAATTTCTACATTTACGCAAGGACGATTTACCCTCCAGCCGTCTTCATTAAGACCGGAATTTATGGCGATGCAGTCATCACCGGTGTTAAATGTACATTTGTCTATAAGTACATTTTTACAAGAATCAGGATTAAAACCATCAGTATTTGGACCACAGCTTTTAACAGTAAGATTTAAGGCCTGTACATTTTCGCAGTAAACAGGATGAATTGTCCACTGAGGTCCATTAATAATTGTAAAATCTTCAAAAAATACATTTCTACAGCCTATAAATTGTATAAAAGATGGTCTGAGAGCGTCTTCCTCAGTAGCAAATACTCTTTTTTCTACCGGTATATTTTGGCTTTGAGCTTTGCAAAGTCTGTCAGCAGCATTACCCTGAAGTTGTTTCCAATGCCACCAAGCTGAGCCCTGACCATCAAGAACACCTTTTCCTGTTATGGAAATGTTTTCGCAGTTAAGAGCATAAATAAAAGGCGAATAGTTGTAACACTCTACTCCCTCCCAACGGGTAAAAACAGCAGGTGTATAGTCTGAAAAATTCTGACTGAATTTAAGCACACTATCCTTTTCAAGATGAAGTTCTACATTGTTTTTTAGATGTATAGGGACTGTCAACCATTCACCCTTTGGTATAACAATAGTTCCACCTTCTGCTGGAAGATTGTCTATAGCTTTTTGAATAGCAAATAAATCATCTTTACAATCTATATAAATTTTTTCTCCGTTATTCATATACAAAACTCCTTTGGGTTTATAATAAATAATTTTATATTACTGAAGTTATCAGATAAGCAAATATAGGTAAAGTAATAATACTTAAAACTGTTGTAATTACTACTGAACCGGCTGCTATATCTTCATCATAGCCAAATTGAACGGCAAAAACAGATGTAATTGCGGCACAAGGGCAAGCCTCTAAGAGAAGAACTATATCGGCAACAATGCCCTTTACGCCTAATAGTGCAAAAAGTCCTAAACATAAAGCGGGTATTAAAAACATTCGTACAGCAATAGTAAATATAAGAAGTTTATTTTTAAATATTCTTTCAAATGTACTGCCGGCAATCATCATACCTGTTATAAACATTGAAAGAGGTGTGTTCATACTTCCTGCTGTACTAAAGGCTTGGTGTATAACATTGGGTACAGGAATACGAAGTACAAATATTAATATACCAATAATAACAGAGATAATAACAGGAGTTGTAACTATAGTTTTTACAACAGCCTTAAAATCGGCTTTTCTGCTTATCATAGCATAGCCGACAGTCCACATAAGAATGTTATAAATAGTTAAAAAGGCACTGGCATATAAAAGTCCGTCATTTCCGAATACGGCTTGAATAAGGGGAAAACCCATATAAGCTGCATTTGAGAATATGCAGGAAAATTTTATAATAGGTGCGTTTTTGTTCTTTAATTTAAGTCCTAAAACCATAGTTATTACAAGCCCTAAAATTAAAAGTATAGCACTTAGTTTAAAAGCTGAAATAAGGTTTGTCAGTTTTTCGCTGTTATATTCTGTTATGTAGGAGTTAATAATCATAGCTGGCACTACAAAATAAATAAGTAAGTCAGAAAAGGCTTTTTTGCTATCAGCTTTTACTGCACCTGACTTTACGCATATAAAGCCAGCCAATATAAGCAGGAATAATACTCCAACCTGCTGTGCTGTAATTATCGCTAGTTCCATTTTTCATTCCTCCGTTGTTTTAAATTGTAAAGTCCAGTTGTGTAATTCCAGAATATCCTTTTTCAGAATTTTCCAAATGGACAAGCATAGCCTTTGCTGCACCATCGCTGTCAGAGGCAGTAAGTGCTTTCGTTATTGCTATATGTTCTGCAACAGCACTTAAAAATCTGTCCTCCATTACAGCGTTTGACAGACATCTTATTCGCTGTGTTAATGTCATAAGTTCTTCAACCTGACTTATAAGAAGTTTGTTGCCTGTACATTCTGCAATAAAAATGTGAAAAAGAGCATCAGAGTCCGAATACACATCAAGGGTTTTGTTTCCTGGGTGTATATAGTCCTTTGAATGGGACTTTCCTGTGGTTTTTTCCTCTTTAAAAAAGTTTCTCCATTGTTTTACAATGTCTTTGTCACATTTTTGTGCAGCTATATACGCAATTTGTGGTTCAAGAATTTTTCTGACTTGATACATATCCCTTACATCAGCCATAGATATATGGGAAACAAAAGTACCTCGTCTAGGCATAACTACCAAAAGCCCTTCATTGGAAAGCCTTAAAACAGCCTCTCTTACAGGGGTTCTGCTTATACCCATATTAGCTGCAAATTCTTTTTCATTAAAAATATCGCCGGGCTTTCTTGTAGCATCAATAATTTCCTTTTTAATAGTTTCATATACAATCTCGCTATTATCTTTAGTTTTATTCATAAATACCGCCTTTATTTTTTGTCTGTACTTGGTGTCCTTGCAAGTATAGAAATTGATATACAACTGATATATCAGTTGTATTATAGCAAATAAAAAATAAAAACGCAAGCTTATTTGTAAATTTATGACATTTTACTACACTACACCATATTGTGGACTATGTATTCTATGTACATTGTTAGACCAAATTTCTTGGCTTTAATGCAATCAAACCGTCGGATAAATCTATAAAAACACCCCCGTATGAGGGGCGGTCATACAGGGGCTATGTAAAGAGAGTTTTATTGGGTTTTACTTAATGCTTTTAATACTTTTGTGAAAACGTTTTAGGCTTCAGTTGTTGAAGTCTTTTCTGTCTTTGGTGCTTTGTTTATAATAATTTCGCTTACAGTTGTATTGTCTTCTGCGTAAACGATAGTTACCATATCATCAGCACTTATGTCAGAATAAGTACATTCAGTTTTCTGATGATTTTCGCCCATCTTATAAATCTTTACAGAAGAAAGGTCAATAGATGTAGTTTCTGATGAGAACTTCATTTCAGGCTTTTCACCCTTGTCACCATTAGGCTTTTCAGGAGCAGTAGTGTCCCCGTCAGGCTTAGTAGGAGGTTCAGGTCTGTCAGTACCGTCATCGTTAGCACTAGGCTTTTCAGGAGGAGTAGTAGTGTCCCCGTCAGGCTTAGTAGGAGGTTCAGGTCTGTCAGTACCGTCACCGTTGTCGCTAGGCTTTTCAGGAGGAGTAGTTGAGTCAGAGCTGTTGTCACCCTCAGGCTTAGTAGGAGGTTCAGGTCTGTTAGTATCATCTGTAGCATTGTCAGGTCTTTCAGGCTTTTCTGCCTTAGTTACTGTAATAGTATCAGATGTTACAGCTTTAACCTTTGCCATATCTCCTTTTTGTCTTTTGCCGTCTTTGTGTTTGTTTTCTACTGTAACAGCAGAACCAGAGGCTGTTGTGTCACTTGTTGTTGCTGCACTTACAGAGCATACACCACAAACTAAAGTAAGAACTGAAATTGCAATTAATAAATTTTTCTTCATAATGGATTACCTCCTTAAATTATTGCTTTGTTTTGTTTACAAGGATATAATAACCCAGCAACATTAATTTAAAAATAATATAGGATTAGGGAATAATTAGAAAATATTTTAAAAATTATTAAAAGAAAAACTCCTACCAAAGTTGGTAGGAGTAAAAAGGTACTTGGAGGTATATATTATAAAATTTTTTAATAATAATCTCGGTCTAACTGTATACTATAGGATTCGCCATTACCAATATTGGATAATGTAACGGTAGGATTAGAACCGGTTAAATCAACAGTAACATTACTTGTGTATGTTTCTTGATAACCACTACTGTAGCTACAAGTTCCGGAAATATCAAATGTGAATTTTCCATTATTTATAGCAATATTATTGAAATAGTTTTCATTAGACCATCTTTCTTCCCATGTAGCATCATCACCTAAAACAGAATATCCGGTATCGTTACTATAATACCCACTTGTATATGTAAGACGGTTAAAAGTGAAATTACCATAAATCTTGCCTTTATAAACTTTATCAATGGTTAAGTAAATGTACTTGTTTTCCTCATCACTACCACTGTTACCTGTGCTATAAACATAAGAACCGACAAATTTCTGATATTTAGCATCAAGTTTTATAAGTTCAACGGCAGAATTAAATTTATCAACGGCAGAGCCAACGGCTCTTGCTTTAGCATTTAATTCGTCCTGAGTAGCATTTCTCTTGTCTAATAATGTATTAGCATCATCAATAACGGTTTTTAATGTACTTAATTCAGAATAAACATCGCCATTATTTGAGTTAGATTTGTATGCTGTATTTGCTTTTTCTACAGCTGATTTTAGTGATGTTCTGTCTGCATCAGACAACTTACTTTCATTAAGTCCGTCAATAGCTCCTTGTAATTCTGTACAAATTAAATTTCCGTCATATACGGCACAAGTTTCAGACTTCTTTTCCTTAGCCCATTCTATCTTCTGTTCTAAAGTATCTTTGCTGACCTGTAAACATTGTCCTACTTCATTACCGACAACAGCATCTTTTAAAGTATTTTCAGCTTTGGATAATGTATCTTCAACCTTTTTCTGTAATTCCCCATTAATTTCATAATCAATGGTTTTTACTTCAGACTTGTCCCCTACTCCGTTTATAACAAAGTATTTAAGCTGACAGTCATTTTCAATTTTAACACCGTTGTAGTAAAGATTGGATTCCTCTGTTGGTTCACTACCGTCAGTAGTATAGAAAATACCTCTACCTAATATAGTAGTGTCAAATTCCATTTGAACATTAGGAGGATACACATAAGTGCCACCATTTGGCTCTATGTAAGGAATTTCTACAGGTGTTTTACCTATTTCAATCCACTTCTTTACAGTATCGTCAAGGTTTTTCTCCCCTACTTTGTTGGCATAATTTTCTACCATTTTGTAGGCTTTAAATGAGTTTACAGGGTTTATAGTGACAACAAGTTCTTCCAATAATTCTCTGTTTTTAGGCTTTGCTCTTTGTACCACTAAGGCATAGTTGCAAGCCTTTTCATATTCAGAGTTTTTAATATATTTGTCTATCTTTTCAAGGGCTTTTTGTTGGTTTACAATACCAAATTTAGCACCGTCAATAACACCTGTGTACATAGCACCAAAACAACCACCACATAATATAACTACAATAGCAATAATAATAGCTAAGGCATTTGATTTCTTAGGTTGTGGGTTGTTTGTTGGCATATCGTAATACATATTTTGGTTATCATAGCCATTGTATGTATTGTCAAAATTTCCGTTGTTGTCTTGAGGAGGAAGTATAGGAGTGCCACAATTAGGGCAAACTCCTGTACTTTGGTCCTCTATTGGGCAACCACAGTTAGTACAAAAAATCTTATTTTCGTCCATTTATATTACCACCTAACTAACTGTATTAGTAAAGACTATTAATATAGTCATTAAAAGTATCTATAGCATCATCAGCAGCTAAATCTGCCTGAATTGCACCAAATATTGAACTAAAGATAATTAGAATAGGTAAAAAGGCAATAATAAGGGCAAATACTTTATCCTGTAAGAAAGGTGTGTTGCTCTTGTCTGTAAGCATAGCTTTATAGTATTGAACTAAGCTAACTTGACCACCGTACATCTTATGTTTTTTATAAATATGTAAAGCCGAAATAATAAAAGATACACCGTATATAGCCTCGCCTAAGGCAGCTGAGCTAAATATAACAACTAAAAAACCTAAGGCGAATAAGACTAAGCATATAATACCCTTTAAGTTGCCACTTTCCTTAACAGAGTTAAAACCATTGTTAAAATTGTTGCCCATTCCGTTCATATTAGGCATATGTGGATTAAACTGGCGGTTTTGCATATTAGGGTTAAACTGGTTCTGCATATTAGGATTGAACTGACCATTCTGCATCTGAGGATTGAATTGGTTGTTCATATTAGGCATTTGCTGGTTAAACTGTTGCTGACCAAATTGACCGTTCATATTTTGCATTTGAGGGTTAAATCCGTTTTGTATATTAGGGTTAAACTGATTCTGCATATTAGGATTAAACTGACCATTTTGCATATTAGGGTTGAACTGGTTCATATTAGGCATTTGCTGGTTAAATTGACCATTCTGCATCTGCTGATTAAATTGACCACCCATATTAGGCATTTGTGTGTTGCCCTGTGCCTGCTGTGGGTTAGGTTGTGTTGGAATATTGTTAGTTGTTTGTTCAGTAGCTGTACTTTCAGTCTGAACAGGGTCTGTACAATGGCAAACCTCGCCGTCGGCTAAAGCCTTGCCACAATTTCTACAAAAAGTTCCCATAATTATCTCTCCTTTATTTTGAATTTTTTTATAGTTTACTCAACAATTCAGTTTTCTTTTGATTGAATTCTTCTTCGCTGAGAATACCACTTTCCTTTAATGCAGCCAATTTCTGTATTTGGTCTAATACGTCAGGCTGTTGCTGTATAACAGTAGGTTGACTTGCTGCCTGTTTCTGTTCCTTTCTGCACTGGTGATAGATAGCAACTACTCTTTCAGCTTCTGGCTTAATAAGTGTGTTTATTTTGTGCATACCACCGGCAAAGTGTATAATAAGGTCACAGGTGTTAGTAAGAGAAGTAATGGCAGCATCTAAAAGCATACCTGTTAAGTCACTTGATTTAGAATTTTGGTCTGTGTTCATAGCTGTTATATCTTCATAATAAAGCTGTTTTACATTAGCTGTAGCACCAAATAATTCTCTGTCCATTATGATGACCTGTTTTGTAGTACAAACTATGTAGTCCTTGGCAGTAAGGGAGTCTAAACCCCACGCAAAATACAACATAAGCTCGTCATCATATACCATATATTTTTTGATTTGGCTGTAGATATTTTCCCCAATTTTTTCTCTGATTAAGTCATTAACTTCTTGGTCAGTAATTTCAAAATCCTGCTTTTCGATACATTGGAAGTAATTGTTTAATGTTATAAAGTCTTCTTCCCTGTTGTCTACAACATCAATTCTGGCTAAATCCACTTGGTCACATTTGAAAATGTAGAAGTTGTTGCACTTTTCAAGATAAAACATATTTATGTTTGCACAAGGCACATAGCCTGTAGCGAAGTAGTTAGGATTTTCGTCAAGACAAATTTTAAAGTAAAAATTTTGGTCAGTAACTAAAAATTCCTGTTTTCTGTTATCTATTAAGTGAAATAAATTCTGTTCTGCCTGACAATTTGGAAATAGGTTTATAAAATACTTCAACTTTTTATTGTCAAGGTAAGGATACATTGAAATGTATGACTTTTGAACACTACTGGCAGGTAACAAAATCTTGTCATAAAATTCTTTTGTAAATGACATAATTTTGTCTACACCTATGCCACCGTAAAAACCGCCCTTGCTGTCATCGCCATATTGAAGAATGTTGTTTGCAATTTCCTGAGCCTTAGAGTTTGCATAAGCTCTGTACTGTGCGTCTAAGGCTGCTGCTTCTGCTTTTCTTTGAGCATTCATAGCAGCTTTGTTTGCCATATCTTCTTTTATTTTTCCTATACCATTTCCGATGCTATCTAAAAATCCCATACTATCACTCCTTTATTTTATTTTCTTTCTTGTAATCTCTCAATATTCTTTGAATAGTCTTTTCAGAATATCCATATTCTTTGGCTAAAGCCTTGGTGTTACTGCCGTTATATCGGCGTATAATAAGTTGTCTGACACTTTTGGTATCCAATAGCCTTTGAGGAAAATTAACTTGACTGCCTCTAAACATTCGATATACTGTGAGGGTAGCCTCAAGACCTATTTGGTCATTTAATTCTTTATATATCTTTTGAAAAAGTTGTGTATTATACTCACAAATAGATACCACCTCACTTTCAGATTAGTTTATCATAGGACTTGGTGCAAAACAAACGACATTTTTCTTGTAAATGAGCCTGCTATTTACACAAACCATAAATAAATATTGCTTTTTTATGGTTTTTACAATTACAATTTTAGTAAAATAAATAGACAGTTATTGTCTGTTTATAAAGTTTGTAGAATTTTGAAAAAAATTTTTATGAAAATAAAAAAATCCCCATTAAGGGGATAAAAAATGACTATTCAAAAGAATAGCCAAAAAACTAATATAAAGAAATTAAAAAGGGAGTTGGACATATCCAACTCCCTTTTGTATATATACTATAATACTTTTAAGAATTATAATACTGGAATTAAGTCGTAGAACTTTTCTACATCTTCGTCGTTTAATACAGCCTGAATAATATCGTGACCTAATGGTAATAAATCAGGAGTATCGAACTGCTTTAACTGTTCCTTGAAGAAATCAGTAAGCATCTTAGCACCTTCGTCATAAGCTGCCTGACCAACTCTAGGCTGCTTATCTACCTGTAAAAGACCGGCAGGGATTACTTCGCCGTCCATCTTAATAGACTTTGGAGAGTAACCAAGGATAGAACAACGAGAAGGTACAAGTGATTCCTTCTTGTACTTTAAGCCACCTCTACGAGAAAGGTATTCTCTAGTAGCCCATTCACCGGCGAAACCAACCTTGTAGCAACCAATGTACTGGTTAGGAATGAGGATATATCTAGTTTCTGGTGTATTTAAAATCTGTTCAAGAAGAAGGTTAGCCTGGTCAACCTTTTTACCAGTAGCGAAAGGCCAGTAAGAACCTACACCTTCACTCTTCATAGCCATAGCAGAGCTACTGTTATCAATAATAGATGGGTTAGCATAACCTCTTGGTGCAACTAATCTCCAAATCCAAGCAAGTGCTGGTGGAAGAATGTGGAACATACCAATGATACCATAGTTAGGCTTGTCGCTAGTTGTAGGAGGAGTACGGATACCGAAGCTTCGGATATCAATTTCTCCAACGCCGTTGACAATGTTCTTCTTAACCTTACGAGGCATAATAACTCTAGGGTTAGGACAAGGCTTGCCAGGAGCATCTTCAATATGGTCCCAAATAAGACAAGTTGAACCAGGAACAGCATCTTCATTAAGGAAAATCATTGGTTCCTTTGGATGGATAGTAGCTTCTTCAACTTCAGGGTCTGTACCATAGTGAACAATGTGGTCAACTCTTAAGAACCAACCGTATTCAGCATCAGCAACAACGAGCTTGCCTGACTTGTTCTGAAGTGATGGATGAGCAAGAGCCATATCATCAGTTACAGGGTGAAGTGTTGAAGTATCAGCAATGTTTACCTTGATTTCTTCGCCTGATACAATATCAGTTGCAAGTAATAATCTACCGTCTTCCTGTCTGTGGAAAGGTTCAGTCATTTCTGACTTACCACCACCGGAAGCACCTTCGTGCATGATTGTAAGTTCAAGTTCGTATGGAGTTACAATCTTAACAGTTGAAGCATGGAGAGTTACCCAGCCTTCCTGTTCACCGATGTGAAGAAGGATACTGTAAACACCCTTTTTAGCTGATGGACCTGGGTAAAGGTTGTAGCTAAATACTTCCTGCATATCGTAAAGTCTGTTATGAACAACTACCTGCTTACCTTCATAGTATAAATGTCTGAAAGGTGGAGCAACGTAAATAATAGCCTTTGGTTTGAAGAAGTTAGGAACTTTGTCGCAAGGAATAAAGCCCTGTAATTCAGCAATCATAGCTGCAAAGAAAGCTGCGTTCTTTGGAACGATTGCAAGAGAAGCATAACCAAGCTTCATATCTTCGTTACCAGAATAGAAAGGAACAAGTACAAGACCGTCTCTTTCCTTAAGCCATTTGAAAGTTTCCTGTCTGATAGGTTCAAAAGGCTTGCCAAATCTCTCCATATGTGTTGGCTTGTCTGTTGGAAGGTCATCAGCGATAACCATTGAATTAGGGTCTCTTCTACGCATTGAAGTATCGTCAAAGTTTACTGAAAGACCGTTCTTACACTTAGTAATGTAGGCTTCTCTAATAGTTTTGCCGTTAACATCAAAATTAACGTCATAAGTCATATTATCCTTGCCACCGAGAGCTAAATCAAAAAGATGTTCTTTTGTGTCAGGAATAATAATTTCTGCACCACCTTCGATAATCTCCTTTACATGAGGTGGAAGAACCATTTTTTTGATAATCTCTTTGTAATCTTTACTCATTTGAAAATGTCCTCCTTAATAAAAAATCACTATCGTGTTTTATATACAATACTATATAGTTAAGAAGCTATAATGGTTATATGATACCACTAATTATTTAAAAAAGCAATATCCTAACCCCCAAAATTCACTTTTTATTAATTATTACTATTTATATTCTATCTAAAAATGGAAAAACTGTTATTTTTATATCATTAAAAATAGCCTATTGTCAGAAAAAATTAATTTTTCAATCTTCAGCACAAAATATGAATTTTTTTTGTATTTTATCATTCAAAATTCCCCATTTGTTTTCGTTGTATTGTTTTCAAAAATATGGTATACTGAAAAGACGTGGTAAGGTGTTTTATAAAAATACATATGAAAAATATGTTTTAATGAAGAAATTAATTTTTTCTTTGTTATTATGCCACTAAAATACAAATGTAAGGAGATAATTTATGGGAAAATTGAGCAAAAGTAGCAAAGCCTTAATAGGCTTTATTATATTTTTAATAGTAGCATTTTTGATATATGTAGCAATAGCAGGTGTTATAGGCTCTAAGAGAGAAACTGTGGAAGGCACTGACCAGACTTTTGGTGCTGTTGAATTGCCTTTAAATAGTGAGCTTACAGGTTTGGGTCTTGATAATTCAATTATTTCAGACCACATTGATAAGGAACATCAGCTTCACGACTACAAAGTTGATTTACAGAAAAAGGCAATAACATATAACTACTATACAAAGGAAGCATCTTACGGTGACAAGTTCAAGGTAGTTACTTATTCTACAACTCAGGACAATTTTGAAAAAAATATAATTCCAAAATCTGATATTACAGATTCTGGTCTTAATGGTATGTCAGCTAAGTATTTTAATGGTACATACTACTATGTAAGTGATAATTATAAGCCTACAGAACAGGTGCAAAAAGCCCTTAATGAAGGCAAAATTATTATGGATAAAGGTAATGAAACAGAGGATTGCGAAATAGGTACAGTACAGGCTCTCTACTGGTACGACAATGGCGTAGGTTATTGCTTTGAAGCAGTAAATATGCCATCTTTGACACAGGATTCATTTATTGAAATGGCAGGCAAGTATTGGAATGAAGGCTCAGCTACTGACGAAGAATAAAAGGAGTAGATTTTAAATGTCAATGGAAAAATACAATAAAATTCATTTTATAGGTATAGGTGGAATAAGTATGTCTTCTCTTGCAGAAATTCTCAAGAGCAAGGGTAAGACAATTACAGGTTCAGATGGTGTTGCATCTAATGTAACAAAGGCACTTGAAAACATAGGTATTCAGGTATCAATCGGTCAGAAAGCCGAAAACATTACTCCTGATACAGACCTTATTGTCTATACTGCTGCTGTAAAAGAGGACAACCCTGAATTAATGGCAGCCAGAGCAAGTGGTATTGAAACCGTGGATAGAGCAGCTCTTGTAGGTATGATGATGCTTGAGTATAAGTTCCCTCTTTCTGTAGCCGGTACTCACGGAAAAACTACTACATCAAGCCTTGTTACTGAAATTTTCCTTGAAGCAAATACTAATCCAACAGTTTCTATTGGAGGTATATTACCAAGTATAAAAGGAAATTATAAGGTAGGTGGAGAGGATTACTTTATTCTTGAAACTTGCGAATACTGTGATAGCTTTTTAAAGTTCAATCCTCATGGTGCAATAATTCTCAATATTGATGCAGACCACTTAGACTATTTTAAGAACTTAGATAATATTTATAAGAGCTTTAATAAGTTTGCTAATAGACTTCCGGAAGGTGGTTTCCTTGTTATCAATAACGAAATTCCTAGACTTTCAGAAGTATTAGAGGGAGTTAAGGCAAAGGTAATTACTTATGGTAAGGACAACACAGCTGATTGGTATCCTACAGATGTTACATTTAATGATTTAGGTCACGCAACATATACGGTAAACCATAAGAGCGAAAAGATAGCTCAGGTTGAGCTTTCAATTCCTGGTATGCACAATGTTTATAACTCACTTTCAGCTTTTGCTCTTGCTACTTGCTATGGTGTAGCTACAGAAGCTATTGTAAAGGGTATAAAGAACTTTACCGGTACAGATAGAAGATTTCAGTTTAAGGGTCAGTTTAATGGCGTAAATGTAATTGATGACTATGCGCATCACCCTACAGAAATTCAGGCTACAATAAATAGTGCCAGAGGTACAAAGCTCAATAAACTTTGGATAATGTTCCAGCCTCATACTTATACAAGAACTTATAACCATTTAGATGATTTTGCAAAGGTTTTAAGTGAAGCAGACCACGTTATTCTTTTGGATATTTATGCTTCAAGAGAAAAGGATACAGGTCTTGTAAGCAGTAAGGATTTAAGAGATAAAATTGAGGCTTTAGGTGGTGTTGTAACATACTGCCCTACATTTAATGATGCTGAAAAATATGCTGTAGATAATTGTCGCAAGGGTGATATGCTTATTACTATGGGTGCAGGCGATGTCTACAAGATTGGTGAAAAATTAGTAAGCAAGTAAAAAATGTAAAAAATATCTTGAAATTTTAATGAAAATAAGTTATCATAAGAATATATGACTTATTGTGAATATGCCCTCGTATTTATGAGGCATTGTATGACGCAGTAAACAACGTCGGAAGTTTAACTTCTGAACTTTATTCGTTATTTTTAAGGAGGACAATTTATGATTTCTGCCGGTGAATTTAGAAACGGTGTAACTATGGAATACGAAGGTAACATCTACCAGGTTATCGAATTCCAGCACGTAAAGCCAGGTAAGGGTGCAGCTTTCGTTCGTACTAAGCTTAAGAACCTTGTTACTGGTGCTGTAGTTGAAAAGACTTTCAGACCAACTGAAAAGATGCCTAAGGCTATGATTGAACGTAAGGATATGACTTACCTTTACAATGATGGTGATTTATACAACTTTATGGATGCTGAAACTTATGACCAGATTGCTATTCCAGCATCTGAAGTTGGCGATGCATTAAAGTTCGTTAAGGAAAATGAAAACGTTAAGGTTCTTAGCCACAACGGTAACATTTTCGGTATTGAACCACCTTTATTCGTTGAACTTGAAGTAACTGAAACTGAACCAGGTTTCAAGGGTGATACTGCAACAGGTGCTACTAAGCCAGCTACTGTTGAAACAGGTGCTCAGATTAACGTACCTCTCTTCATCAATCAGGGTGAAATCATCAAGATTGATACTAGAACTGGTGAATACTTAGGTCGTTCAAACGCTTAATAATTTAACATTGTTTCTAAAAAGGGCTGTCTTTGGACAGCCCTTTTCTTGTACATGGATATTGTAATAAATGTTTGTGTATAATGCCATTGTTTTTCTGAAAAAACACTATAGCATAACCCCTTTTAACTCCAGTTATTGTCTAATATGCCGAAAATTTTATAACCCCGATTTTTAGTTGACAAAGGGGGTGGCTTATGTTATTATGATAAAGACGCGATTCGTCTTTTTTTTGTGTGTAAAAACTGAAAAAGAAAATTTAATTATTTAATTATTCAAAGAGAGAGGTGAATATCTTGAGAACAAGAATTACTTTAGCTTGTACTGAATGTAAGCAGAGAAATTATGATACTATGAAGGACAAGAAAGCTCATCCAGACAGAATGGAAACTAGCAAGTACTGCAAGTTCTGCGGTAAGCATACTTTACACAGAGAAACCAAGTAATAACGGGGACCTCAATGAAAGGGGAAGGCAAGATGGAAGAAAACGCTAAGAAAGCTCCACAGTCTGCTCAGAAAGAAAAGTTCAACTTTAAGAATTGGATTGAGGCTCACGTTGCTGAGTTTAAAAGAATTGTTTGGCCTAGCAAAGAGGAATTAGCCAAGGAAACAGCTACTGTTATCGTAGTATCACTTATTGTAGGTATTATCATTCTCCTCATTGATTTAGGATTTGAACAGGCCTACAGTGCATTGGTAAACTTATTTGCATAGTCTAAAAACGAGGTTGATTGTATGTCTGAACAGGAAATAAACAACGGCCTAAGATGGTATGTAATTCATACTTATTCAGGCTATGAAAACAAAGTAAAGACCGATATCGAAAAGATGGTAGACAACAGAGGTCTTAATGACCTTGTAAAAGAGGTTTCAGTGCCTTTAGAAGATGTTGTTGAAGTTAAAGAAAACGGTCAAAAGAAAATCGTCCAGAGAAAGAAATTCCCTGGATATGTGTTGTTAAAGATGATTATGAATGACGAAACATGGTACGTCGTAAGAAACACACGAGGCGTTACCAGCTTCGTAGGTCCTGGCTCTAAGCCTGTTGCTCTTACAGATGCAGAGGTTTTACAGATGGGACTTGAAAGCGTCAATGTAGAAGATTTGGGCTTCGAAGAAGGCGACACTGTTTATGTTATCAGTGGTCCTTTTGCAGAAAGTACAGGTCTTGTAAAGGAAATCAACTACGGTAAGCAAACTGTTACTGTTATGATTTCTATGTTTGGTCGTGAAACACCAATGGAGCTGGACTTTACACAGGTTCAGCCAATGAACTGATGAATTTGAAAGTGAATTACTTTCAAGTGGGAGGGAAAATCCCGCTAATTACCACATTATAGGAGGTGCCTTTTAAATGGCAAAGAAAGTACAAGGTTACATTAAGTTACAAATCGCAGCTGGTAAGGCAACACCAGCACCACCTGTTGGTCCAGCACTTGGTCAGCACGGTGTAAACATTATGGGTTTCTGTAAGGAATTCAACGAGAGAACTTCTAAGGATGCAGGTCTTATCATTCCTGTAGTTATTACAGTTTACCAGGATAAGAGCTTTACATTCGTAACAAAGACTCCACCTGCAGCAGTTCTTTTAAAGAAGGCTTGTAACATCCAGTCTGGTTCAGGCGTACCTAACAAGACTAAGGTTGCTAAGATTTCTAAGGATGAAGTTAGAAAGATTGCTGAATTAAAGATGCAGGATTTAACTGCTGCTAATATTGATGCCGCTATAAGTATGATTGCAGGTACTGCAAGAAGTATGGGTATCGTTGTAGAAGACTAATTTTTTTGAGGCGTATTTACGCATAGTATAGTGGGAGGGAATTCTCCCGATATTACCACATAAGGAGGAACTATTTTGAAAAGAGGAAAGAAATATCTCGAAAAGAGTAAGCTTGTTGATAAGGCTAATTTATATGATTTAGATGCTGCTTGTGCATTAATCCCACAGGTAAGCACAGCTAAGTTTGATGAAACTGTTGAAGCTCATATCCGTTTAGGTGTTGACAGCCGTCACGCTGACCAGCAGGTTAGAGGTGCTGTTGTTCTCCCTCACGGTACTGGTAAGACTATCCGTGTTCTCGTATTCGCTAAGGGTGCTAAGGCTGACGAAGCTCAGGCAGCTGGTGCAGATTATGTAGGTGCAGAAGACTTAGTAGCAAAGATTCAGAACGAAAACTGGTTCGATTTTGATGTAGTTGTTGCTACTCCAGATATGATGGGTCTTGTTGGTCGTATCGGTCGTGTACTTGGTCCTAAGGGCTTAATGCCAAACCCTAAGGCTGGTACAGTTACTATGGATGTTACTAAGGCTATCGAAGATATTAAGGCTGGTAAGATTGAATACCGTCTTGATAAGACAAACATTATCCATGTTCCAGTTGGTAAGGTTTCTTTCGGTTCTGAAAAGCTTCTTGAAAATGTTCAGACTCTTATGAGTGCTATCATTAAGGCTAAGCCTGCTTCAGCTAAGGGTACTTACTTAAAGTCAGTTGCTTTAACAACTACTATGGGTCCTAGTATCAGAGTAAACGGTGCTAAGATTTCAGAATAATCTTTGAATAATTAAATTTTTTAGACCTCCGATTTTTCGGAGGTCTTTTTGTGTTGCGAAAAAAGTCGAAAAATGTCGACACATATAGAATTTAACGAGTGAAGGAAATTTACGAACAATATAGAGATAGTGCTATTGCAATAATATGTATAGTATGATAATATTAGATTGTAAAATAAAAATAATTGTTAAATACAAAGCAATTAATGATTATTTTATTTATAGTTTAAATTTGCTATGTATATGTTTTTAGGATTAAAAGTATGTATATAGTATTAAACCTAATAGGGGTTAAAATTTAAGTAAGTATTTTTTATTTACAAGAGAAGAAGAGGATAGGAGGAATTTTTATGGCAATCGAAACATTAAGTGTAGGTAATAATTCTAATGTTATTTATGTAGCTCCAAGTAATAGTACAAACAAAGAGATTGCAGATTATGTTTGCGACGGAACAAATGATTCAAAGCAGATTAATGCAGCAATTCAAGCAGCAGGAACAGGTAAAGAAATAGTTTTATTAGATGGTAAGTTTAATATTAATGAAAAATTAAATGTTGATAAAGAAGGCTTAACCATTAGAGGAATTAAAGATAAAACTGTTGTTGAACAGGTAAGTTTAAAGACTAGTGGAAATGATACTACGTCAGCTATTATTTTTGATGTTACAGCTGGATTTGTTACATTGAAAGATATGATGGTTGTAGATGTAGATGTTGATTTACCTCAGTATGTCATAAGAGCTAGGAACAGTGCTGGGTCTTGTGTCTTTGAAGGATTATTTTTTATCCTTAAAGCAACAAAAACGGATTTAGACTATATAAGTTTAGCAACAGAAGGTACAAGAATAATTAATTGTAGAGTGTTCCACAATAGTACAGTTAATCAAAAAAAGACTATTTCCATTAATGGTAATGAAACAATAATTTGGGGATTATGGAATACCGGTAATGATAGAACAAGAGTAAATTATGAAGGTAATTTTACCCATTATGAATTTGGAAATAACAAGTATGATATATATGTTAATGGAATTAAACAATAATTCTGTTATGAGTGGGCTGTCTGTTTAGGCAGTCCACTTAAATTTGATTATTAGGAGGTATAAAAATGCAATTTATAGAAAAAGGCAAAATAATGCTAAAGGAAATATTGGAGTTTCTGTATTCGAAGTATAAGATACTGTCATTAGCCATAATGTTGGTTGTTTTAGTATTTGGAATATGCTTATTTATACAGAACTCAGGGTCTGCTATTACAGGGGGAAATGGTTCATTTGGCTATAGTGATTTTGAGTCCAATGTTGTTTCTAAGGATAGCGAGAAAATAATTGAGAATAGTAGTTTTAAAGGTATATTTGTTTATGGACCTTATGCTAATATTAAAGCAGGTAAATATAAAGGTACTATAAATTATAATTCTACTGTTTCAGTTAAGTATGAGTTAACATCGGGTTTTGGTGCAAACCTAATTTCTACAGGTACTTTGTTACCAAACAGAAGCTCAGAAGAATTTAACTTTAATGTGCCAACAGATGTCAATGACAAGAGTTTGGAGTTAAGAGTTTACTATGACGGTAATGGTAAACTTGAATTTAATTCTTTTGAGTATAAAGGAGCAGGCGTAAGCTCAAACTACATTGTTCCTATTATTGCCCTTTTATTGTGTTTGGGATGTAGTATTTTTAGATTAAATGGCAAAAGAGGCTATTTAACACAGTTGTACTTATTACTTTTTTATGTGCTTGGAATAAGCTACTTGTCTAAAAATATTGTTTTAGCTGTTTTTGTAGGAGCAATACAACTTTGTTTTGTAATATTGCTTTCCCTTGAAAATGGAATTTTTGAAAATATCTCTTTGCTTAAAGGAAAAGAGTATTTTGCTATGCTTGTATCAACTTTTTTAATAGTTTCAGCATATTTTATGAAAACTCTTAAATTGGGTAATGACATTAAGTTCGTAGGCAATATAGATAAAGATATGTATTGGCTTTTATTTGTAGCCCTATTTAGCTTAATATTTGCAGTAGGTGTAATCTTTAGTAAAAAGATAATCTATATTGTTACCTTTATAAGCTCTGTAGCATTTGGTATTCTAATGGTAAAAGCCTACAATAGTATTTATGTTGCTATGGGCGTTATATTAATATTAGGATACTTTAATTATCTACTTTTAAAAGATGATAATTTAGGCTTTGAAAGTTTAAACAATAGGATAAAAGACTATAAAGCTATTTCCCCTATTGTTATAGGTGTTACATTAGTTGCTTGTATTTCAGCAATTTTAGATGGTGTTTATCGTTATAAGATATATGGTTCATCTACATTTGATTTTGGTATTTTTGCTCAAATGTATGAATATATGGCAAAAACAGGCTTACCTTTGACAACTTGTGAAAGAGGTCAGCTGTTGTCACATTTTTATATTCACTTTTCACCAATATATTACTTGTTCTTGCCAATTTATATGATTTTCAGAACACCTATTACACTTATTGTAATACAGTCAATAATGGTGTTTGGAGCAGTAATACCATTGTTACTACTTTGCAAAAAATATGGTATTAAACCATTAATAGCACTTGTAATATGTTTTATTTACATATATTCTCCGGCAATAGTACAGCCATTACTTTATGATTTCCACGAAAATGCTTTTATACCATTTTTCGTCCTTTGGTTTGTATATTTCCTGGAAAGTAAGAATTTCAAGCTGTCTGTACTGTTCCTGTTCCTCTGTCTTATGATAAAGGAAGACACATCACTTTATATGATAGCAATATGTATTTTCTATGCTTTCAGAAAAGGCTATTTGAAAAATTCTTTAATAATGTTAGGTATTACTTTAGTTTATTTCATTTTAGCTATGACATTTATAAGCGTACATGGTATGGGTCTTATGGAAGGTCATTACGGTCTATATTATTTAGGTGGAGAAAAGGGAATGTTACCAATAATAAGAAATATTTGGTATGCTCCGGAATTTTTTGTTAAAAATGTTTTTGCTGATGATAATTTTAAGTATGTAATATATACAATGGGTTCATTGTTGTTTGTACCGTTAATGAATAAAGACTTTAAAAGACTTATTCTTATTATACCATTTATAGCTTTTGGACTTATGACAGATTATGCTTATCAGCACGATATAGGTTTCCAGTACACTTATGGATTAATGACTTGTATGTTCTTGTTATTTATTTTAAATGTAAGGGACTTTCGTTCTAAAAAGCAATCATTTATTGTTATAACTTCCCTTTGTGCAATTTTAGTGTTGTCTGCACAGAATGGAGCAAATAAGATAAAATCCTATAAATCTTATTATGATGCAAATAAGATTGTATACCAAGAAATGGATAGTATATTAGAGGATAATATTCCTAGTGACAGTTCAGTTTCTGCTGATACATATCTTGTACCTCATTTATATAAGGCAAAGGAACTATATGATTTAGGTACTAAAGTTGATACAGATTACTATGTATTGCAAAAAGCATCAAATGACCCAAATAGCACTGACTTTATGAAAAATTACAGTAAAAAAGGCTATAAGGTTGTTGATGAAAATGATAAAATAATTATTTATAAGAAATAATAAAAAGGTTCTTTACCCTCTTTCTGTTGATGTAAAGAACCTTTTTGGTTTAAATAAATATTGGTAATAAACATATTACAGCAAATAGTATAACCGGTAATGATAAGAGGCATATTCTGTATGCTCCGTCAAAAATAGGTCTGTTTACTTTTGAATAGTTTTTCAAAACAGGATATTTTTCTAATATGTACCATACAGCAAAAAATGCAGAAATTATCATTACAGATGTATTTGCAAAATGGTTTTTATATAGTTCAGTAAATGGCTTGTTTTCAATTATTGTGCTTATCAGGTTATTGAAAACGTGAAGTATTACGGAATACTTTAAAGAATATTCACTGGCAACAAAGCCTAACAATAATCCACATATAAAGGCATATATTCCCTGAATTATATTTCCGTGGTATATGGCAAAAAGCAGTGAAGAAACAACTATAGCCAACATCTTTCCGTACTTTTCAAGAGGTTTTTGTATAATACCTCTGAACAATGTTTCTTCAATAACTGGAGCAATTACAATAATAAAAATAAGGGATATTGGGCTTTTGCCGTTTATTGTATTAAAATAGCCCTCTAAACTAATAGATGAAAAATGTAAAATGCCTGTACCTAGAATACTGAAACATACTAAAAGAAAAAGATAAAGAATAAAATTAATAGTCGAAAAATGTCTGTTTACAGTTTTAAATTCTTGTATCAAAAATCCCTTGTTTCTGTAGAAAAGTACTCCACCTATAATGGTTATAGATATTTCATTTAATATGGTGAAAAATCTAGTGTCTAACTGATTTATTATGCTTTCTACGGAAGTGTATTCCCCTATTATCCTTGCGTATATCATTACAGTCAGAAAAAGCAATACAACATAAAGTAGATTAGAATATATTACAAAGCTCAAAAGTTTGAAAAATATATGTTGCCCTTCGTTTTTTAAATCCTTTGGAGTATACATATTACACCTCCTTTTCTTTAATATTACCATATATTACAAAACTGTGCAATATTACCCTATATATTACAAAAACTCTGTATATTAGCAGTTATGCCAACACACAGAGTTTTTGTATACGTCAATTTAGTCTTTTTTCAATTTCACATAGTACAATAGGTATAAAACTTAATACTATTACCACTAACCATTCCATTGTATTTAAGGCAGAACACTTGAAAATTTTAGGAAATACCTGAACGGCTATAATCTGTAAGGCTGTTCCTAAAACAAGTGAAATTACAAGGAATTTGTTGCCTAAAATATGAATTTTAAAAATGCTTTTGTGACTTCTCATATTAAAGGCATGAACCAACTGGCAAATACTTAATGTAGAAAAGCACATAGCTGAACCGGCTAAGGTGTCTTTAAATATTACCTTTCCAATAGTGTATGCCAGTAGAGAAATTGCTCCAATCATAACACCTTCAACAATAATATTGTTCCACATTTGACGAGAAAATATACTTGAACTTTTATTAGGCTTACGGTTCATTAAATTTTCTTCGCAAGGGTCAACACCTAAGGCAATAGCCGGCAAGGAGTCAGTAACGAGGTTTACCCATAAAAGCTGTATTGGACAAAGAGGAGTAGCACAGCCCATTAAAAGTGCTATAAAAATTGTTATAATCTCTCCTATGTTTGAAGATAGTAGAAAATGTACGGACTTTTTAATGTTTTCATACATTTCACGACCGGATGCCACAGCTTTTACAATGGTGGCAAAATTGTCGTCAGCCAGTATAATATCTCCGGCAGCTCTTGCAACATCAGTTCCACCAAGCCCCATAGCACAGCCAATGTCGGCAGTTTTTAAGGCAGGTGCATCATTTACACCGTCACCTGTCATAGCTACAATTTCACCTTTGGCTTTTAGTTCTTCTACTATTTTGTATTTGTGTTCCGGATTTACTCTTGCAAAAATATTACATTTTTCAACGGCTGAAGAAAATTCACTACTGCTCATAGAATCTAATTCTGCTCCTGTGGCAGTTTCTGTGCCAATGCCCGTTTTTTCGCCAATAGCTCTTGCAGTTAAAGGGTTGTCCCCTGTTATCATTATTGTTCTTATTCCTGCTCTTTTACATTCCTTTACGGCATAGGCAGCACCTTCTCTAGGACTGTCCTCCAAAGCTATAAGCCCCATAAATGTCAAATCTCTTTCCTCTGTGGGTATTGATGAACATTCTTTTGAACTTACAGCTAAAACTCTTAATCCCTGTGATGCAAATATACTGCTTTTGTTCAAAATTTCCTTTTCCTTTTGTGGTGTCATAGTTTTTTTAGTCTTGTCATAGTAAAAGTTACATTTTTTAAGCACATATTCAGGAGCACCCTTTGTTATTTCAATGTATTCGCCCTTGTATTTGTGTATAGTTGTCATCATTTTTCTTTCAGAAGAAAAAGGAAACTCGCCTACTCTAGGCATATCCTTTTCAAGATTGTCTTTTATGTATCCCTTCTCTTTAGCCTTTTGTACAATGGCCTTTTCTGTAGCTTCTCCACTTTCTGTAGTGGCATCACAACATAAAGTGGCAAATTTTATTACATTTTCTTCCCCTGTTGTTTCAACTACTTTCATTTTGTTTTCTGTTAAAGTACCTGTTTTGTCAGAACAGATTACTGTAGCACTTCCTAAAGCCTCAACAGATGAAAGAGTTTTTACAATGGCATTGTTTTTAGCCATTGTCTGAACACCTATGGCAAGTATTACAGTAACTATGGCAGGTAGTCCTTCGGGAATAGCAGCTACAGCAAGGCTTATAGATGTCATAAACATAGTAAACACAGGTATATGTCGCAATAGACCTATTATAAAAATAAGAAAGCAAATGCCCAAAGCACCTAAACCCAGTATACGACCGGTTTCCCCTAATTTCTTTTGTAATGGTGTTGTTTGTACAGGTGTTGTGTCCAGCATTTTTGAAATATGCCCTACTTGTGTATCAGTTCCGGTAGCAGTAATAATGGCTTTTCCATGACCTTGAACAACTATTGTGCCCATATATGCCATATTTCCTCTGTCAGCTAAAGGAGTATTTTCAGGATAAATGTCGGTGGTTTTGGTACAAGATGTAGATTCACCGGTTAGTGAAGACTCGTCTGTCTGTAGTGCATTTGCCTCAATAATTCTGCAATCAGCAGGCACATATTCTCCTTGTACAAGTTCTACTAAATCCCCTTTTACAATATCCTCAACAGGTACAGTAATAGGAGTACCACTTCTTATTACAGTGACTTCAGGCTGTGACATTTCTTTCAATTTTTCTAGGGCGTGGTTTGCCTTACTTTCCTGTAACATACCTATAATGCCGTTAAATACTACAATTACAATTATTATAATGCTGTCAATATAGTTGTTGCCACCACTTATCTTTTCGGCAACGGCACTTACAATGGCAGATATAATAAGTATAATTACCATAAAGTCTTTAAACTGATTTAAAAACTGTATTATAATGGGAGTTTTTTTTGCTTGACTTAACTTGTTTTTGCCATATTCTTTTAATCTATTTACTACTTCGTTTGGCTCAAGACCTTTTGTAAGGCTTGTACCTAAAATTTTTGCTGTTTCTTTTACTGTTTTGCTGTGAAAATCCATAACCCATACCTCCTTAATACAAGCCTATTCAGTAAATAACATTTTTATTACTGTTACATAAAATATAGGGAGGTGATTTTTGTGGAGGTAATTTTTCTTGCAGTTGCCCTTTCTGCCGATGCTGTAGTTTTTGGGCTTTCTTTTGGGATGAAAGATATAAAAATTCCTTTGTATTCCCTTTTCCTTATGACGGCTGTTGGCTTTTTAACTGTAGGTGGAGGTTTGCTTTTAGGTGAAATTGTGTTTAGTCTTGTGCCTATTGGAGAAAGTCTGGGAGCATTTATATTAGTTGGGCTGGGAATTTGGCTCATATGTGATAGTGATGACGGAGCGAAAGATGTTATAAATCACCCTGAAAAAATAGATATAGATAATTCACGTATAATAGAGCCTGTGGAAGCTATTATTACAGGCTTTGCATTAAGTGTAGATAGTGTTAGTGTATGTTTAGGTTATGGGGCATCTGGTAAAAATTCAGTTGTACTACCTATTTTAGTTACACTTTTTCAAATAATTTTCCTATATGGTGGAATAATAATGTCAAAAAAAATAAGACTGAAAACAAGAGTGAATTGTATCACTCTCATTTCCGGTCTTATTATAATGATAATTGGTTTGTATAAATTAGTACCCTTTTTCAGTTAAATTAGCTTAAAAGGTCTAAAATGTAATCGCCGTAAACAGATTCCCAAAGAACATCTACACTCTGGAAGTATTTGTAAACCATGTCGGCATAGTCATAAGAAGTGTTTCTTCTTTGGTCAGCTAAAGCCTTTGCTTTTGTTGCAGTTTCTTCTGGAGTGATTTTGCCATTGGCAGAATCAATAGAAAGCTGACAGCAATCCTGAACTGTATTAACATATGATTTAATTACAGTGTTGATATTTCCAAGACCGGCTGGAACAGAAACAGCATTTATTTTGTCTATGTCGGCATAGACCTTAACAAAATTCTTTTCTGTACTGCTAATAGAACTGTCTGAATTACGGTCATAGAAAACTTCAAAAACAGGATTGTTGCTACTTAAGCAGTCAGTCTTTAACTGCTGAAGTAATGGGAATACAGTTTTAAAATATGTATCAGCTGAAGTAGTAATGTCACCTTCTGGGTTCATAAATGTTGCCTGAGCTTCCATTTTTTCTTCTTCAGTCTTTTCCTTCTTTGTAGTTGAAGAAGTTATTTTGTTAGAAGAAGTTGAAGAATTTATACTTCCACTACCGTTGCTCATAGCTTCACTAATGTAAGAAATCTTAACTGTTTTAGATGCAGAATCCCAATCTACATTACAGTCAGCAGCATTTGCAACACTTCTTAAAGGAAGATAAAATCTGTTGTTTACAATTTGAGGAAGTACATCACTTTGAACAGTTGTAGTCTGTTCAGTTTCTTTGTCTGTTTTAGTAAGCTTAGTTTCAGAGCAAGTAATTGTATTTTCGTTTGATGTAAGAGTTGCAGTTCTTGTAGCACTATCCCACTTGATGCTGTAGCCCATTTTTTCAAATAAACCTCTTACAGGAACCATAGTTCTGCCATTTATAATTTCAGGTTTAGCATCGCCAAAAGAAATAGCAAGTCCATTTAATGTAACATTTATATTACTGGCACAAAAAGTAGTAGTAGCCATAGCTATAGTGCCAATAGTAATTGCAGCAATATTTCTAAATTTCATAAAAAAACTCCTTTTAAATTATGATTTTTGTATATTATAGCACATATCTATTTTTAAAACAATAAAGATTATTTGAATTTTTGCTGTAGACAATTTTCACCAAAATGTTTATAATAGCTCTGTATAGCAAAGAGGTGATTAGATGGGTATATTAAAAAATACAGTACGCCATTTTATAACAATTACACGCCATAGACACAAGGTAATTTATCATTGTGCAAAGGCCGGTATACTTTGGCAAGGTCTTTTTCACGATTTGTCAAAATACTCCCCTACTGAATTTGTAGAGGGTATGAAGTTTTATCAAGGTACAAGAAGTCCTAACGAGAGAGCTAGAGAAATATATGGCTATTCAAATGCGTGGATGCACCATAAAGGCAGAAATAAACACCATTTTGAATATTGGACAGACTATAGCAATAAAACCCACCAATTAGAACCTGTGGAAATGCCCCTTAGATATGTAAAGGAAATGTTTTGCGACAGAGTGGCAGCATCTAAAATTTATGGTGGCAAAAACTATAACGACAGCTATGCCTTGAATTACTATAACGGTAGAAAAGATTGTAGAAAAATACACCCTAAAACAGCTGAAAAAATAGAACTTTTACTTACTATGCTTTCAGAAAAAGGCGAAAAGGAAACCTTTAAATATATTAGAAAAATGAAATAAAAAGAGAGGCTTAAAATGTTACCTAAAGACCCTATTATGTTTTTAAGTTATGTTAATACACAGCTAAGAGATAATTACTCAAATATTGATGATTTCTGTTCAGCTTTTAATATAACAAAGGAAGAAGTATATACAAAATTAGAGAGTATCAATTATTTTTACGATGAAGAATCAAACCAGTTTAAATAAAATTTAGAAAAACCAAAAAATATGTACTTGACAGAAATTTAAAGTGTAATATAATAAAAGTACAGATTTTTTGTTGGATGGTGAAGAAAAATGTATATTAGTAGTGCAGACCCAGTTGTTTATTCGAGAAGAAAACAAGAGGCTTCTTATGGTAGTGAGGAACATTACCATTCCGTATATGAATTTTATTACTTATTAAGTGGTAGCAGACGTATTTTTGCTGATGGCAATTTGTACAATCTCAATAAGGGAGATTTAATGCTTATTCCTAAAAATGCAATGCACCACGTTACACAAGGCTCAGAAAAGGATTTTGAACGTATTTGTATTCGTTTTACAGACGAGTGTATATCACCTTTCATAGAAACTTTTGGCGAGGAAAAGTTCAGCCAAATGATGGAAACAGGTGTAGTTAATGTACCACTTAACAGAAGAAAAGATGTAGAGGTCTGTATGAACGGTATTGGGGATTGCCTTAATACCAATGATGAATTTAATTCTATACAGATTAAAAACTTTGTAGGACTTATATTAGTAAATTACCTTAGACTTAAAAGAGCAGCTACATTTGCTGTTCCTCAGGATTTAAAGGGCGTAGATAAGGTTATACAAAAGGCAGCCAGCTATATTGTAGAACACTATAAGGAAAACGTTACTTTAAAAGATGTAGCATCTTATGTTAATATGAGTGATACATATTTTTCTAAAAAGTTTAAGGAAACAACAGGCTTTGGCTTTAAGGAATATCTCCTTGCCTTGAGAATAAAGCACGCCTGTGATATGCTCTTAAATACAGGTTTTTCTATTACTGAAATTGCCTATAGCAGTGGCTTTAACGATAGCAATTACTTTGGAGATGTATTTAAGAGAATAAAGGGAGTTTCTCCTTTACAGTACAGAAAAAGACAGGAATACGTATAAGTATTGCAAGAAATGCTTGCATTTCTTGCAGTTAGTCTAAGGTAGGGACTAGCCGTGAAAAATATGGCACTAAAAACCAGTACCATATTTTTGTCCCTGTCCTCACTCGGGCAAAGCTCGAGTTGCGGAATTAATTTAAGAAAACCAAGGTTTTCTTAACAACTTTCCTTTGATAATCTGAAAAATATGTAAATATATTTGATAAAACAGCAAGTAAAACATTTGTCATACCGTATACTATAGTAAATATTAGAAAAAAATTATCCCCTAAAATGCCTATTTTAGGGGATTTCTTTGTATATTTTTCTCTAAAGTGTCAATAATTCTTTAGAGGTGGTTTTATGAAAAAGAAGACTATTGTTTGGTTGATAGTTCTTGTTGCCCTTTGTTCGGCTATATCGGCAGGAATATGGGTCTACAATTTTGAAAGAGCAAAGGATAATAATTCTCTTTTTACAGGAGAAACTTTAGAAGTAAAATCAGATACAGGAAATAGTGTAGGCAGAAATACGGTTTTGACTTTTGTATCAAATTATGAGGACGGATTTAGTGATACAAGAGAAGTTATTGCCCCTGTTTATATGTACGGCTGGCAGAGAGACAGAATGGAATCGGCTTATCCATCGTGGCAAATGGACGAATTTAGTCCATTAAGGGTGGTTTTTAGTAGGTCAGAAAAAGGAAGAAGTTCCCAACATTATATACTGGGAGAAAAAGACGGATATGTTGCAGTTTATTATAAAGATAGTGGAGTTTTAAAAGAGGTAACTTCCACACCTGTGGCATCATTAAATGATGATGAAAGAAAATCTGTAGTCAGTGGAAAGGAAATAGATGGGGATACTCACTTATACCTTTGTTTACAGGACTTAGAGAGCTAAAAGAAAATTGTTAAAAAATGTCAAATTTTTCTGTAAAAACATTGTTTTTTTACGAATTTTGTGTAAATTAGACAGAAAAAATATGATAATTTTTTTTATATTTGTGAACACTTTTTTAGACTTGTTTGTTATAATAAGCATTGTGAAAAACCCCTAAATATTTTCACATTACAGTTTATACATCCCTCATATGTTATTAAACTGTAAACCCCATAAAAATACCTTCTCTTTAGAAAAAAACAACCGTTCGCTGGTTGTTTTTTTCTTTGTCAAAAAAGCTGTCGTTTTCACGACAGCTTTTTGTATACCCTATTATTAAAAATCTCCGAATTTTAAATATTTTTCGGCATTAATAAAACATTTTATTGGAAAATCTTTATCAATCCCCTGAACATAAGTGCTTTTACTATGACTTGTTATCCAAGCAAGTAATTGAATTTGTCGAGCCAGTATAAAAGTTTTAGCCATTTCCTTATCTTTATTGTCTAAAGGCAGAACACTTTCGTAGCCTTTGTACCAATTTTCAATTAATGTGGATAACTGGGGACTGTTTTCAAGAAAACTGACACTAGATGCCAAATCCTGCATAAAATATCCATAGCCACAATCATCAAAATCTATTACACCAGTAGTTTTACCCACAATTATGTTTGTAAGTCTTAAATCAATGTGTATAAGTCCGTATTTGTCAGTTTTGTAATTTGCTACTTTTTCATATATTTTGGTACACGTCTTTTCAACAATATCTTTTTGTGGGTTGTTTAAAGCAGTAGTTTTTCGCCAATCTCCCCAAAGACCATTTTTACCTATAAGATTTTCCATTGACCACTTAGGTCGTATAGCATTAAAAGGTTTTTCGATAGTGTTCTTGTGTAAAAGTCCGGCAATTCGCCCTATTTCTATATATAGATTTTCATTGCCCTCTATTTCTACATCAGCAATACCATCAATGTATTTGTACATAGTGCAATAACAGTCATTTATTTTTTTGACATATTCCCCATTTTTTGAAATAGGTTTACATATATTTACATCGTCAATGTTTAATAGCCATTGTATTTCACTTTCCAATTCTTCAAAAGTGTGGTAATTAGGTCGGCATATTCTGAGTGTGTATATAGGCTTGTTGTTTTGGCAAATAAAGTAGGTAGCATTTTCACTTATCTGCACAAAAACTGCTTTCCCCTCTACTCCGAAAGCACTTACTGCCATAGAGGCTGTTTTATTCAAATTTTCTATATTTTCAAACATTTTCATCACCTGTAAAATTTTATGTTTATACTACCATATTGCTTGTTAATTGGCAATAAAAATTCATCTATATTGTTTGACTTTACATAGCTATTATACTAAAATGAAATAAGATGTTTTAGGAGGTGTAAATTTGGCAGAAACAGTATACGCATATAACAAAATGCTGAAATGTGGCTACACAACAGGCTCTTGTGCTTCTGCCGGAGCAAAGGCTTCAGCCTATATGTTGTTGTCACAAAATAAAATTTCTGAAATTGAATATATTACACCTTCTGGAGAAAAAGTAATTTTTAAGTTACAACAGCAGGAAATAACAGAAAACTATGCCCTTTGTGCTATTGAAAAATATAGTGGTGATGACCCTGATGTAACCTCCGGTATGCTTATTTATACTAAGGTGGAGAAAATACCAAAGGGGTTTGTTGTAGACGGAGGAAAAGGCATAGGCAGAGTTACACAGAAAGGATTGGACCAGCCTGTTGGTGCAGCGGCAATTAATTCTGTTCCCAGAAAGAGTATTGAAGAAAATCTGAGAGAAGTGGCAGATAATTTCGAATACTATGGTGGACTTAAAGCCACTGTTTTTGCACCGGAGGGCGAGGAAATAGCAAAAAAAACTATGAATCCCCAACTAGGCATTGTAGGGGGTATTTCAATACTGGGCACTACAGGAATAGTCCGACCTATGAGTGATGATGCTCTCAAGGAAACTATAAAACTTGAAATATCAATGAAAAGGCAAAATAGTGATGTTCTTGTACTTACACCAGGAAATTATGGAGAGGTTTTTGCCTTTAAAAACTACGGGCTGAAAGAAAAATATATGGTGAAATCCAGCAATTTTATAGGCTTTTCCATTGATTGTTGCGTTGAAAATAAGTGTAAAAAAATATTGCTTATTGGTCATATAGGCAAGTTTGCAAAATTAGGCTGTGGTATTATGAACACTCATTCCCATAATGCTGACGGCAGAATAGAAACCCTTGTAACTTGTGGGCTAAAGGTTGGAGCAGATTTAGAAACACTGAAGGAAGTGGCAAAGGCAATTACAACTGATGATGCTATTGATATACTGAAAGAAAGAGGTTTTTTGGAAAAAACAATGGACCTTCTTATGGAGAAAATATATTTTTATATAAATAAAAGAAGTGGTGAAATGCCTGCAGAAGCCATAGTTTTTTCAAATAAATATGGAATACTGGGCAAAACAGCAGGTGCAGATGAAATAATAAAGGAGTTGAAGTAATGGTACATTTTGTAGGAGCAGGTTCAGGCGACCCGGAACTTATTACAGTAAAGGGTGCAAGACTTTTGAAAAATGCAGATATAGTTATATACACAGGCTCACTTATAAATACAGAGCTTTTGGATTATTGCCCACAGGCTGAAAAGTATAATTCAGCCTATATGGATTTAGAGCAAGTAGCACAGGTGTATAAGGAAAATCCGGACAAGGATATTGTTCGACTTCATACAGGTGACCCTTGTATTTTTGGTGCAATAAGAGAACAAATGGATATACTTGACGAATTAAATATTCAGTATGACTACTGTGCCGGTGTAAGCAGTTTTTGTGGTGCAGCCTCAGCACTAAAGACAGAATATACACTTCCTAATGTTTCCCAAAGTGTAATTATTACTAGATGTGAGGGCAGAACTCCGGTGCCAAAGGGTCAAAGTCTTAAAGAATTGGCTGTTCACAAAGCAACTATGGTTATATTTTTAAGTGCATCACTTACAGAAAAAGTGCAAAGTGACTTAATAGAAGGTGGCTATAGTGAAAATACACCTTGTGCCATAGTATATAAGGCTACTTGGAGTGACGAAAAGGTTATAAGAGGTCAGCTTTCAAACCTTTCTGATATGGCAAAGGAAAATAACATTACAAAAACTGCCCTTATTGTTGTAGGTGATGTTCTCGGTAGCGACTATGAGCTGAGCAAACTCTATGACAAGAACTTCAAAACAGAATACAGGAAGTGATATAATGACGGCTGTTATTGCATTTACGGCTAAGGCTAGAAATACAGGAACAAAGCTGAAAAATGTAGATAGACTTGTGTTCTATAAATATGCTGAAAAAGGGGATATTCCCTTTAAAAATGTAGCAGAATTAAGAGAGAAAATAGTTGAATATAGTAAGCTGGTTTTTATTTGTGCCTGTGGTATTGCAGTCAGGACTATTGCTCCTTTTGTGAAGAATAAAAAAGAAGACTTTGCAGTTGTAGTGTGTGATGAAGATGGCAAATTTGCTATTTCACTTTTGTCCGGACATTTAGGTGGAGCTAATGAACTGGCTGAAAATGTGGCAGAAATATTGGGTGGACAGGCTGTTATAACTACAGCTACAGATGTAAATGGCATTACAGCTATTGATAACTATGCTAAGGAAAATAACCTTGAAATAGACAGTATGAAAATGGCTAAAGAGGTTTCAGCACAGCTTTTAAATGGAGAAAAGGTAGCGTTTAAAAGTGATTTTAATATTGAAGTACCTAAGGATTTTGTTTTAACAACTGAAAAAACAGGTGTTTATGTAACATATAAGACAACAGAACCCTTTGAAAATACACTAAAACTCTATAAAAAATCTCTTGTAGTAGGAATAGGCTGTAAAAAAGGTACACCAGTGGAAAATGTAGAGAGTTTTTTAAAAACAGTTTTTGAAGAAAATAGTCTTTCAGAAAGGGCTATTTTAAAGATAGGAACTATTGATATTAAAAAGAATGAAAAAGCCATAGTTGAGTTATCAAAAAAATACAATGTGAAACTAGAAATATTTGACAAAAAAACACTAAATAGTCAAAAGGGAGAATTTTCTCATTCTGATTTTGTCCTCCGTACAGTAGGTACTGACTGCGTTTGCGAAAGAGCAGTAGTAGCCGGTGGAGGAAAGCTAATAGTGAAAAAGCAAAGCTGTAATGGTGTCACTATAGCTGTGGGTGTTGAAAATGAAAATTAATAGTGATATAATGAAATTTATCGTGAAATTGTGAGTTTTTTTGGGAGGTATTTTAGCTATGAAAAAAATATTATCCGTTATATGCCTTACAGGAATAATGTGCGTAAACACTTTTGCTTCAGGAATAGCTGTTTATGTAAACAATAATAAAGTTAATTTTTCACAGCCACCGGTTGTGGAAAATGGAGCTACACTTGTGCCGGTTAGAGGACTTTTGGAAAAGATTGGTGCTACTGTGGATTGGGACAAAGAAACTAAAACAGTTACATCAACTCTTGGTGCATCAACAGTTAAAATGGTTATAGGTTCAAAGACAGCCTATGTAGACAATAAGATAGTTCCTCTTACAGTTGCCCCAAAGGTTATAAATGGTGCAACAATGATACCTTTGAGATTTGTCAGCGAAAATATGGGCTTAAAGGTAGATTGGAATTCTGAGTCAAAGACTATAAAGATAACAGATGACAGCTATAAGGTTTTTTCTCCTGTACCTGATTTTGGCAAAATGTATAATTTACAGCCTTTAAGTGGTTCTGGCAACATAACAAACTCAGGTGATACAAAAATAGTAAATTATACCTATGACAAGAGCAAGGTAACAGATACTATGCTTAAAAACTATGTAAAGACTTTGGAGCAAAGAGGGTTTAATGATTTAAAGGAAAATTCATCACTCTATTACTCTGGAGAGAAAAATAAGAAAATGGTTTTATCTATTGATGTAGAAAAGAATGTTGTAATTACAATTAGTGAATTTTAGGAGAAAAATTATGCTATATGTAGTAGGTTTAGGCTCAGGAAGTATTGAAAATATGACAAAAGAAGCTTTTGATACTCTTGAAAGCTGTAGCCTTATTGTAGGATATGGTGTCTATGTTGACTTAATAAAAGACCATTTCCCTCATAAGGAATACTATACAACTCCTATGAAACAGGAAATTGACAGATGCAAGTATGCTATTGAACAAGCTGAAAGTGGCAAGGAAGTAGCTGTTATTTCCAGTGGAGATGCCGGAGTTTATGGAATGGCAAGTCTTATTTATGAGCTTAGTGAAAATGCAAATGTAGAAATAAAAATAGTAAGTGGAGTAACGGCAGCCCTTAGTGGTGGAGCTGTTTTAGGTGCTCCTTTAAGTCACGATTTTGCTGTAATCAGTATGAGTGACTTGCTTACACCTTTTGATTTAATAGAAAGACGAATTGAAGGAGCATCAATGGGAGATATGGTTATTGTTCTCTATAATCCTTCTAGTAAAAAAAGAGCAGAATATCTTCAAAAGGCTTGCGATATAATGCTTAAATATAAAAATGAAAATACCATTTGTGGATATGTAGAAAATATAGGCAGAGAGGGTGAAAGAGCAGTTGTGACTACTCTCAAAGACCTTAGAAATACATCTGTAAATATGTTTACTACAGTTTTTGTAGGTAATTCTCAGACTAAGAATATAAATGGAAAAATGGTAACACCAAGGGGTTATAAAAATGGATAGACTTATTGTATTTGGTGGCACTACGGAAGGTAGAGAGTTGTGCCAAAAATGTTTGGAACAACTGAATAATGTTGTTATACACGTTTTTGTTGCTACAGAGCAAGGCAAGGAAGTATTGCCTAAAGACGGTAAGTTAGTTGTACATACCGGTAGATTGACAAGTATGGAAATGGCAGATATTATAGGCACACTTTCTCCGGATATGGTTGTAGATGCCACTCACCCTTATGCAACAGAGGTTACAGAAAATATTGTAAAGGCTTGTGCTTTGTCTAATGCCAAATATGTCAGACTTCTTAGAGAAAAAGCAGATATTAAAAAGGGCTTCATAGCAGAAGACCCTTTAAAAGTTGTTAAACTTGTAAATCGTAGCAGAGGTAATGTGCTTTTGACTACAGGCAGTAAGGACTTGCCGGCGTATACAGGCATATACAACTTTAAGGAAAGAGTGTATGCCCGAATATTGCCTGATACCAACAACATAAATTGGGCAATAAATATGGGTTATGCAAAGGACCACATTATTGCCGAAGAAGGCCCTTTTTCATACGAAAGAAACGTAGAAGAAATAAAGAAATATAATATTAAATATCTTATAACAAAGGAATCTGGTAAGGCTGGTGGCTTTGATGAAAAGCAGAGAGCCTGCAAAGATGCCAACTGTGTACTTATTGTAATTCCTAGACCTGAGGAAGACGGATACAGTGCTACTGAAGTTTGGGAAATGGTACAAGAGGAGTACACAAAAAAGACAATACATATTATAGGCGTAGGTATGGGAAATCCTAAAAATATGACAGTAGAGGCTGTAGAGGCTGTTGAAGATTGTCAGGTGCTTATAGGTGCTAATCGTCTTGTAGATGCTGTAAATAAAGGCAGAAAAGATATTTATTATGAATATAAGGCAGAGAAGATAAAGGAATTTATTGACACAACAGACTATCAGCACTATGGAATAATTTTTTCAGGTGATGTGTGTCTTTTTAGTGGGGCAACAGTTCTTTTGGATTTGCTTGATGGCTACAAGGTAAAGGTAATACAGGGTATATCCTCTGTAGCCTATCTTGCCTCAAGAATAGGTGTGCCATGGGCAGGCTGTAGAGTAGTTTCAGCTCACGGCAGAAATGTAGACATAGTAAGGGAAGTTGCTGAAAATGAGGGTATTTTTGTACTTACCGGAGGTAACGTAAAACAAATATGTCAGACCCTTACAGAAAATGGACTTGGTATGGTCAAAATCTGTGCCGGAGAAAAGTTGTCTTATCCTAGAGAAAAGATTACAGCAGGCTATGTAAAAGACTTTGTGTCAAAAGAATTTGACCCTATTACAGTTCTCTATATGTGTAATGAAAACTATGGTATTTCTACAGAGTTTGGTCTTAGTGACGATATGTTCTTTAGAGGTGAAATACCTATGACAAAGAGCGAAGTTAGGTCTGTTATTTTAAGTAAAATGCAACTTAGAAATTCAGACATTGTCTATGACATAGGCTCTGGAACAGGCTCTGTAACTGTAGAATGTGGCAGACTTGCTCCAAAGGGTATGGTCTATTCTGTAGAGTGCAACGAAGATGCCTTTGAGTTGACAGGCAAAAATATTGAACACTTTGAACTTAAAAATGTAAGGCAGATTTTAGGACGAGGTAAAGAAGTTGTGGCTGATTTACCTAAGCCTGATTCTGTTTTTATAGGAGGTTCAAAGGGCGAACTTGAAGATGTAATGGAACAGATTATAAACAAGGGCGTAAATATTCGCTTTGTTGTAAGTGCCATTACATTGGAAACCCTTACAAATATCCTTATGTTTATGAAAACAAAGGGCTTTAAAAATACGGAAGTTGTACAGGTTTCTGTAAGCAAAGGCAATTTTGTAGGAAATAGTACAATGATGACAGCTCAAAACCCTATTTTCATTGTTTCTGGAGATTGGGAGGAATAATATTGAATATTGTATGGGATTCTGAAAATTACAAAAATGATTTTAACTTTGTGCCTGACTATGGAGAAAGTGTAGCAGAACTTTTGACTGTAGAAAAAGGTGGCAAAGTTATGGACTTAGGCTGTGGCACCGGAGCTTTAATACCAACTCTTGTTAATAAGGGGTATAAAGTTACAGGTGTAGATGCCTCTGACAATATGCTTGAAATAGCAAGGAAAAATAATCCTGATGTTGAATTTATAAAAAAGGACGCATCTAAATTGGATTTTAATAACCAATTTGACGGAGTTTTTTCAAATGCAGTTTTCCATTGGATTGATGACCAAAATGGGCTTTTAAAGGGTATAAATAATGCTTTAAAGACTGGTGGTCAGCTTGTATGTGAATTTGGTGGCAAAGGCTGTGCTGAAACTGTTCACAGTGAATTGGAAAGGCTTTTTGCCAAAAGAGGTTTAAAGTATAAAAGAACTTTTTATTTTCCGACTATAGGAGAATATATGCCGTTAGTGGAGAAAAATGGATTTAAAGTTACTTATGCTGTCCTTTTTGATAGAAAAACATATTTAAAAGGGGATTTGATTTCTTGGATAAATATGTTTGACAAAGCACCTTTTGAGTGTGTTGATGAAGAAGTTGCCGACGAGATAAAGAAAGAAGCACAGGAAAACTTAAAAACTGTGCTTTGTGAAGACGGAAAATGGTTTGTAGACTATGTCCGTTTGCGTTTTAAAGGAGTAAAAGTATTATGAAAAAATTATTAGTTATAGCACTTGCTACTGCCTTATGCTTTACAACAGGTTGTGGCAAAAAACAGGATAAAAATTCAACTGATGAATCTACTACAATAGAAACTTCAACAGAGGAAACAACTGACGAAACTTCAACAGAAACAGAAGAAACAACAGTTGAAGAAACAAAGGCAAAGAATGTTGAAAACGAGGTAAATATTACTGTACAGTCTTCACCTGAAACAAACAAGACAGTTAGTAAGGCTAATCAGAACAATACTCAGAAACAACAGGTTGTTAAGGACGATTTTAAGCCTAATGCCTCTGGTTCTCCTTTACAGAATGTAAGTGGAGATGTTTATAAGGCTGTAAGTAATGACGTTCGTTCATATGCAAATGCCTCAGCTACATCTCAGAATGTTTCCAGTTTAAAGGCTAAGTCACAGGCACTTTGTAAACTTTCAAGTGATTCTAAATTTACACAGACAGGTTATGACCTTATATCTTCCAGTGCAGAATTGGCAAACATCAATAACTTAATTACAGCAAATTCTGACAAGGTTTCACAGGAAAATAAGGATTTATATGCAAATGTAAAAGAAGACTTGTCAGTAAATGTTGAAATATTCTTGAATATGGATGATATTTCTACTGTTGATAACACAGCAGATTTTACTTGTAAAAATGAAATTTCAAAACTTTCTCAAAATATAAAATCAGAAATCGGAGAATAAAACTATGCCAAGGATAATGATAAGTGCAACAGGAACAAACTGTGGAAAAACCTCAATAGTCTGCGGTTTGCTTAAAATTTTAAAAGATAGAGGAATGAATGTTAAGGCATATAAATGTGGCCCTGACTATATTGACGGAATGTTCCATAAGGAAGTTCTCGGTGTTGAAAGTAGTAACCTAGATAGCTTTTTCTGTAATAAAGACCAGCTTTGTGCTCTTTTGGATAATGACAAGGACCTTAATGTAATTGAGGGTGGTATGGGCTTTTATGACGGTGTTGGCTTTGAGGATAAAGGCAGTTGCTACGATATATCAAAGTTGACAAATACGCCGGTAGTTCTTGTTATAAACTGCAAGGGTATGAGTAGCTCTATTGGTGCAACGTTGAGGGGCTTTATTGAGTACAGACAGGATAACCAGATTTTAGGTGTTATTTTTAACAGACTTTCTCCTAATCTTTTTGAGGGCTGTAAGGAAGTTGCACTTTCATTGGGAATAGTGCCTTTAGGCTATATTCCGGATATTAAAGAAGGTCTTTTTGACAGCAGATATTTAGGTCTTGTTACTCCTGAAAATATAGACGAGTTCAATGAAAAGATTGAACTTATTGCTATGTATATGAGCCAGTATATTGACGTAGACAGACTTTTAAAGGTTGCAAAGTGTGCTCCAAATAAATTAGTTTATGAAAAGCCAGAAGTAGAGAAAAAGTACGATTGTGTAGTAGCTATTGCCAAAGATGAAGCATTTTGCTTTAACTATGATGATAACGTAGATATGCTTAGAGAATTAGGCTGTACTGTTAAATTCTTTAGTCCTTTGGAAGATAGCCATATACCGGAAGATGCTGACGGTCTTATTCTTTCAGGTGGTTATCCTGAGCTTTATGCAAAGAAATTAAGCGAAAATACAGAGCTTATTGACGATATAAGATTAAAAATACAAAATGGTATGCCAACTATTGCCGAATGTGGTGGATTTATGTATTTACATAAAACTATTGAAGACGAGGCAGGCAGAATATATCCTATGGCCGGTATTATTGACGGAGAATGTAGCAAGGGTAAACGCCTTAATAAGCACTTTGGATATATTACAATGACAGCCTCAAGAGATAATGTGCTTTGCAAAAAAGGAGAACAGTTTACTGCTCACGAGTTCCATTATTACAATAGTACAAATGACGGTCACGATTTTAAGGCTGTTAAGCCTGTTGGTGGTCGTAACTGGATTACAGGAAATACTACACCTACTTTCTACGGTGGTTTCCCTCACATTTACTTTAAGGGCAATGAAAATGTAGTATATCAGTTCCTTGATAAATGTAGTAAATAAATAATATTGAAATGCTTAAATTTTTAAAGGTTTTTCCTGAAAAAGTTTAAGCATTTTTTAGTTAAGACACAAATCAATAAAGTTAATATATTTTGAATAAATTTTGGGCTAAAACTCTTTTATTTTGATGAATTTTGTGGTATACTATTCCTTGTGATAAGACTTGATTTAATGTTACTCAATGTTAATGTGACTGTAACAGAACTGTAACATTAATATGGTAAAATAATATTATAGATAAGTGTGAATTATGGTTGGGTTTAGCCACTAATTCTTTACATATTACTTTATTTTGATAGGAGGATATGGCAATGAAGCAGTTGTTTGGCAAATTTGCATGTTTAATGCTTTTAGTTATGGCTTGTTGCGTTGTTGCTCCAGTATCAGCTATGGCAGGTACAGGTGTTGATAATTTTAAGATTACAAGCGGAATAGATACAAGAAAAAGTTCTGAAATTACTTTTGATGCTACAAGAGTTATTTCCGGTACAGCAGAAAAGGGTGCTAAAATAGGTATTACTGTTTATGAACCTTATACTGTTAATGGCAAAACTTACTACAAACTTATTAGAACTTACAACATTACTGTAGGTTCAACAGGTATTTTTAGCCAGAGTATTAGCCTTAAAGAAGGTGCAAACTACTTAGTTGTTGCAGCTCGTAAGGACGGAAAGTATTCAGAAATTAGAACAACAATTAATCGCAAAGACAAGGTGCTTAAGTCTGTTTTATCTCAGAGTATAGCAGTGCCTGGTCAGAGCAAGTGGTAAAACAGGGTTTTACAAAGGTGATTAAATGAAAAACACAGGCAAATTTTTAATGGTTGTTTTTTTAATGTGTTTAGCTATTTATCAGGCAGGAGAGTTATGGTTTGAGGATTTTTCAAGCCATAACTTTTTTTGGTTCGGGAATTTTTCATCTTCCTTTGATGCTAAAGATGTAGGCTATATTACAGATAGACTTATTGTCAATTTGGGCGACGGTAAAGTTGTATGCAAGCAAAGTGATATATACAACAAAAGGTATAAAAAGGATTTTGATACTGCTGTTGGTGAGGCTATGTCCAGAGGTGACTTTGTTGGTCAGCAGGAATTGGACTGGAATACTCTTTTGAAAAAGAGAGCAGTATTTTATCAGTATTCTTTTAACTTCAAAGGTACAGATTCTGCCGATATTTTCAAGGCTACAGTAAAAGTTGATACATTAAATAAAATAACTGATTACAATACCATAATACTTCTTCCTACATCAGACGGAAGTGAAATGCAACTTATATTCTATAATACAGAGAAAAAGACAAATTCAGTTTTCAATATGAAAAACAGTGATGTAATTTCAAAGTGCTATGAAGATTCTGAACTACTGGGCAAGGAGGAACAGAAGTTTAGTTATATTTCTACGGTCTTAAACGGCTTTACAATTTTTGACCAAAATATATTTATTCCTACTTGGGCAAATACAGATGCAAAATATAACCAGCTTGAGCCTTATAACTACTTGGAAGAAAGCAACGGTGTTGAAAAAAATGCCGACGTATTTTTTGACAATCCTATTGGCAAGACAGCTACAAAGAGTAAGGGTGTTGAAACCTTTGGTGATGAAAGTACAGTTGTAAAGTATTATTCTTCAGGTGTTTTAGAGTATTCTAATTACAAAGTGGAAACTGAAAGAGAAAATACATTTGCAAATAACTATATTTCAGCATTGTCTGTTTTGAAAAAAGATGTGTATCTTGATAATGAATTTTACTTGGATAGTTACACTGTAGATAATAATGGCAACTATATATTCTATTTTGACTATAAAACAGAGGATTTAAAGCTAAAACCGGCAGAAAGTCTTTCAAGTGAAATAGGTATGAATAGCTTTATAGAAATTACAGTAGTAAAAGGCAGAGTATCAAAGTATAAAAAATATGCTGTATCTTACAAAAGGAGCAATTCTATTGCTACAGCATCTACAGACTATATAGGAGCTATTGATAAGCTCTACAGCAGATTGTACGGCAGTAGCACTCCTAAGCCTGTATCCGATGTAGAACTTTGTTATTTGGCAAATGGAAAAACTGTAGATTTAAACTGGATAATAGATATAGATGGCGAAGAATATATTACAAGCACAAGGTAGGTGTTAAAATGGAGTGGAAAAAGGCTGTTAATTATACTATAGTGTTTCTCTTTTTTGTAAATGCCGTACTTTTTGGCTTGAATATGTATAAGAAAATTGATGTTACAGTTGGGCAGAGCAGACAAAATGATATAGTGGCTCTACTCGGAAAAGACAATATTACATTAGGCTGTGATTTGCCTGCAAAATATTCTCCTATGGCTTATATAGCTACCGAAAGTTTTACTTTTGACCCTCTTAAATTAAGAGATTTGTTTTTTGCCGATAGTTCTAAGGTAATGAGAACAGATGACAAAAACAAAATAATATTTGCCTATAATGAAGATGTTTTGACTATAGACAAGTCAGATGTAAAATATGTTAAAAAATCAGATAAGCCTATTACGGATATGGAAACAGCTAAGAGTGTTGCCAATGAGTATGTTTCAAATATTAATTCTCTTTTTGGTAAATACGATTATGCTTGTTCCTATGCTACTAAAGATGGTATAAAACTTTGCTACTATGAAAAAGTAAATGGCTACGGCTTTTTTAATAACTACTTTACAGTTGGTTTCAATAAAGACGGGTCACAGGAGATTAACTTTAGCTATAGAACAGTTGTAAAGCAAAATGGTAGTAAAAAAGACATTTTGGCGTCTGATGAGGCTGTTTTTGCAGTTATTAATCCTATTAAGGACAATAGAAAATCTGGCAAAAGCATTATACAAGACGTGTCTTTAGGATATTATGATAAGGACATTTTGGCTGATGACGACTCTATTTTGCCTTATTATAAAATTGTAGCAGACGGAAACACATATTTCGTAAATGCCCGTACAGGCAGGGTGGACTAAGTTTGTTGACGATGGTGTGTAATTGTGATACTATTAAGAAGTATGCGTAAAAGTAAGAAATATGAAAGGATACAGTTTTAAGCTGAAAGGTTTTGTCTATGAACGTAAAAGGTAAATTATTTTATTTTGTTAAAATTGTAGTATATTTTTTAATTGCTGTTTTATTCTATCTTATGTTTATGAACTTTTTCACTTCATTTTATAAAAATAATGATGTGACAGTAAACTTTTTTGCAGAAGATATGGGAACAGACCCAGTAGAAATATATTATATGCAAAATGGTCAGAAGGATTATAGTGCTGACAGAATGGAAACTATTCCAGTAGGTGACGGAAAGAATTTTAATAATAATGGTGATGTGGACCTTCCACCGGACATAAACCTGTTGAGAGTGGACTTTGGTAGTAAAGTAGGAGCAGAAATAGCTATTAAATCCATTGTTTACAGAAACTATAGTGGTATGGTGACATACACACCTGAGCAGATAAGCAAAATGTATTTTAATCAGGTGGAAATTGTCAGCTGTTCAGATGATGAAATAGTAATCAGAAATATGGGAAATGACCCATATTTGATAATAGAAGATGTACAGGTTCAGCCTTATAAAGAACATAATCAGCTTTGGTCAATTTTATGTGCTTTGATAGGTATGGTTCTCTTTAGTCGTTTTATAAAGTTAAAGAGTATTGTTGCAATAGCGAATGATTTATTAAGCAATAGAAAGCTTATAATGTCTCTTGCAAAAAATGACTTTAAAACAAAGTATGCCGGTTCATATTTTGGTATAATATGGGCATTTATACAGCCGGTTTGTACGATTATAGTATTTTGGTTTGTTTTCCAGATAGGCTTTAGAAATGCTGATGTAGGTAATGTTAAGTATATACTTTGGTTTGCAACAGGTCTTATTCCTTGGTTCTTTTTTCAGGATGGCTGGAATTCAGCAACATATGCTTTTATGGACTATAGCTACCTTGTTAAAAAAGTGAAATTTAAAGTAAATATTTTGCCGGTAATTAAGATTATATCAGCATTTTTTGTTCATATATTCTTTGTAATATTTATGTTCTTCTTCTATGGCTGTTATAAAGAACTCCCTACAATATATGCTATTCAGATTATATATTATTCATTCTGTATGGTGGTATTGGTTACGGCTTTAAGTTTTATTACAGCTCCCCTTATTGTATTCTTTAAGGATTTAGGGCAGGTTATGAATATTATTCTTCAGTTCGGTATGTGGCTCACACCAATAATGTGGTCTATAGATAATCTTCCTGTAAACTTAAAGTGGCTTATTAAATACTTTAAATTTAACCCTATGTACTACATTGTACAGGGTTATCGTGATAGTATGATTTATCATGTTTGGTTCTATAACAATATAAAGCAGACAATGTATTTCTGGATAGTAACTATTTTACTTCTTATTGTAGGTGCAGTAATTTACAGAAAATTAAAGCCACACTTTGCAGATGTGCTTTAAACGAGGTGTATTATGGATAAATATGCAATAAAAGTTAATGACGTAACAAAGGTTTATGCCTTGTATTCTAAGCCTGTTGATAGATTAAAGGAAAGTTTGAGTATTACTAAAAAAAGTTATCATAAAGATTATTATGCTCTTAAAAATATTAGTTTTGATGTTAAAGAAGGAGAGTGTGTAGGTCTTTTAGGTACAAATGGTGCAGGTAAATCAACTATACTTAAAATTATAACCGGAGTATTAAATCCGACTGGTGGCAACGTAGAAATAAACGGTAAAATTTCTGCCCTTTTGGAATTAGGTGCAGGCTTCAATCCTGAGTATACAGGTATTGAAAACATATATATGAATGGTACGCTTATGGGCTTTTCAAGGGCTGAAATAGAACGCAGAATGGAAGATATTTTAGATTTTGCAGATATTGGAGACTTTGTGCATCAGCCGGTTAAGACTTATAGTAGTGGTATGTTTGTACGACTTGCCTTTGCTGTTGCTATAAATATTGACCCGGAAATACTTATTGTTGATGAAGCATTAAGTGTAGGTGACGTTTTCTTTCAGGCTAAGTGTTATAAAAAGTTTGAGGACTTTAAAAAAGCCGGTAAGACAATTTTATTAGTTACTCATTCTTTGGGAACAGTTGCTAAGTATTGTGATAGAGCTATTATACTTGATAAAGGTGAAAAACTTGCTGAAGGCGAGCCTACAGAAATGATTGACCTTTACAAGAAGGTTCTTGTAAATCAGAATAAGGCAACTGTTAAAAAAGAAAAGACTAAAAATAGTGATAGCAATAAAGATGAAAATACAGAGGATTTATGGAAAAATCAAATCATTACCAATCCTAAAATAAATAGCTATGGTAATGGTGGAGCTGAAATAATAGATTTTCTTTTAGCAGATGATTTAGAAAATCCTACAAACCAGATATTAAAGGGATATGAGTGTATCATAAAAATGAAGGTTAAGTTTAACAGACAGGTTGAAGACCCTATTTTTGCTATTACAATAGTTAATTTACAAGGCACAGAGGTTTGCGGAACAAACACAATGTACGAAAGTGTTAATACTGGCATTTGTAATGAAGGCGACATAAAGGTAGTGGAATTTAAACAGAAACTTAACCTTGCCGGAGGAAATTACCTTATTAGCTTTGGCTGTACAGGATATGAAAATGGAGAATTTGTAGTTTACCATAGACTTTACGAAATGGTTAATTTACAAATTGTGTCAAGCAAAAATACAGTGGGTTATTTTGATATGAACAGTAAGGTAACTGTGGAATAAAAAAGATTTTGTATATAAGTAGTTGTTTTGTCATATATGCTGAAAATTAGCCTATATACTTGACAATAAAGTCTGTAAATGGTATCATAACTTATTGTGTATTAAAATTTGACATACTATTTAAAGTATGTGTTAATATCAGTAAATTAGGCTGTTTTTGTAGACAAAAGTGGTGTTAGAAAAATTTATAATTACTGATGTTGTTGTAAATTTTTGGATATTGTAACCTAAAGCGTTATTTTTATTTGAAAAATTAATTTTTAGTGTTATAATATCATTGATGAATTTGAGTTTTTTAATTAACCTAGAGAGGTGTGTACTAAAGTAATGGAACGTTTAGTTGTCAGAGGCGGACATCAGCTTAACGGTACGGTAACTATAAGTGGGGCAAAAAATGCTGTAGTTGCTATTATTCCGGCTGCTATTCTTGCCGAGGGCGTTTGTGTTATAGACAATCTGCCACGTATTGAGGACGTAAGGGCACTGGAGGATACTCTTACAAAGCTTGGTGCAGTTTGCGAGCTTATTGACGAGGGTACTCTTATGGTGGATTCCACTAATGTAAATAGCTATGAGGCTACCTTTGATTCTGTGCGTAAAATCAGAGCCTCTTATTATTTAATGGGTGCTTTGCTTGCCCGTTTTAAGAGAGCAGATGTTGCTTTGCCAGGTGGCTGTAACTTCGGCTCAAGACCTATTAACCTTCACTTAAAGGGCTTTAGAGCCTTAGGTGCAGAGGTTGAAGAAGATTTTGAAAATGGTATTGTTCGTATTAAGGCTGATAAGCTTGTAGGTACTAACATTTTCTTAGATACAGCATCTGTTGGTGCAACAATCAATATTATGATTGCTGCTACTAAGGCAGAAGGTGTTACAACTATTGAAAATGCTGCTAAAGAACCTCACATTGTAGATACTGCCAACTTCCTTAATATGATTGGCTGTAATGTAAAGGGTGCAGGTACTGATGTAATTAGAATTACTGGTACTCCAGACCTTCATGGTGCTGAATATATGATTATTCCAGACCAGATTGAAGCAGGTACATATATGATTGCTGCTGCTATTGCCGGTGGCAAGGTTAAGGTAGACAATATTATACCTAAGCATATGGACTCTCTTTCTGCTAAGCTTAAGGAAATGGGCTGTCAGATTGAAGAAGGTGACGATTATATTGAAGTTACTTCTTCAGGCAATCTTGTTGCTACAAATGTTAAGACAAATGTTTACCCAGGGTTCCCAACTGATTTACAGCCACAGATGGCTGCTGTACTTTGCAAGGCAAAGGGTACAAGCACTTTAGTTGAAACTGTTTGGGAAAATAGATTTCAGTATGTAGAACAGCTTAAAAAGTTTGGCTGTAATATGGAAATTAATGCTGACGGTAGAATTGCTACTATTGACGGAGTTGACACTTTAAAGGGTGCAGATGTTCTTGCTACTGACCTTAGAGCAGGTGCAGCAATGGTTATTGCCGGGCTTGCAGCTGAAGGCGAAACAAGAATTGGCAATATCCGTTTTATCGACAGAGGTTACGAACAGATTGAGTATAAACTTAGAGCATTAGGTGCAGATATTGAAAGGGTAGTTGACTAATGAGTTTACGCTTTGCCACCATTGCCAGTTCTAGTAGTGGTAATTGTGTGTATGTTGGTACAGAAAATACAAATATACTTATTGATGCTGGTTTAAGTGGCAAAAAGGTTGAAGAAGGACTTTCTTCCCTTGGACTTACAGGAAACGATATTGATGGGATATTCGTTACCCATGAGCATAGCGACCACGTTAAGGGTATAGGAGTTCTTTCTCGTAGATATAATATTCCTATTTTTGCTACAGAAGGTACTTGGGGCAATATGCCTTCTTCTGTAGGACAGATTAGACCTAATCTTATGAAGGATATATATGCTGAGGAATACTGTGCCTTTAACGACCTTACAATAAAGCCTTTTGAAATACCCCACGATGCAGCACAGCCGGTAGGCTATACTGTTGGGGTTAATAATACTAAAATTACTATTGCCACAGATATTGGGCATATTTCAGATACTGTCTTGGAAAATGTAAAGGGTTCTTCTCTTGTACTTTTAGAGGCAAATCACGATGTAGAAATGCTCCAGTATGGTGGTTACCCACAGAGTCTAAAAAGTAGAATTTTGTCTGACTTTGGGCATTTAAGCAATGTAAATGCCGGCAGACTTTTAGATACCGTTATTGATAGCTCAGTTAAATACGTGTTCTTAGGACATTTAAGCAAGGAGAATAACACTCCTCGCCTTGCCTATGACACAGTTAGTAAAATTCTTACCGATAATGGGGCAGTTATTGGTGGAGATTTTAATATGTGGGTTGCTCCTCCGGAGGGAGTAAAAAGAAGAATTGAGCTTGTGTAGATAACGTAAATGCGAGAAATTATAGTTTCTCGCATTAAATTTTTGAGGAAATACTGAATATATGAAAATTACTATTGCGTGCGTCGGAAAAATAAAAGAAAAATATTTTGTAAATGCTATTGAAGAATACTCAAAACGCCTTAGTCGTTATGTTACTCTCAATATTGCAGAAGTTCCCGATGAAAAAGCTCCTGAAAATATGAGTCCTGCTCAAATGGAACAGGTAAAAAATATAGAGGGTCAAAGGCTTATGAAAGTCTTTAAAGATAGCTATGTTGTGGCACTTGCTATAAACGGAAAATCTCTTACAAGTGAGGGCTTAGCTGATTTTATTACTCAGACCACTTTAAAAGGTGTAAGCCATATTACTTTTGTAATAGGTGGTTCTCTTGGGCTTAGCGATGAGGTGTTAAACAGAGCAGATTATAAACTTAGTTTTTCTGCTATGACTTTCCCTCATCAGCTTATGAGAGTAATACTCTTGGAGCAGATTTATAGGGCTAATAGAATAATCAAAAATGAGCCTTATCATAAGTAATAACTTAAAGTCGAAAGTATACGGGCGTACTTTCGGCTTTTTTGGTGGAATTTTATATAATATTTTTTATATTGCATTAAAAGATAAATCCGATGACTTGACACTAGGAAATAATAAAATAAAATTAGTGGACTTTGTCCACACCTACAAGGGCGTTGCCCCTTGACTCTATAAGCCTTTAAAAAGGCTTAACCTAAACTTAAAATATATATTGAAAAAAGTAGGCTTTTGGGGTATAATTAGCCTAATATGATAATTTTTTATGTTTGACATTACGTTCGGAGGAATTTAGTTTATGTGTGGTTTTTGTGGTTTCACAGGAGATATAGCTGACAGAGAAAACGTCATTATAGGTATGATGAACAAAATCATACACAGAGGACCTGACAGTGCTGGTACTCATAGTGATGAAGATGTAACAATGGGCTTCAGAAGACTTAGTATCATTGGTCTTGAAGACGGTTCACAGCCTATGTACAATGAAGACGGTTCTATTGTTATTTGTTTTAATGGGGAGATTTACAACTATCAGCCTATTAAAGAAATGCTTATTGAAAAAGGTCACGTTTTCAAAAGTCACGCTGATACAGAAGTTCTTATTCATTTATACGAAGAAAAAGGCGAAGAAATGCTCAATGATTTAAGAGGTATGTTTGCCTTTGCTATTTATGATATGAAGAACAAGAAGTTATTTGCTGCCAGAGATTTCTTTGGTATCAAGCCTTTCTACTATGGTGTGTTCAACAACCATTTACTTTTTGGTTCAGAAATTAAGAGTTTCCTTGCTTTCCCTGATTTCAAGAAAGAAGTAAACACTGTTGCTCTTGAAAACTATTTAACTTTCCAGTATTCAGTGTTAGACGAAACATTCTTCAAGGGTGTTTACAAGTTAAAGCCTGGTCACTATTTAGTTTACAAAGATGGCAAGATTGACGTTAAGAGATACTTCCAGCCTAAATTTGAACCGGAAAAGGCAGGATTACAGGATACAATTAAGAAAATTGAAGATGTAATGCTTGACAGTGTTAAAACTCACAAGATTAGTGATGTAGAGGTTGGTTCTTTTCTTTCAAGTGGTGTAGACTCAAGTTTTGTAGCTGCTACATTTAAGGGAGACAAGACATTTACAGTAGGTTTTGACTATGAAAAGTACAATGAAATAGGTTATGCTGAAAAGCTTTCTGAAAAAGTTGGTATTGACAATTATTCTAAGATTATTTCTACTGATGAATACTGGGATAGCTTAGGTAAAATTCAGTATCATATGGACGAGCCTTTAGCTGACCCTTCAGCTGTTGCTCTTTACTTTGTAAGTAAGTTAGCATCTAAGCACGTTAAGGTTGCTCTTTCCGGTGAAGGTGCAGACGAGTTCTTTGGTGGCTACAATATTTACAGAGAACCTATGGATTTACAGATTACAAAGCTTATTCCAAAGCCTTTGAGAAAGGGTATTGCTGCTATAATGAAAGCACTTCCTTTCAGATTTAAGGGTAAAAACTACTTAATCAGAGCATCTATGGACTTAGAGGATAGATTTATTGGTAATGCTAAAATGTTCTCAGAAAAGGAAAGAGAACGTATTTTAAAGAACCCTACAGGTAAATACAATCATAAGGAAATTACAAAGCCATATTATGACTTTACAAAGGGTCAGGACGATGTAACAAGAATGCAGTTTATTGACCTTAACCTTTGGATGGTTGGTGATATTCTTTTAAAGGCAGATAAAATGTCTATGGCAAACTCTCTTGAAGTTAGAGTACCTTTCCTTGATAAGGAAGTATTTGAAGTTGCAAGACACGTTCAGCCTGATTACAGAGTAAACAGAGAAGCTACAAAGTATGCTTTCAGAATGGCTGCAAAGGACTACTTACCAGAAGAAGTTGCAAGCAAGAAAAAACTTGGTTTCCCTGTTCCAACAAGAGTTTGGCTTAAAGATGAAAAGTATTACAATATAGTTAAAACAGCTTTCCAAAGCGAAGCTGCACAGAAGTATTTCAACACAGACAAAATTGTTAAGTACCTTGATGACCACAAGAATGGCAAGGCTGACAATAGCCGTAAGGTATGGACAATTTATATGTTCTTAGTATGGTATAATCAGTTCTTCGGTAATGAAGAAAAGGAGGCTTGCTAATTATGGCAGATTGTATATTTTGTAAAATAGCTAATGGTGAAATTCCATCAAACACAATTTATGAAGATAATGATTTTAGAGTAATACTTGATATTGCTCCTGCAAATTTAGGTCATTGCCTTATTTTACCTAAAAATCATAGTGCAAATCTTTATGAAATGCCGGCTGAATTAGTAGGTAAGGCTCATATCCTTGCTCAGAAAGTAGCTAAGGCTGTTAAAGAGGCTACAGGCTGTGACGGACTTAATATTCTCCAAAATAATGGTGAGGCTGCCGGTCAGACTGTTCACCACTATCACGTTCACGTTGTTCCTAGAAAGAATGACGATGATGTAACAATGACTTTCGGTTCTTTCCCTAAGCCAAGTGATGAAGAAATGACAGCTATTAAGGATAAAATTAAAGAAAATATGTAATTATAAGGTCCTCAAAGTTTATACTTTGGGGGCTTTTTTGCGTATAGAAACAAAAAATAAATGTATAATAAGGAATAACAAAGAAAATTATTTTAAAATACAGATAATTTGTCTTAAATATGACGGTAAAGTTCTTGTAAAATTTGAGAAATTTTATTGAAAATATACAAAATATTTTTTATTCTTTCAAAGATTAAATAGAAAACCTGTTTTTTTGTAAATTTTAGTCAAAAAAAGTAAAAAATATAAACCTACAAGAGTAATCTTATACAGTTGAGGAGTAAAAAATATAAAATAAAATGTTGTCGTATTATTTGACAAGGGAAGTTTAAAAGGCTATAATATAACTTATTGAAGGAAAATGGGAGCTTGCTCACGATTTTCCGAGATAAGTTACCGAGGCGAAAGCCGAGGACAAATTTCATTTTAGTTTGTGAGGAACAAACAAATTTGCGAAGCAAAGAAACGAAGTTTCAAAATGAAATTTAGATTGAAGGAAAATGGGAGCTTGCTCACGATTTTCCGAGATAAGTTACCGAGGCGA